>Ga0210410_10000153_pt1 | contig 102888 bp, 77 predicted proteins | sample IncBWC4MmetaG_FD_161058 | JGI IMG/M metagenome (GOLD analysis project Ga0210410, IMG submission 161058) | Forest soil microbial communities from Barre Woods Harvard Forest LTER site, Petersham, Massachusetts, United States - Inc-BW-C-4-M | ecosystem: Environmental > Terrestrial > Soil >...
AAGACTTCGATGGTTGTGCCGTCCTCAGGATAAACCGCAATTCCGACGCTCACGGAAAGCTGAGGCTCCTCGTGATCGCTGGCCAGCCGTTCACAAATCCTGTGTGCAACCGCGTCGGCTTCTCTGGCCCCGGTCTCCGGCAGGATAATTGCAAACTCGTCGCCGCCATACCGCGCCGCAGTGTCGATCGACCGGCAGGAGAAGCGAAAAATATCAGCCAGGCGGCAGAGTGCCCGGTTGCCTGCCAGATGGCCGTATCTGTCGTTAATCCTTTTCATGCCATCCAGGTCAAAAAATGAGCACAGCAAACGCCTGGGCGGTGCGATCCGAGCGTTTGATCTCTGATTCGAGGGTTTCTGAAAGTCTGCGGTAGTTTGCCAGTCCCGTCAAAGCATCGGTTGCCGCTAAGTGCCGGAGATGGTCCTCTGATGCGCGTTGTGCTGTGATGTCTTCTGCAATGATCTCGCACCCATCCGGCGCGCCTTGCTCAGCGCCCACTTGGCGCCCGCTGAGCCGGACCTTCATGGCCGTTCCGTCCTTCCGCTTCCATTCGACTTCGATCAGATCGACATGGCCCGTCTGCCGGTAGGGCTCAAAGAGTCGTGCCCGCTCGATAGGATCACGGACGATTTCCGTTGCCAGGTTCACGGCCATCAATTCCTCTTTGGATCCATAACCTAACATCGCGACCAGTGCTTCATTCACTTCGAGAAATCGACCGCCCACGTCAAAGCGGCAGATACCGTATGTGGGATTCTCCGTCAGGGCGCGATAGTGGGCTTCCGAGTGCTGCAACGCGATCTCCGCGTGAATTCGCTCCTCGCCCCGAGCTTTTTCCTCTACTGCCAGAGCGACGGCCAGCGGCAAACGGTTCAGACGATTTTTATCCACGCAATCGAATGCGCCCTTATGCATGAATGCGGCAGTCATCTCATCGTCCAGATTGCGGGTGGCCAGGATGAACGGAATCTCCTGGTTCGCCTGATGCAAAAATTCGAGCGCCTCAATCCCTGTCCAACCCTGCAAGGAGCAATCACACACGATCACGTCATAGGACTGCGTGCGCAATCGTTCGACGAACTCCGCCTGGAGTTGAACCCAATCCGCGGTGACGGCAAAATCCATCCGCTTGAGTTCTTGCAAGCAGAGTTCGACGTCAAATTCCCTGTTGTCGACGAAGAGAATTCTTACTATCCGCCGCCGGTGGGTCGCGATACGACGGGCAGCAACCAATTGATGGTTCCGATGCGTTTCATTGTGAACTACGTGTGACATGGCAAACCGCTTTCGTATCCTCCAGAGCCGCTGCAAGATACGCCGGCCGGCTTATGGAACTTATGAGGATTCCCCTAATGGGAACTCTGCGCTCTATGCGTATTGGTGACTGTTCCATTCTGAACAGGTTACGGCCGTGTGTCTAATTAGACAACCGTTAGCGACCCGCTGGCCCGCCAATTCGAGGCCCTCTTAGGTGAAGAGGAAGCTTGCAAAGGCAGCGAGAGGCAAAACATGGCTTTGGTCGACCGCGGTTTTCACCTGGGCGGCGTAGTCCAAGTAAGCCAGGATGAAATGCATGAGCGATAAGCCGTTTATCGGCAGGGATAGTCGCGCGTGCTGAGAAATTCAAACGCCCAGCTTTTTGTTCGTAGTTAATCTTCCGCGTGAAGCGCCTTTACACCGGGCATGGCGCGTGCTAACTTTATTTCCCGTAACCGCCATCGTAGCGCCAGGCGGCTGGGCCACTGCTAAACGACCCTTCAGTAATTTTGTCGCAGATCGTCTCCTTCCCAGGAATCGGAACCTGTCTCTGCCGAAGCTTGTATAATTGTAGGACGACCCAGCGTACGACGGCGGAGGCCATAAAGGGGAAATCTTGCTGAAACTGCGCAAAGTCGAGTTGGTGGGCTTCAAATCGTTCTGTGAAAAGACTCAGATCACATTCAGCGGCAGCGGGCTGACCTGCATCATTGGGCCCAACGGTTGCGGCAAATCCAACATTGTGGACGCTATCTCCTGGGTCCTGGGCGAACAGAGCCATAAGTCGCTCCGCGCCGAGCGAATGTCGGACTGCATCTTTAATGGCACGGCGAAGCGCCCGCCGATGGGGCTGTCGGAGGTCACGCTCACGCTGGTCGATCCCGAAGTGGTGGAAGCGGCGAAGTTTGTTCTCGAAGGCGGCGCAGACGAAACGTCCGGGCCCTTCGCTTTGCCCGATAGCGCTTACGGAGCTTCGGAAAGGGCTTTTAACACAGAGGGCACAGAGAACACAGAGTTCGGAGCTGAAGAAGGCGGGAACGCCAGAGAAAGTGCTTCGGGGCCAGACGAGGCCGCGAGTATTCACGGGGAACCGAAATTCCTGAAGAAAAAGCGCGCGACTGAAAAACCGGCGATGCATCTGAAGCCCGGCGAAGTGATCGTTGGCCGGCGGCTGTACCGCTCGGGGCAGAGCGAGTACCTCATCAATGGCCGCGTAGCGCGATTGCGCGACATTCAAGATCTCTTCATGGGCATTGGCCTGGGCCCGGATTCCTACGCCATCATCGAGCAGGGACGCATCGGACAAATTCTCAGCTCGAAGCCGACCGACCGGCGTGCCATCATCGAAGAAGCCGCCGGAATTACGAAGTTCAAGACCAAGCGGCGCCTCGCTGACGCAAAACTGGAATCATCGAAACTCAATCTTTCCCGCATCAACGATATCTACGTCGAAGTCGAGAAGCAGCTCGCATCGCTCAAGCGGCAAGCCTCGAAGGCGCGCCGGTACGCGGAGATTCGCGAGCAAATGCGCGCCCTGCTGCGCCAAGTGCTGGCCAGCAAGGCGAAGGAACTCGACCTCGATGCCGAGCGTCTGGCGGGATTGCTGGGCCAAATCTCGCAGCACGAAACGCAGCAAGCGCAGTCGGTAAACCAGATGGAATCCGAGCAGGAGCAGCTTGGCACTCGCACGTATGAACTCGAAGGCGAACTACGCCAGCACCAGAATATTCTCGGACAGACGGCGCTCGAATTGGACCGCAGTGAGAATCGCATCCTCTTCAACCGGCAGCGCACCGAGGAGCTGACCAGCCGCCGCCGGCAACTCGATCTCGAAATTGAACAAACCGCCGCGCAGGCGGCGCAAGTGGAAGTCCGCGCCACCGCGCACAGCGAAGCAGTCGCCGCCCTCCAGGGCGATGTGGCGCGCATTGAAGCCGTCCTGGCAGCGCTCGCAGCGGCGTCTGCGGAAATTTCCGGCGCGCACGAATCCACGGAAGCGCGCATCGCGGCGCTCCGGCGCTCCGCCGCGGAACTCGGAGACGAGCTAACGCGTCTGCATGGCGAGCAAGCGCAGGCCGAACAGGCTTTGGCGCATCACGTTGAAGGCGTGGCGCGGTACCAGCGGCAGGAGCAGGAATTGCTGGAAGAGGCGCTGCACCACCGCGAGCGCGCGCAGGCCGCCGATTTGCACTGGCAATCCGTGCTGGAGCGCTCGAGCAGCCTGGAGCAGATCGTGAGGAATGCGCAGGAACGAATCACGGATCTGCGCCGCGAACAGCACGAAACCACCGCGCGGGCGGAAAGCTCCCGCGATGCGCTTGCCGGCGGCCGCGCGCGCCGCGCCTCGGTCGAACAAATCCTGAATGACCGCTCCTATACCGCGGACGCCGTGCAGAAACTGTTCGCGTCGAACCAGGGCCGCAATGATTCCGATGGTTTCCGCGCCGTCGGCGTGCTGGCCGACTACGCCGAAGTCGAGCAGCAATATGAGAGTGCGGTCGAGCAATTTTTGCGCGACGAATTGGAATACGTCGTGGTGGAAACGTTCGACGTCGCGCGCGCGGGCATTGCGATTCTCCGCGAGGAAGTCGGCGGACGCGCCACGTTTTTCGTGGACTCATTGCGCAAATTGAATCTGCAGCCCAACGTGCCGATTGTTCCTTTCGGGTTTGAAAAGGAAACCGTCTCGCGGCTCGACCGCCTCGTGGAATTCCGCGATCCGTTGGGCCCGGCGGCAAAGCAATTCCTGCCTCGTCTGCAATCGGCATTTCTCGTGGCTGAGGCTGCCGTGGCGGAGCGCCTGGCGCGCGAAAATCCCGCGTACTCGTTCGTTACGCCTGATGGCACTACGTACCAGGGCCGCGTCGTGAGCGGAGGCCGCCCCTCCGAAGCGGGACCTTTGGGCATGAAGCGCGAGTTGCGTTCGCTCGATGCCGAAGTCCTGCAGCTCGAACGTGCGTCTTCGGAAGCACAGTCGGCGCTGCAGCACATCGAAGAAGATCTTCGCACGGCCGGACTGACGCTCGAGCAGGCCACGGCGCAACATGTAGAATCTGAAAAACTGGCGGTCGCCGCGACGTTGCGGCGCGACCAGGCGCGCGGCGACATGGTACGGCTCGGAATGGAATTGAGTGCCTGCCAGTCGGAACTTGCGCGGCTGCGGAATGACGCCGCGGCAGCGCAGCGCCGCGCGGAAGCCGCTCTAGTGAGGCGCAATGAAGTTTCGGACGCCCGATCCGCGGCGGAGCAGGAAATCGCGCAGGCCATGGACCAGCAAGCCACCCTGCGGCAGAACGCGCATGCGAAGCAGGAAGACCTGGCGGCGCGCCGCGCGGAGATGGCAACGCTGGCGGAACGCCTGGCAAGCGCGGAATCGCTCGCGGCACGCATGGCGCAAGAGCTACAGGAACTGGTTGCGCGGCGCGCGTCTCTCGCCTCACAACAGAATTTGCTCGTGCAGGAGCAGGAGCAGCTTTCCACGCAAACTGCCGAGCACCAGCGCCAGGTGCAATCGCTGCGCGCTGAAAAACAGCGCCTGGAAGCGCGCGGCATCGAGATGGAACGGGAATTCGAGCAGACGCGCATTCGCTCGACGCAAGTGGACGATGCTCTCCGCATGGCCCGCCAAAAACTAGGCGATTTCCGCGAGGAACGCGGCAAACACGAGATCGAGCGCGCCCGCAACGATTCCGAGCGCGAACACCTGCGGCAATCTTGCATCGAGGAGCTGAATGCACAGCCGGAAGACCTGATCGCGGAATACCCCGCTCTGCTTTCCGGCGAGGAACTTCGTGTGGCGGACTCCCAATACCACGAAATGAAAGTCCGAATCGAGTCCATGGGCCCGGTCAACATGATGGCGCTCGAGGAATATAACGAGTGCGAGCAACGCTTTGAATTCCTCGGACGGGAACGGGACGATCTGCTGCAATCCATCGCCGACACGCAACAAGCCATCACGGAACTCGATCAAGTCTGCAAACAAAAATTCGAGGAAGCCTTCACGGCCATCAACCAGCATTTTGCCACTGCATTCCACACGCTATTCGGCGGCGGCACAGGCGAGATGCGCCTGTCCGAGCCGGACAGCTCGGGTGAGCCTGGCATTGACGTCGTGGCGCAGCCCCCGGGCAAGCGCTTGCAGAACGTGCTGCTGCTTTCCGGCGGCGAAAAGGCGATGACGGCTTTGGCCCTGCTGATCGCGATCTTCCGCTATCAGCCGAGTCCGTTCTGCATTCTGGACGAAGTCGACGCGCCGCTCGATGAGGCAAACGTGGGGCGCTTCACCAAACTTGTGTCGGAGATGAGCGCGGGAACGCAGTTCATCGTCGTGACGCACAACCGGAAAACCATGGAGATGGCTTCGGTGCTCTACGGAGTAACGATGCAGGAACCGGGCGTCTCGAAACTTGTTTCGGTCCGCTGGGACGAGCCCGCAGCCACGCAAGCGGCAACCAACGCAGCGTAATTCCGCGCGTTGTCAATTTCTCCGCATTCTCTGTGCCCTCTGTGGCCTTTCTCAGCGCCCTCTGTGTTAAATTCCGAAAAGGCGACCAAGAATGTCCGCGTCGCGCAAACACTTCGACGGCTGGAAATCGCCACTATCTCAGAGCGCTCCCGCAACGGAAAAAGTTTTCCACTTTTAGTTTTTCTTCTCCGTTGACATCGCCGGACCATGCGCTAGAATACCCGCCACTCAAAAGGAATCTATCACCCGTGGCTTCTCCACAAATGAACACAATCGTATGGGAAACTACTCTCCCCGGAATTCATTTCCTCAATCGCGGGAAGGTGCGCGATCTCTACGAGGTGGGCGACCGGTTGCTGATCGTGGCAACGGACCGGCTGTCGGCGTTTGACGTGGTGCTCCCCACTCCGATTCCCGACAAGGGACGTGTCCTGACGCAGCTTTCCCTGTTCTGGTTCGACCTGCTGCGCGACGTAATTCCCAATCACGTTTTGACAGCGGCGGATTTCCCTCCAGAGCTCGCGGCGTACCGCACGCAACTCGACGGCCGCTCCATGCTCTGTCAAAAAACGAAGCCCCTGCCGGTAGAGTGCGTCGTACGCGGCTACCTGTCCGGTTCCGGATGGAAAGACTATCTGGCCACCGGGAAAGTCTGCGGGATTTCTCTGCCGGCGGGCCTTCGAGAATCCGAGCAGCTCCCGGAACCCATTTTCACTCCCTCGACCAAGGCCACGGCGGGGCATGACGAGAATATTTCGTTTGATGACGTGGTATCTGGCATTGGTGGCGAGCTTGCCGAACGTGTTCGCGCTATCAGCCTGGAGATTTACCGGCGCGCGGCCGCCTATGCCCAGCCTCGCGGCATCATTCTGGCGGACACAAAATTTGAATTTGGCCTCGCAGGCGATCAACTGATCTGGATTGACGAAGCCTTGACACCGGACTCTTCGCGTTTCTGGCCCGCGGACGGCTACCAGCCCGGCCGCGCCCAGCCCTCGTTCGACAAACAGTATGTCCGCGACTACCTCGAGCGCATCGGGTGGAACAAGCAGCCGCCCGGTCCGGAACTCCCCCTCGAAGTTGTTGGGGCCACACGCGCAAGGTACCGTGAAGCCTTTCGGCAGTTAACGGGCCACGAACTCGAGTAGATCAGGCTGGTACTTCCGGCTGTAGATATTCTTCCTGCGGAGCGTGCACCCTTGAAAGATCAATTGGAGGCCCTGGTCGGCCAAATGGTGGAGCGTGGAATCCAATTTGATGAGGCCGTCAACGAATTTGAGAAGAAGTTCATCAAACGCGTCCTGGACCGGTCTCGTGGCAACCAGTCGCGCGCCGCACGATTGCTCGGAATTCACCGCAACACCTTAAGCCGCAAAATAGATCTCTACAAGCTCGACCATCGACATAACCGGCGTTCCTAATCTGCCATTCACGTTGGACCCTGTAGGGGCACGGTTCACCGTGAACGCTCTCCGTGAACGGCAGGCCGTGCCCCTGCGGGTCATCATAGTAGTTGAGTATGCGGGGCAATACCCCAAAGCCCACGCGGTCCGGTCTGTTCACCCGAAAGCGTTCATCCGCACCAAAAAAATGGCCCCGACGATTCATCGGGGCCATATAGATTTACCAACGGATCTTAAGGGTTAGTCCGCAGGAGCTTTCTTCGCCGGAGCCTTCTTGCCTGGCCCCTTCTTGGTTGGGGCGGCCTTCTCTTCCGGGAGGTCCTCGGCGTTGACCTTGGCTTTATCCCACGTCAGCAGGAAAGGAGACTGCGAGTAGCTCACCAGTGTGCCGGTGAATCGGAACTGGTCGCCTTTTTTGATTTTGCTTGCCTCCGGCTGCCCGCCGACTTTTACTTGCATGTTAGGATCCGTCGCCGCCTCCAGCTCCTTCTGTGCCGCATCGGGATCCAGTGTCGTCGGACGGTATACTTTGAAAGTGATTGCGTCGCCTTCAACGGCCGGAGCGTCCATCGCGAACACCGCGACGTCCGGGTACTCCAGGCCGCAGCTCGCCAGCCACATCACCTTGCCCGCATCGCCGCCACCTTTGAGCGCCGGCAGGAAGTTGGCCGTGTCGTCGCGCGCCTTTTGCAGGTCGGTTGCGCTGGGAACGCTCAGAGTGGCGGGCTTGTCCGCTGAACCTCCCGCAAGCGTTATGAGCTCACTTATCTGGTCATCCACAAGTTTGTCACAAGCGGGTTGCTGATACCGGATGAGCTGGTTCTTAAGATAGGTCTGGACCTGCGCGGCGTTTGGCGCCTTGAGAGCAATGGAACGCGCCAGTTCCCAGAATCCATCCGTCCCCTGCGGCGGTGTCATTTGCAAATAAACCACGCCAAGACGGAAATGGGAAACCGCGTCGTTCGGATCGGTCGCCAAGACGGCCTTGTAGTAATTGCCGGCAGATGGATAATCCTTCAAAGACATCGAAGTCATCGCCGCAATCGTGTTGAACAAAACCGTGTAGCCCTTCTTCGTCTTGTCGTAATCTTCCTGAGCCATGGCATCCGGCTTCTTCCATTCGTCGAGCGTTTTCAGGCCTTGCACGGCGGCATCGCGCGATTTGGTTTGGACGTCGGGTGTCTGGAGTGGTTTCTCGCCCGAGCCGACATAGTAGGCCTGTGCACGCGCGACTTCAGCTTCTAATCGCCCCTGCGTGTCAATCTTGTCGCCCAGCGCGATCTGGCGGTCCGCATACTCCATAGTCCCCGCATAATTCTTCAACGCATAATTGGTCAGGTAGTAGGCGCGATAGATGTACGGCATCAAGGTGGAATTGGGATACTGCTTCACGAAATCATCGGCCAACTTGATTTTGTTCTGAGGATTCTGTTCCTTTTCCACCGCTTGCTCAGCGTTGTACTCAGCTAGAGTGTATTTGGGGGCAGTCGCTGCCGCATCCTGCGGCGCGGCCCACAATTTGCCCGCGCTGGATGCAACTCCCAGCGCAATCCATAATAGACCGGCGCCTGTCAAAATCCACTTTCGGTTCATTGGCTTCCAGCCTCCTCAACAAATTTCAGTATAGCGAGAATGAACGCGGAAACAACTTCCAAAGGTAGCTGTCGGTTGAAAACTCTGGGATTATAGGGAATCCCACCGAATGGCGCAAGTAACATTCCCTCGTGGCTTGTCCGCCGGAGCACTCCGTGGCTAGTCAGAATCCGTTAGATAGCTGCTGGTGCTAAGATGCGCTTCTCTGGGAGAAGGAAGCCCGCCGAAGCATACCATTTTCCAGCCTTAAGGAGATGCAATGAATCGCCAAGAGACTCTCGCAGGTCAAGTTGCACTTGTCACCGGAGCCAGTCGAGGGATCGGGTTGGCGATTGCGCGGCGCCTGGGCCAGATGGGAGCGCGAGTGTCGCTGTGCGCCCGGAACGCGGCAAATCTTGAACGCGCCGCCTCCGGTTTGCGCGAGGCCGGGATCCAGGTATTGGCCCTGCCAACGGATGTGACTCGCGCGGACGAGGTCGCCGGCTTGGTCAGCGAGACGCAGCGCACATTCGGCACGGTAGACATCCTCGTAAACAACGCCGGAATTGGAATCTTTGGCCCTTTCCAGGAGCAGACCGAAGCCGAATGGAATGCCGCCCTGGACACCAATCTGAAATCAGTGTTTCTGGCCAGCCGCGCCGTCGCGCCCGAAATGATGCGGCGGAAAGCCGGGCATATCATCAATATCGTTTCGCTCGCGGGGAAAAGTACTTTTGCGACCGGGGCGATCTATTGCGCGTCCAAGTGGGGCCTCCTCGGCCTGTCCGGATGCATGGCGGAGGATCTGCGGGCGCACGGCATCCGCGTGAGCGCGATTTGTCCCGGCTCTGTAGCCACGGAGTTTTCCCCGCACGCGGGCAAAGACCCATCCAGGATGCTGCAACCGGAAGACGTGGCGCACGCAGTGGCGGCGCTCGTGACTCAAGCACCGGGAAGCTTCATCAGCGAAGTGCAGATTCGCCCGACGCAAAAGCCGTGACTCGCAATCCCTGCGCCCTCTGTGCTCTCTGTGGTTTTTCTCCGCGTCCTCTATGTTAAATCCGAAAAGCGCATCACAAAGGCAACCGAGGAAAGCGAGAGAGGGCACGGAGAAACGCCGGGAAGCCGAAATATTCCTCTTGACAATAGTTGTTACAACGACTATTATCAAGGGATGCGGGAGAAACGCAAAATCGCTAAGAAAATTCGGAGGCCGGAAACGTGCTTGGAAGAGCAGGTCTTCGTCAACTTGCTCCGTACAGCCGATGTCCTGGCCCGGGGAGGCGAGGCGCTGCTGAAGCCGACCGGCCTCTCCGCCACGCAGTACAACGTGCTGCGCATCCTCCGCGGCGCCGGCACGGAAGGCCTCGCTTGCCGCGAGGTCGGCTGCCGGATGATCTCGCGCGATCCGGACATTACGCGCCTGCTGGACCGCATGGAATCTCGGGGATTGATCGCGCGCGCGCGGCAAGAAGAAGACCGGCGTGTCGTAAAGACGCGCATCAAGGCGGAAGGCCTCCGGGTTCTGGGCGAATTGGACGCGCCCGTGCAGGAGCTCCACCGCCGGCAGCTGCATCATCTCCGTCCAAAAGAATTGCGGACACTTTCGCGCCTGCTGGAGCGGGCGCGCGCGCAAGCGGAAGCGCCGTGTTCGCCCGGGTAATCTTTTGAATCAAATTGTTGTTGCCATGATTTTCGTTGTACAAATTGCGTAATCTAAGGAGGAACCAACATGAACACAGCAGTAGCCGGAACAGCCCAGGCCGCGAAGCAAACCCAGTGGCAACTTGACCCCGCCCACTCAGCCGCGCATTTCAGCGTGCGGCATTTGATGATCTCGAATGTCCGCGGCGACTTCAACAAGGTCAGCGGCAGCGCCGTGCTTGACCTGTCTGATCACACAAAATCGGGCATCGAGGTAACCGTTGACATCGCATCGATTGACACCCGCGAACCGCAACGCGACGACCATCTGCGTAGCGCGGACTTCTTTGACGTTGCCAACCATGCAACAATGACGTTCCGGTCGAAGAAAATCACGCCCGCCGGTCCGGAGCGGTTCAAAGTGACCGGTGATCTGACCATCCGCGGGGTCACGCGCGAAGTGACTTTCGATGTTGAGGGCCCAACCCCACCGATCAAAGATCCCTGGGGCAACGTCAGGGTCGGTGTCTCAGCTGCTGCGAAAGTCAATCGGAAGGACTTCGGGTTGGCTTGGAACGCACTGACTGAAACTGGTGGAATCGTCGTGGGCGATGAAGTCTCGATCACATTCGACGCCGAATTGATCCAGAAGGCCTAGGCAGGCGACGCGAAATACCCAGCGCGATACCGTCGAATCTGCAAACGAAACGTGACTGGGATGGGCTTGCCCATCCCGCAAATCCTGCTCGGGATATTGTCCAATCCTGACGGAGAAAGAGAAGCTCCTCACAACCATGGAAAAACTTGCGGATACGCAGATCCCAATTCACGATTTGATCCGGCGGCGTTGGAGCCCGCGTGCGTTTTCCGAACGGCCTGTCGAATCCGAGAAGTTGCGCAGCGTGCTGGAAGCGGCTCGCTGGGCTCCCTCCTCGCGAAATGAGCAGCCCTGGGCATACCTCGTCGCAACGCGCGAAGATTCCGAGGGCTACGAAGCGCTTCTCGGAGTGCTCATGCCCATGAATCAGGCCTGGGCGAATAAAGCCCCGGTGCTCATCTTGACGCTGGCACATACTCAATTGCAAAAAGATGGCACGCCCAACCGGCACGGGTTCTTCGATGCGGGCCAAGCCACCGCGAATATGCTAATACAGGCTACTTCGCTCGGCCTGGCCACCCACCAGATGGGCGGCTTCGATGTGGAGGCGGCCAGACAGCGCTTTCATGTGCCTTCAGGCTGGGAGCCTGTGAGTGTGATGGCGCTCGGCTATCCGGGAGAGGTAGAATCTTTGCCTGACCAGTTTCGCGAGCGCGAATTGGAGCAACGACGCCGCAAACCGCTCGAGGAATTTGTTTTTTCGGGGACTTGGGGCCATCCCGCGTCGATCTTGGACCCCTCTGGGAGCAAATGAACGAATTGCTGCAATTCGTCCTCCGGCATGGTTACCTGGTGATCTTCGCCTGGGTTTTCAGCGAACAGGCGGGCCTGCCGATCCCTTCAGCGCCACTGCTGCTCGCCGCGGGGGCGCTCGCGGGAACCCGTGGGATGAATTTGTGGCTGGCGATTGCGTTTGCGGTAAGCGGCGCTGTGGTAAGTGACTCCATGTGGTACGAATTGGGGCGCCGAAAAGGGGTTCGGGTCCTGCAGTTGCTCTGCCGCATCTCACTCGAGCCCGATTCCTGTGTGCGGCGGACGCAGGTGCGGTTCGGAAAAAGCGGCGCGCGCGTGCTCCTCATCGCCAAGTTCATACCAGGGTTGAACGCCATGGCGGCGCCGCTGTCGGGCATCATCCGCATGGGGTGGCGGCGATTTGCATTGTTCGACGCGATGGGCGCTTTCCTTTGGTCCAGCACGTTCATGATAACCGGCTACGTATTCAGCGGTGAACTGGAACGAATCGCTGCCCGTGCCGCGTACCTGGGAGAATGGCTGCTGGTCCTGGTCCTCGCCGCATTCGCGGGCTATATCGGCTGGAAATTTCATAATCGCCGGCGATTCTTGCGCAGGCTGAAAATCGCCCGCATCACTCCCGAAGAACTTAAGGAGAAAATCGATTCCGGCGAGGACGTCGTCATCGTGGACCTGCGCCACGCGCTCGATTTCGCGGCCCAGCCGGAAACGATTCCCGGCGCCCTGCACATGGACGCCGCGGAACTTGAAGAAGCGCATGAGGTCATCCCCCGCGATCGCGAAATCGTCCTCTTTTGCGCGTGCCCGAACGAGGTGACGGCCGCACGCTTGGCGCTTCTGCTCCGCAGGAAGGGAATTACGCGAATCCGCCCCCTCGCGGGAGGCTATGAAGGCTGGCGCAGCAGGGGCTACCCACTGAGCCGCCCGAAAGGCGAGCCTCAAGACACGCAGCCAGTTGTGGCATAGTTTTTCGTATTGAGATCCACGGATGAACGCAAGACGTGTCTTCGGCATCGCAGCGAGCGTTATCGGGGCCTTATTGCTGCAAGCGAGCGCCGCGTATCCACAAAGCAGTCCTGCAACCCCAAACTTCTACCGCGATGTGCTGCCAATCCTCCAGAAACATTGCCAGAATTGCCACCGGCCAGGCGAAATGGCTTTTCCATTGATGAATTACAGCCAGGCGGCTGCACGGGCAGGGGCCATTCGGCAATCAGTCGCCGCAAAAAAGATGCCGCCATGGCTTGCCGACCCGGACTACGGCCACTTCTCGAACGACCCGTCTCTTTCGCAAAGTGAAATCAAGACTTTGGCGATGTGGGCCGACGGCGGCGCGCGTGCCGGTGACCTGCGCGAGGCGCCGCCGCTGCGTCGCTGGACGCAAGGTTGGAACATTTCTCCGCCTGACGTTGTGATCGAGATGCCAAAACCGGTTGCCCTGGCTCCCAAAGGTGACATCGATTACACGTATGAGATCCTCACCACTCACTTTCGCGAGGACCGCTGGGTGCGTATGGCGGAACTCCGCCCGTCCAGCCGCGAGCACGTGCATCACGCAGTCGTCTACATCCGCCCGCCTGGTTCGAACTGGCTTCGCGACGCCCCAGTCGGCGTGCCTTTCACTGCGGAAAGCTTATCGGACAAACAGGGCCGCGGCGATACGCATTGGACCGACAGCGATATTCTCCTCGTGTATGCGCCGGGAAGCTCACCGGAAATATGGACCTCTGGGATGGCCAAATTCATTCCCGCCGGCTCCGACCTTGTGATCCAGATGCATTACATGGCCATGGGCCACGCCGCCACCGACCGCACAGTCGTTGGCATCGTCTTCGCCAAACAGCCTCCCCTGAAGCGCGTGCTGACGTTGCAGTTGACCAACGACCATTTCGTGATTCCTCCCCACGCCGGCGATTTTCGCGTCGAAGCGCGCGGATCACTGCCCAACGACGCAACATTACTCCGCTTTTTTCCGCACATGCACTGGCGCGGGAAAAAGTTCGAATACAATTTGGTCCATCCCGACGGCCGCATCGAGCCATTGCTCAAAGTTCGCTGGGATTTCGAATGGCAACTGGGCTACCAACTGGCCGACCCGCTCCCCTTGAAAGCAGGAACCGTGCTCCAGGCAGTCGCCTGGTACGACAACTCAAGCAAGAATCCTCACAATCCTGATCCTGACCAGGAAGTCCGTTGGGGCGAGCAAACCTACGAAGAAATGATGGTCGGTTTTTTCGACGTCGCCGTCGCCGCGGATCTCGACAAGTGGAAATACTTCATGCGCGGCAACGGCGACACCACGCCTGCCCACTAGACTGATCAAAGACCGTTTGAAAGCGCTGAAGGAGATGTTGCGATGAGGCGATTTTGTGGAGGTGAAATACAATGAGCAAAAAGTATCGAAGTGATGCTGTGGCGGCCATCCATGAAACCGCGGAGGCCTTGCACGATGTTGGAGCCATCGATAAACAGACGATGCGGCGTTTCGATCATGCCAGCCTCACGCCGATCCGGCCATTGAAACCTAAAGAGATCAAAGCCATCCGGGAGAGAGAACACGTCAGCCAAACGGTTTTCGCCAACTACCTGAACGTCACCACCAGCCTTGTCAGCAAGTGGGAGCGTGGCGAAAAGCGGCCTTCTGGGGCCTCGCTCAAGCTGCTATCCCTGGTCGAGAAGAATGGGCTAGCCGCCGTTGCGTAGTTGCATGACGCGCATGTGCGTTGCAAGGAGTGCGCGTCAAAGCCGCTGCAAGACGATGCCCTGCTTGGCCTGGGACTTCCCCTCCTCGTCTTTATAGGGAATCTCGTAATCCTCGTCGGATTCAAAGAATAGGGCCTGGCAGAGGGCTTCATTTGCCAGCTACAAACCCATCAGGCGATTAGACCTTCGCGGACGACGCCAAAGGAATCGGATGGTTAGCAGTCTTTCGTGGCGCTTTGAACTGCTTACTTGGTGTGAGTTCCTGCTGCTGGTAAGACGAACCAATAGATGGGCCATATACCTTGTCTGGATTTTTGGCCATCCTGTAGTAATTCAACTTGCCAACTAATTGATCGTGTTCTAGAAGTACGGGTATCTCGTATGCTCTCACTTCGAGGACTGCTTTGGTTCCGTGTATCTCTCCCTGATTACCGTAGCCGAAGCCTGGGTCAAAAAATCCCGCATAATGGAGGCGAAATTCTCCCATCGTAGGATCGTAAGGCACCATCTCGGCTGCTTGGTCTGGCGGGACGCGTACCTTTTGTCTGGATGTCAAAAGGTAAAAGCTGCTGGGTTCGAGAATATATCGATCATTGTTCGGTCGGCGGATGATCTCCCAAAAATCGTCCATCTCGTAATGGTTGATCTTATCCAATTCAATGACGGGGGCGTGCCTCTTCGCTTTATAGGCGACGATGTCGGAACCATTCCCTTGCAGATCGACAGTTATCTCCAACCCCCGATCGATGGAAGCCAAAGCTGGAGTCTCTTCATCGTAAACGAGTGCATCCTCCCTGGCTCGCTCTTGCAGCGTCCCATCTCCCGTGCGTGCGGGATTACCACGCACAAATCGAAGTTGGTTAAGCTTCATTCCCGCCCTGACGTATACCGGAAACGTCCTGGAAACTATCTCTGCAAACAATTCCCCCGAGTAGCCTCTTGGAACTTGATCAAATTTGTCGCCATACTCTGTAATTAACCGAGTAAGAATATCAAGCCGACCCGTTGTGCTCTTCGGGTTCGCCACACCCAGCACATCAGAGGGAAGGTGAAGGCGCTCCATTAAGGGCACTATAAATACGCTGGAAGGTTCGAACAAGGCAGGGCTGGGCTTTGTGAGGTCCACTTCAGCGACGAGCAATTCTTTCGCCTTATTCAAAATTGTCGACGAACGCCCAGGCAAGAAGCTGGCCCGAACACGATAGGCCACCGGTCCCAAGCGAAGATCAACACTGGCCGGCTGAATCTGATCGTCTGCGATGTTGGCGCCTGGAGCATAAATATGGCCCCCGGTCCTGAAATCTCGAATGTCCTGCGATGGCAGGATACCCTTTCCGATTTCGCGCCCTGCCAGTTCAGGAAACAACTCCACAGCATTACCCCCCCGGCTACGAATTCCGATGTCGCTCCGCTAACTCTTGGACCTTCTCCGCTCGCTCAGCTATCTCCATGCGGTAATATTCCGCATAACACCCAAGGCTACAAAATCCTCCCTCGGTCTTCTTCCCACTGCCGACGCATTTTCCTTCAGGGATTGTTTTATCACAGGTTGGACAGATATGTTTGTCCCATAGTTCAAGCAGCTAGAAAGCTTCCGAGCTTGTCATGCCAGCGGACGAATCTTAGCATGCTTGCTCCAAGCCATTGCGATTGTGAGTTCGATTGCGTGTAGCTTGACAACCCGCAACTGCATGTCTAGCATAGCTTGCCGTTGGGGGAAGCGGAGGCTGGCGTGATCAAGCTCGACATAGTGAACGCGGTGGTAAACAAAACCGGCGTCACCCGGACCAAGGCGGAGCAGGCCGTTGAGACCGTCTTCGAGGCCATGAAGAACGCTCTGGGCAAGGGTGAGCGAATCGAATTGCGCCGCTTCGGCGTATTCAACGTCCGCCCGCGCAAGACTGGCATTGGACGCAATCCGCGCACCGGCCAGGAAGTCAGCATCCCTCCCGGCAAGGCTGTGCGCTTCAAGCCCGGCAAGGAATTGCAATCGCTCTGATCTCGCATTCGCCCAGCGTGTTCCTCCCAAACCATCTTGACGTGACCGATCCGCTTCGCGATTCGTGTCTCCGCGGGGCATTCCGTGCATCAAACCTCTCATGAATGACAGCGGCGAATTCGAACGCTCCTCCACAGAGACGATCACGCCCGTCGTGGAATCAGCTCACGTGTCTCCGGAGATGCATTGGAAACGTCAACAGCAGCGCTGGCAGCGGAGATCGTTCGCAATTGCCGCGTTGCTGTTCGTACTCACGCTGATTTCCACACTGGTGGTGGGAGCCAGCTTCGCGGCTTCCTATGCGTTGGGACAATCGCCAAACATCGACGGTTTCTTTGCCATGTACGGAACGTTGCTGAATCATCCGCGATTTCTGCTTGCCGGAATGCCATTCGCTTTCACGCTGCTCGGCATTTTACTCGCGCATGAACTCGGCCACTACTTTGCCTGCCGTTACTACGGTATTTCGGCCAGCTATCCCTATTTCATTCCCGCACCGACGCTGATCGGGACGCTTGGCGCGTTCATCCGCATCCGATCCCCGATCCGCAATCGCAATGCGCTGTTCGACGTGGGGCTCGCCGGACCCGTGGTGGGATTTCTCTTCGCGATTCCGGCGCTGGCCATCGCCATCGCCTACTCGCGCGTGATCCCCTTGTCGCAGGAGCATCCCAGCGTTGTTTTCGGCAACCCGCTCGCGCTGCGGATTTTGTTGGCCTTGCTGCGGCCCGGTGTGCCGCCGAGCGACCTCCTGCTCCATCCCGTCGGACGCGCGGCATGGGTAGGCCTGTTCGCAACGTCGCTTAATCTGCTTCCCGGCGGGCAGCTCGATGGCGGACATATCCTCTACGCGGCGGCAAGCAAGTATCACAAGCGGGTAACGCTTGTAGTCGCGCTGCTCTTGATTCCTCTCGGACGCATGTTCTGGGCCGGATGGTATCTTTGGGCGGCTCTGCTCCTGGGGCTCGGCTTCCGCCATCCGCCGCTTCTCTATCAATGGGAACCTCTTGATCGCACGCGTCTGATGTGGACCGCCGTCGCTGTCCTCATCTTCATTTTGACTTTCATGCCCATGCCGGTCCTTGTTCGCGGCAATTGAACTGATTGATTCGCGATCTTGTTGCGCCGGCGTCCCGCCGGCGTTTTTGCGATATCTGGCATGCATGAGAAACCGCCGGTCGGAGGACTAGCCCTGATATCTCACCAGAAATCAGAGGATTGTTTAAATCAGGCGCGTAAGCGTTGTTGAAGTAGTGGAATATGTATCGATTGCAGGGGCACGGCAATGCTGTGCCCCTACTTTACAATCCCCGCGACAGATTGATTTTGCTGCATTCTTGAACAATTTTTGTCTGACTCGTCAGAAATCCGGACTAACTCATGGTTGCTGAAAGTCCCGGAGGGACGTCACAACTTAGCCCACCCCGGAAGGGGTGGGAACTCGTTTATGCACAATCCGAAAACCCCGACAGGGGTGACACGAAGGACTCACCTTCCAGACTAGAACAAACTCAACGGGTCCACATCCACAAGAACGGCCCTTTCCGGAATCTCTTTCTCTTCACTGAATGCGAGCAAATCCGAAAGTACACGAGTAAGCTGCGCGCGCTTCGGAGCCTTCAGCAGAAACTGGAAGCGATACTCGCGCTTCAGCCGCGCCAGCGGCGCCGCGGCAGGGCCCAGCACTTTCACGCCACGCGCCTCCTGCGGAGCAAGAAAGGCCGAGAGCTGCCGCGACCATCGCACCGCATTTTCAATTTTTGTGTCGCGCACGAGCACGCTGGCCAAAGCGGTAAACGGCGGATAGTGCAGCAAACGCCGGAACTGCACCTCCCTCTCGAAAAAGGCGAGATAATCTTGGCGCGCGGCCAATTGAATCGCGTAGTGCTCCGGATAATACGTCTCGACCAGCACTTCGCCGGGCAGCGCGCCGCGCCCCGCGCGCCCGGCAACCTGCGTGAGCAATTGAAATGTGCGTTCCGCCGCGCGAAAATCCGGCAGGCTGAGCTGCGAATCCGCGGAGACGACTCCAACCAGAGTGACGCGCTGGAAGTCATGCCCCTTTGCAACCATCTGCGTGCCAACGAGAATATCGATTTTCCCGGAAGCAAAATCGGCCAACACCTGCTGGTAGGCGCGCTTGGTGCGAACCGCGTCGCGGTCCAGGCGCGCGACTTTGGCGCCGGGAAATTTCTCGCGCAGTTTTTCTTCGAGCTGCTCGGCTCCGGCCCCAAAAAAATAAACGTGTTCGGAGGCGCACTTCGGGCAGTCTTTTGGCACGCGCCGCGAAAACCCGCAATAATGGCACTCCAAACGGTCGCGCTGCTTGTGATACGTCAGCGAGATGCTGCAGTTCTCGCACTGAATTCCCGCCCCGCACGAGCGGCAGATGACGAACCACGAGTATCCGCGGCGATTGATGAGGATCAGAGACTGCGTGCCTTCCTCGAGACGCGCCGCGATCGCTTCGCTGAGCTTCGAGGAAATTGGACCCGCTCGATGCGTGGCCCGGAAATCATCTCGCAGGTCCACAATTTCCACCGGCGCGAGCGGACGATTTTCCACGCGCGATTCGAGCTGCAGGAGCTGATATTTGCCTGAGCGCGCGTTATGAAAACTCTCCAGAGACGGCGTCGCCGAACCCAGCAGCGCCACAGCCCCCTCGAGTTTCGCGCGCACAATGGCAACGTCCCGCCCATGGTAGCGTGGAGTTTCTTCCTGCTTGTAGCTCGCCTCCTGTTCCTCATCCACAACCACGAGGCCCAGGTTTTCGAGAGGAGCGAAAACCGCCGATCGCGTTCCGACCACCACGCGAGCCTCGCCGCGCCGCACGCGCCACCATTCGCGCGCGCGCTCCACTTCACCGAGCGCGCTGTGAAGAACCACAACGCTTGCGCCAAGCCGCGCGCGGCAAAGCCGTCCCACCCACAGTGTCAGCGCGATTTCCGGCACCAAAATCAGAGCCGTTTTGTTGCGCGCGAGGGCCGCCTCGACAGCCCCCAAATACACTTCAGTCTTGCCGCTGCCGGTGACGCCGTACAGCAGGCCCACGCGGAAGACGCCCGCTTCGAGCCAGCCGGTGATTTCTCCCAGCGCGCGCTCCTGATCGGTGTTTAGAATGTTCGACGGCGGCGTGTAATCCACCTCGAAGAGGTTTTCTTCGACAGCCAGCTGCTCTTCCCAGCTTTTCAGTCTTCCCGCGCGGATGAGACGTTCGATCAACGCTCGCGATACCTTCGAGAGTTTCGCCAGCGCCGGCAGCGGCAGCGGTCCACGCTCCTCCGCGAGCACGTGGTAGACGCGCGCTTCTTTTTCCCCGAGCGAGTCCACATCTTCCGCCGAATTCCACGCCACAATTTTCTGCACGCGCGCATGGCGATGCAGCGTGACCTCGCGCGCCTCAAGCTGGCGCCGTCGCAGCAACCGCTCCGCCGCGGCCTCTCCACCCGGCAGTTTGCGCAAACGGTCCGCGCGGACCGGCCTGTCTTCAATGTGCAGCAGAGAAAGCAGGGCGAGTTCCGCGATCTCCGCCTCCGAGCGATTTCCCGCCGCGTCGAGTTCATCGCGGCGCGCGCGCCCGGCGTCATTCAGCAGAAGCTCCCGCTCGTGTCGCAAGTCCACCTGGGGCGGCAGCATCGCGCGGAAAACTTCTCCCGGCGGCGCGACGTAGTAGCCGCTCACCCAGCGCCCCAACTCAATCAATTTCGGCGTCAGCGCGGGAGTCGCATCAAGCGCCTCGACAATTTCCTTGATCGTCTTGACGCGCGCCGGATCGGGCCGCCGGCTGGAGACTTCCACGACCACTCCCGTAGCGCCACGATTGCGAAACGGAACCAGGACGCGGCTGCCCACAAAAATCGAGCCCGCAAGCCGGTCGGGAATCACGTAAGTGAAAACAGAACGCAGAGGAACGGGCAGCGCGACTTCGCAGTAAGTAGCGGACATGTGCAAGAAGTAGTGTAGTAGCACAGGCTTCAGCCTGTGTGGTTTGATTTTCGTGAGTCCAGCAACGCACACAGGCAGAAGCCAGTGCTACAAGATATTGTGACGGCCGTCAGCGGAATGTTTTCGGGGGTCGCAACCCAAGAAGCGCCATGACCTTCTGCAAGTCCTTCCACACTTCGCTCTTCGCATTCGGATTGCGCAGCAGATAAGCGGGGTGGTAAGTGGCGAGCAGCTTCGTATTGCGGAAATCAAACCAGTTCCCGCGGAATCGCGAAATCGGGTCTTTCGTCTTCAGCAAAGTTTGCGCCGCCACGCCGCCGAGACACACAATCGCCTTCGGTGCGATCACTTCAAGCTGCCGGTACAAATACGGCGAGCACGTCGCCACTTCATCATCCTCAGGCTTGCGGTTTTCCGGCGGGCGGCACTTCACGACGTTGCAGATGTATACATCTTCGCGCGAAAGCCCCATCGCCTCGATCATCTGCGTGAGCAACTTTCCCGCGCGCCCCACAAACGGCAGTCCCTGCACATCTTCGTCGTGGCCGGGTCCTTCGCCGACAAACACGAGTTCGGCGCGCGGGTTGCCTGCCCCAAATACGATTTTGTTCCGCTGCTTGTGCAAACGGCAGCGCGTGCATTCGCCCAGGTTTTCGCGGATGAGTTCGAGCGTATCTCCCGCGACGCGATCAATCACTTCAAACAACGAAGCCGCTTGAACCACCGGCAGGACAGAGTGGGGCGCACTCCGAATGGGGGAAGACGGTGCGGCAGTCGCAGCAGCCTGCGCCGCCGGTGCCACAGTTTGTGTCTGTGCAGCACGCGGCTTAAGTGAACGTTTCCCCATACTCCTCCGGTCAATGAAAAACTCTCCAAGGTTCAATTCGTCGTAGTAACGAAGCCAGGCCACAAGTTTTTCGCGAGAGGTTTCTGAGAGGCGGGAATCCATCGGTGGTCAGCGCGCGCGTTGCGTGGCGGATATTTCACTGCCCGCGCGGCGCAATTCGAGCATGCGGTCCAGAATTCGCTGAGCGGCGTCGATCTTCGGCATACGGGGAAATGCCTTTTCACCGCCGTCGCGCGAGTACAACGTGATGATGTTTGTATCGTGATCGAATCCCGCGCCCTCAGCCGTCACATCGTTGGCGACAATCAAGTCGGCCTGCTTCGATTCCAGCTTGGCGCGCGCGTGCTCCGCCACATGATCGGTTTCCGCGGCAAAGCCGACCACAATCCGGCTGCCCCTGTCCCGCGCGATGCCGGCGAGAATATCCGGCGTAGACTCGAGCTCCAGCGTCACTCGGCCATCGCCGCGCTTCATTTTCTTGGCCTCTGGCGCTACTGGCCTGTAGTCAGCCACGGCCGCCGCCATGATGACGGCTGTGGCGCGAGGCAGGCGCTCCATCACTGCCGTACGCATCTGTTCGCTGCTGCGTACGGAAACAAATTCGACGCCCTGGGGCGGATCGAGCCGAGTCGGGCCGCTGATCAAGACAACGCGAGCGCCACGGCGCGCAGCCGCCTCTGCCAGCGAGTAGCCCATCTTGCCGGAAGAGCGGTTCGTCAAATAGCGCACCGGGTCGATATCTTCGCAAGTGGGCCCGGCAGTCACGACCACGGTTTCATTTTCCAGATCGTGCGCGATCCCCAGCCGGCCGCACACAGCCTTCACGATGGCCTCGACGCTCGCTAAGCGGCCCGCGCCAGTCATGCCGCAGGCCAGATAGCCCTCTTCCGGAGGAACGACGTGCACGCCACGCGCGCGCAACAAATCAATATTTTCCTGCGTCGCCGCGTGATCCCACATATTGACGTTCATCGCGGGGGCCACCACCACGGGCGCGGTTGTTGCCAGATACAGCGTAGTCAGGAAATTATCCGCCACGCCCCGCGCCATTTTCGCAATGATGTTGGCCGTAGCCGGCGCCACGACCAGCAAGTCGATCCGCTGCGCGACGGCGATATGCTCGATCGCGCTTTCCACATTGGCATCCGCGGATTCACTGCCAAACATTTCGGTAATAACTTTTTGTCCGGTCAATGCCGCAAACGTCAGCGGCGTGACGAATTCCTGCGCGCTCTCGGTCATGATCACTTGCACATCGATGGCTTCTTGCTGGAGCCTGCGCACCAGCTCGGCAGCTTTATAGGCCGCCACCCCTCCGGAAACACCGAGTGCCACACGCATGGACGCCGCGGCGCGTTACTCCTTGCGCCGCTTTCCTTCCTCGATCTCGGCGGGCGTCGGAGGCAATTGATATTCGAGCACGCCCGCGCTCAATTCTTCGACCGCTACGCGCGTCGGTTTATGGGACCGTGGATTTGCCACCAATGGCATGGCTCCCGACATCAATTGCCGGGCCCGCCGGGCCGCGATCACTACAAACGCAAACTTGCTTTCCGGTGCCTGACTCTCTACCGTCATGTGAACTTTATCCTCCAAATGATTCCAGAATTTTGCGCGCTCTCTCGCTCAGGCAACTGCGAAGACACCGCGCCGCCACGGTGATCGCCTGCACTTCGCGTCCGGCCCGCTCCACGTCGTCGTTGACAACCAGAAAATCGTACTCCGTGTACCGCTGGATCTCTTGCCGCGCCCGCTCCATGCGCCGCTGGATTGCTTCCTCCGAGTCCTGGCCACGCCCGCGTAAGCGCCGCTCAAGCTCGTCCCGCGCCGGGGGCAGGATAAAAATGGCCACGGCGGCGGGCAATTTCTGTTTCACCTGCTCCGCCCCCTGGACGTCGATCTCGAGGACCAGATCCAGGCCTTTCCGTTGCGCCTCCTCCAGGGAACGGCGCGGCGTGCCATACCAATTCTTGCCGAACACTCGGGCATACTCCAGAAAGTCGCCACGGCCGGCCCTGCGCTCAAATTCCTCTTCGGAAATAAAATCATACCATTTTCCGGGGGTTTCCGTGGTCCTCGGCGGCCGAGTGGTGCTGGAGATCGAAAACATGGTGGCCGGAACCTCCAGCATCTTCGCCACCAGCGTGGATTTTCCCGAACCGGATGGCCCGGAGACGATGAATACAAGCGGCTGTTGAGCCTGGGCGATCGTCATTCGACGTTTTGCGCCTGTTCGCGGAGTTTCTCGATGTCGGATTTCACTTCCAGCGCGAACGTGGTGATCGCCAGGCCTTCGGACTCGACGCCAGGAGTCTTGGAGAGCAAAGTGTTGGCCTCCCGTTGCATTTCCTGCAAAAGGAAATCGAATTTCTTGCCCGCCTCGCCCGCGCCGGCGAGCAATTTTCGGAATTGTTCCACGTGGCTGCGCAGTCGTGCCAGCTCCTCGGTGATGTCACTGCGCTCCGCAAGCAGGGCGGCTTCTTGTGCCAGCCGCGCTGGGTCGATCTGGGCAGTGCTCAGCAGTTCGCTCAATTTCGCTTCCAGCCGGCGTGCGAAAGCGGGACGCACACGTTGGGCAAGCGATTCGATTTCAGCCGTCGTTTCGGCGATCCGGATGAGCAGACCCTGCATTTCTCCCGCCAGCGCTTGCCCTTCAGACCGGCGCATCGATTCCAGGCGCCCCAGCGCCTGTTCCAGGCACGCTTCGACCTGCGCGCCAAGCCGTTCCTGCGTTTCTTCGTTTTGCAGCTCGCTGGTCACGCCCGGCGCGGCCACCACGCCCGGCAATCGGAACAGAGCGATCAGGTCCGGTTCGGCCGTCACGCCAAACTGTCCCCGCAACTCCTCCAGAGTTTTCATGTAGGCTTCGGCCACCTCCCGATTCACTTCCACGGAAGCGGGACCGGCCGGTTCGTAGTACACGTTGACGTCCACATGTCCTCGCCGCAAGCGGTTCCGCACCGCCAAACGGATGCGCGGTTCAAACACTTCAAAGCCGTCCGGCATGCGCAGGTGAAGATCGAGAAAGCGGTGGTTAACGCTGCGCAGGTTGATTCGCAACGACCAGCCATCTCGCTCGATGCGCGCCTGCGCGAAGCCGGTCATCGAATGAATGCCGGCGGATGCGGCAGCTGCCTTCATCCGTTGGCCTTGGGTGTGGGAATTGCCGCGTCATCCGCGTCGGCGAATTGCAATTCGTAGAGACGAGCGTACGTGCCGCCCCTCGCGAGAAGCTCCTGGTGCGTGCCAACCTCGGCGATCGAACCGTCTTCGAGAACGATGATCTTGTCCGCCCGGCGAATCGTCGAAAGCCGGTGCGCGATGACGAACGCCGTGCGCCCCGTCATCAGATTCGATAGCGCGCGCTGCACGAGCATTTCGGATTCGGAGTCCAGCTCCGAAGTCGCCTCGTCCAGAATCAGGATCGGCGAATCCTTCAAAATTGCGCGCGCGATGGCGATGCGCTGCCGCTGACCGCCGCTGAGTCTCTGCCCGCGGTCGCCGAGCATCGTCTGATAGCCCTGCGGCAATTCCAAAATAAATTCATGCGCCAGTGCCGCTTTGGCGGCCGCTTCCACGCGTTCTTTCGGGAGTCCCGGCCGTCCATAGCAGATGTTGTTCCACACCGTGTCGTTGAACAGGATCGTCTCCTGCGTCACGATCGCCATCTGGTCGCGCAGGGAACGCAGCGTGACCTCGCGCACATCCATGCCGTCCAGGCGAACAGCGCCTGAATTCACCGGGTACAATCGCGGCAGCAGATTGACCAGCGTGGTTTTCCCCGCGCCGCTCGATCCCACAATGGCGACCACTTCCCCTGCCCTCGCGGTTAAAGATACGTTCCGCAGAATCGGAGTCTCCGGATCGTAGCCAAAACCCACATGGTCAAATTCCACGGATTGCGAGAACGGAGACATCACGCGCACACCCGGTTCTTCCGCGGGCTCCTCCGCCAGTCCCAGATACTCGAAGACCTTGGCGCTCACACCAAATGCCTGCTCGAATTGCTGATAGACCGTCCCCAGACCTTTCACGGGCTCGTAGGATTTGAACAGCGCATAGACAAACGTGCCGAAAATTCCCGTTGTCATCAACCCCGTCTTGATTTGCACGCGCGCATACATCAAAACCGGGACAATCACGATGGGGCCCAGCAAATCCATCAATGGAGAAGTCGCCACATACGCGCGAATCCAGCGCATGTTTTCACGCAGCAGCCGGCGCGAGGATTCACGGAACTTTCCGATCTCAAAGTCTTCCATTCCGAAAGCCTTCACCACGCGGTTTCCGCTGACCGTTTCCTGCACGATCTGGCTCAACGCGCCGATGCCGGACTGGATACTTTCCGAGGAGCGCCGGATGCGCTTACCCAGGGCCCTCACGGGCCACACGACCATGGGTAACAGGACGACGGAACCGAGCGTCATCTTCCAGTTGGTGGCCAGCAACACAACCAGCAGGAATAATAATGTAAAGATGTGCCGGATACCGGAGGACAGAGAGTCCGAAAACATACCGCGTACGCGTTCCACGTCGTTAATGATCGTCGACAGCACTCGTCCCGTGGGATGATGCTGAAAGAAACCTATGGGCTGCCGGACGACCTTCGCGTATACCTGGTTTCTGAGATCGGTGACGCCGGCGATTCCCGCATATTGCACGAACGTGTTGCCAAAGAATTCGGCGATCCCCTTGCCGAGAAAGACGACGAAAATTGCAATCGCGAAAAGTGTCCCGACGCTATGAATCTGGTGCGGAAGAAAGGAGTTCAGATAAATCGCCTGGTGGGTAAAGGGGTTTCGGATCAGCAGGAGTTTGTTGTCGGGAGCGCCGGGATTTAGCACCCGGTCAAAGATCGGCGCGATCATGAGTGCGATGAGTCCTTCGGCAAGGCCGACCACCGAGAGGCACACAACTCCCGCCACCAGCCGCATCTTGTACGGCTTGACGTATCGCAGTAACCTGCCGAATTCTTGGCCTTGCGTCAAAGAAACTCTTGATCCAAGTTTTTGCGGCCTCTACGCTGCCCTCGAAGCGTTCACTGTAAAAGCAGTGCGCGCACCCGATGAGAATCCCACCCCGGTCGCCGACTTTGGTACGCTACGAACCGCGCATCGGTTTGTCAAGCCGCCGCCCCAGGGGTGGTTTCTGGAATTGGGTGCCGCATCCTTGCGCTCTTCGCAAGGGTGCGGTTTTTCCGATCCATGGGCGGGATCCATGATCCCACCCGTCCCCTATTTGTCGAGGTCGCGATGCACGACCTTGGAAGCATAACCCCGCCGGTGCAGCGTCTTGTGCACCGATTCCGCCAGCATGACCGAACGATGACGCCCCCCCGTGCAGCCAAACGCGATGGTCAGATAGCTTTTCCCCTCGCGTATATAATGCGGGATCAAATAAGTCAGCAATCCCTCCGCGCGCCGCAGGAACTCTCCAGTCTGAGGAAAGGAACGGATGTAGCGCGCGACGCGAGGATCGCGCCCGGAGAATTTTCGCAGCTTGGGAATGAAATGAGGATTCGGAAGAAAGCGCACATCAAAGACCAGGTCGGCGTCCGGCGGAATCCCATACTTGTATCCGAAACTCACCAGGGCAACCATCATCGGCCGGCGATCGGTTTTTTGAAACCGGCGGATGATGAACTGTCGCAACTCGTGGACGTTGAACTTGCTCGTGTCGATGACCACATCCGCGAGCTTCCGGATCGGGTCCATGATGACGCGCTCGGTCTCCAGACCTTCTCGCACCGGACGGTCGTGTCCCAGCGGGTGGGGCCTCCTCGTCTCGCTAAACCGCCTCAACAGCGCCTCTTCGTGAGCCTCGATGAAGACCAGCGTCGCGGGGATCTCCGCGCGCAGGCGCCGCAAGATGGCCGGAAGCTTGTGTAGCTGTTCTCCTTCTCGCGCATCCACCAGCAGCGCCGCCCGCTGAATTTCACCGCCGCTCTGCATGTGCAATTCGCTGAAGGTGGGGATCAACGCGACGGGCAGATTGTCAACGCAGTAGTAACCGAGATCTTCGAATGTTTTGAGGACGGTGCTCTTGCCCGAACCGCTCAGCCCGGTGAGAATCACCAGTTGCCGGGCGTCGCGCGCGGGTCGGCGCTTCACTGAGTCTGGCCTATGCCTTTACCCGGCGCTGGTGCGTGCTTGGAATGCGGAGATCTTCGCGATATTTCGCAACGGTTCGTCGCGTGACGTGAATTCCGGCCTCATCCAGTTTTTTGGCGATCAGGTCGTCGGTGAGCGGATGCGCGGTGTCTTCTTCATCGATCATTTTCTTCACCAGCCGCTTCAGCGTTTGCAGCGACATGCTGTCGCCTTGCGGTCCGTTGACGGATTCGGAGAAGAAAGACCGCAATTCGATCACGCCCTGCGGCGTATGCGCGTACTTGCTGGACACCGCCCGGCTTACTGTGGAAGGGTGCACGCCGACTTCCTCCGCCACTTCCTTGATCATCATCGGCTTGAGCTGGTCGGCGCCGTGATCGAGATAATCGCGCTGTCTCTGGATGATAATTTGACACACTCGAAGAATGGTGTGCTTCCGTTGCTCGATGCTCTTCATCAATTGCAGCGCGGCGGTGAAGCGTTCCTTGACATAGTTGCGGACGTCGCGGTCGGCTGCGTCACGCGCCAGCAGCCGGCGATACACGGGAGAAAGGCGAAGTTGCGGCACGTCGTCATCGTTCATGAACACTTGCCACTGGTCGTCGACTTTGCGGAAGTACACGTCCGGCTCGACGAGCCGCGCCTGCGTCTTGTTGTGGCGCAGACCCGGGCGCGGATCGAGTTTCTTGATAACATCTACGGCGCGCTTAACCAGTTCGACCGGACGGTTGAGCGCCCTGGCAATTTCCTTTAACTGGTTCGCTTGCAACAGTCGGGCCAGCGGGGTCTCGGGACTTTCTTCTTCCGCTTCGCTGGCCGCCAAAGGCCGTTTCGGCAGGCACTCGGAAACAATTTGCTGAGCGAGTGTGTTCTGAGAATCGAGGGTGCGAAGCTGCGTCAAAAGGCATTCGCGCAAGTTGCGCGATGCCACGCCTAATGGATCAAACTCCTGCACCACGGCCAGCGCTTCTTCGACATCCTCCATCGAATATTTTCCGTTTTGCGAAATCTCTTCCAGCGATGCCGACAAATACCCATTCTCATCCAGGTTGCCGATGATGGCATCCGCAATCTCGCGGACGATATCATTGCAAACGGTCACGCTAAGTTGCCAGGTGAGATGCTCGGAAAGGCCCTGGGCCGAGGAGAGGAACTGTTCGAACGACGGGCGCTCGACTACTTCGCGTTCGCCGCGGTCTTCGTTGCCTCCGCCGCTGCCCAAATACTGGTTGAAAAAGGAGGCCACGTCGAATTCTTCAAACGGGCTGGGGGGTTCGGTCGCCGGAACTTTTTCAGTTTCAGCTTTCAGGAAGGCTTCTGCGCTGTAGTCCTCGGTGACGACGGGATCATCCGACAATTCTTCCAGCACCGGGTTTTCGACCATTTCCTGGTTGATCATCTCACGCAGTTCGAGACGATTCAGCGCGAGGACGCTCACCATCTGCACCAGACCCGGCGTGAGGATCTGTTTTTGCGCGACCCGGAGGTGAAGTTTTGGCGCCAGCCAGTTCATGGGAGTCAGTTCAACCGGAAATGATCGCCGAGATAAACCCGGCGGACTTCGGAATTACTGCTCAGGTCGGCCGGGGTTCCAGCGGCCAGAACTTTGCCGTTCTGGACGATGTAGGCGCGGTCAGTAACGCTCAACGTCTCACGCACCTGGTGATCGGTGACCAGCACACCAATCCCCTCCCGGCTTAAATCGCTGATGATTTTTTGTATGTCCACAACGGTCAACGGGTCGATACCCGAAAATGGCTCGTCCAACAAAATAAAAGCAGGCTCCAGCACGAGCGACCGCGCGATTTCCAAACGCCGCCGCTCTCCGCCCGACAAAGTATAAGCTCCGTTATATCTCACGGTTTCCAGTTTCATCTGCGCCAACAATTCCTCCAGCCGGTCACGTTGCTGCTGCGCCGTCAGCGGCAGAGTCTCCAGCACCGCCAGCAAATTTTCTTCGACCGTCAGTTGGCGGAAAACCGAAGGCTCTTGGGGCAAATAGCTGATCCCACTGCGAGCCCGGAGGTACATGGGGAGGTCGGTGATGTCGTCTCCGTTCAGGAGAACGCGCCCGGAGTCAGGCTGGGCCAAGCCTACCAGGATGTAGAACGTCGTCGTTTTTCCCGCGCCGTTGGGACCTAAAAGGCCAACTACTTCGCCTTGGCTAATCTCCAGATCGAGATCATCTACGACCTTACGTCCTCGGTACGATTTGCTGAGCTCGACGGCCTGCAGCTTGAGCATTCCACTTCATTTCTCGACCCGGTGAAGCGACAACGTTCGTGAACCTTCCTCCGAATCCACAACGATCCTATCATCCGCAAAAAAGAAGGTCAATTGACGCCCCGTTGTCGTGTCTCCAGTTGAGTCATATAGGGTTGGGTTACCCCCGGAAAGTACGAACTTGCCATCCGAGGCCGTATATTCCGCCCGATTCGAGGTGCCTCGGCGGTCCTCCTGGCGAACGGAAACGTCCCCGAGGGCCACTGCGCGTGATAGCTCCTTAGCGGAGGAAGCCGGGCCGGATTTGGAAAAGTAAAGATCGATCTGATTCGCGTGGATCGAACCTTCCGCGGATTCGGCGCTGGCGCCCTGTTCGAGCCTGGCGCGGGACTCTGCCCCCCAATAGGTCAGCAGTCCTCCTCGCACGTGCCAGAGCTCCGTTGCCGGGCGCGCAGGCCGGCCTGTCGGCGAGGCTCCCTTCGGCGTCCAGGCGGTCTGCGGAAAGACCCCGCGCACATGCCCCTGGGCCACCAAAGTGTGCGTCGGATTGTCCAGTTCGACTGTGTCGCCCTCAATGACCGAATCTCCCTGCCACAGCCGGCTGCTACCCGAGTAAACCGCGTGCCCCCGCGCTACATCGGCTACGAGATGTGCCGCCGAAACATGTGCTGGTTCCGCAGCAAGGTTGGTGACGCTCCCTGTGACCTCACCCAACTCTGTGCTCAAAACGTTGCCATCGGCGCGCAATTCGTTCGAACCTTGTGTGAACGTTGCCGATTGTGCCGTGGTGCGCATGGTCGGGTCGGCAAGGATCACGGATCCGGTGAGCGTGGCCGTGTTCGTGGCGCGATCCAGGTGCGCGTGGTCGCCCTGTCCTGTGCGTGCACCTTCGTGGAAGCGCACGTCGCCGGATTGGTCCACCGTGGACCATTCGCCCATACTGGAAAACTTCGCCGTGAGTTCGCGCGATGCCGTCGCCTGTTCCGGTGCGTCGCCGAGCTGGCGTGTGACTTCGACGCCCCCGCTGCTCGCAAGTTGCCGCAATTGATCCTGTCCGTCAAATTGAAGGTCCATTTGCTGGCCGCGCATGCGCATCGTCTGCTTCGCGGGCTTCCCGTTCGCAGCCGCGCTATTGGGTGCGGCAATGCTTTGCCATTCGATGCGCGCCGGAGCAAGGGTGTTCACGCTCTCCAACAGAGTTTGACCTGGCCTGGAAATTTTCGAGAAGTGTACTTCGAGGGCTTCGCTTTCGACTCGCCGTGTTCCTCCGGCAGGAGTCGCGCTCCGTGATGTAATTGTGACACCGCCGGCGGCAGTAAGAAGACGAGGTACATTCTGGCGAGTCGCCAGATCCACCTGAACGTGTCCTGCTACCATCCCATCTTCGCCCGCGGATGTGTTCCGGCTTCCGTGGGCATTTCCAGTCGCGATAATGGACTGAACCGAGCCTTCAGGCGTCAGCGCCGCGGAGATTTCATCCGCGTCCAGCGCCATCGGGCCCTGGGCATCCGAGTCGCGCAAATGGGGATGGCCGCTGGCGACGAAACGCCGTGCATGAAACGCTTCATCAAGCTCCAGGAGCAAACTATCCGCAGTAAGTTCGTGCGAGATCTGCTGCGCGCGGACAGTGCCCAGTATTTGCACCGTGCGCGCTGCACGCCGAAACAACATGCTGTCGCCAGCCAGGTGGACGGCCTTTTCAGGTGGCGCTTCGGTTCCTTGAGTGGGCGCAGAATCTACTTTTGCTGTGGAATGCCCCGGCCCGGCCGGTGCGTGCAGGCCGTTGGAGGGCTGACCGGGCTGCGACATCGTAATCGTCATCTCGACGCTGTGGTCCATGTGCAGCGTTCCGTCATTCGAATTGTATTGCACGCCGATAGCGCTGCCCTCGCCCGCAGGCCACCGGAACGTAACCGGTTTGTCCGTCCGAGCGAGGCCCGATTGGCGATCGAACGAAACCCCAGACGTCACGACCTGAACGGCGTTGGCGTTCCCAGGCGCGCCGCCCGCCTGCAGGCTGATTCGAACTTCACCTGCGCAGCCAATCTTCCCGGTCGTTGAAATAAAGTCGCAGGCGCGCGTGCGGAGCGTGTCATTGCGTTGGCCGTTTTTCCCGTACACCGTGATGGAGACGTCTTCCAGGAGATTGCGGCTACCCTCTTTGAATTCGGTCGTGCGTGACGCGCGCACGGTATAAATCGTGCGCTGGCCTTCGACCTTAGAAAAGGAAAACTCATTGGAACGTTGTTCGACAGCGGCCGGGACCGCGGGCGGCGCCTTCTTCTCCGCCTGTTTGGCCACCCACACGCCGCGCAGGTACACTCCGGCCACAACAGTAGCCAGCAGGATCGCCACACCTGCCGACCATCGTGCGTACCGTCGAGCTTCGCTGTTGCGCATCCGAGTTACTCTTGAGCGTGGGCCTCAAATACTTAGAAGCCGAGTATAGGGGACACGTTGGAAGGGGACAACAGCAGGATGGCACAAGAGATACGGCAATAAGAAACTGCTCTTCCTCGGCCACGTGCGGAGGGTGCATGATTCAACGCGTTCGGCCGGGGAAAGCTGAGTGACACGACTCTGGCCAAGTGGTCCGCGGGCGGCTGGTTGAAAACCACCAGGAGTGCTCCAAAACCACCAACGGCGGATAGCTCGATTGGCGTGTGGGCGGGCCCGCCTACGTGTAGGCCATTGAAAATAAGACGGCTTGGAAAATGCGCAGGAATTTGCATCGATTGGTACGGCTCCTGCATTAATTAAGTGCGGTTCGATTTGTTAAGGTTCTCTAGAAAGAGGAACGTTATGACTCGATATTTGAAGCTTTCAATGATCGCTCTTTTGGCGGTCATGTGCATCGCGCCGGTCGCCTCAGCGCATGGGCGTGTCTTCGTGGGTGGCTACTTTGGTCCCGGCTACTACTTTGGGCCAGGGTGGTATGGCCCGTATTGGGGTGGGCCTTACGGCTACGAGCGCGGTCCTGTTACGGGCGGCGTGAAGTTCGAGACCAAGATGAAGGATGCCTCCGTGTATGTAGATGGAGGCTACGCCGGAACGGTGGGAAAATTGAAAACGTTCCAACTCAAGCCTGGCTCGCATGACTTAGAACTGCGCGACCATGAGGGCCATTCGTTTTATCAGGAGCGCATCGAAGTAATCGCCGGAAAGACGCTGAAGCTTTCCCCGCAGGCCAGCTGAATCGATAGTTCAACCTGAGAGGCCGGATCAGTTCGGTGCCGGCCTCTTTGCTTTTACGGTCGGCGCCTCCTCTTCGGAAACACCTACGTTTCCTTTGAATCGATTCTGGTAACGACAGAATCACGAGTACGAAAGTCAAAAACCCCACCCTCGCACAAACCGCGAGGATGGGGCACCCGGCAGGACTTGGCGTCCATGCGGCATCCAGCCGATTTAACAGGCCTGTGCAATGCGCTCTAGTTCACAATCGGTCTCATCTGGGGACTGTTCAGTGTTGCTACAGCGACTGTGCGCTTAAAATGTTTCCGGGAGGATCCATGAGCAGCCATCCGGAAAAGCAGCCGTTGGAGGTTCGGATCGAAAGACTTGAGAGGCAAAACCGCCTATTCCGGCGCGGGGCGCTTACATGCCTGATCGCAATGGTGTCGGTAGGCTTGATGGGACAGACGAAGCACCCGCGCAAAGCGGCCCCGACACCCGCACCGGCGGCTCCGGTAGTGCCCGAAAAAATCGAAGCGGGAAGCTTTATCATGAAAGACAGCAACGGAAAAATCCGCGCGGAGCTTTCCATGACGGGCACAGGCCCGACTTTCAAGCTGCTCGCCGAGAGCGGGGCCCCACAGATGACGCTTTCCTTGAATGACAGCAGCCCCCAAGGACCTATGATGCTTTTTTCCGATCCCCAGCATCACGCGGGGTTCTCCCTTAGCGTTTTGGAAGGCATGGGCTCCCAGCTATCGCTGGTAGGCGCACGTCCCGATATTCAGGCACGCATGGAAGTGGCGCCGGGAGGTACGTCACTCGAAATGTCGGACGCCGATGGTTTCACGACAAGCATCGGGAACGGAATGCAACCCTCGAAAGGCAAGCAGCCAAAGAAAACTACCGCCGCGTCCGTTACCCTCTACGGCAAAGACAGGAAGGTGCTCTGGTCAACTCCTTAGCCCGCACTTCTCCCGACGAAGGGGTAGGTCGGACTTTTACGGCCGCCATAGCAAACCGTTTGCTTTGCGGAATGTGGTTCGGAGCCAGGCATAAACACCACCTTTAGAGAAAAGATTTATACCAGATGGTGTTGCATCGACCGGTTGAGCTGGCACGACTTCTCAGGACCTGAGAAACTCACTCTCTGAAGTTGTGGTTAACCGATCTATACTCGAGCACGATAAAGTAAGTTTCTCGCTAATTCCCCCACCATCTGGCAATGTGCCGAGTCGCGCACCGTCACCGGTCAATTCAGCGACTGCGGCGATCGAGAGAAAGGCTTCCGTGTAACTAATTAGGCTTTTGGTAGTGAACTGCTTTGAATCCGCAGTACGTTTAACTTCAATCTAGCCTGCCACCTATTTTCGTGACCGTTACCTTCAAATCAATGGTACTATTTAGCTTCTTTAAGTAAATAAAATGCGGGGGGGAGAGTTTGTCGCAGCGATGCGAGCGATCTTCACAATCTTATTCTGTTTGCCGCTCTGCGCAACCCATGCATTTGCACAGGCACTCCCGACGGGAAGATCGAGCTCATGGGATCTGAGCCTGGGATACTCCTACGTCAGTCACCCGGTTACTTCATCCGATCGCGTCGGTCTAAACGGTTTCGATGCCAGCGTTACTGTTGCCCTGGCTTCTCGCTTGGCCATTAGAGGGGATGTGGCCCTCGCGCGCTCTGGCAATCTTCTGGACGCGCCGACTCATACTAGTGTCCTGAGTTATCTAGCAGGCCCCGTTTTCTATCCCATGATTCGACCTAAGGTTGATGTTTACGCTCAGGCTCTGTTCGGGGGCGCCAGAGTGACAGGTCCGGTTCCTGTGAATGGCGGCATCCTGATTGGTGGATACGCAGAGCGGTTCGCCTGGGCAATTGGCGGCGGAGCGGATTACCGGTTGTTACGCTCATTTGCCCTGCGATGTGGCGTGGATTATATGAGAACCGAATATTTTTTTGGCCCTGCGCTCACAGTTCAGGGACAAAGCAATATCAGGCTGACCGCCTCCGTTGTCTATTTGCTCGGGTCGCCGCACTGGAAGAGGCGGTGACGCCTATGAATCGGCGCGAATTCGAATCCGCAGATCATGGACAGAGACGGTTCCTGGCAAGGCTGGAACCGCAAATTTTCATCCTGCTGGTCGTGGTTTCGCTCCTTCTCACTTCGTGTTCCATCTTCCCGGGGACTCTTTATACTTATACTCCGCCTGTTCATTGCACGATTGGCGGCATGGTGTCGGGACTTAGCGGTGCAGGTCTTGTGCTGCGGGATAATGGCGGCAATGATCTGCCGGTCGGCGCGGACGCAACCAGTTTCACCTTCACTCAGACCATCGCCAGCGGCAGGAGCTTTGACGTCACAGTTACTTCGCAGCCGTCGAACCCGACGCAGACTTGCGTCGTGAGCAACGGCACCGGCGTGGTTGCCAGCGCGAATATCACCAGCGTTCAAATTACCTGCACCACGAATGCCTACACCATCGGAGGCATGATCTCGGGGCTAACTGGAACTGGACTCATGCTGAGCGACAATGGCGGCAACAATCTCGCGGTCGCTGCCGGCGCCGCAAGCTTCACCTTCACCACGCCGCTGCAGAGCGGCGCCGTGTACAGCGTTAGCGTCTTCTCGCAGCCGTCGAACCCGACGCAGACTTGCGTCGTGAGCAACGGCACCGGCGTGGTCACCAGCGCGAATATCACCAATGTGCAGGTGACCTGCACAGGAGGTGAATCGGGTGTTTTCGCCTATGTCACAAATCAAGGCAATGGATCATCGGGTGGTTCATTGAGTGGGTATAACCTGAGTCCGGACGGAACTCTCGTTCCGCTCGCGGGTTCTCCCTTCACCACCGGACCCCATCCGTACAGTCTGGCTGCCGACTCGCAGGGGAAATATCTCTACGTCGGTGATGAGAATTCCAATGCAATATACACGTATGCGATTAATGCACTGACGGGAGGACTGACGCAAGTGGGTGTGCCCACGATTGTTGCGAGCACACCCACGGCGATTGTGATTCACCCCTCGGGTGCATGGCTCTATGCGCCATCCATCAACGCGGATACCATCAACGGGTTCAGCATCGATCCCGTCACGGGAGCATTAACTGCACTTCCCGGTTCTCCATTCCCCGATACAGGCTTTCGTCCAGCAACCATCACATTCGATCCCTCGGGGCAATATGCCTTTGTCTCTAACAATGCTTCCCTAAACATTTCGGTATTTTCGGTGAACCCCGCTACCGGACAACTCAGCGCCAAGGGAATGCCCATTTCTGCCGGCCGTTCTCCCGTGCAATCCAGAACCGACCTGCCGGGTGCCCATCTATACGTCGAGGACGACCTGGACAACGTGTTCTACACCTACAACATCGCTGACGACGGGACGCTCTCACACTTTTCTCCCCCCACCTTCCCGGCCCCCTTCAGCCCCAGCTATCCGGCCCTGTCCCCAAGTGGCAGTTTCCTCTATGTGCCCAGCTTTGAACCCCAACCGGGCGGCTCTTCTTCCACGGTTGGGGTGTACTCGATCGATCCCGCCACCGGTGCGCTTGCCGAGATCAGTGGATCGCCATTCGTCACAGGAAGTGGAGCTGGCTCAATTGCGATAGACCCATCAGGGAACTTTGCCTACGTGCCCAGTGCCTTTGAGAATTTAATTACTGGCTACTCACTGAATTCCGCCACGGGTGCCATGTCGCCTCTGCCCACGACATTTCCGGGGGGCCAATTCCCATCGATCATGGTCTTCGTCAAGGCGAACCAGAGCTGCGGAGGGGCTTCGTGCGCTACGAATTTCTACAAGATCAGCGGCACGATATCGGGTCTAACGGGCACGGGGCTTGTACTGCAGGACAACGGGGGCAACGCCTTGCCGGTCAGCGCCGGGGCCACGAGCTTCACATTCGCGACACCCATCGCCAGCGGCGGCAGGTACAACGTCACCGCGCTCTCGCAGCCCTTGAGTCCGGCGCAAACTTGTACCGCGGCCAATGGCAGCGGCACGGTGACCAATGCGGACATCACCAACGTGCAGATCACTTGCACCGCGAATACGGCCGATACCATCATCTACAGCAGCATAAGTGACGTATGCTGCAGCGGATTTAACGTTTCGGGAGCGACAAGTTCGCAAGGCTTTGGCGAAGCCGCTATGCTCTTTGTCCCGACCGCCAGCTACCAACTCACTAGAGTAGAAGTTTCTCTCACATATTCAGGCGGCACGAATTCGGGCCCCACGCTGACATTGAATTCCGATAATGGTGGTCTGCCGGGTGCAGTCCTGATGAGTTGGAATCTAACCGGTCCTTTACCTGCCTTTACCAGTAATGGATTGTGCTGCACGGCGATCGAGACTGCGACGGCGAATTCGCAGCTAGTGCTCAATGCGGGAAGCCGTTATTGGCTTGTGGCTTCGCCGGGCGCCCCCGATACATGGGACGATTGGGTGGTCGGAAGCCCCGGGACCGTGGCTGTCAAGACGAGCCCCTCGGGCGCGTTCTCCATTCTTACTGACAACCAGGGTGGACTTACGGTTTATGGCCACCAATAGCTCCCACTTCGCAAACGGGCACCCTAAACTTTGATCAGCCACGCATCTTGGCGTTCTTTTCGATAAGTCCCAATAAACGGGGTGGTCTCAATGGGTCGATGCAACACTTACTGAAGGTCTTCTTGTACGAGTCTATGAGGCTCATTTCGTTCGCTGGCGTCAATTCAAACAAAACAAAGCCCTGTTTCAGTTCTGAAGGAGTACTGCCATACGGATCGATCGCCGACGGGAAGCATTGTCAGATCAACTGGTTATGTGATGTTGCATCGACCGGTTGAGCCGGCAGGGATTATCGGAAGGTGACTTTTCTCGGCCTGGCCACTCGACGCTGATAGTCCGCCGCAATCACCAACGGGGAAGTGGAAATTTCGCCGGGCGGCCCATCTTTGACGATTTTCAAGGGCGCGGGTTTGATTTGATTGCCAATGGCGGTTGCGCGCGTCCGGCAAAACGCTCGCCAGAACAAATCTTGTTGCTGCGAATCGATTTTCGTGAAGACGGCTGCGCAGGTACGGAAGTCAAAATCCCCACCCTCGCACAAACCGCGAGGATGAGGCGCCCAGCATTCTGTTTCGATTTGCGCGTTTGCCAATGAATTGCAAACGAAAAACCAACCCAACGGGCTATACTGATGTGGACGAAAAAAGAAGATGTCCTATCGTTTTCAAATCGAAGTTGAGCGAGAAGCTGACGGCCGCTGGATCGCGGAAATTCCTAGACTTCCCGGCGTGATGGTCTATGGCAAGACCAAGCACGATGCCGTTCGCTCGGTGCGCGCCTTGGCCTTACGTGTCCTTGCGCCTCAAGTTGCCACGAGTCGTTTCTCATGACGACAGCCGCATAGGTACGAAGATCAAAAACCCCACCCTCGCACAAACCGCGAGGATGGGGCACCCAACTTCAAAAACAAACTTCAAAAGCCCACTTCAAAATCACGGGGAGAAATCACGCGGGAGCGGATGAAACTGGAAACTTTATCCTCTTCTGGAAATCAGTTTGACAGGAACAATCGCCACATTGCAGAATCTTCACGACATCGCAAGAGCGAATTCCTTCTACCTGTTTAGTCTCAATTGCACGAGGCAAGGCATTTTCTTGGGTCGACCACCACTGTCGAAAAGCTTGCGATTGGAGGTGGGCTATGAAGAAGGAGAATCTGCTGCCCTCTCGTTGTTTTCTACTTCGCCGGGCAAGCTCCGAACCAAACGCACAAGAGAAAAAAGTAAGTTTGGTTCGAGGAGCCATGTGCGCGCTGTGGGTCGCGGTCTCCTTATTCGTGTCTGCATTTGCAGCATTTGCCCAGGACGAACGGGGCGCCATCACCGGGACCGTTACAGACCAAAACGGCGCTGTCGTTTCCGGAGCAACGATTCAAGCCAAGAACGTGGCAACCGGGAGCATCTATAAGACGACGAGCTCGGCCTCGGGTAAGTACACGCTCGAACAGTTGCCTGCTGGCACCTACTTAGTCGCGAACCCGGTATTGGGGCTCATGTATCGCCAGGAAAATGTTGTGGTCCAAGCATCGCAAACTCTGCGCCTCGACATCCGCGTCGTGGATAACTCCTTAAATACGCTGGGGGAGGATCGGGCCTACTTTGCAGGCCTCGTTTCTCCGCACCCGACGCCCGATGGCCCGACTCCTCGCACGCGTGACGGCAAGCCAGACCTTTCCGGAGTGTGGTGGGAGCCGCGGGTTGTAGACATCGGAGAAGCCACCTTCCTGCCCTGGGCTGCGGCAGTAATAAAGGAGCGCACGGCGAACCTAGCGAAAGACCTTCCTCGTACGCGATGCCTTCCGAATGCCACGACGCTCCTGGGCCGCTTCGGCGTAAATAGGTTGGTTCAGACTCCCGCGCTCCTTGTGATCCTGAATGAAGGTGACGTCCCCGGGTATCGTGAAATTTTCCTGGATGGGCGGGGGCATCCGAAGGACCAAGACCCCACATGGACTGGGCACTCGATCGGCAAATGGGAGGGAGACACGCTGGTCGTGGATACGGCCGGTTTTAATGACAAGAGTTGGCTTGCGGACCTGCCTTCCATAATTACGCCCCACACCGCAATGCTGCACCTCACCTCGCGCTTCCGGCGGCCCAACTTAGGCCATCTGGAAACCGAAATTACATTTGACGACCCGGGGACGTTTACAAAACCATTGAAGATGAAGACAATCTCCGATCTCGCCGAGAATGAGGACGTTCAAGAATGGATCTGTAACGAAAACAACCAAGATGTGGAACACATGGTTGGCAAATGACGGCGCGTGGGGCTCGAAAGAGGCGGTTGGAGATCACCGATGAAACCTAAAATCGGATTCTTATTTTTCGTCTTAGGCATAATTTTGTCTGCGCCAGTCTTCGCCCATCATTCCTTTCGGGCGGAGTTTGACTCGAGCAAGCCCAAGGAGTTTGTGGGAACAGTGACCAAGGTGGAGTGGTTCAATCCTCATGCTCGTTTTTACATTGACGTGAAGGACGAGACCGGCGGCGTGACGAATTGGAATTTCGAGCTCGGCAGCCCGCTGCAGTTGCGCCGACAAGGTTGGAGGCAGGATTCTCTGAAAGTGGGCGATCAGATCACCGTGGAGGGCTATCTGGCGAAGGACGGTTCAAAGATGGCGAGCGCCAGCAAGATTACTTTGGCTGATGGGCGAACGGTGTTTAATGGATCGTCGGCCGATGGCCGGCCTGCCCAATAGGTCTTGTTTGCTGTTTTTTTCGCACATCCAGTTGCTTTGAATCGGTTCTGTTGATGACAGTCGAGCAAGGACCAAAATCAAAAACCCCACCCTCGCACAAAACGCGAGGATGGGGCACCCATACTTCAAAACTCAAGCTTCAACACCCTAACTTCAACGCCCTAACTTCAACATCCCAACTTCAACATACTGGATTCAAAATCTTATGGGAGGTTGCGGCGCGGGTGTGGATGATTTAGACGGCAAATTGTGGATGGCCTGAATCTCTCGCCTTATCCTCATGGGCACGCCGCTTGTATTCGGTTGACACACAGGACCGGATGCTGGATAAAATAGTCATCCCTCCCCAGCCAGTGCCTACACAGGAGTCGAATTATGTCCCAGACCTCAAAACCGCGGGAAGGCCAGCTTGTCGACGGGAGGTTCCTCCTGCTTCGATACCTCGGCGGCTCCGAACACAGTGATGTATTTCTCACGGAAATCCACGAGGGGGAGCGTCTTCTAAAGGCGGCCATCAAACTCGTTGCAGCGGTTGGAGAAAATGACGAACTGCAACTCTCCCGGTGGCGGCTGGCGGCAGGGCTGTCCGATCCACATTTGATTCCGCTTTTTGATATGGGACGCTGCGAGCTGGGCGGCGGGCCATTGCTCTACGTCGTAATGGAGTGCGCCGAGGAGAACCTGGCGCAGATTCTTCCCGACCGCGCGCTCACGCCTGCCGAAGCTCGAGAGATGCTCGATTCCGTCCTGGACGTTCTCGCCTACTTGCACGGTAAAGGCCTCGTGCACGGCCACATCAAGCCGACAAACATCATGGCCAATGGCGACCTGTTGAAGCTATCGAGCGACGGGCTGTGCCGCGCAGGTGAATTATTGGGACGTCCCGGCAGGCCTGATGCGTACGATTCGCCGGAGAATGCCCCCGAAGCCATCGCATCGCCTCAAACGATGTCACCGGCAGGTGATGTTTGGTCGCTGGGCATGACGCTGGTCGAAACTATGACGCAGAAGCTCCCGGTCGCCCGAGCGGCAGAACAACAGGAGCTGCTGCCGCAATCGTTGCCCGAGCCCTTTCTCGAGATAGCGCGTCACTGTTTGCAGCGGCGCCCTCAGGACCGCTGGACAATTGCGCAGATCGCCGACCGCTTGCAGAACCGCATTCCCGCGCCTGCGGCTCACGCACCGGCGCCTCCTCCGCCAAGACCGGCGGCTGCGCGACCTGCAAGACCCCCTGCGATGCGCCAGAGGTACGGAATTCCGGTTATAGCCGGCATTGTGCTGTTGCTGGTTGCAGCTGTGGCGGGGCCGAGGCTATTCCACGGGCACTCGGAGCCTCCGCCGTCTCCTTCCGCCACGCTCGTACTGCCGCAGGTTCCACCCGCTGCGAAGCAGGTAACGCAGCCCCAGCGCGAGCGCCCAACCAAAACGCCAAAACCGAGCGCTGTTGAAAAAGAGAAAAATTCGGAACGCCGCACTCCCGAGCCTGCTCTCGCCCATCCCGAGACTCAGCGTGAGGAGCCAACAGAGACTGTAGCGAAGCTGCCGGCTGGCGCCGTCGTTCACGGTGAGGTCGCTCAACAAGTCTTGCCCGAAGTCCTGGAGAGCGCGAGAAATACGATTCGAGGGACGGTGAAGGTCAAGGTCAACGTCGACGTCGATCGGTCAGGGAATGTGGAAGGTGCGGACCTCGAATCGCCTGGACCGAGCAAGTATTTCGCGCGCGCGGCGTTGCAGGCCGCGCAACAATGGAAATTCAAGCCGGCCAATATCGCCGGGCGAGGCGTCTTGAGCAGCTGGACTTTGCGATTTGAATTTACTCGCGACGGAACGAGAGTAACTCCTACGCAGGAAAGTCCATAGCTGTGCGCCGTCTTTAACCACACAGGTAAGAAAAGTCAAACACCCCACCCTCGCGCGAAACGCGAGTATGGGGCAGTCAACTTCTGAACGCTAAATTCAAGATCTAACGGAAGGCTGGGTCGAGTTAGCGGAGGGAACCGGCCTCGGTTTCAACGAATACTTCGTGTTCCAAGCCCAGGTCGCGCGCGGAAGGAGTCAGGATTGTTTTCGGTCCGATGAAGATTTTTTCGCTGCGTGTCATGGCGCGGCGCACGTCGTTCTCGCTGACAAAGGGGGAAATTTCAACGGCTGGCTTCGATGGAGATTCGGATTTTGGCGGAACAGCGGGCGGAATTGGCGCTTCTGCTTTCGGCTTGATGGGTGAGAGCGTGGAAGAATTCGCCGCAGGCTCTGGTTGCGGCTTGCCGGGGGAACCGAACACGCGGTCCGCGATTTCAGCGGCTACCGCGGAAGGGCTCGGCAATTCTTTGGCAGCCGGTGCGGCTTTCGGCGCGCCACTGCCGCGGGCGATTCCGTGGGCGGCCATGACACGTTCGACGACTTGAACGATTGCCGCGCGGTCTGGTAGGACAGACACCCTTGGCTGTCCTTCTTGGGCTGGTGTTTCCGACAGCGCGGATTTCGTCGCCTCCACCGCGGGGACAGCCAATCCCTCGCAGCGACTCGGGACAAGGAGTGGCTGTCCTACTGGTGCGACATTCGTGTTTGCCTGCGCGGGTTCCGGCGCGGTCAACGGCGCTTCTCCCGCCATGCGCTGATCCGCCGGGACCGTACGGTGCTCGATCCCGCGTGACTCCCACGCAATGCGTTTGACGTTCATCAGGTGCTGCGGACCAATGTTATCTGAGGTGATGTTCCCTCCGGGGGCGCCGCAGCCAAGCGTCATGGCCGGAAACAGGTTCGTCGAGTAGCCGATGGATCCGTGCACGGCAGAGCTATTCACGACGACGCGAAACGCGGGCATGGCCGCTCCGAACTCGAGAATTGCGGCACGATTTTGCGAATGAATCGAGCAGGTGTGTCCGAGGCCGCCGAATTCGAGCAGCCGGCGGCAAAGTGAGATGCTCGCGGCAAGATTCGGGGCTGCATAGAACGCGAGGATGGGCGACAGCTTCTCCGCCGAAAGTGGGAACTCGCGCCCCACTTGTTCCGGTTCGAGGCGCGCGATCAGCACGCGCGTTGCGGGCGGGGCCTTGATCCCGGCCATCTCCGCAATCATCGTTGCGGGACGGCCCACGACTTTAGTATTCGGCGTGTGCGTTCCCGGCAGAATCAAGAGGGGCCCGACTTTTTCCATTTCTTCGGGTGAAAGGAAATAGCCGCCCTGACGGCGGCATTCCTCGAGCGCCAGTTCGCGCACCGGCTCTTCCGCGACGATGGCTTGCTCGGAGGAACAAATCGTTCCGTAGTCGAAAGTTTTCCCGGCAACAATGTCGGCGACGGCTTTGCGCACGTCCGCGGTGCGTTCGATGAACGCAGGCACATTGCCTGGCCCGACGCCGTAGGCCGGCTTTCCCGAGCCATACGCGGCGCGGACGAGTCCTGTTCCGCCCGTCGCAAGAATTACCCCGACATCGTGGTGGCGCATCAGTTCGCGCGTGCCTTCGAGCGTGGTGTGCGTCATGCAGTTGATCAGGCCCTCGGGCGCGCCTGCGGTAAGCGCGGCGCGATCGAGCAGCGCCGCCGCCTGGCAAATACATTTAATCGCGGACGGATGCGGGCTCAATACAATCGCGTTCCGGGCCTTGATGGAAATCAGCGTTTTGTAGATGGCGGTCGATGTGGGGTTGGTGCAGGGAATCACCGCGGCGACGACACCTACGGGAGAAGCGACCTCGACGATGCCTTTTTCGCGGTCCTCGCGGAGAATACCAACGGTGCGCATGCCGCGAATGGCGCGCGGCACTTCTACCGCGGCCAGCATGTTCTTGATGATTTTATCGGGAACGTTTCCGTAGCCGGTTTCTTCCACCGCGGTGCGGGCCAGCGTTTCAGCGTTATCGGCAGCGGCTTTCGCGCAGGCTTCGACCACGGCGTCCACTTGTTGCTGGGAAAATAGGGAGAATTTTTTCTGGGCAGCGGCGGCGCGGGCCACCAGTTCGCGGGCTTCTTGAATGGAGATGAGGTCGCGGTCGCGCAGGCTCAAAACGCTCTACCTTCACTTCAGCGGCTAAAGCCGCATTGCCTAGGACGGCTTGAAGTCACGGCTGATGGTTCGCTCGCGCTCACCACACGAGCCGCGACCCACAAACACCGGGCGTCACGCGAAATCTGAGGACGCGGGCCGTAAAAAATCTAGAGCGAGACCTCGGGATGGCAGCAAAGTTTCCTATGCATCGGCGAAAAAACCCCGCCTCTAAAGAGGCGGGCTACAACAAATCCGCGGCGATCCGGCGACTTCGGAACTACTTTTTTGTGCCTGGCGCGGCGCCACCGCCGGGCAAAATCTTTTCCACGTGCTCATGCGGGCGTGGAATTACGTGCACGGAAACAAGTTCGCCGACGCGGCGCGCGGCGGCGGCTCCGGCGTCCGTCGCGGCCTTTACCGCGCCGACGTCACCGCGCACCATCACCGTAACGTAGCCAGAGCCAATATATTCCTTGCCGATCAGGATGACGTTAGCGGCCTTGACCATGGCGTCAGCGGCCTCAATCGAGCCCACCAGACCCTTGGTCTCGATCATCCCCAGTGCTTCGTTGGACATAGGCTCCTCAAGTCGCGTCACCCGGATGCGTCTTCAAAACACTATTCACACGTCGCCGGAAGCGCTGAGCCTAGCATGGCATCGGAGGTGAAGCAAGAAAATGCGGGAGATTGTCCGCGTATTTCTGTGGAAATCGATTTTGCACGCAATTAAACAGGAGGCAAGGCGCCGATTCGAGCGGCGGCCACACCGTTGCGGGTGGTGTTTTTCACGTGGTACATCGCTTCATCGGCCAGATGGAGCAGCTCGACCTTGGTCTTTGCGTCCGATGGGTACGAAGCGACGCCGATGCTGGCCGTAAAATGAATATCCATGCCTTCGGAATTCAGCCAGGAGGTTTCCCCGATCATCCGGTGCAAGCGTCTGGCAACCACATAAGCGTTTTCCTTAGACGCCTGAGGCAGCACGATTACGAACTCATCGCCACCGTAGCGGAACGCGAAATCAATGCGGCGGCAGGCTGTCTTTACCATTTGTCCTACTTCGGCAAGCAGCTTGGAGCCGACCAAGTGGCCGTGCGTGTCGTTGATGTTCTTGAAGTGGTCCAGATCGATGAACACCAAGGAGAATTCGTAGCCGTAGCGCTGCGACCGATAAATTTCCGTTTCCAGGATGAAATCCATGTGCCGGGCGTTGTACAGATTCGTGCAGTCGTCGGTGATGGTCAGTTCGTGGATGCGCTTGACGTGCCGGGCGTTTTCAAGAGCGATGGCCGCGAAATCCGCGAGTGCCTCGAGCAGCGCCAGGTCGCGCTCCTGAAAGCCCTCCGATCCGACGCAGTTGACGAGCTCGATCACGCCCAGGCAATGGTCGCGGTAGCGCACAGGAACTGCCACGATCGAGCGGGTCTCCATCTTGGTCTTTTCATCCACCTTGGAAAAGAATCTGGTGTCCTGGCTGACGTCGGGCACGATCACGGCCTCGTCGTTTTGCGCCACCCAGCCGGCAATCCCCTGCCCCATCTGGATTCGCACATCCTTCAGAGCCTGAGCGCCTTTTCCCACGGCCAGTTCGAAATACAGCTCATGTTTTATTTCGTCCACGAGCAAGAGCGACCAGGTGTCCGGACGCAGGAACTCATCGATTTTTTCCATGATGGTGCGTAGAACCTGATCGAGTTGCAGGGAGGAAGTGAGAGCTTTGCCAAGTTCGTGGAAAACCGCGATTTCGCCCGCTTCGCGCTGTTCGCCTCTTTCAGCAGGGCTGCGACGCCGCTCGACACCGCTGAAATGCTCCGTCTTGGTCACTTGACGCCTTTGATCCAGATTCGCCATGCGGGTCACCCGCCGTTCCCTGGGGGCCGAAGGGGCGTTTCAATTATAGTCGCCTCTTTTCTGGCTGCGCAACGCCGAGTTGCGAATCTGTTTCCGATTCGTGAGGTCCGGGCCAACTGGCATGCCGGACTCCTCCAGCCGGTAGTGACTGAGTTTGGCGCCTTAATACGCGCTCCCTAACGGTCGCGCTACTGCACCCGGAGAGGACGCACCACTGCCCGCCCCGAGGGCGCGCGGCCTCTATGACTGCCGCTAACAAGGAGGGTTTTGTAGAGGTCTCTCCACGCCATTCACGGAGAACGTTCTCGGTGAAGCGTGTCCTGCGGGACACAGGTGGCACGTCTCATTACAGATTGAGTCACCACCGTCAAGCCACGAGATTGACACTCCCGTGGCACCCGCCTATATTCGCTGAGACTGGCGTATGGAAGAAAAAGTGGCCACAGGTACCTTTGGCGATCATCTAAAGCGAGAGCGGGAGATGCGCGGAGTGTCGCTCGACGAGATATCCGCGGCCACGCGCATTGCCACGCGTTTTCTCACGGCGATCGAGAATGAACAATGGAATCTGTTGCCCGGGGGTGTCTTCAACCGCGGGTTCGTGCGCGCCGTGGCACGGTATCTGGGCCTCGATGAGGAAAACATTGTGGCGGAATATGCGGCGGCGGCGGGAGATCGCCCTACTGTTCCCGTGTGGACGGGTAGCCCGCCCACGGTAACGCCGGATCACCCGTGGCTCGCCTGGATACTTGCTGCCGTGGTCGTGGCCGTGATCGCAACGGGAGGATGGTTCGCTTTGCGGCGAGTTTTGCGATTGCGTGCCTCTGGCCACGCCGCGCAAGTTTCTGCTACGAGTGCCGCGCCACCTCCGGGACAGCCAGGATTACCCGAGACAGCCGCGACTGTTCCTGTTTCCGCGGTGCCCGCGCCAACACGCGCCCAAGACACGCCGGCATCGCCCCGCGGCGGGGATACTCCACCCGCGCCCGTAACCGGCTCAACATCCGCGGCTCCTGCCCCGCCATTCCTGCTCAAAGTGGAAGCAGCAAAGACGACACGCGTTACTGTCGATGCCGATGCGCAACGCGTCTATGATGGAACCATGAAAGCGGGCGAGGGCCGAGTCTTCACCGTGCGGGATCGGATCGAAGTCTCGGCCGGCGATGCGGGAGCGTTACAGTTGGAACTAAACGGGAAGCCTCTGGCTCCCATTGGCCAGGCGGGCCATGAAGGCAAAGCCACGCTCACGCGAGAGTCCTTGAGGGGGACAGCAGGGGGCGGCAATTAGCAACGTTGTGCGCGAAGAGATCCGTTCGGGTCGCACGACCCAGGAACGTAAAATTGCCATTTGCACCGACGCTGCCTCCTTGCCGGCCGAAGCACGCATCGAAATCCTCGCCATTCTCGCCGCCGACTTCGATGCAACAGTTCGTGAGAAAGCCGCGGGAACCCTGCTGACACAACCGCTGCCCAATGTAATCGCAGCGCTCATGCGCACCGACGCGGCTCCGGAGATGTTCGCGTATTGCGCCGCGGAATTTCCCCGCCGGCCGGGTGTGGCTGACGCGCTGGCCAAGAATCCCACCTGTCCGATCGAAGTCCTCAGGCCGGTGGTTCGCTATCTGTCGGTCTCCGCCGTTCAGGAATTGTTCGAGGATCTCGACCGCTTGAGCACTTCTCCTGAGTTGGTCGCAGCGTTGGTGGAGTCCTCGGTGGTGACCGCCGAACAGCGCAGCCAGCTTCTGGAGCTGCAGCGGGAGGAACCAGAAGGCGTCGAGGCATTCCTGGAGGCCGTTGAAGCCGCCGAGCCCGACGCCGCCAAGCGCGAAACACTTCTGCAAAAGATTTCGCGGTTGAGCGTGGTCGAACGCGTGCAGTTGGCGATGAAGGGGACCCGCGAAGCGCGCACCGCGCTCATTCGCGACAATTGCAGGGTCGTGCAACGCGCGGTGCTGCAATCCCCTCAGCTCACCGCTCGCGAAGTCGAAGCCTTTGCGGCCATGACCACCCTGAACGACGAAACCCTGCGCTTGATTGCGGGTAACCGAAAGTTCCGGAAGAGTTACGCTATCACTCGGGCACTCATAAACAATCCTAAAACGCCGCTGGAGATTTCGCTCCACCTGCTCCCCACAATTACACCGCAAGATCTCAAACTCCTGACGGCCAATAAGAACGTCCCCGATACCCTCCGTACCTCCGCGACCCGCCTTAAGCACCAACGCTACGAGAAACGGCAAGGCACTTAAACCACAGATGAACACAGATAAACACGGATGAAGAAAGAGATCGGGGATTCGCATCGCGGACCGATCCTGCACCGCTCTACGATTCCGATTCTAACGGGATCTCACGCAGAGCAAATTCTTTTCCAACCGTAGTAATCCTGGGGTTTCTCTGTGACCTCGGTGATCTCTGTGTTTAAGCTTCTGAATTTGACTTTGCTCTCGCTTTAGCTTTTTCCGTATCAGTGTTCATCTGTGTTCATCTGTGGTTTCAATTCCTACAGGAAAGATTGGTCGAACGGCTTCGGGAAGAGTGCTGACATCCGGTGCAGTTCAACTTTCCCCTTGAGATTCGCGAGAACTACTTGCGCGTCGCCGCAGAATTCCCAGAGAATCTGGCGGCATGCGCCGCACGGCGGCGTGAGCGAATCGGTGTCCGTCACGACAGCGACGGCATCGAATTCGCGCTCGCCTTCGGAGATGGCCTTGAAAATCGCGACGCGCTCGGCGCACAGTGTCAAACCATAGGTGGAGTTCTCGACGTTGCAGCCGGTGAAAATACGTCCGGATTTTGCGCGAACGGCCGCGCCTACGCGGAAATTCGAGTACGGCGCGTGCGCGTGTTCGCGCACGGTCCGCGCCGCCGCGATCAAGGCGTCGTGTTCACTCATGGCAGCTCACTCATGGCAAATCCTCGTTCATGCGCGGGATCACGGCGCGCAGCAGCGCCACGAAATCCGCCTTTACGCGCTCACCGGTTTCCAGCACTTCCTCGGTCGTGATGGGCTGATCGAGTATTCCGGCGGCCATGTTCGTCACGCAAGAGATTCCCAGCACGCGGATTCCCAGATGCGCCGCGGCAATCACTTCGGGCACGGTGGACATGCCCACCAGGTCCGCGCCAATCACGCGCAGGTAGCGAATCTCGGCGGGCGTTTCGTAACTCGGCCCGGTCAGCGCCGCGTACACACCTTGGGACATCTCCACGCCCAGCCGCTTTCCCTCTCGTAGCGCCGCATCCTGGTAGGGCTTCCAATACACCTGCGTCATGTCTGGAAAGCGCACGCCAAAGCGTTCCTCGTTCGGTCCGATCAAGGGGTTGGTCCCCTGAAGATTGATGTGGTCGTGCAGGACGACCAGACATCCTTGCTTGAATTCACGGTTGATTCCTCCCGCGGCGTTGGTGATTAGCGCGGCACGGACTCCCATGCGGGCCATCACGCGCATCGGAAATATCACTTCGCGTTGCGTGTAGCCTTCATAGAAATGCACGCGCCCTTGCATTACCGCCACCGGGACGTCCGCCACCTTACCAATGACCATGCGTCCCGCGTGTCCGATCGCCGTGGATCTGGGAAAGTGCGGAATTTTCTGGTAGTCGATGCGCGCAGCGCCCGCCAACTCGTTCGCGAATGCGCCCAGGCCGCTGCCGAGAATCAGGCCGATGCGAGGGCGCAGCTTTGTTTTCGCCAAAATGAATTTTGCGGCGCGTTCGGCGCGCACAAAATCCTGGCTAAGCTTTGCTTTCGCTGTCCCCGTTGCGCTCATTTCAGAAACATCCCGACTATGGAAGCGGACATCAAGTTAGCCATGGTTCCCGCGAGCATCGCGCGGATGCCGAATTTCGCGAGTTGCGATTTCTGGTTCGGAGCGAGCGCGCCGATTCCGCCGATCTGCATGCCGATCGAACTGAAATTCGCGAACCCGCACAACGCGAAGGTCGCGATGGTGAACGATCGCGGATCGAGCGTTCCCTTCATCGGTCCGAGGTAGGAAAACGCGACGAGTTCGTTTACAACCATGCGCGTCCCCAGTAAGTTCCCGATCAGCACGCAATCGTGCCAAGGCACCCCGATGACCCACGCCACAGGAGCAAACGCCCATCCGAAAACCTGTTGCAAGCTGGTGGGGAACCAGACCACCCAGTGGTGGATGCCCTCCATGATCCCGTTGGTCAGCGCAATCAGCGCCAGGAATGCGATCAACATGGCCCCGACGTTGATCGCCATCCCCAGGCCTTCGCTCGTCCCGCGGGCAATGGCTGCGAGAAAGTTTGAGTCGCGCTCCACATTTTCCATGTGCACGGTGCCCATCGTTTTTGGCTGCTCGGTTTCCGGAACCAACATCTTGGCCATCATAATCGTTCCAGGCGCGGTCATGATCACCGCTGTGAGCAGGTGCCGCGCCTCCACGCCGAACGCGATATAGGCGGCCATGATTCCGCCTGAAACGTGGGCCATGCCGCTGGTCATGATCGTCATCAGTTCGGATTGCGTCAGGTCCGGGAGGAACGGGCGGATGGTCAGCGGGGCTTCGGTCTGCCCCATGAAAATGCTGGCCGCCACGTTCAGAGATTCGGCGCCGCTCGCGCCCATCACGCGCTGCATCACCCAGGCTGCGCCGCGAATTACGACTTGCATTACGCCGAGGTAGTACAACAACGCGAAGAGAGATGCGATGAAAATAATCGTCGGCAGCACCTGAAACGCGAAGATGAAGCCGATCGAGGAACGCTGTTTGCCAAGCTCGCCAAAGACAAATTCCGAGCCCACGAACGCGTAAGCCAGGAGCCTATTCACGGCGTTGCCGGCGCGAAAAAAAAGCTGCTGGCCAAATGTCCAATAGAAAACGAGAAACGCGAACGTGATCTGCAGCCCCAGCCCCCACGCCACCGTTTTTAGCTTGATGGCGCGGCGATTCGTCGAAAACAGATACGCCAACGCAAGCATGCTGAACAATCCGAGCACGCCCGTGAATCGCGCCATCCACTGCCTCCTTGCGTCCCAGCGAAGCCTGGGAAATGACCGTCACATTAGCATGGCGCGCAATCAGGTGGGATGTGGAAATTGAATGAGGTCTATTCTACGCGCCGATTACACGATGGATGAGCGGAGGGATGAACTTCGGCTTTTCCGGCTCGATCCGGTAGGCGGTCTCGACCAGGTGGCGCGCCTCGCCAAGCCGTCCATCGGCATTGTAATACAGCGTGCAGAGCGGTTCGCCGCGCTTGACGGCGTCCCCAATGCGCTTGTGAAACTCGAGTCCCACGGCCGGGTCAATCGTGTCTTCCTTCTTTTCACGGCCCCCGCCCAGCACCACGCATGCCACGCCCAGTTGCTCGCATTGCGTCGCGGCGATGAATCCGTCGCTTGGGCTGGTGACGTCGAGCGTCTGGCGCGCATGCTCGAGGCGCCGCGGATCGTCAACCACCCCCACGTCTCCGCCCTGTAGCCCCACGATTTCCCGGAATTTTTCGCGCGCATGCCCGGACACAATCAGGTCCGCCGAAAGTTTCTTGCCTTCTTCCACGGTCTTCACACGCTCGCCCAGAAAGAACATCCACGCAGCCAGTTCCAGGCACAACTCGCGCAGGTCGGCGGGGCCTGCGCCGCTTAACACCTCGATTGACTCGGCGACCTCCATGGCGTTGCCGGCCTTGCGCCCGAGCGGCTGGTTCATGTCGGTTATCAAAGCGACGACGTCCTTGCCCATGCGCTTGCCCGTCTCGACGAGCAACTCAGCGAGATTCGCCGCGTCATCGATATTTTTCATGAACGCGCCGGACCCGGTCTTCACATCGAGCACCAGCGCGTCAATCCCCTCGGCCAGTTTCTTGCTCATGATGGAGGCGCAGATCAAGGCGGGGCTCTCGACGGTGCCGGTGACGTCGCGCAGAGCGTAAATCTTCTTATCCGCGGGGGCGATTTCAGCCGTCTGCCCTATCAGGGCGCAGCCGCACGTCTCCAGCACGCGCCGGAATTCAGCCAAGGACAGATTGACATTGAAGCCGGGAATGGCTTCGAGCTTATCGAGTGTGCCGCCGCTGTGTCCCAGGCCGCGGCCACTGATCATTGGTACTTTCACGCCGCCCGCCGCGACAATGGGAGCAATCACCAGTGACGGCTTATCGCCCACGCCGCCGGTGGAATGCTTGTCCACTTTCCGGCCCGGCAGGTCGGAAAAGTCGAGCACGCGGCCCGAGTGAAGCATCGCCTCGGTCAGCGCGGCAATTTCCGGTCGGCTCATACCGCGCAGCACCACGGCCATCAACCACGCCGACATTTGGTAATCGGGGACATCGCCCCGCGTATAGGCGGCGATCAGTTCCTCGATTTCTTCGCGGGTAAGTTCGCCGGAGTCTCGCTTGCGGCGGATGAGATCAACGACGCGCATGCTTGTGGGTGGATCAGTTTCCGGCGGGTTCCACGCCCTGGCCGGGCCGGGGCGCTCCGGCGTAAGAGTAGAGCATGGAAGCGTCCGCGACCGCTTGGTGGGAAGCTTCGGACGTACCGGGCAGCAGCTCGAGGGACGTAATCTCTGCCGGGCAGCGCAGCCGCCACGGCAACACGATAGTGCCAATTCCGCGGCTGACATAAATTTGTGTCGTGCCCAGGCGGTCCCACCCAATCTTGTACCGTAGACGCTCCGGGGAGCGGCCGTAAACGGTTCCAAGTAGCGGCAGGTTCACCTGGCCGCCGTGGGTATGCCCGGAAAGGACCAGGCTCACACCGTGCCGGGAAGCGAGCGAAATGATGCGCGGATTGTGGGCCAGCAGGACTGTGGCAGCATCGCGCGGAATGCCGCGCACGGCACGCCGAACGTCAGCGCCATAGCCGTAATCGTCCACGCCAGCCACATAAAGGGAGGCGCCGCCAAACTGTACTTTGATATGTTGATTGCGAAGGACTTCTATGCGCCGCCGCCTTAACGCCGTGGTTACGGCATCCGCCCCCACGCGGAAATCGTGGTTTCCAAGCACCGCAAACACCCCGTAGCGCGAGCGCAGGCGACTCAAGATTTCCGCGGCAGGTTCGATATTTGCGCGGGAATAGGTGACGAAGTCTCCAGTGAGCACAACGATGTCCGCGCGAAGGCGGTTGGTCTGCTGCACTGCTTCGATGAGCTTTGCCTTGGGCAGGAACAACCCATGATGAATGTCCGAGATTTGCACCACTCGCAGGCCGCTGAACGCTTCCGGCAGTGCATCCAGCCAGATGCGCTCTTCATTCACGGCAAACCGTTCACCCGACGCCCATCGTGCGCCTTGGAGGCCAGATTCGCCTGCCGTGTAGTTTTCAATTCCGCCCCGGCGCCAACGGCTCAACCAACGGGCGAGCCTGTCTCCCAAGGTTGCGCTATCGGGTACCGGAAATATGACGGTATTCCCCATCATCCCTCAGTCAATTGAAAGTAACATTGGCGAGCCTAACATTGGCCGGAAACCGAGTCAACGCAACGTTTTACCGGCGCTTGTGCAAAACGTTACGCGCTAGTTTTGAGGTCGGGAGGCTGGTCCGGTTTTTCACGAGGGAATTAGAACGAGGCTCGAGTCGCCGAGCGTTCGGCAATGTCCGCCGCGATTTGTTTCATTTCGGAATGGACATGGCCATTTGATGCCAGGAGTTCTCGATCGCCCAGTTGGTACGGCTGGCCGTCGAAGCGAGTCACGGTTCCGCCAGCTTCACGAACGAGCAGGACACCCGCTGCGGTGTCCCACGAGTGCAGGCCGAATTCCCAAAATCCATCAAACCGGCCGCAGGCAACCGCTGCGAGGTCCAGCGCCGCCGACCCATCGCGCCGCACTCCATGCGACCGCAACGTGAAATCCCAATAGTAGTGGATATTCGGATTCTGCGCGCGCTTGGTGCTCGGAAAGCCGGTGGCCAGGAGGCTGGTTGCAAGCTTTTCAATCGCGGAGACGTGGATTTTCTTCTGATTCAGGTGCGCGCCCTCTCCTTTAAGGGCCGTGAAAAGCTCGCCGCTCACTGGCTGGTAGACGACGCCGGCAATTAGGTCTCCCGACTCTTCGAGCCCGATCGAAACCGCAAAGCACGGGTATCCATGCGCGAAATTGGTGGTGCCGTCGAGAGGATCTACGTGCCAGCGGAACGGCGAATCGCTTTCGGAGCCCCCGCCCTCCTCGGCGACAATCGCATGCTTCGGGAAACGCGTGCGAAGGCGCGTGACGATGGCCTGCTCGGAGCGGCGGTCGGCCTGCGTGACGATATCGACTTCGCCCTTGTAGCTGATCTTCACCGGGCGGTCAAATTCCGCCATGAGAATGCCGCCAGCTTCGCGGGCCGCGTCGATGGCAACTTCGAGAAATGGGTTCATGCCGGTCGTGTGCTCATTTTCTGGGAGGTTCCACACTTTACTTGGAACGTTCGACGAAAAAGTGGAGCCCGCACCCCGCTATGAATCATGCCAGAAGTTTGCTGGATAGGACAGGTGCGATCAGTCGAGATGGCCGCCGGTGTAGTATGCCTTTCGGCTGCGGACCCTACATTCACAATGGACGCGGACTTCGAGCGCGCGGTAGGCGCCGTCGGGAGGCCGGGGATTGGGATAGTAGCCCAGGCGGTACTGGGTGCGGAGTTCGCGGTCGATGCGGTCAAACATGGCGCCGAGTTCTCCTGCCGTATCCGGAAAATAAGTCGCGCCGCCTGTGGAATCCGCAATGGTCTCGAGGGCATGCTCTCCCGCGGTGTTGCGGCCGCTCTCGTTTTTCACCACGCGAACGACGATTGTGTAAAGAAGCGCGTCGGCGCGAAGCGCAGCCCGCCGAGCCGTCTCAAAGTCAGCGCGGCTGGTCGTTTCCCCAGCATCGGTTACCAGCACAATCACGCGCCGCCGGCCTGAGGGATTGCGCGCCAGGGCTTCCGAGCCCAGATACACTGCGTCGTAAATCGCCGTACCATCTCCGGGAACAATATGCTTGAGGGCCGCTTGCAGCGTGGGCACGTTGGAGGAAAATGGCGCGAGTTGGGTCACGGCGTCGGCAAATTCATAAAGCGCCAGGCGGTCCGCAGGACGCACCAGTTTCTGAATGAAGCGCGAAGCGGCCTCAGTCTCGAAGTCGAGATCCTTTGATTCGCTCAGACTCGAATCGATCATCAGGGTGAGGTCCAGAGGCTGCTGCGTTTCCGGCTCGAAGATTTCTATCTTTTGCTTGACGCCTTCCTCATAAACCTCGAACTGGTCCGCCGCGAGGTCGAGCGCGGGGCGGCCGTTTTTGTCCAACACGCTGGCGAGCGTGCCGACGAGGTTGACCTCCGAGCGGATGCGGGCGCGCGGGTCCTGATCCGCGCGTTGCCGCGCCTCGACGCTTTTTTGCATTGTGGTCGCAATCAACAACAGTACCCCGGCGAGCAAGCAGGGAACGGCCGGACGGAGAACCGTTGGAATGCGCCCCATCGGTACGCTCACTCCAGCTCTCTGAGTTGTCGGTATTGAGGAATCATTGGCAACAACAATAGATTCCTGCCGGGGCGAAAAGGATTGCTTATGCGGAAGGGATTTCTCCCTCGGCCCAACCTGCGCCGTCGCGGAAAAACTCCTTCTTCCAAATCGGCACAGAGCTCTTGAGCGTATCGATGCCGAACCGGCAGGCGTCGAACGCGGCGGCGCGATGGGCGGAGCAGACTGCAATGAGCACCGAAGTCTCACCGATCTCGAGGCGTCCAAGCCGGTGAACCATGGCGAAACGCCGGATCTGGAATTTTTCACGCATCTGCTCGCCGATTTCGCGCATTTTGGCGATGGCCATGGTCTCGTAGGCTTCGTACTCCAGATACAGGGTTGTCCGATTGCCGGAGTGATTGCGCACGATGCCTTCAAACACGACGACCGCCCCATCGCGCGGCGCCTTCAGCTGCGCAACGATTTCCGCTGTTTCAATCGGCTTCCGGACCAGCGCGCACAGGTTTTCTTCAATCGTGGCGCCCGCTGAAACAGCGCCTCCGCTAACAGGAGGAAGAAATGCGACTTCGTCCCCGGAGGAAAGCGGGGCGCGCCATTCGGCAAATTCCTGGTTCACGGAGGCCACCACCGAAGACCGGAATCGGGCAAGCTCAGGGAAACTGTTCCCATAGCGCGCAAACAAATCCTCCACGCGGGCGCCTTCGGAGACCTCGGCCCTCTCCTCCGATCTGCCAACGATGTCTTTTAACCGGCCAAAGAAAAGCACTCGCACGTGCATGTTTCTATTCTAGCCGCGCGAAGGGGAAAGTTCCACCATATGGATTGCGCCGCGATGTGCGGGACGCGAATAATGCACGTACGTGTCACACGTTATGCAGCTAGACGTTGAATGTGTCGCCGTAGGTTCCTGCCACTGCCGGCCAATCGTTCGGGGAGGTTGTGGACTCCGTTTGAAGCCCGCCAAAATAAAGAAGGGGTCGGACGTGGGTCCGGCCCCTCCATCATGACACTTATGCCTACCAGATGAGCTTCAGGCCCAACTGAATGTCACGGTTGGCTCCCGACCCAAGCACCGGGTTGCCAGATCCTTGATCCGGCGTTGCGTTGGCTTTACCAAAAGCACCTGTCGGACCCGCCGATGGGTCATTGTTGGCAAGGTGGCCCGCCCCAACGTCCGCGAAGAGAGGATGGTTGAGGACGTTGAAGAATTCAGCCCGAAACTGCGCGCTCAGCCGTTCCTTGAATTTAAAGTTCTTCTGAATCGAAACATCCCAGTTGTGGAAGGGCGTGTCGCGGAAAATATTCTTGCCGACCGTGCCGAATTGTCCGAACGGTGGCGGTATCAATACTGAGCTGCCCACCGCGTAGCAGCCGGCGGTGGCGAGCGCGGCTTGCGCCAGTCCAGTTGTTGCTCCGCCGTCCAAAGCCCGCGCTTGTGCGTTACATGTGGGGTTGGTCGTTATGGGGCCGCTATTCGGGCCGCCAACCGTACCGTCGTTGCCTGTAGGCGCAAAGTACGGGATTCCGGTTGGAGTCGCGGTGAAGTCTTTTGCATGGCCGACAAAGTTCCAGCCTTCACCCCAGGAGTTCGGGTTGTTCACCTCGTTGGTTCCGCTGAAGTCGTTCGCGGTATCCTGTACGGCCCAAGGTGTCGCGGTCTGCCAGGTTAAAATAGAATTGATCTGCCACCCTTGCAGGAGCTGTGCTGGCGATTTCAAGCCGGGGAGTGCGTAGGTTGCCTCGAATGTGAACCGGTGGCGGATGTCGTAGTCGCTGTTTCCGTAATTCAACCCCGGATTCTCGTTATGGAGCGGCGTGGTGCTCCCGAAATTCTGGGAAACATCATCGAGGGCGTGGCTATATGTATAAGCAGCCGTGAAGGAGAGGCCGTGGGAGGTGCGCTGGGTCAATGTTGCCTGCACCGCGTTATAGTGAGACCTATAGAGGTTCGATAATTGGAGGATGTATTGTAAGTACGGGAACTTCTGACTGTAGGGTCCCAGCTCGGCCCCCGCATTGACGGCGCATGTTGAATATATTGGTTGTTCGAAACCCTGTCCCAGGCAGATTTGGCCAGCGGTCTTCCCTATGTCTGAGGGGTCTAGTCCTGCCGCAGTCTGCGTGGCCGCCGTGTACGCCGTGTTCCACCCAGCGCCTGGAACCGGCGTGTTGATGTCATTCGTCCCGTACATCTTCACCCCGTGGTTGCCGAGATAAGCCAAATCCAGGGAAAGGTTGGGCGTAATAGCGCGTTGGATGTCCAAGTTCCACGTAATGACATACGGGGTACGCAGATTGCGCGCGAAGCTGGCGGTAGTACAGGGTGAGGTCGGGTTCCCGTTTGGATCAGGCGTCCCGTCCCCGCACGTCACGGTGCCATTGAAGATCGGCGTGCCGGGCCCGTTATTCTGCCACCCTGCGGTCACCTTTCCTGGATCGGGATTGAAGGTGGCGGCCGCGATGGTGCCGCTTCCCGCCACACACTTTCCGTTATAGCAAAGTTCGGCGCCAGTCGGGACCTTACCGAGCCCGACTGCGTTGCCGCCAGAATTCACGAACGCGGAGAACGGCACGAACTCGTACAGCATGCTTGCCCCCGCGCGGACCACTGTCTTCTGGTTGCCCTGCAGATCCCAAGCGAACCCAGCGCGCGGGGACCAATCGCGGTGATCGGCGTTGTACGGGGAAGTGATCCCATTGCCAACCTGCACAAGCCCGGTAGGGGAGTTCGGATCGAAGTTGCCAAGCCGGTTGGCGTCTTCCGCGATGACCGTGCCAAGCTCATAGCGTACGCCGAGGTTCACGGTGATATTTGGGGTCATTCGGTAGTCGTCCTGAAAGAAGACCGCCAAATGGTTCGTGTGGACATTGCGCACCGGGTCGCCAACAAAAATAGAGGATCCTGAGGCTGTGTTCCCTAAGAGGTAATTCTCCAGAGCTGTGCGAGGGGTCGCGCCGCCAGTTTTCTTGAACCGAATGAGGCCCTTGGCGTTGCTCGTCGCGCCCGCTGAGGATTGAACAACCGTCAGCTCGCCGCCAAACTTGAAGGCGTTTTTACCATGGAGAAAGGATACGTGGTCGAGAAACTCCGTATTGGCGTTCGGCCCCACGAACTTGGGCCAGTTTCCTCCCAATTGGGTAAAGCCAGAAATGTTGATGCGCGGGAAGCCGTAAAAAGTCGGATTCGTAACGCCCGTATTGATCCCGTAGCCGGTCGGAAGCCCTCCGGATAATCCCCACGGTGCGTTGGGGTTTACGTTGTGATCGACGGAAAGAAACGGCAGTAAATAGTGCGTATAGCCAACTTTGAATTCGTTCACAAAAGCGGAGTTCGGAACCCACGTCCAGCTCCCTGAGCCGATTCGTGCGCTTACGGGAAACAGGGACTCCGAAAACGGCGAAGTGATTACGGATGGGTTGTCATCCCACGTTCCCGACCCATCCCCAATAAAAAACATGCCACTCAAAGAGTTGCGGTCGTTCAAGTGATAATCGATCTTGACAAGCCCGTTATATGTAGAATTCACGTCCGACAAACTAAACATGCCGCCCGGAACAACAGAGGTCCCAGTGGTCGGGTTTGTCACGAAGACGTTCTCGACCGAACTGGAGGCGGCGACGGGCGTGCAACTGCCAGCCGGGAGACCCGCCAATTGGGCACTGAGTGCACTCACGTTATTGCGGCCCACCGCGTTGCAGGCATCGACCATACTGATGGCACCACTTTTGGAGCCCCCAACAGGAACGTCCGCTGGGGCCTGGATCGGGGTCGTAATTCCCAGGGAAAGTAGCTGGGCTTCATAGCCCACGAACCAGAAGAGTTTATCTTTCTTGAGGGGTCCCCCCGCCGTGGCGCCGTATTGCTCAAACGATAGCGGCGGCGGCGCTTGGGTCGGATCCTGGAAGAAGTTTAGCGCGTCCCACGAACCGTCGCGCCCAAAAGCGTAGGCAGTGCCGTGAATGGAATTGGTGCCGGCCTTCAGCCCCAGGTTGACCTGGACTCCAGGCTTCCACCCTAATTCCGCTTTGGGATCTTGCTGGATGTTGAATTCCTGGATGGCGTCGATAGGCAGGAGAGTGGCCGCATCTCCCGCCGGGGCGTAGCCATTCACGAGTTGCTGGCCTTGACCCCATTCATAGATATTCAGACCGTCGATTAGGAACATGCTGTCGCCCGGCCTCAGGCCCATGCCGGCCTGGTTGCCACCTCCTCCGCCGGGTGAATTGACATAACCAGGGCGCAGGGTGAGCAAGTTTACGAAGTTGCGGCCATTCAGCGGGAGGTCAGCGATCTTCTCGCTGCTTATTGATCCGGTTAATGTAGCGGTGGTGGTTTCCACCAGCGGAAGCGCCTCGGTTACAGTAACCATCTGGGATTGCTCACCAGGCTGCAATGTGACGTCTACACGAGCCCCCTGCCCCACGCCTAGTTGCATGCCCTCGCGGGTGAAAGTTCTAAAACCTTTGAACTCGACGCGAAGCGAATAGGTGCTGGGATCCAGATTTGAAGCCGAGTACTCTCCAGCTGAGTCCGTAGTCAGAATTCGCGAGATGCCTTTTGGCACATCCGTGACGGTCACCGTGGCGCCGGCGATGACGCCTCCGCTTTGGTCCGTAACGGTGCCCAGAAGTCGGGCTTGATTGACCTGTGAGAACAGCGGAGCACCCACGCACACCACACCGAGAATCACGCCGAGCACGCATAGCATTTTGCCTGGGCGCACGGGGATTCCGTTCTTTCCTGAATTTAGGAAATTCATACGCTCACCCCCCCCAATCGCTTTGGAATCTGAACTGCGTGTCAATTATTGAGATTGGCCGGACTACCCACGTTCTGGTGAGCGACTGCTTACAACCGAATCCCGTCTCTGTCAAGCAGTTTGTGAATTTTGGGGAGTGGTTTGATTGCGGCGGTGAGCTGTCGGCGGGCCTACTTGGTGGAAGGCAGCATGGGCTTCAGTCCGAAGGCATCGTTTATGAACATGTCCTCACAAATTGCCTCGCCCATCTCGCTTGTGGGCGGCCGCAAGCGAAAAGTTCGCTGGGCGGTCCAAGACTTCGTATATGCTTTGGGATCGTCGATCGTCATATCCAGGTCCAATCGGTCCTGAGAAACGCGCCGGAAACGCTCCACAAGATGCAGAGCGTCACTGTGCGGGTGGCCCATTCGATCGAGCCATGTTCGGTCGCTAACCCCGATTGTATCGATAACAAAAGTCTCTCCCTCCCATTTGCCTATCGAGTGCCCCATCCACAAGGGCTTCAAATTCTGGGGATGCTGGCGGCCATCCGTGTAAACCTGCCGCACATTGCGCCCCCAAAAAATGATCACGCGGCCGGGCACCTGAACGGCTTGGAACGCAGCTTGGACCGCTGCATAGACGCGGGGCACTCCGGGTGGAAAACAGCCGTAGGCCAGGTCGTTTGGATACTCATAAGGGTGGGGTCCGAAAGAGGGTTTGTTGGCCTTGAATTTTTCCACCGCCCAGGGAGTCATGGGAGGCTCATCCGCAATAAGGGCGTAATTGTACCAGGAGACTCCGGGGGGCACGCGTACAGCCCAAACTCCAGACAGGTCCTGCGGAGAGAAGCCCGCTTGGTTCCCCGCCGCGATTGACTGCTCAGAGGTCTGAGCGAATGCAACCGAGGAGGGCGCGGACGCTAAGCCCAGCACAAACGTCAAAGCGATCAAGCAGCCTCGCATTTGAAACTCCTTCGGTTTCCAGGAATCAAGACTCTGGCTCGCATTAGACCTATTGGCGATCGAGCAATTTCTGGTCCTCACAGACTGCCTCCCAATCAATGTCCACACGCGGTTGCAAGTCGAAGGTGCTCTGGATTGTCCAGGGCTTCTTGTAGGCCTTCGAATCATCAATCGTGATGTCGTCTGCGAGGGTCGCACGGTCGACGCGCCGGATGCGCTCCACGATGTGCAGAGCGTCACTGTGCGGATGGCCGATCCGATCAAGCCAAGTCTTGTCATTAAAGCCGATCACATCCACAACGAGGGTGTCGCCCTCCCATTTGCCAATCGAGTCTCCCATCCACAGTGGAGGATCCAAAAACTCGTCATGCGGGCGCCCATCCGTGTAGATATGGCGCACAAAGCGAGCATATTCGAACATCATGATCACTTCATTCGGAAGCTGAATGATTTCCATCGGTTTGCGGTGAAGATAAACCCGAGGTACACCCGGAGGAAAGCAGCGGTAAATGGGATCGTTCGAATCCTTGGCTGGTTTTTTGTTCGGCCCAAATACGGGTTTGGCGGCCTTATATTTTCCTTCTGCCCAAGGAGTCATCGGTGGCTCCTCCTTGCTGAAGGCAAAATTGGAATACTCGCCAGGGCTGGCGGGCGCGTGTAATACCCAAACTCCGGATAGATCTGTTTGTGGAGCGGCGTTCTGTGCTTTTGCCATTCCCGTCTGCCCAGCGGTTTGAGCCCGTAGAACCAGGTAGGACGCAAGCACTGCCACCAAGCTGAAGATCGAACCCGTCGCGCGATTTCGTACTAGGAACATTTGTGGTTTGGGTTTCAGGATTGGACTAGGCGGGAAACCATTTGTCCAATAGGTAGTGCCCACCTCTTCTGAGCGACGCAAGCCGGCGAGACAGTCACCCTAATTCCGGCTGACCGAGGCCTCAGTATTCATCTCCGCCCCCGAGTGCGGGGAGCGTTCTGCCGTCTGCTAACCCGACTTTCAACACACGGATTACCGTGGCGCCGTTTTTGGCGCGATCCCCGATAAGAGTGATCGGGTCCCCTGGCTTAAACATTTCCTTGGTCCAGCCACGCCTGTGCAGAGTGCTGGGATTGGTAAATTCGCCTACCCATTTTACGGCGTTGCCCTTTTCATCCACGGCCTCAATATAGAGTTGGCAGTGGGGATTGATGAAGAGGAACTCCACCACCTTTCCCTTGATGGTCGTAGATTTTGTGGTGTCATACGCCGCCGCCCCATGGTGCCCGAACACCGGGCTTGAAATTAAGAGCAAACCAACCGCTACACGGAAAAAGTTGATGAGCTTGTTGGTCATTCCGCGCCTCCGCACTTATTTTATGGGGACGAATTTTTGGATCCTCTTGCCAGTCGTAACTTCACCGGTATAGAGGTTTCCCTGAGAGTCCATGGTGGCGACATGCAGCCCGTGGAACTGCCCTGGCCCGTGGCCTGAGTGACCGATTCTGCCCGCCACAGTGCCGTCACTCCGGTTGAGAATCCACACCACGCTGTTCATCATATCGGGGACATAGATGTATTTTTGATCCGGATCAGGCGAAAAGCTGATGGACCCAACAGTTCCGCTGCCGCTATTGTTGGCCACCGGGAATTCCTTCAGGAACTTGCCCTGCTTCGTAAATACTTGAATTCGATCGCCACCGCGGTCGCAGACATAGACGAGCCCATCATGCGAAATACGCACGCAGTGGACCGGTTCCCGGAACTGTTTCGCGAGCGGATCCCCCGGGGCGCGTTGTGGCAAGGGATCGTTGGTGATCTCACTCAAGGAAATTCCGTAGGCTCCCCAACCTCGCTTGAATGCCCCAGTCTCGGAATCCAACACGATGAGCCGTTTGTTCAAGTAACCGTCCGCGATGTACAAATCGTGGGCGTCTTCGTCGAGTTCAGCGGCTGCGACCCCTCTCAATAATAGGGAAGTTTGTTGATTGTCCTGCTTCTGCTGGCTGTTATCGTCGCCCGAAGCAGCTGGTCCGCGATGGCCAAAATCAGAGATGAACTTTCCGTCCGGCGTAAACTTGAGCAATGTATCCCCAGCTCTAGCCCCTCCCAGCCAAACGTTTCCCGCCTTATCTACAAATATAGTGTGTTCGGATCCAGGCCAGCCAGGCGTCGCTGCCGGTACCCCCCAGGATTTGAGCAGGTTCCCCTCGATGTCGAATTCCATTACTGCCGGCGGTTGAATGCAACATTCCGCGGTTGGCGGCGTAAGCATCGCGAAGTTCTCGGTTTTGTCCAGGTCGCGCGGACGGTTTAACACCCAGATGTGATCGTTCTTGTCCGCGTAGAGCCCGGTGACTGCTTGTACGGTCCAGTTGATTGGCAACATCTTGGGCCAATCTCCGTCGAGCTTATAACGCGGCGCGTTTTGCGCTCGCGCAGCCGGACTGATACTCAGAGCAATGACGCAGCAAAGTCCGGCCGCCAAGGGGAACGTCCTGACCCAGGTCTTCGAAATCCGCATTGAATGCTCCTCTCTGTGACGGCCCACGGATGAGTTGTGTGGAACAGCGCCGGGGCAACATAGGCAGGTGCAAACATCATGGAACCACGCTCAAGAATCGCAGGGCCGTAATTGCGCCTACCACCGTACTCGAATTCGAGGCGATCCAAAAATCAATTAAGCCGCAGGCCGGATATTGCTGGCGTTTACTATCTTGAGCGTCCCAATGTCAAGCTAAATCTCCTTATCAGTGGTGGCATCTGCGTTCAGCAAGTAGAGAGAAACGCCCAAGACCAATACGCCCAACCACACTTCACCACGAAAAGCATAATTGTGCATCCACTTCAACTGCTCCAGCCCCATCACCGCTTGGGGCGATGCAAGCATCCATGCACCAAATGCCATCAATACCCAACCGGTCAGTTTGCGCAAGATTTGTGGCTTATCTTTGCGAATCGGTGAAGCTGAATCCTGAGATTTTTTTAGTGAATCAGTTTCTGCGAGCCTCAAGTAATTGGTGAATCTGTCATTCAACAGCGCACCCACGAGACCGTCGTTGGTTGTATTCCCAGCCGTGGAGAACATGGGGATCAATCCTGAATACATGGTCACAAAGGTCGCGACGAAGACGTCGATGTCGCGCACATGCAGAAGCACAGCTACGATTGGGGACATAAAAAATGCGGCTCCGCCAGGGATACCAGGAGATTCCAGGCCGAGAATGAGCACAGGCGGAATCAGCGTCAGGATCTCCACCAGCGAGATGGGGAAATTGAGCAACCGAGCCACGCTAACCGTAACCAGCAGGACAGACATGGTGGCGCAACTCTTGTTCATCACCGTGCCGAACACGACGGACACTTCGGCGATGTCGCGGGACAGACCAAGATCGTTTTCCGCCGAGACAACATTCATTGCCAGAGTTTCGTAAGATCCTCCCGTGCCAAATCCCGTCGGCCAAACGGACGCGTAGTACGACGCGATCTGCTTCCACGACCGCTTGGTAGTCAATTTTATGATACCGGCGAGGATCACCGACCAGCTCACTGTCACCAGACCCACCCACAGGGTCGTGTGTCCGTACGCTGTCATTCCTCTGACACCAAATTTAAGTGGAATGCCGATGGCCAGGCAGCCAATCATCACCGGGTAGTACCACAGGAGTTTCTTGAACAACCACAAGGTGTATTGGCCGCAAAGGATAAGCCCGCGTGCAACAGAACGCAGACAGGGAGTTATGGCAGTCACATACGCAATCACTACAGCGCAGATCAAAACTTGAATGAGAGGCTGGCCGGAGAAAAGTGAGGAAAAGGACTGCCCAACCAGCCGGAGCCATTGGCCGAGACCCAGCCTGGCCGCACCGGGCGCGGTGAGTGGCAGATTGGTGAGGATGGGAATCCAAATCGTAACGTAAAAGAGAGAAGCAAAACCCAGTACCCCGTACGCGAGCAGAATCAACCCGAATAGGCGCCCGGCCCCGGCGCGATGGAACAGCACCAGCTTTGCCGTAGCCCCCGAGAGAATCGCAAAGATGATGAGCGTCGCAAACGTGACCACCGCCTTGGGGAAATAGGTGCCGCTCGTGTAAATCGCATTGGCAACGCGGTTTTCCGGAAAGAGGACGCCGACGACAAGACCGCCTGCCAAAAAAACAATCACCCAAATTGGCAGCGGAACGCCAAAGTATGCCCCGGGTTTACTTTTTTTCGTCGAAACTTCCTTCGCATCAGCCGTCATCAGGGCCTTTCTAGTTCGAGCAGAGGTCTTGCAAGATCGGCTCAGCCGCCATTCTCGGGAACCGGGATAGTAACGCAGGAAGGCTTTGGATGTTCGGTTCTGGGGTGAGCAGGTGGTTTCGCAACAAGCGAACGGCTGCCCGCCCAGAAACCGGGCGGCCGCTACAAAAGCGACAGCACCGATGCATAGTGGTTTTGTAGTGGCCGCTGGGGCCCGATTCTCAGGGACCCAGCGGGCATGCTTCTTTTCAAACTAGACGACTACCCGGCGGCGGCGTCAATTTTTCCCCGTCGGGAATTTGCTACGGAGTTCGTCGAAGAAATTGAAGATGAAGTTGACCTTATCCACGGGAGCGGCCTGTTCCGTGCCCGGGGCCTTCAACACGGCGAAGCGTTTGCCGTCAGGGTGCAGGTCGAAATTATAGTTACCTATCCCGCGCTCGGTGAACTGGCCGGGCGACCAGAGTTGCGGCTTATCAGCATGGAAGGAGTCGCCGGAAGCGGTGTAGGTGACCACCATGATCTTGTTGTCAGCAGTGCGATAAAAAAGCTCCCTGCCATTGTGCGACCACGTGGGTAAGTCGCCGCCGCCGGTGGAAACCTGCCACTTGCCGCCCGGTCCGGGGAAAGGCCGAACATACACTTCGAAGTCTCCGGATTCGTTCGTCCTATAGGCGAGCCAGCGGCCATCGGGCGAGAAGGCGGGCTCCCCTTCGGTGAATGCGCTGTTCATCAAGGGCTTCGGTTCCCCGGATTTCCAGCCGGACTTCTGGTTGCCTTCAATGGGAAGAGTCAAGATGTCATCGCCAGTGCCGGGGTTAGTTTGGGTGAACGCTAGGACCTTTCCATCGGGCCGCCAGGAACGTGCGTACTGAGGGTAATTGCTTTGCGCGAGGCGTTGGGCATCTCCGGCGCCGTCGGCGCGTATCCACCAGAGGTTATACGACCCACCTTTTTCTTGTGAGGAATAAGTGACCCTCTGGCCGTCGGGAGTCCACGCGGGGTATGCGTTTGCCTCGCCGGCAAAGGTCAGGCGGGTGAGGGTGTCGCGTTCCCACTCGTACAGCCAGATGTCGGGCCTTTTGCCGTCAAAGATTTGCAGAGCCAAACGCTTCCCGTCAGGCGAGAATACCGGATTGGTGTAGTTGGCTGGAGCCTCGCGGAGGGGCGTGAATTTGCCATCGCGGTCCATCCAGTAGATGGAAACGTTTCCCCCGCCGCTGCGGCCCGCGACATAGACGAGGTTTCCGGTCTCGGAAAAGGAAAATTGCGCCCCGGCAAGGCCCGGAGCGGCAAGCACGCCTTCGAGGATCGGCGCGGGCTGCCCGGTCATTGTGAGCCGCTGCAGATCGAATGGCACGGCAAACAGCGTGCCTTCGTGCATATAGACCAGGTGCCCGCTGGCCAGATAGTGGGCGTAATAGCCGCCGCGCTGCACCGTCCTTCGCTGACCGGAAGTGATCGAGTACACGACGATCTCCGAGTCCTCGAAGTTGTTCGCATGCGTGTTCGATGTGAACAACACGGCCTTGCCTCCCGGCAGCACCTGAGGCCAGCGTTGCGTGATTTCGCCCACTTGCTTGTCGAGCATGGTCAGCGGTTGCGGCGTTCCCCCCGCCGAGGAGACTTTGGATAAGGCCGCCCGGTTATCCGGTTCGAACACGATTGTGCCATCTTCACCCCAGCTTCCGCCGCGGTCACCGGGAGCGTCGCAGAGCGTGGCCGCCGCGCCGCCCTGGACGGCAATTTTTTTCAGCTTGCGGTCGGCGAAGAAACCGATCCATTGGCCATCAGGCGAAAAGAAGAGGTCGCGGGCATTCTCGGTCCCGGAAAGCGCGGCGGCCTGTAACTGGTCAAGCGAGCGGATGTAAATGCGCTGCTTCTGGTCAGAACCGGTGGCAACAAAAGCCAGCCGCGAACCGTCGGGGGAGAGGATCACGGAAGTCCCGAAGGTTGTGGACAGGCTTGCGTCCGCGCCGATTTCCGCGCTCAGGCGGACCGCTTGCACAGGCTGCGTCGGCTTCGGAGCGCGCAGCACGAAGCCAATGGCGAGCGCGATTGCGACCACTGCGAGCGCCGCCGCTGCCGCCCAGGTCAACTGTTCCCGCCGATTTGTCGTCGCGGGGGCATCGGTCACTCTAACCGCATGTGGGGGAGCAGTCAGAGCCTCGTGAATTTCGATGCGCGCATCGCCAGCGTCTCGAAGGCGCAGAGTCTTGTCTTTTTCCAGGCAGCGGCGCAACAGCAGCCGTATTGCCGCGGGGGTGGTTTCCGGCAAGCAACTCCAATCTGGTTCGCTCTTAACCACCGCTGCAAGAATTTCGGTTATGTCCTCTCCATGGAAGGCTGGCTTGCCCGTCAGCAATTCATAGAGCACGCAGCCAAACGCCCAGAGATCTGTCCGTTTGTCCACTACCCTGCCGCGCGCCTGCTCGGGGCTCATGTACGCCGCCGTGCCCAGAATCACTCCCTGCATCGTGGCCGCTTGGCTCAGCGTGGGCGAGTTCGAGGGATCGCTCCCGGCCTCGTCGTCCGCGAACGCTTTTGCTAGCCCGAAATCCAGCACCTTGACTTTGCCTTCCGGCGTCACCTTCACATTCGCCGGTTTCAAATCGCGGTGAATGATGCTCTTCTCGTGCGCGGCTTCCAGCGCTTCGGCGATCTGCTTCGCCATCCCCAGTGCTTCCTCGACCGGAACCCGCCCTTCTCGCTTCACGCGCTCAGCAAGCGTCTCGCCGGAGACCAGCTCCATGACGAGATAACTCGTCCCGCCAGATTGTTCTAGTCCGTAGATAGTGGCGATGTTCGGATGATTCAGCGCCGCCAGCATTTTCGCTTCGCGCTGAAAACGGGAAAGCCTGTCGGGATCATGCGCAAACACTTCCGGCAGAACTTTGATGGCCACGTCGCGCCCGAGCTTGGTGTCGTGCGCTTGATACACCTCGCCCATGCCGCCAGCACCCACCAGCGAGACGATCTCATACGGACCGAGTTTGGTGCCATTCATTAAGGCCATTTGTGGGACGGATTATAGGCCCGGGAGAAGTGCGTTCGCAAAATAAACTACTGGTCTCGAACACAGTTTGCCGAAACCATTTGCCGATGCAATTTGGTTAGGCGCGAGCGAAGATCGGCTGCCCTCCACAACTTGTTCAGGGTTCGCGCTCTCTGCTATCTTCCCTGCCATGCCTCCCATTGCGAAGTTAGAGTGCTCCCGGTGCCACAAATTTATTTCCGCGGAGACTCCGCAGACACTGTGCCCGGACTGTTCAGGCTCGCTGTACGTCCGCTACGATTTGCGACCGCTGTACGGGACCGCGTCCCGCGACAAGATTGCGCAGCAAGCTGCTGCGTCAACATGGGCCGGCATGTGGCGCTACAGTTTAGTGCTGCCCGACGTCAAGCCCGTCACGCTAGGCGAAGGCTGGACCCCGATGCTGCCGAGCCGGCGCTTTCCGAACGTCTTCCTGAAAGAGGAGGGCGCCAACCCGACCTCCACGTTCAAGGCCCGCGGACTCGCACTCGCCGTCACCATGGCGCGCCACTACGGGTTGAAGAAGCTCGCCGTGCCCTCGGCAGGAAATGCAGCGGGAGCTCTCGCGGCTTACGCGGCTGCGGCGGGCATTGAAGCGCACATCTTCATGCCGAAAGATGTGCCATTTGCGAATTACGTCGAGGCGGTCGTCTACGGAGCGAAAGTAAATCTGGTCGATGGTCTCATCTCCGATTGTGGACGCATCGTCGCGGAGCGGAAAGAGAAGGAAGGCTGGTTCGACATCTCCACCCTAAAAGAACCTTTCCGTGTGGAAGGCAAGAAGACCATGGGCTACGAATTGGTGGAGCAACTCGGTTGGGAGTATCCCGATGCGGTGTTTTATCCCACGGGCGGCGGGGTCGGCCTGATCGGAATGTGGAAGGCGTTCTCGGAATTGGAAGAGCTCGGCTGGGTGCGTCCCGGCAAACGGCCTCGCATGATCGCAGTGCAGTCCTCCGGATGCGCTCCGGTGGCCCGCGCTTTCGAGCAAGGGGCCAGCGTGAGCCAGATGTGGCAGAACGCGGCGACGTTCGCAGCCGGTCTTCGCGTGCCTAAACCCTATGGCGATTCCATCATGCTCGAAATCCTGCGCGACTCGGGCGGTGTGGCACTCGCTGTCTCGGATAAGCAAATCCTGACCTCGCTTGTGGACTGGGCGCGACACGAGGGAATTTTTCTATCTCCCGAAGGAGCTGCAGCGACTGCCGCGTACGATCATTTGCTGGCGACCGGTTTCCTCAAATCGACGGATCGCGTCGTGCTCTTTAATACCGGAGGCGGACTCAAGTACACTGACGTGACAGCCGAAGCGATGGGCCTGCAACGCCCGGCACCCCAAGCCTGATTGTACGCGGTGCGATCTATTTCGTTTTGCCACTCCTCTCAGCCTGCCACTTCGCCCTCAACGCGGCGCGGTCGACTTCTTGTCCACGAAGATAAACCTTGTTGATCCGTCGCGTGTTGCCAATGTTCTCCAGAGGGTTCGCGTCGAGAACAATGAAATCGGCGCTTTTGCCTGCTGCCACTATCCCGGAATTAACCCGCGCGATTTTGGCCGCATCGCGCGTGGCCGCGACAATCGCCTCTGCCGGTGTCATGCCGATCGCGACTAGGCTTTCCAAATCCAATTGATTGAAATAGCCGATTAAGAACCGGCTTTGCCCGGTGTCGGTTCCCGTGACAACCTGCATGCCCGCCGCTCTGAGCTTCATCGCATTGCGTCCCTGCAACTCGAAATCCTGGCGGGCGCGCTCGACGGCGTCTGGGGTCATGTTCTTCAGTGGGTCGCCCCAGTACTCTGTAATTTGTTGAGGAGAATAGGTATCCCGCAGCAGCGGGTCGTCGAGCCACGCCGGGCGTTTGCCGCCTTGGGTATTCATCCAGGCCGTGATAAGCGCTGGCGTCATCCAGATGTTCGGGCGATCGTTCTTGGCGATCCGCTGCTTGACGATTGCGATCAGTTCGTCGTCGACTGCCTCACCGCCACGAACCGGGACATGAAGCCATCCCTCCACACCGGCTCGCATGAGTTCCTTGGCATCCGCCAATGTGACGTTATGGACCCCGACGGCGACATTGTATTTGTGGGCCTCCTCGATAATCGCTCGGTAGAGAACTGGCGTCAGCGTCTGCTTGGTTCCGCCTCTGTTGTCCACCCAAATCTTGATGAATTCCGGTTGCATACGAACATAGTCTTGAACGGCCCCTCGCGCCTCCTCGACCGTCGAGACCGGATACGACACGTCAACTCGGGAGGGATGGCCTTGGGCCCCGGATCCGGGCCAAGCGATTCCCGTGCCAGCCGTACGAAACAGCGCCGCATTGGGGACGATCTCCTCCCGCACCCGCAACGGCACGTCGCCCCAATTGGTCCTGCCGCCGTGTAGATCGGACCGGTCTTCCAGGTCGCCGATGCTCACAGTCGCCCCGACCCCGTGGTACGCGAGACGCTCCAGATGGTCGATGAGGTTCTCTCGCGTGTAGAACTCCTTCGCCATGGTTCCTTCGGCCACGTGCTGGAATCCGATGTGGCCGTGGAGATCAACCATCGCAGGCATGACGGTTTTGCCCTTCAGGTCGACGTGCACGGCGCCGGCCGGTATCCGCAGATCTCCTCGACGGCCGACCTGGGTGAACAGGTCATGGTCGACGATGAATGCGGAGTTTTCGATGGGTGCACGGCCGTCGCCCGTGATGAGCCGCGCCCCTTCGAAGACCGTCACGCCGGTTGTCCGCGTCTGGCCGCCCAGCCGGCCGGGCCAGGCCGCCGCCAAGAACAGACACGCCACGACAGCCGCGCAAGATGATGTCTTCTTCACTCGGCGCATAAAGCCCCCCTTCGAAATAATCTGGTTCGAGAGAAAACCAAGAGTACCACGCGTTTGAGTGGCTGCTGCTGCGTCTCGCTGCGAGTCTTACAGGTGGCGGTAACTTATTCTGGCTTCTCGGCGACCAATGGTGCATACTGTCGAAGCAATCTCCCCCAGCCCTGGAAATACCAAAAAGAAACTATCGCTTTACGATTCGCCCAATTTGGTCTTCGGAAGCTTTGTTCAGAGGGTGCAATATATTGAGTTTGCGTCCCTTCAATCACTTAGCTACCTGTCAAGTTTGGCCTGATTTGTGCATCGGCACAGTCCGAGGGGCCATGTGGGCGTGAAACTCATTCCAAGTTTAAGCATCCGGTTATTCCGCGCATCCATTCATGCGCAACCCCCCCTCACGGACAACAGGCGCCAGGAAACGGATGATGCAACCGTCCACATCATGGAGGGGCAGCTAAATGGCTAAAGCTTAGGACGGGCCCGGAGATGGTGCGCGGGAAACATTCTGCGGGGTTCAGTGCGGGCGCCGGGCGGTGCTTGTCGGGGGCCTAGATTCCTACGAGGAGATTGCAATGGCGGAAATTACTGGAAAGTTGGTGGCGGCTTTGCTCCCAAATGGCACAGTCCGTATCGTTTTTGTCCCGCACGACGGGGGCGGGAACGAGGCGCCGTTCATAGCTAAGAATCTCACCACTGCGGAAAAGGAATTCGTCAACACCTTCGGCGTAACACCAGTAGGGGCCGCCTGGATTCGGGCAGAGGTGGAACGCAACAAGTCCTTCTGCATCCATGTAAGTCTTGATGAGACGATTGCGGCACTGTTTTGCCGCGCAGGACCCAAGCCTGAACCGCGCGCTCCAGGGCCGGGCTAGAATCCATCGAAGGGGATGGTGGGCGACCAGGGACTCGAACCCTGAACTCGCAGATTAAGAGTCTGCTACTCTACCAATTGAGTTAGTCGCCCGCCGAAATCAGATTACAGCCGCGTCCAGTAAGTACAAGGCGCCGAAACTTTGCACGGATTTTGAACTAATGCCCCCAAATCCGCCCCCGCCTGACGCCATCCAGCCTAGCGCAAGGCCGTGAAAAATCAATCCAACAGTAGGCTTGCAAGCTGATAGGAGTCAGCCGCCCTACCATCAAGCTGGCGGTCCGCGAATCTTCGATCGTACCACAAGTGGATTATTTTTCGAGGCATCGAGCCAAGAGCAATGAAGTCCGCATGCGATTGCTGGCTGCTAACGGCGCAGCTTTTCCGCGATTTCCCTGGCCACATAGCGCGCCCGTTCAATGTCTTCCGGTTCAAAAGAGATCGCCGAGACGCGCGGATGTCCGCCGCCGCCGTATTGTTCCGCGAGGGTCGCGAGATTGTGCTTTGTAGAATCAGGATTCCAGGGATTCGAGCCAATGGAAACCTTAGAACGTGTCGGCGACACGATCACGCTGACCGAATAGCGCGCGTCCGGGTGCAGCATGTAGGGTATGAACTTGTTGTATCCCTCCAGATCCAGGTCCGTCAGGTCAAAGAAGATAACGCCGTCGCTCACCTCGGTGCGCTGGCGCAGCAGATCGATAGACCGCCGATGCCGCTCGAGCAACGGCCCCAGGTGCCGCGCGACGACCGGCAGCTTTATCATTTCCGCAAGCGGAAGCATGGCCATGTCCGGGATAATTTTTGGCACCAGCCCGTCTTCAGGCGCCGCTTCGATCACCAGTGCCAGTTGCGTCGCGGGCTCGGAAAGGGCCACCGCGGATTCCGGCGTGGGATATTGCGCGCCGTCGATGATGTCACCCCAGTGCACCAACTCGGCAAGAGGCTTCACGTCGAAGCCAAACTGGTCGCCGGTCACGTCGGCCAAGAGTTTGGTGCAGGACTTGTATTCAGGCTTGTAAAATTTGTGGCCGCTGCGATCTCGCCGGAAGTGTTCCGCGTCGGCGGGCGTAAGGAAAGCGCTCTGGTGGTGGTCAAACCACCACGTCACGCGGGGCGAACTCGAATACTTGAAATCGACGATGGCGTTTTCGTCGCCATCAAACAGGCCCGCCTCGAAGGGCTGCCGCGCACGGTGGGTCATCCCCGTAAAATGGAATTCAGCGCCGGGCGCAATGCGTTCGCGGAAGAAACGATAAAAGACCGCCGCCGACGCCGCTCCGTCGAAGCATCGATCGTGAAAACATAAACGAACCTGGGCCGGATTTGCCACTGACCTCGCCTGCCTCCATTCCGCTCAAGAAGACGGCATCCCATGCAAAGCCATAAAAGATGGAAGGGAACCGGAATAATGTCAAGACGAAAACGGAGGGGCAGGTGGCAGCGGAACCCTTTACCCTTCTGAGTTCGTCCGAGAAGCGCAGATCGGGACCGGAATGTGACGCACCTACGGCGCTCAGAATTGTGATTTCCACCATTCCCAGTCCTTCCGGGCTGGGGTAAGTTCTGCCGCGCCTCCGGCGCTCTGGCTTTGTCGCGATCGATTTGTCCATGGGGGTGTAGCTCGCGACGCACGATAGGCGACTGGTGGTTTGTAGGCGCGATTGGTGAGTCGCAACTAAGCGCCGGAGGCGCGAAAGACTGTAGCCCAGCCCGGAAGGGCCGGGTACACGGCAGGCGAGTTTTCGAGCGCCGAAGGCGCGGCAGATGCCTCTGCTGGCAAAAGCCACGACCTGTAATGGTTCTCAGTTTCTCCTACAAACTCCGTATACGAACGCCGTAAATCCAGGCACATGCCCGCCTGATAGCGACGTTACCGTAGCCGAAACCAGGGCAGCAACTAGATTGACACACTTGCTTAGGTCATAAATTGCATCCCGTATCGGGCCGTTGTAAACTTCGTGTTAGGCGGCCCCCTTTCTGGGGGTTAGCCGTGCCATGCTAACCTGCGCGGGGCCGAAGCATCGCGGTTGATGATGGAAGCACTTCTTAATCTCGTCTGGCTGATCGTCGCTCTGGGCCTCATCGGGCTTTGGCGATTCCGCTGGCTCGGTTCGCGACGAAATCCACGGGCCGGCGTTCTTCCGGAAATCGTTGCGATTGGTTGCGCGATATCGCTCCTACTTCCCGTAATTTCCCTGACCGACGATCTGCATCCTGAAATTGTGGCTGTTGACGCCGCCTCGGGCAAGCGGAACTCTTGCCTTCTGGTTGCCGTCCCGATGCGTGTGCATCATGCGACCCCTACGTCGTGTGGTCAGCCGGCTCTCGCGATTCTTTTGCATTCCTTCGCGCATGTCGAATTGAAAGTCGCAGGAATTATCCCTCCAACTGAAGGTCTCCATTCGCACGCGGTCGGCGGCAGTTACCTGGGCCGTTCGCCGCCGTCTCTCCTGTAACGCCGAGCGCCGCTGTCTTTCAACGGACCTGTCGGAGGTTCCACCCTCGCGCAGGGAGCGGCGGTCGCTCCAAATTCTCTAAATGCATTCCGGGGTGTCTTACGCGCGAAGGCGCGCGTGGGATTTCTCTCGGGAAGAGATGCCGGGGCCCAGCTGATTGGGCTTAGGCGGTAACGGAGGCGCAGAAGTGACGAAAGTTGCGTTTTGGTTTTTGTCAGCCGCATTTCTGGCCGGGACAGGCTGCAGCAACGGCCCAGGAAATCCAACATCGGAAGCACCGCCACCAGCGCAGGTCGAGCGTGAGCAGGATGGAAGTGTGATCCAAGTCGACCATCCTGAGCAATTTCCTCTGGCCAATGCGGCGGCGCGCAATTCCAGAGCGGAGTTGGTGGTGACCGGAGTTGTGGCGCCGGATGTTTCCCGGAATGTGCCCGTTGTAACGCTGGCCTCCGGGCGCGTCGTGGATATTCATGCGCGCCTGGGCGATACGGTGCAGAAGGGGCAATTGTTGTTGAGCGTTCGAAGCGCCGATGTCTCTTCGGGATATTCGGATTACCGGAAGGCAGTTGCGGACGAGACGCTGGCACGCACGCAGCTCGATCGGGCAAAGGATCTCTACGCCCACGGCGCAATCTCGATGAACGATCTACAGGTCGCTTCGGACACGGAAGACAAGGCCAAAGTTGATGTGGAGACCACGGCAGAGCACCTCCGGCTGCTCGGCAACGACCCCGATACGCCGAACAGTATTGTGGACATCTACGCGCCCGTCGCGGGAGTGATCACCGACCAGGAAGTCACCAATGCCGCCAGCCTGCAAGCATTCGGGCCCAACCCTTTCACGATTTCTGACATTTCCCAGGTGTGGGTGGTCTGCGATGTTCACGAAAACAATCTCGCCAACGTACGCCTCGGTGACACCGCCGATATCCGTTTGAACGCCTATCCCGATCAAGTCTTCCAGGGAAGGATCAGCAATATCGGCGCGATTCTCGATCCGACCATTCGAACAGCCAAAGTGCGCATCGAAGTACGCAATCCGGGGATCATGCGGCTGGGGATGTTTGTGACGGCCACGTTCCGAGGCCAGAAGCAGGAAGTTCACACCGCAATTCCCGCCACAGCGATCTTGCATTTGCACGACCGCGACTGGGTCTTCGTGCCTACCGGAGGCGGGAGGTTTCAGCGCACGGAAATAACCGGCGGGATCACGCTTCCGGGAAATATGCAGGAGGTCATTACTGGTCTCAAGCCCGGTGTGCAAGTCGTTCAGAACGCATTGATCTTCCAGAACACGGTGGCGCAGTAAATGATACGCAAAGTTGTCGATTTTGCTCTGGAGAACCGCTTTCTCGTCCTTGCGGGGGCGCTCCTACTTTTTTGTTGGGGCGCGATTTCGTTCCACCAACTTCCCGTGGAGGCGTATCCGGACGTGGCGGACAATTACGTAGAAATTATCACGCAGTGGCCTGGCATTTCATCCGAACAAATCGAGCAGCAGGTCACGATTCCGCTCGAAATCGTGACGAACGGCATTCCTCATCTGGTTCATCTGCGATCCTTTTCCATCTTCGGGCTCTCGGACCTGAAGCTTATTTTTGATGACGAGGAAGAGAACGCATGGAACCGGGAAAGAGTTCTCGAGCGGCTAGCGCAAGTTACCTTGCCACCGGGCGTCGTGCCACAAATGGGGACGGACTGGAGCCCCGTCGGTCAAATCTATTTTTTCACGCTGCGCAGCAGCAATCCTCAGTACGACGTGATGGAGTTGAAATCAATCGAAGATTGGGTGATCGAGAAAAATTTCAAGGCTGTCCCCAATGTCGTCGATGTGGCCAGCTTCGGCGGCCCCACGCGGGAATATCAGGTGCGCGTCGATCCCAACAAACTGATCTCCTACGGACTCAGCCTGGCTCAGGTGGAGCAGCAACTCACCAACAACAACATCAATGCCGGAGGCAGCTTCATTGAGGCCGGTCTGCAGCAAGTCAACATTCGGGAAGTTGGCCTGGTCAGGAACGTGCGGGACGTCGAGAACATAGTCCTTACGAGCAAGACCGGCACGCCGCTGCGCGTGAGGGATATTGCCGTAGTCGCGCAAGGTCCGAAAATCCGGCTTGGCCAGTTCGCCCGAGCCATCCGCCGCGAGGACGGCAAGATCATCGATAACGACGATGTGGTGTCCGGGATCGTGCTCTTGCGCAAAGGCGCGAACGCCGACGAAGCTCTCGCGGGAATTCACGCCAAAGTCCAGGAGCTGAATGACCGCCTTTTACCGGCCGGCGTAAAAGTAGTTCCATTTATTGACCGCAGCGACTTAGTCCACTTCACTACGCATACCGTGCTGCACAACCTGACGGAAGGGATGATCCTGGTGGTCATCATTCTGTTTCTATTTCTCGGAAATGTGCGCGGAGCAGTTATCGTCGCCCTGACGATTCCGTTCTCACTGTTGTTCGCGGCGACCTGCCTCAACCTAAAGGGTATTCCCGCAAACTTGCTGTCACTTGGCGCGCTCGATTTCGGAATGGTAGTGGATGGCGCAGTCGTGATGGTGGAGAACATTGTCCGCCACATGCATCGGCGTCAAAACGGGGATGTCTCAAAACCAACCCTCGAGGTCATTCGCGAGGCCGCGCATGAAGTCCAGCGCCCGGTGTTTTACGCGATCGGCATTATCATCACGGCGTACTTGCCGGTGTTCACGTTGCAGCGCGTGGAAGGGCGGCTGTTCAGGCCCATGGCCTGGACCGTGGCATTTGCCCTGCTGGGGGCATTGTTATTTTCGATGCTGGTCGCCCCTGTGCTCGCAAGTCTGTTCTTTCCCAAGGGCGCGCACGAGTGGCGCAACCCGCTAATGGAAATCTTGATCGCGAGATATCGCGAAGCCGCAAGATGGGCGGTCGAGCATCGCTTCATCACAGTTGGCGCCGCCGTGTTCGCGTTGTGCGTCGCATTGTATCTGGCGTTTGGCGGAGTCATTGGGTCCGAGTTCCTGCCACACCTGGATGAAGGCGCGCTCTGGGTCCGCGGCACTCTCGCCCCCAGCACAGGACCGAGTGAGGGTATTCGGCTATCGAACCAGGCTCGCATCGTGCTTTGCTCATTTCCCGAAGTGCCTCAATGCACGAGCCAGGTTGGGCGCCCGGATGACGGAACGGATACCACTGGCTTCTTCAACACCGAATACTTCGTTGATTTGAAGCCCAAGGAACAATGGCGTCCCGTATTCCGCCAGGATAAGGACAGACTGATCGCGGCCATGGACCGCGAACTGGAGAAGATTCCAGGCGTCAGTTGGGGCTTTTCTCAACCCATCGAAGACAACATGGAGGAGGCCGTCAGCGGAGTAAAAGGCGAGCTCGCCACGAAGGTCTATGGCGACGACTTGAAAATACTTGAAGCAAAGGCCGACCAGATCGTAAGCACGATGGGCAAGATCAAAGGAATCCAGGACCTCGGCGTTTTCCGTTCTCTCGGTCAGCCGAACATCAATTTTGAGGTGGACCGCGACCAAGCCGCGCGCTATCAGATCAACGTTGCCGATGTTCAGGACGCCATCCAAACCGCGGCCGGAGGCACCGCTCTAACTCAAGTGCTGCAAGGCGAGGCGAGATACGACCTGGTTCTGCGTTACCTCCCGGAGTACCGCACAACGAAAGAAGCGATAGAGAACATTCGCTTATTGTCTCCCTCGGGCGAACGCGTCTCCCTCGCGCAGCTCTGCAAAATCCAGGAACAGGACGGCGGTTCGGAAATCTACCGCGAGGGAAACCAACGGTATGTTGCAATCAAGTACAGCGTGCGCGGCCGCGACCTTGGCAGCACCGTGGAGGAAGCGATCCAGAAAGTAACCGTGCAGGTTCAATTGCCGCGCGGCTACCGCATCGAGTGGGAAGGCGAATATGAGAGTCAAAAGCGCGCTCAAGCGCGGCTCTTCCTGATCGTGCCCTTAACCATTCTGGTGATCTTTCTCATTCTCTACACGATGTTTCGCTCGTTCAAGTGGGCGTTGCTCATTCTTGCGAACGTGGCGTTGGCGGGCATTGGCGGCTCTTTCGCGCTGCTTGTCGCGCACACCAACTTCAGTGTTTCTTCGGGCGTTGGATTCCTGGCGCTCTTTGGCGTATCGGTGCAAACCGGCGTCATCATGCTCGAATACATCAATCAACTCCGCGCCCGAGGCAACACGATCGAGAACTCCGCAATTGAAGGCGCCGTCCTGAGATTGCGTCCCATCATGATGACCATGCTGGTGGCGACGCTGGGCCTGCTGCCCGCCGCCCTGTCGCACGCCATCGGTTCCGATTCGCAGCGGCCCTTCGCGATCGTCATCGTGGGAGGTTTGATCGCCGACCTACTAATGAGCATTTTCATACTGCCGACGCTCTACGTGTGGTTCGCGCGAGCGGGCGACAGGCTGCCCGAGCCGGAGGAAGGATTTGAGAGTTAATCGAGAAAATTTTCATAGCCCGAACGCGCAGATCGCCGCAATGGCCTGGGCAGTGTTGGCTTGCGGTGCGGCAGTGAATCCGGCGTTCGCCCGGGCCGCGAAGGGGCCCGCCAGAAATGACAACTTGGCGGAACGATGCAAACACCCAGTCTGCCAATGCGCCACGGCCGGGGTGTTATACTGTCGCACAACGCGGAAGTGGCGGAATTGGCAGACGCGCCAGCCTTAGGAGCTGGTGGCCGAAAGGCCGTAGGGGTTCGAGTCCCTTCTTCCGCACATCAATTCTCGAAAACGCAGGGGAAGTGCGATTTTATTGGGGTCTTATCGAGATGGACCAGCATCTGGTCACTCTCACTTCGAAATGAGGACCCTCATGTCCCGTCCCTCAGCGGCGCTGGCCAGGGGCGCTCCTCGCAGCCAATAAATGAACTCGAGCATTGCATAGGCTGCGGGCAGGAATGTGGCCCAGAAGATGGGATAGCGATAGCGCGCCTCAAATTGTACAAAGTAGTGGACCAGCGGATAGAGCAGCAGCGTCGAAGCCAGCATCCAGGCGGCGCGCCGATTCTTCCGGAATAGCATCGCCAGACCCGCGAAGGAAAGGATCGTGAGAATGCCGGTGGGAATCGCGTAGCGAAGACTGCCGAGATACGGGAACCAGAACTTCAGAAAGCGCCGCCCCGTCAGCGATGCGAACGCGCGCGGGTTCAACGAAATCCAATGCAGCGCCTGCTGCAGCCGTTCCTGGTTGAAGCGGATTTCTCCTTTGTCGATCACTTCCCCCGCGATATCCGGATTGGGATTCGGATGCGTCTTGAAATGGCAGCCCGAGTTGATGTTTTCGAGGAGCGTCGGCCGGGCGCACGGATTGTTCGACGTGGAAAGTTCGAGTCCAAAATTATCCCGCACAAAAAAGACGGAATGGAAGCGCTGGTAATTGCGAATAAACCAGGGCAGGCAGGCTAAAGCGGCCCCGGCTGCAACCACCAGCATGGCGCGCCGCGCGCGCGCCAACTGTCCCGCAGAATTTTCAATCGCTGCGGCGAGCGGCCAGGCAAGAAGCACCAAGACACTCTGCGGGTTGGCCAGAAGCGCGAGGCCCCAAAGAAATCCCAGAAGCGCGGAATGTTGCCAGTCGGGCGGCGACTTGAAATGCGGCAGTGTGAGCACGCACAACACAACCAGCAATGCCCCGGTGAAAAGCGATTCCCATCCGGGAAGAACGCGATAAGGTTGAACGAGTACCCCAAAGACAGCCGCGCAGATACCAGGCAGGACGCCAAGTCCAAGTTGATCCGACAGTACCGGCAGCAAAGCGAACTGCAGCGCAAGAAAGCCCAGGTTCAAAGACCAGAGCGCGATTGCCCCCGCCCGGCCCACTCCTGACAATTTCGCTACCGCCGCATAAAGGAACACGTAAGCCGGCGCCACGTGAGCGGTGAACCCGGTTGGGAGCGACGCGTAAGGGTCGCCAAAAGTCCCCCTTTGCGCAACGCTTACCGATACGCGCGCCACTTCTCCGGCCTGGGTTAGTTCGTTAGCTGATGGGCTCCCCTGCGGCGAAAATGCGTAGATCATGAAACTCAGGCCAAAAATGACGATTGCGACATGCGTAGTGGTAAGCGGCTGGCCCATGAGGCTCAGCGAACCGGGCTTTGTGACACCGTTGCGCAATCCCATGCTATCCAGTCTAGAAAAGCATTCCACAACGCGCAATTGCCCCCGTTAGATGCATCGCGTATCGGTACCCGGCAGATGTCAAGTTGCTTGATGCGCGAGGGTTGATGGCCACACCACTCATTCGCCAACACGTGACTTGCTCGGAGTTGCCTGGATATATGCCATTGGTATATACTTCTCCTACGATCATGGCCAAGACCAAAGTCGCAAAATTATTCCGCAACGGGCGCAGCCAGGCGGTTCGCCTTCCCAAGGAGTTTCGCTTCGAGGGCGATTCCGTACGGGTTCGTAAAGTTCCAGGTGGAGTCTTGCTGGAGCCAATTATTTCGGATGCAGCTAAGTGGCTCGCCGAGCTACGCCGGCTCAACATCGAACCATTGCTCCCCAAAGGACGCAAGCAGCCCCGAGCGCCCCGGCGCAGGATTTTTGATTGAAGTACCTGCTCGATACTAACGTTTGCATTGCGCTCATCAACGAAAAATCCCCGTTCATTGGGACGCGGTTCCTGAAGGAACTTGCCGCAGGTGCTCAACTATTTGTGTCCTCGATCGTTGCCCTCGAACTCTGGTATGGCGTCGCCAAGAGCACGCACAAAGAGGCAAACGCCCAGCGGGTCGATGCTTTTTTCGCCGGCCAAGTTGCCATGCTCTCATTCGAAGAAGAGGATGCCCGGATCGCAGGACGAATTCGCGCCGCCATAGAAGCTGTTGGAAAGCCTGTCGGAACTTATGATTTGCTGATTGCCAGCCAGGCGTTGCGACACGAAATGATTCTGGTAACCGCCAACACGAGGGAGTTTTCCCGCATCAAGAATCTTCAGTGGGAGGATTGGACGAAAAGTTGACTCGCAGGATGCAATCGCTCTGGCTTTCCCCCGTTGCTCGCACGCAAAGGGCGGGGCATCCAGCTCACCGAGTTTGTCCGAGACGCCGTACCTGATCTCACCGGCAAAGCAGTGATAACATGTGGCACCCGGTATCCAAGTTCAGGAAGGTGAAACATGAGGAACAGTCTGTTCCGAATATGCGCGACGATTCTGCTATGCATGGCGGCATTGTGCTGCGCTGCAGCCGATCGGATTCTGTTTACGCGCCTGGGCCCTTCAGAGGCGAGCCTATTCGTCTCGAACGCAGACGGCAGCGGGGAGCGCGGCCTGACGCAGGGGGCGCTCGATTACAATCCGGCGTGGTCACCTGATGGGAAGTGGATTGCGTTCACCTCGGAGCGCGACGGATCTGCGGACCTGTATCGCATTCGGACGGATGGCACCGGGTTGGAGCGCTTGACGGACGACCCGGCCTTTGACGATCAGTCCGCTTTCTCACCCGACGGCAGCCAAATCGTCTTCGTGACAACCCGGGCAGGCGGGACAGCGAACCTTTGGATTCTCGATCTGCAGACGCACCGGGCGAAGCCGCTGACGTCAGGGCGGGGCGGCGATTTTCGTCCGGCGTGGTCTCCCGACGGAAAGTGGATCGCGTTCTCTTCCGATCGCGAGAGTTCCCTGCCAATGGCGAAGGGGAGATGGGAGCACCTGCACCTTGTCGACATCTATCTTGTGCGGCCGGACGGCAGCGGAATGAAGCGGCTGTCACGCCACGGCGATTTCTGCGGCAGCCCGAAGTGGTCGGGCGACAGCAAAAGCGTGGTCGCGTATTGCATGCCCGCGGAGGATACGTGGACGTACCGCGTCAGGGTGGTGGAAGGGGAGACGACACTGATGCGCATCGACATCGCCAGCGGGGACGCGACGCCGATGAGCGTAGGTCCGGGCGTCAAAATCTTTCCCTCGTTGCTGCCTTCGGGCGAGGTCGCGTACGTCCGACGAGACCCGCAGGGGCAAGGCGTGTTCTATACGAAGGGGAAGACGGGACCGGCGGGGGATGTGCGCTGGCCGTCGTGGTCTCCCGATGGAAGTCAGGTCGTATACGGCAGAGTCGCGACGTCGCAGGTGCCTTCGTCTGCCCCGCGGAAGGTCTGGAGCCGCAATCCGGGGTACGAACTGGTTAGCACCGGCATCCTGCCGGCGTACGATCCTACAGGACAGCGTTACGTGGCCACTGAATTGGCTGAGAATCTTCACGATTCCACGCTTATGCTGACCGAGGGGAATAGCCCGGCGAAGAAGTTGCTGGACAGTAAGGACGAGCTGATCATCGCGCCGCAATGGTCCCCGAGCGGAGATGCCATCATCTTCGGAATCGGTAAATTCTCCGCGTTTCTCGATTTTGCGATCGGGGCAAAGAAGCCGCTCGAGGCGACGAACGGCGGCGCTCAGGTCGCCATGATCAACGCGGACGGATCAGGATTTCGGAAGATCACCTCCGGCGCGAACAATAACGGGTTTGCGGCCTACTCGCCCGATGGCAAACGGATCGTGTACCGGACCATGGGGCCGGATGGCGACGGGCTCCGCATCATGAACCTGCAAGACCGTTCGGTAACCACACTCACGATGGGATACGACAATTTCCCGGCCTGGTCTCCGCGAGGCGACCTGATCGCGTTCGTGCGCAAGGTAAATGGCGATTTTGATGTATTCACGGTGCGGACGGACGGGAAAGACGTCCGGCAGTTGACACACTCGAAGGGGAACGACGCGCATCCCGCATGGTCGCCGGACGGAGACAAGATTGTGTTTACGACCACGCGCATGGGGTTCAAGGACGAAGCGCTGTACACCTCGGCGCCACAGCCGTATGGAGAACTGTTCGTAATGCGCTACGACGGCACGCAGGTGGAACAGTTAACGGATAACCAGTGGGAGGATGGGGGCGCGACGTGGCAGCCGCGCAAGAAGTGACGGCGTGCGAACTTCGCCTGCCATTGAGCAACTTCCCCGCAACGATCCAGCTTTACGGAGCCGTGACACGCCAGCGGTCACTAATCGCTCCCGAGTCGCAGTGAACTCGGAACTTGTAACGATTTCATTTCCAACTTCCAGATTGGCGACAATCCGCCCCGAATCCAAGGGTTCACTTCCCACTACCCCGTTTCTGGATAACTTCCGCGTAGCCGACCACCCGCCCCAATCGTTAGTTGCGATATCTTCATCTTGTGAAAATGGCCTATCGTGGATACTCTTACCCGTGCCATTCAAAAGCACGGTGGCAAATGATTCCGAAACGACCGAGCCACGCTGTCTCCCTGATCCTGGTTCTTCTTGCGGCACCGATGTCATCGGCGCTCTGGCCAAGGCTTGCGGCAGTCCGGCTCCAATCTGGCCAAACGAAACCTTCCAGCGTCGAACACGGCAAATTCCTCCTGCACAAGTTTGAGCAACCGATTGGCGAAGAAACGTACGAGATGGAGTCTGACGGTAATTCTTTGACCGCCAAGATAGATTTCAAATTTACGGATCGGGGCACTGACGTCCCACTGTCCGCAACTTTTCGCTCTACCCTGGATCTCACGCCGGAGGCATTCGAAATTAAGGGCCAGACCTCACGAGATACCAACGTTGACGAAGCGGTCGAAGTCTTGCAAGGGAAAACTCGCCTACGGGACCACGACGCGTGGACCGAAGCCATTCCCCCGAAACAGTTCTTCACGATTGCCGGATATGCTCCCGCTACCATGCAAATGTTGATGGTACGTTTCTGGGCAGCGCATGGCTCGCCCGCCGAACTGCCGACGCTTCCCCACGGCAAAGTAAAGATCGAACGCCGCGGCCAGGACACGATCTCGCTCAACGGCCGGAGCGAAACATTCGACCGCTACACCGTAGAAGGATTGATTTGGGGACGTGAAACTCTCTGGTTTGATGCGGACCGAAACTTGATTGCCGAAGTTGGTGTCGATGCGGAATTCGACCATTTCGAGGCTATTCGCGAGGCTGAAGAAAGCGCGCTCGCGACCTTTGTCGCAGACGCTGGGGCGGACAATATGGCTGCCCTTGCCGATTTCGCGAAAGGAGTCTCGGGTAGTCGCGCAGAGACGCTGGCGCTCGTCGGGGGAACTCTGATCGATGGGACAGGCAACGCCCCAGTCCCAGATGCCGCCGTATTGATTAAGAAAGGGCGAATCGCCTTGGTTGGCCCGCGTTCAAAAGTGAGAATTCCAAAAAATGCGAAAGTGATTGACGTCCACGACCGGACCATTCTTCCCGGCCTTTGGGACATGCATGCTCACCTGGAACAGGTGGAGTGGGGTCCGATCTATCTTGCCGCCGGCGTAACAACCGTTCGCGACTGTGGCAACGAATTCGAGTTCATTACCGGAGTCCGCGACGCAATTGCTGCGGGCCGTGGTCTTGGTCCCCGAGTCCTGGCAGCCGGCATGGTGGACGGGTCGGGACAACGCTCGATCGGGATCGAACGAGTAGACACGCCCGAGCAAGCGCGCATGTGGACCGGCCGGTATCATGCGGCAGGGTTCCAGCAGATGAAGATTTACAGCTCGGTCAAACTGCCAGAAGTGAAGGAAGTTGCTGACGAAGCCCATCGCTTGGGGATGACCGTGACTGGACATGTGCCCAATGGATTGAGCGCCTTCCAAGTAATCGAAGCCGGCCAAGACCAGATCAATCACATAAACTATGTCGCCGACATCATGCACTCTCCGCTGCCTGACGACGCAAACCGCTCGGAACGTGACAAAGCCAACCTGGCGATTGATCTGCACTCAGCGCAAGCGCAGACCGCAATCTCATTTCTCAAGGCTCATGGTACAGTGATTGACCCAACCCTCGCCATTTTTGAATTCCTCGCCGCCACGACTGTGAAACCCCCAGCTACGTTTGAACCTGGTGTTAACAAGGTAGCGCCGGAACTGGCCGAACAGCTCACGAATGTTGGGTCGCCCTCGGATCGTTCAAGGCTTAGGCAAGAGCTTTTCGAAAAATATTTGAGCATTGTCGGTGCCTTGCATCGCGCTGGAATTCCCATCATCGCAGGGACCGATCAAACCGTCCCAGGGCACAGTCTACATCGCGAGATTGAGCTCTATGCGGAAGCTGGCTTCACTCCCATGGAGGCCATTCAAGCCGCGACGGTGGTGCCGGCGCGCGTGATGGGACTCGACAAGGAAGTGGGCACGATCGAAGCTGGAAAACGCGCTGATCTCATCGTTGTGAACGGCAATCCGCTTGAGGATATTCACAACAGCCGGCATGTTGAGTATGTCATTACCGACGGTGTGATGTTCAACGCCGCTGAACTATGGCGCAGCGTCGGGTTTAGGCCGTAAGCTTGCATTCCTGCCGAGGTATGCATCTGGCGTAGCATCCCACCAGTATAGGCATTTGGACGGTTTCCCTTGCCGTGCGTCACCGATTACAACCGGATGACGACGTAACCGGATGTTATTCCACAAGTCCGCTTGTAGGAAGTTACGTTTCCCAGGCCACTTGCGACCGATTCTGGTTGGATGACGGTGTACTCGGAAACTGGCCCACGATCTACTGCTTTGGGTGAGTTGACGCCGCTGCTGGATTCCCCTATACTTCGATTTCGTCGTACCCCGCACGTAGTTCTTTCCCGTTTCCCTATTCCGGATCGAGAAGCGGCAAAGAGTCAGAATTGTGGTATGAACGTCCGGGCGGTTTTGGACCCATCCGACACCCACGTGGGTGACCCGCGAAAACGAAGACCTGACGATGACTGAAGCGACTTGCCTGCGCGAACTGGAATTGGAAATCCCCGCTGAGGATGTGCAGAAAGCGGTAGAGCGAGTGGCGCGGGAATTTGCGCGCGTGGCACGCGTGCCGGGATTTCGTCCCGGGAAGGCGCCGGTGACCCTGATCCGCCGACGATTCGCCGACGACATCAAGTCGGAAGTGCTGCAATCGCTGGTGCCCGACCAGATCGAACGCGCCGTGAACGAAAACAAGATGGTGCCCATCACCAAGCCGCAAATCGACAAAGTGGATTTTGCCGAGGCCGGGCCGTTGAAGTTCCGCGCCACATTTGAAGTGCTGCCTCAATTCGAGCTGGGACAATATAAGGATCTGGAAGTCGAGATCGACGACACGAAGGTCGAGGATGCGGACGTGGACAAGGCCCTCGAAGAATTGCGCGACCGCGCCGCGAACTTCGTTCCCGTCGAAGGGCGTCCCATCGCCGACGGCGATTACGCGCAGCTCAAGCTGAAAGGCATCCCGGCGGGCGGCGGCGAAATCCTCGAAGCCGAAAGCGTGCTGTGTCACGTGGGCGGCGAAGAAACGATGGCCCCCTTCAACGAAAATCTACGCGGCGCAAATACCGGCGAACACAAAATTTTTGACGTGGCCTACCCGGCCGACTATCCGGATCCCAAGCTTCAGGGGAAAACATATTCTTACTCGGTCGAAATCCTGGGCATCAAAGAAAAGAAGCGGCCCGAGTTGAATGATGAGTTCGCGAAAGATGTGAGCGAAGCGCAAACGGTCGAGGAATTGCGGAAGAAGATCCGCGAAAGTCTCGAAGCGGCGCGTAGCCAGCGCCAAAACGAACAGATTCGGGAAAAGCTGCTCGCAAAATTGGTGGCGGCGCACGAGTTCCCCGTGCCCCAAGCGCTCGTCGAGCACCAGATGGACTCGCGGCTGGAGCGCACGGTTCGCTCGCTTGCCGCCCAAGGAGTGGATCCGCGCGCAGTCAACGTGGACTGGGTGTCGCTCCGCAGCCGCCAGAAGGATCGCGCGGTCGAGGATGTGAAGGCCGAACTGCTCCTGGATCGCATCGCTACCGCGGAAAACATCGACGCGACCGACGAAGACGTGGAAAAACGAATCGAAGCGATGGCGCAGCGCAGTGGCGAATCAGCAACCGCCGTTCGCGCGAACTTGACAAGGCAGGGAGCGCTCGATAGGATGAAATCGAATCTCCGGAGTGAAAAAACTCTGGATTGGCTCTGCCAAAATTCCCGGACCCGGACAAAAACTGAGGAAAAATGAGGCAGTTCCCGCCGGGGTCCCCCGCGAACCCAGAAAAACTATCGATGAGCTATCTCGAAAATTCGAGTCCACGCGCGACAACACTGGTCCCCATGGTGGTCGAACAGACCAACAGGGGCGAGCGGGCATACGATATTTATTCCCGGCTCCTCAAGGACAACATCATATTTATCGGCACGCCGATCGACGACCACGTCGCGAATTTGGTGACCGCCCAACTGTTGTTTCTGGAAGCGGAAGACCCGGAGAAAGACATTTCGCTGTACATCAACTCTCCGGGCGGTTCGATTACCGCGGGAATGGCAATTTATGACACGATGCAGTTCGTGCGGCCTGCCGTCGTGACCATTTGCGTTGGCCAGGCCGCTTCCATTGCCGCGCTGCTCTTGACCGCGGGCGCCGCGAAAAAGCGTTTCTCTCTGCCCAACTCCCGCATCCTGATTCACCAGCCGTGGATGTCGGGGTTGTCCGGCCAGGCCACCGATATTGATATCCACGCGAAAGAAATATTGCGCATGCGCACCGTGATCAATGGACTTCTGGCGCAACACAGCAGCCAGTCGGTCGAAAAAGTTGAGAAAGACGTGGAGCGCGACTTTATTATGTCCGCAGCTCAGGCCAAGGAGTACGGCCTGATCGACGAGATCATCACCAAGCACCGCTAGCGCGTTCCAAAAAGTTAGTATCAACAACACGCGGTGGTATACGGAAAACGAAAAGGGGCCTAGAATGGATCCTGCGGCAGAAATCCTGTCCCTAAACCGCCGGAGGGCATCGCACCGTTGAGAAAACTCAGCACTGACGAACCCCTGCGCTGTTCCTTCTGCCATAAAACGCAGGAACAGGTAGAGAAACTGATCAGCTCGCCCTCTGACTACCCGCGCGCCTACATCTGCAACGAATGTGTGAATGTCTGCGAGCAAATTCTCGAGGAAGAAAAGCGGGAACAATCGAATCCGGTGAACAAGAGGCTGCCCCGCCCTCCGGAGATCAAGTCCTTCCTCGATGGTTACGTGATCGGCCAGGACAAGACCAAGAAAAAGCTCGCCGTCGCGGTCTACAACCACTACAAGAGAATTTTCCTGAACCGCCAGCCGGGCGACGTGGAACTGACGAAGTCGAATATTCTGCTGATCGGACCGACCGGAACCGGCAAGACGCTGCTGGCGCAAACGCTCTCCCGGATGCTCGAAGTTCCCTTCGCCATCGTGGACGCCACGACGCTGACCGAAGCGGGATACGTTGGCGAGGATGTTGAGAACATCATCCTGAAACTTCTGCAGGCCGCCGACGGGGACGTCACCAAGGCGCAACAAGGAATCATCTATATCGACGAAATTGACAAGATTTCAAAGAAGGACGAGAACCCCTCGATCACTAGGGATGTCTCGGGCGAAGGCGTGCAGCAAGCCCTGCTGAAAATCCTCGAAGGCACGGTCGCCAATGTGCCGCCTCAGGGCGGGCGCAAACACCCGCATCAGGAGTTCACGCCTGTCGATACCACGAACATTCTCTTCATCTGCGGAGGCGCCTTCGTCGGTCTCGAGAAAACCATCGAACGTCGCATCGGACAGAAATCGCTCGGATTCCACACCGATGCGCAACCCTCCACCGCGCAGCGCCGCAATATCGAAATGCTCGAACAGGTGCAGCCCACGGATTTGATCCGCTACGGACTGATCCCCGAATTTGTGGGACGCCTGCCGGTGGTCGGAGTCCTAGGCGATCTGGACAAGGGCGCGCTGATGCAAATATTGACGGAACCGAAGAACGCGCTCATCCGTCAATATCAGCGATTGTTCGAGTTTGAAAACGTGCGCTTGCGTTTCGCCGACGACGCGCTCGAAACCGTCGCCGACCTGGCCTTGCAGCGCAAAGTGGGCGCGCGCGGCCTGCGCATGATCCTCGAAGATTTGATGCTCGAGTTGATGTACCACCTCCCGGCCCAGCGCAAACTCCGCGAGTTCCTCGTGACCGCCGAAATGGTCCGCAGCCGCGAGATTAACTGGACGCTGCTCGAAAAAGCAGGATGAAGATCCCCAAAGGAGCAATAACCGTTCACGGGCCCCATGTTTAACCGAGAAAAAAGTGATTTGAAACGCGTGCCGATGATGCCGGTACGCGACCTGGTGATCTTCCCGCAAATGATGAATCCGTTCATCGTCGGCCGGGAAAGTTCGTTGCGGGCTCTGGAAGAAGCGCTGGCGGGCGACAAGAAGATTTTCCTCGCCACGCAGCATGATGCTTCCGTGGATGACCCGAAACCCGATGAAATCTACGCTGTCGGCACACTGGCCAACATCGTGCAAAGCGTGCGGCTGCCCGACGGCAACTTGCGCGTGCTCGTGGAAGGCGTCGAGCGCGCCAAAGTCGTGCAAGTGACGACCGATGAAGGATTCTTCCGGGCCACTCTGAAGGTCATCGCCAACAAGGTCGAGCCGTCTCCGCAGGTCGAGCAGGCCGTCACTAAGGTTACGGGCTTGTTCGAGCAGTACGTAAAACTCTCGCAAAGCTTGAACTACGACACGATGATTGCCGCCACGCGCGTCGACGATGCCGCGAAACTTTCCGACACCATCGCGTCCAACCTGCAGATTCCGGTCGAGGAAAAGCAGGAGTTACTCGAGAATTTCGATCCGCTGGAACGGCTGAACCGCGTCGGTGAGATTCTCGAAAGTGAAATCGAAAAGCTCAACGTGGACCGCAACATCAATACGCGCGTGAAGCGCCAGATGGAGCGCGCCCAGAAAGAGTACTACCTCAACGAAAAATTGAAGGCCATCCACAAAGAACTGGGCCGCGGCGAAAAAAACGAGCTGGAAGAGCTCAAAAAGAAAATCGATTCCGCGGGCATGCCCAAAGATACCCACGAGAAGGCGATTCAGGAGCTCAAGCGGCTGGAAATGATGCCGCCGATGTCGGCCGAGTCGACCGTGAGCCGGAATTATCTGGATTGGTTGCTGGCTGTCCCGTGGAAAAAGAAATCCAAGGAAATCCGCGACATCGAGCTGGCCGAGAAGATTCTGGAAGAAGATCACTACGGACTCGAGAAAGTCAAAGAGCGCATCCTCGAATACCTGGCCGTGCGGCAGTTGGTGAAGAATCCCCGCGGCTCGATCCTGTGTTTCGTCGGGCCTCCCGGAGTGGGCAAAACGTCTCTGGCCATGTCCATCGGGCGCGCCACGGGCCGCAAGTTCGTGCGCGTATCGCTCGGCGGCGTGCGCGACGAGGCTGAAATCCGCGGACACCGCCGCACTTACATCGGAGCGCTTCCCGGCCAGATCATTCAGATGATGAAGAAAGCCGGGACCGTCAACCCGATCTTCGTGCTGGATGAAGTGGACAAGATGTCCACCGACTTCCGAGGCGACCCGTCGGCGGCCCTGATGGAAGTCCTCGACCCCGAACTGAACCACGGCTTCACGGACCATTACCTGGACGTCGAATACGATCTCTCAAAAGTCATGTTCGTCTGCACCGCCAACGTCATGCACACGATTCCCCAGCCCCTGCAGGACCGCATGGAAATTCTGCGCATCCCGGGGTACACTGAGGTCGAGAAAACGCAGATTGCCAAGCGCTTCCTGGTGCGCAAAGCTCTCGAAGCCGCGGGCCTGACCGATGCCAACCTCACCTTCAGCGACGAGGCCATCACAAATGTTATCCGGCACTACACGCACGAGGCGGGCGTGCGCAACCTGGAGCGTGAGATTTCCAACATCTGCCGCAAAGTGGCGCGGCGCGTTGTAAAAGACGGCAAACAGTATTCCATCGCGGTCACGCCGGAGAATGTCGGCGATTTCCTGGGCGTCATCAAGTACCGCGAAATCTGGGCCGAAAAGAAAAATGAAGTCGGCCTCACCACTGGCCTGGCGTGGACCGAAGTCGGCGGCTCCGTCCTGTCCACCGAAGCCACCATTATGCAGGGCAAGGGCCGCTTGACGCTGACCGGCAAGCTCGGCGACGTCATGCAGGAGTCGGCCCAGGCGGCCATGAGCTATGTGCGGTCGCGGACTGCCACCTTCGGCCTCCCGCGAGATTTCTACCGGCACATCGACATTCATATGCATGTTCCCGAAGGCGCGATCCCCAAGGACGGACCCTCGGCCGGAATCACCATCGCCACCTCCATCGTGAGCGCGTTGACCCGCACGCCGGTGCGCTGTGACGTAGCGATGACGGGTGAAATTACGCTCCGCGGAAAAGTATTGCCGATTGGCGGCATGAAGGAAAAGTTGCTGGCCGCCCATCGAGTGGGGATACGAACTGTAATCCTCCCCAAGGATAACGAAAAAGATTTGGCGGAAATTCCGGCGGAAATTCAGGCCGGCCTGACCCTCCGGTTTGTCGAGGACATGGACCAGGTGCTCCAGATCGCGCTGGAACGCCCGCTGGTACCCCTCGCGCATGACGCGGTGCCGGAAGTGGGCACGAAGTTCGAAACGGAAACCGAGAGCGACCAGGAATTGACCAACTGAGGGAAACCTCGGCCCGTCCGTCCCGAAGAACAGCAAAGCAACCATGAAGAGCACCGCTTTGGGGTGTGGGGCGCACGTTGCCATTTCGCCGTATCGCAAGTAATCTGAATTTCCCGTTTGGCTACCCCGGCCGGAAAATTACATGACCTGCCCGGAGTCCGCCGATGAGAACGACCCCAGCCTGAGTTTCAGGCTTAACTTCAACTAAAGGCTTAAGGAAACGAAACAATGAGTATTAGTCTTGCGGAACTGAAAGAAAAAAACATCACGGACCTGGCGAAAATCGCCAAGGATCTGGCCATACCGGGCGCCAGCGGCATGCGCAAGCAGGAGTTGATCTTCCAGATCCTCCGCGCCCAGACGGAGAAGAATGGCTTGATCTTCTCGGAAGGCGTGCTCGAATGCCTGCCCGATGGATTCGGCTTCCTGCGCGCCCCGGAATACAACTACCTGCCGGGCCCGGATGATATTTATGTCTCGCCTTCGCAGATTCGGAAATTCGATCTGCGAACCGGCGACACCGTCTCGGGGCAGGTGCGTCCTCCGAAAGACGGCGAGCGTTATTTCGCGCTGATCAAGGTCGAAGCCGTCAATTTCGAGGATCCTGAGGTCGCCAGGAACAAAATTTTCTTCGACAACCTGACCCCGCTCTACCCCCAGGGACGCCTGAAAATGGAGACGACGAAAGAGAACCTTACCGGGCGCGTGCTCGACCTGCTTTGCCCGGTTGGCAAAGGGCAGCGCGGGCTGATCGTGGCCCCGCCGCGCACCGGAAAAACCATGATGCTGCAGGCCTTCGCCAACTCGGTCACCACGAACCACCCCGAGGTCGCCCTGATCGTGCTGCTCATCGACGAGAGGCCGGAAGAAGTCACCGACATGCAGCGCACGGTGAAAGGCGAAGTCATCAGTTCGACCTTCGATGAGCCCCCGCAACGCCACATCCAGGTGGCCGAGATGGTGCTCGAGAAGGCCAAGCGCCTGGTCGAACACAAGCGCGACGTCGTGATCCTGCTCGACTCGGTGACGCGTTTGGCGCGCGCCTACAACGCCGTCACGCCGCCGTCCGGCAAAGTCCTTTCCGGCGGTATCGACGCCAACGCTCTGCAGCGCCCCCGGCGGTTCTTCGCCGCCGCGAGGAACGTCGAGGAGGGCGGCTCCCTCACCATCATCGCCACGGCGCTGATTGATACGGGCAGCCGCATGGACGACGTCATTTTCGAGGAGTTCAAGGGCACCGGCAACATGGAAATCAACCTGGACCGGCGCCTGGTCGACAAGCGCATCTTCCCGGCGATCGACATCAATCGCTCGGGCACGCGCAAGGAGGAACTCTTGATGCCCGCGGACGAACTCAATCGCGTCTGGGTGCTGCGCAAAGTGCTGAATCCTCTCTCACCGGTCGAGGCCATGGAACTTCTCTGCGGACGCCTTGCGAAATCGAAATCGAACGCCGAGTTTCTCGCGTCGATGTCCAGTCCGACCTAGCACGCTGCACGATACATTCCCCCTTCCAACGCTGGCCGGTGCCGATCCGGCCATGATGGATTTCTTGGCAGTGGAAGGGGTCTCGCATGAAATTTATAGCCCGTCAGCCCATCCTCAATCTCCGGCGCGATGTCTTCGCCTATGAACTGCTGTTCCGCTCGGGAATCGAAAACTCCTGCGAGGGAATCAATCTCGAGCAGGCTTCCGCGTCGATGCTCGATACATCGTTCCTGATCGGATTGCAGAGGCTCACAGGAGGGCAGCGCGCTTTCGTCAACTGCCCAAGAGACTTCCTATTGCAGGATTACATTTCCTTGTTTCCCCGCGATCTGGTGGTGATCGAACTTCTGGAAACCATTAAACCCGATGCGGAAGTGGTCGATGCCTGCCGCCGCTTGAAACAAAAGGGTTATTTGCTCGCTCTGGATGATTTCGTCGACACGCCCGATTGGGCCCCTCTCATCGAGATCGCGGACTTCATCAAAGTGGATTTTCGCCTTACGAATCTCGTGCAACGGCGGGCGCTCGCGGCGCGGTACGCCGGAAAGAAAATCCGCATGCTTGCCGAAAAGGTTGAAACGCCGGAAGAGTTCTCGGAAGCCATGGCGATGGGATACTCCCTGTTCCAGGGCTATTTTTTTTGCCGGCCGGAAATGATTCAGCAGCGCACTATCCCTGCTTCCAAATTGGCCTACCTCGACCTACTACGCGCAGCCACCGCGTCGGAATTCGACATGCCGGCGCTCGCCTCAAAGATCAAGCACGAGACCTCCCTCACCTACAAGTTGCTGCGCTATTTGAATTCAGCAGCCTTCGGCCTGCGCGCCGAGATTCAGTCCATCCCGCATGCTCTTTCGTTGCTCGGCGAGCGGGAGCTCCGTAAATGGATCGCTGTCGTGTCCGTCGGCGTGATGGCCGATGGCAAGCCGGATGAGCTGATGACCGTACCGCTGGTGCGTGGGCGCTTCTGCGAACTGCTCGCCCCTTTAGTGGGAATGGCCGCTCAGGCCAACGATCTTTTCCTGCTGGGTCTTTTGTCCGTGATGGATGCCATCCTCGATCAGCCGCTCGACAAAATTCTTGCGGAACTTCCGGTCCGGCGCGAAATCAAGGATGCCTTGCTGGCGCGATCGGGTTTGTACCGGAACATGCTCGACCTGGCGACGGCACACGAGCGCGCGGATTGGGAAGCCATCAGCGCCCTGGCCCCGAAATTGGGAATCAAGGAAGATCAAATTCCCGAGATCTACGTCTCCGCAGTGGATTGGGCCTCCGCACTCCGCCGCGGCGCCCCAGTCTCCGTTGCAAGTTGAATGATTCCTAAGCGCAGATAAAATTGCACCGCCGCCTGAATTCCGCAGCTAACGAAACAACGCTACTTCCGAAGGGTTTCACTAGTCACCAGCCACTAGCCACTAGCCACCGATTTCTTCGCTTTTTCCTCCGCGCACAACACAATCACGCGAGCGGTCTCTTCCGCATCCATGGCCGTGTTATCCACGACAACCGCGTCCGCGGCCCGCACCAGCGGTGACATCTCGCGCTCACGATCCCTGCGGTCGCGCTCGTGCACTTCGGCAAGCACTTTCTGGACTTCGAGCGCCTCTCCCTTTTCCAGCAGCTCGCGCTGGCGGCGTTCTGCGCGTACTTCCGGCGAAGCGTCGAGAAAAATCTTGAGGTCCGCATGCGGGAAGACAACCGTCCCGATGTCGCGGCCTTCCATTACGACGCCGCCTTGCGCTCCTGCACGCCGCTGCTCGGCAACCATCGGGTGCCGCACGCCGGGCACCACTGCCACCACGGAAGCGGCGTGCGAAACTTCCGGCGTGCGAATCAAATCCGTGATGTCTTCCCCGTCCAGAATTACGCGAAGATTTCCGCCGCGCGGCACGAGGTCGATGCGCACCGCGTCCGCCAGCGCCGCAAGCTTCGCTGGCGAGTCCAGTGGCACGCCGTCACGCAACGCCTTCCACGCAACGCCGCGGTACATCGCCCCGCTATCGAGATGCGTGTAGCCCAGCAATTCCGCGACGCGCCGAGCAACCGTGCTCTTCCCGGAACCCACGGGCCCGTCAATCGCGATAATCAGTTTGCTCACAGGAATAGTTTCAAATTCGTTTAAAGGCGCGCTCGATATCCTTTACCGAATACCGCAGCACGATCGGGCGCCCGTGCGGGCAACTCATGGGCGATTCCGTCTTCGCCAGTTCCGCCAGTAGCCATTTCATTTTCGTGTCGTCGAGCGCCATGTTCACTTTGATCGCCGCATGGCAGGAGGTCGAAGCCGCAATTTTCGCTTGCAGCGAATCCATGGAGATGGCCGCGTTCTCGCGCTCGATCCCGTCCAGAATTTCCGTCAGCAGCCGCTCGGCATCCGCGCTGGCAATTCCCGCCGGCGTCGCGTGGATGGCCACGCTGCGCGGCCCCATCTGCGCGACCTCGAACCCGTTGGCGGTCAGTTCCTCGGCGATGCGTTCGAATATCACGAGTTGCCGCGGCGAAAGTTCCACCATCAGCGGCATCAGAATGCGCTGCCCGGTGAGCTGCCCTTCGCGGCGCGCACGCAAATGTTGTTCGAAGAGCACCCGCTCGTGCGCCACGTGCTGGTCGATGATCCACAATCCTTCGCCATTCACGGCGACGATGAAGCTCGAATTCACTTGCCCCAGCGGCTTCAACTCACTCAGGCTTTCAGCGCTCGCCTGCGACTCGCTGCCTACGCCCGTTCCAGCCTCACGAAAGGATCCGGAGGCGGCGTTGAGCATGGCGGAAACTCCGTCGGAAAATCGTTCCGCACCCGCGGAGCTCGGTTCGTCCGACAGCGTTCCGATGCCGCTTTCGAACTGGAAGCGCTGCGCCTCCGGCCGCAGCGGCGCGGCGCTCAACTCAAAATCGCTCGCGATGGCGGTGCCGGCCGCATTCATCACCGGAATCACCGCGGGCGGCGGGCCTGTGCCTGCATGACCTGCCCCTGCCGCCACAACGGCCGAAGCGCCGTCCTGCTGACTTTCCGCGCCCGAAATGAATGTTGCCGCGCCGGGAAAGCTTGGAATCGGCCGCGCGCGCGAAAGGGCCTGCCGAATCGAATCGCGCGTGAAGTCATGCACAAACTGCGGATGCCGGAAGCGCACCTCGATCTTCGCGGGATGAACGTTCACGTCCACTTCCTCCGCGGGCAGATCGAGAAATAGCAGCACCGCGGGAAATACCGCCGGCGGCAGCACGTTGCGATAGGCCTCGTGAATCGCGTGCAGGATCAGACGGTCGCGCACCAGGCGCCGGTTCACGAAAACGTAAATTCCGTTGCGGTTGCTGCGCTGCACATCGGGCCTGGAAGCAAACCCGCGGACAACGAGCTCGGCGCCACGCTCCTCGGTGGTCAGCTCGACCTCGGTGATCGCGGCGCGCATCGGTGACGACACGGGCAGGATTTCAAACAATTCCTCGAGCGCCTGCCGCCCAAACAGCTGATACACGCGCTCGGCCATCGTCTCTACTGCCGTGGCATTGATGATTTCCTGCGTCGGCGTTTTCAGGACGAACTGCTTGCCGGGATGCGCGAGCGCATAATGCGTGACCAGCGAGGCGATGTGCCCCAGCTCCGTGGTCTCGGATTTCAGAAAATTCCGCCGCGCCGGCACGCAATAAAAAAGATCGGCCACGCTGATCGTCGTCCCCGCCGGAAGCCCTTCCGGCTTGACGCTCACCAGCTTGCCGCCCGCAAACTCGACCCGCGTGCCCTCCTCTTCCTCCGCCGAGCGCGTTTGCAGCAGCAATCGTGAGACCGCTGCGATCGAAGGCAGCGCTTCCCCGCGAAACCCAAGTGTGGCGATGGAGAGCAAATCGTCGGCGGTGCGCAGTTTCGACGTGGCGTGGCGCTCGAACGCCAGCAGCGCGTCGTCCTGCGCCATTCCTGTGCCGTCGTCGATCACTCGAATCATGCGCTTGCCGCCCGATTCCACTTCCACGCGAATCGTCTGCGCCCCCGCGTCAATCGCATTCTCAAGCAATTCCTTGACGACGGACGCAGGCCTCTCCACCACCTCACCCGCGGCGATCTTGTTCGCGACGTTCTCCGCAAGTATTCGTATTCGCATCATTTGGTCTACAGGAGGGCCGGGCTTCAGCCCGGCCGCAAGCGACTCTATTTCCGGGGGCTTTAGCCCCTGAAGTTCAGGTTTTGAATTTCTCCGGCACTGGATCTAAGCCGTATTTTCCGCAAGCCGATCCGAATGGCCAATCCCCTGGCCGCTCGACCAATCCGGCCTGGACCGGATTCATCTGAATATACCTGACTTTCGTGCGGTAGTCTTCGCCGTCTCGAATCGTCCAATCATGAAAACCGATCTGCCAGATTTCCATTCGATGACCGCGCACTGCGTGAATCTCATGAGAACTGCCGCCCTTAATCAACTGCACAGCTTTCTCTAGCGTAGTCGTTTCTCCGGGAGTCATGAGAAGATGAAAATGATTTGGCATCACAACAAACTCATGAAGTTGGTAAGCGCCCTTGTCACGGCAGACGAGGATCCGTCGAACCAGGATTTCCGCAACTTCTTGCACTTGGAATAGTTCGCGTCTCTCCCAGGCGCTGGAGGAAATGAAATACGTGCTGCCCGGTAGAACCCGGTGAGGGAGTTTACTCATCGGTGCTTCAGGGGCTAAAGCCCCTTTTCCTTACTCAGCGATACGTCGGGGCTGAAGCCCCGACCTCCGAAATCCAAACCGACAAGGAAATAAAATCCAGCCTATAAAGTTGCTCGACCATACTCGAGATGTCGCTCAATCCTAGATGCTTCGATAAGTCTTTAGGAGGGCCGGGCTTCAGCCCGGCCGTAACCGAATCTGCTTCTGCGGGGCTTTAGCCCCTGAAGTCCGCAACGCCCGGCCAATCTTTAAATTACTTCTCTTCGACCTTCTTGAGTTGAATACCCAGCATATCGAGTTGGCCGGCATCCACATTCGACGGCGCTTCAGCCATCAAATCCTGCGCCTTCGCCGTTTTCGGGAACGCGATCACCTCGCGGATCGACTTCTCGCCTGCGAGCAGCGCCACGACGCGATCGATACCTAGCGCGATTCCGCCGTGCGGCGGCGTTCCGTATGTGAGCGCATCCAGGAAAAAACCGAAACGGTTGCGCAATTGTTCCTGGCTGAGGCCCAGCGCTTTGAACACACGCTCCTGAACGTCCTGCTGGTGAATTCGAATGCTGCCGGAGCCCAGTTCTGAGCCGTTCAGAACGAGGTCGTAGCCTTTCGAACGCATCGAGAGGCGGACGTCATCGGAGACGTCATCGAGTTTCGAAATATCCTCCTCGACGATGCCGGTAAAGGGATGCTGCGCACTGACGACGCACTTATCGGATGGGCTCCATTCGAACAGCGCGAAGCCTGTGATCCACAGAAATTCCCAGCGATCCTTAGGTATTACTTTAAGTTGCTCCGCGAGCAACAGGCGCACCTGCCCCGAAATCAGTGTGGCGGCATCGGTGCCGGGAATTTGTTCCTTGGCCGTGACGGCGACGACCAGATCGCCGGGCTTGGCATCGGCGGCCGCGGCGATTTTCGTCAGCGCCTCGGCGCCAAGATTTTTCTCCAGCGGCGATGCGACACCTTCAGGTGTTACTTTAAATGTGTACACGCCGCGCGCGCCCAGGGATTTCGCCTTTTCGGCGATTTCATCGAGTTGTTTGCGCGAAAACGTGGCGGCGCCGGGCGCGGCGAGCGCCTGGACATTTCCCTCGATGTGCAAAGTCTCGCGCGCGGGTGCGAAATGCCCGGTCACGTCGTGCAATTCCATGCCGAAACGCAGATCGGGTTTGTCCGAGCCGTAGCGATGTATCGCATCACGATATTCCATGCGCCGGAACGGGCCTTTCACCGTAATGCCGGCCACGGCACAGGCGCGCACCATCACTTGCTCGATCACGCTAAAAACCGTGTCCTGCGTCGGGAACGATATTTCCAGGTCGAGTTGCGTGAACTCGGGCTGGCGGTCGGCGCGCAAGTCTTCGTCACGGAAGCATTTGACGATCTGGAAGTAGCGGTCCATGCCTCCGATCATCAATATCTGCTTGAATATTTGCGGCGATTGCGGCAGCGCATAAAATTGGCCGGGATGCACGCGGCTGGGAACCAGATAATCGCGCGCGCCTTCGGGCGTCGAGCGCGTGAGCATGGGCGTTTCGATTTCATAGAAGCCCATCTCGTCCATGGCTTTGCGGATTTCGAGGATGATGCGGTGGCGCAGCGCAAGATTCTGCCGCGGACGCGTGCGGCGCAAGTCTAAATAGCGATAGTGCAAGCGTGTCTCTTCGCTGGCGGTGGTTTCGTCCTCGACCACGAATGGTGGCGTCTTCGCCGTGTTCAGGATGCGCAGTTCGCTGGCGATGATTTCAACTTCGCCGGAGGCCAGGTCGGGATTCGCTTTTTGGCGTTTCACCACGCGCCCGGTGATGGCCACCACAAATTCCGCGCGCAATTCTTCGGCGCGGGCGTGCGCGGCGGCGTGCTGTTCCTTGTTGAAGACGATCTGCGCCAGCCCCGTGCGGTCGCGCAGATCAATAAAAATCAGGTTGCCGAGATCGCGCCGCCGATGGACCCAACCCATCACGACGACGTCTTTATCGGCATCGGCGGCGCGCAGATTGCCGCAGTAGTTCGTACGTTGCAGTGTTCCGAGTGAATCGAGCACGAGTCGTTGTTCCCTTTTTAAGTAGCACAGACTTTAGTCTGTGTGCATTTTAGAGTAGTGCCAAGCAACCCCTCACAGGCTGAAGCCTGTGCTACTAAAAACCGCGTGCCGCAAAAGTTCCAGGCCGTATCTGCTGGTCTTTGTGGGTCGCGGCTTCAAGCCGCGACATTCAGAGGATCCAGCCTGTGGGCTTTAGCCCCTGAAGCTTCAGGGCCTAAAGGCCCGCTGCCCGGCACTTTGATTGTCGGACCTGAAGGTCCGACCCACAAATATTTTCTGAGCGCCCCAAGTGATGGCTGCTGTAGCCCGCCTCTTTAGAGGCGGGGGTTTTCCTGCCCAACACTACGAAAGGCCCCGCGTCTCAACACGCGGGCTACAACAACCGTCAATCGCTCGCGGCACGCGATGCGCGCAAATACGAAAACAATTCCGCCTCCGCAAACTTCTGCTGCGTGCCGTCAGCCAGGCGCTTGACCGTGACCATTCCGGCGGCGAGCTCATCTTCGCCCAAAATTACCGCGTGGCGCGCCTTCAAGCGATCCGCGAGACCGAGCGATTTTCCGAACTTCATCTCGACCGCAGGCAGCTCGACGACAAAACCTGCATCACGCAGCCGCCGGGCGAGATTGACCGCCGCATGCTGCGCCGCCGCGCCAAACCACGCGAGATACACATCGAGCCCGCCTGCCACCTCGCCGGCCCCGGATTCCTGAAGCGAAAGCACCAGCCGGTCGGTGCCGATGGCGAAACCAATGCCCTTGGTCGCGGCAGGGCCGCCCAGCAGTTCGACCAAACCATCATACCGCCCGCCGCCGCAAACGGCATTCTGCGAACCGAGCCCCGGCGCTGTGATTTCAAATGTGGTGCGCATGTAGTAGTCGAGGCCGCGCACCAGGCGCCAGTTTTCCTGGTAGGTGATGTCGCGCAGCGCAAGCTGTTTCTTAACCTCGGCGTAATGTTCGCGACAGGGTTCACATAAATGATCGGCAATGCGCGGCAACTTTTCAATGATGGCCTGCTCGTGTTCAAGTTTCGAATCGAGAACGCGCAATGGATTCGTCTCGATACGCCGCTGGCTGTCCGCACCCAATTTCTCACGTACAACTTGAAGTTCAGCGCGCAATTTTTCCACATATGCCGGACGGCAATTCTTGTCGCCAATGGAATTGATGTGCAGCACCGCACCTTTGAGCTTCAGCCGTTCGAAAAATGTGAGCAACATTTCAATCACTTCGGCGTCGATCCCCGGCGCGTCCGATGACCCGAGTACTTCCGCCCCAATCTGATAAAACTGCCGGTAGCGCCCCTTCTGCGGCCTCTCGCGCCGGAACATCGGCCCCATGTAATACAGCTTCACATTGCCGGGAAGCACCTGCATACCATGCTCGATGTAAGCGCGTACAACCGACGCTGTTGCTTCGGGACGCAGTGAGATTACGTCGCCAAACCGAAGTTCCCGCACAACTTCCTTAACCTCTTGGATCCTAGGAAGAATTTCCCTCTCACCCATGAACCGATAATTGGGAATACTGGCGTAGAGGGTCTTCAAGTTGTCTAAAATGCGTTCGTTTTCTGGTGTTTTCGGTATGCTTCCTTTCCGGAACTCGCCATCGCTAACCAACAGGAACTCGTTCATCAATCCCAAGAATTCAAACGGATCATTGATGTTGTCGGGAGGGGCATAGGTGAGAACTAGAGCTCGAAGTTCAGCCAGGTCAGTTGTTTCGTAATCTTCGAATGTGTACATTTCCTTCGAAACGATGTCCGTTTCCTGACCTACTGAACGCGCAAATAGCTCAGTTTGCTCAAAAATTGGCACACGAATTTCGGAGAAGCCGAAAGTGCCGAAGACCGCGCGCGCGGCCTGTTCGACGCGATTCCACAACGCGGATTCTGGCGGAAGAATATCTCGGGCGCCCGTGATGGCTTGAATTTGATGCGATCTTGCGATCGCCGCCGCCTTTTTTTCCCGACGCAAGCGACGCGACTCTTCAATCGCACGGGCCTTTTCGCGGTCGTGCTCACTCATTTCGTGATGTCTGCCTTATACGTTGCTGAATACTCAATGTACCGCGCGGCGTAGGCTTCGATGCTGGCTTGATCTTCGGGCGTGAGCGCGCGGCGGAATTTTCCCGGGTGACCCATGAAGAGGCTTCCCGGAGGCACGACGGTGTTTTCAGGAACCAGCGTGCCCGCAGCAACAATCGAGCCTGTGCCGATTTTCGCGCCGTTCAGGAGCACCGAGCCCATGCCGATCAGGACGCGCGATTCGATGGTGCAGCCGTGCAGGATTACGCCGTGTCCGATCGTCACCGCGTCGCCTAACTGAAGCGGGTGCGTGTCCTTCATCACGTGCAGCACCGAGCCGTCCTGGATATTGGTGCGCGCGCCGATGCGAATCCAGTTGACGTCGCCGCGAATCACGACGCCCGGCCAGACGCTCGAGAGCTCGCCAATCGTAACGTCGCCGATAATCACCGCGTCAGGATCGATGTAAGCCGACGCCGGAATTTGCGGCGTGCGGCCGCGGTAGCTGCGAATCATGCGCGCACCTCGCGAGAAATCAAACAAGTGAAATTAACATACGCTCCAGCGGCTTACAAGGAAGGTAGTTGATGGTAGGGGGTTGGTTTGTGGGGTAGGACAGGCACTCTTGCCTGTCCGGTTTGATCCTGCAGGCGCGAACGTGGACAGGCAAGAGTCCCTGTCCTAGAGCATTTCCATAAATGATGTAGCTTTACTGAAACACAAATGTGTGACAGAGTGTGGGGCCATGAGACCCATACCCGTTCCCATGCGTCGGCGGATTCTTCAACTCTATGAACGAGGCAAGCG
>Ga0210410_10000154_pt1 | contig 102024 bp, 94 predicted proteins | sample IncBWC4MmetaG_FD_161058 | JGI IMG/M metagenome (GOLD analysis project Ga0210410, IMG submission 161058) | Forest soil microbial communities from Barre Woods Harvard Forest LTER site, Petersham, Massachusetts, United States - Inc-BW-C-4-M | ecosystem: Environmental > Terrestrial > Soil >...
TCCGCTTCCTGTTCGTTGCGCCAGCGCTTTGCTTCCGGCTTCCTTCCGACTCCCGGTCGCCCGAGAAACCGTTGCCTTCGGCTAACACTTGCCCATGTCGGCTGTGTAGAGGACTTTCACCTCCCAGCGAGTGCGCCCTGCCGGGCGCACAAAAAAGGCCGGCCCCCGAATTCGGGGGCCGGCAGTTGACATCTACCGCCAAGCCATCTGCACTGCGCTCGGGCGCGAGAGCGGATAACGGACGGCTTTCTATACCGACTCTTAGGTTCCGTTCTGGCCTGCCGCGACCGTGCAGCTCTCGCCGCCATAGTTACGAAGTGCGACCGGGATGTTGGTCAAGGTGTTCACGTTACCCGTGCTAGCGTTCTGCCCGGTGATGATTCCCGGAAGGGCATACGCCCCGATTTCGGCACCCGCTGCAGTGCTAAAGCGATTATCAGCACCCTTGGCCACGGTCTCGTTGCCCAGCACCGCCGCTAGCGCGGTCGCCGTCTGCGCACGCGTTATCAACGTGGCAGCCACGCCGTTCGCACCTGGCGGGCTGAATGCCCAGGTCTGCGTCGCGAACTTGTAATACCCGGCCGCCGAGTTGTGCGCATTCGGCTGCGCACCATCGACCGATTCGAGAACGTAGTTGTCCGTCTCGTTCAAGTTCGGCACGTTGCCGGTCAAGCTCAGGTAGCCGATGGAACCGGCATTGGCATTGACGATCGTGCGCATCGCGCTGGTGGATCCGGCAAGAATGACGCTGGTGCCGTTCTCCTGCTGTATACCGCTGTCGTTGATCGCACCGCATTCTTGTCCCGTGAAGGTGATGCTGGCGGCAACCTGGCTGCCCGAACCGTGATCGCGCCGGACCAAAATGATCGGCGTACCGGTCGAATCGCCCGCCGTGCCGACCTCCGGCACCTGGCTCCATTTCGCGTAGTCGCCCTGCAGAATTGCCGCGAGTGAGGCGCTCGACAGATTATGCGGATCCGTGACGGTGGTGCCGACGAAATTCGCGATGACCGCGAACACCTCGCCGTTGACGAACGTGCCTTTGGCGGGCGGGGTAATTTTTGCCAAATCTGCCGCCGTCGGCGGGCCTTCAGCCGTGTTCAGGGCAGTATACAGCGGCGGCACGCCTGCACCGCCGTTGTTGGCCGTGGACCAATTGTCCGGGAATTGAAACTTGGCCGGCTCGAGGTCGGACACATCGATGTCCGGCACATGCGAAACGATATACGCCGGGTTGCCGCCGATGATGGAGTCCGTGCCATTCGTGGTGTATAGATCGTATTTGCCGGCCCCGGAACCGCAATTGGCCCCGCCGCCGCCGGTATACGACGCATTGGCAATCACATACGGGACCGGCGCGCAGGTACCCGCATTCGCCAAGAAAAGGTGGGTCGCCGGGTATTGCACCGCGGACACCACGCTGCCCAACGCATTGGCTATGCCCCAGATCGAGCCGAGTTCCGCGGAATAGTGAAATGTCACCGTGGATCCAGCGGTAATCAGAGGATTGAGAGGCGCGGCCCCGGCGGTGCATTGCACATACGAGAAATCGGGCGATTTCGTAAACGGAGCCGTCGCGGGTCCAGCCCATTTGTTGCCCGTCACGCCGCCCGCACCGCCGACGCAATTGGCGATGTTCACCAAGTCGGCATACCAGAAGTTCTTTTGCGCGCTGGCGCCCGAAATATAAATGTCGACGTTAGCCGCGCCTGCACCGGCGCTCGCCAACGCCGCAGCGACGGCTGCTGCTACTTTTAAATTACGCATGGGATTTACCTTTAATATGAGTGGATATTTGTCAATTCTGAATCGGGATGGCCCGCCTTGCGCCAACCGCAAGGCGGGCCATCGATACCGAATTTAGACCGCCGCCGCGCGGCGCCGACCGACGCCGACGAGGCCGAGCAGACCACTGCCCAACAGCCAAATGGCGGCCGGCAGCGGCACCGGTGCCGCACCGTTCGTGACCGTGATCACGCCGGACGAGGAGACATTGACGGTGGCGCCGACGTAGGGATTCGATGCGCTGGCGAGCCCCGCGCCGTTCGAGCCGAACAAAAACATGGTTTGCGCGGTGCCGATCAGACCGCCATTGGCACGCGAGGCGGAAATCCAGCTGATGGGTGCGTTCGGTCCTTGATTGACTGCCGAACCAGCGCCCCAACCAAATGTCGTGCTGGTATTGCCGCCGGCGTAGCTGCTCGCGCCGCTGTCGAAGGCATTGAAGAAAATTTTCGACTGGCCCGCAAAGGTCTTGATGTTGCCGTTGGTGAACGTCGTGCTCGGACCGACCACGGAATAATCCACCGGCGATGTGATCAATACCCGCTCATTGCCGGGCCCTTGCAACGCGGAAGTGTCATCGCTCGCGAGAATGCTATAGCTGATTGAATTGGTCGCGAGGTCGGCGCTGTGCGTGCTCAAGAACGCGGCCAGGGCCGCATCGGGACCGGCAAACGAAGTCGGCGTGACAAACGTGCCCGCCGTGCTGAGCACGCCATCACTCACAACCTTCGAGGCGAGGACGGTCGAGTTGATCGCAACGCCAAGATCCTGCGCGAAATAGGCGCCGGCGGCGGTGTCGGTGACGAACAGCACCAGGTCGCTGCCGCCCGCGGTATTCGGTAGGTTGGTAATCGTGTTTGCAGCTTGCGCCGCCGTGCCGGCCAGCGCGGCGCCGACAGCCAATGCTGCGGCTACTGCCTTCTTGAGAGTAATTTCCATCGTGTAATCCCCTATTAAAAATGAGCCAAAACTTTTCAGGATCCTGTCGATCCCACCTAAATTTCCGTCAACCAACTTTGGCGTCGCACGTCGCGACCCTCAATTCAGCAACGTGCGATCCGGAAGCCGCCGTGCCCTGCTTGCGACACTGTATGTGTGGTTTGTGACCTGCGTCGGAAGGTTGTTTGAACTTTCTGCGACATGGCCCTGTATCGCTTCGACGGGTTTCGTATTATGAGAATCGAGTCTGGCGGCGAAATGTTGCATGCTCGTCACAGTCATGTGACGAACAGGACTCACGGATGGAGAAGCATCCGGCGTCTGATTTCCTGGACCAAACCGAACGCGGTGAGGAAAATCAACAGGCTCACATCGATTTCTCCACCACCGCCTGAATGTGCCGCAGGAGCGGTCGCCGTTACGGTGACCGACTTTGCGGTCATCCCGCCGGGTCCGGTGCACGTCAGGGTATAGGTGGTGGTTGCAGGCACTGCCAGCGAGATGCTGCCCGAGCCGACCGCGGGACTGCCGGTCCAGTTGCCGCCGCCGGCCATACACGAAGTCGCATCCTTGGTAGTCCACGACAGCGTCGTTGCGGCGCCGGTGGTCAGGGTGCTGGGCGACGCCGTCAAGGTCACCGTGGGAGCGGAATAAACAACGGCGACTGCGTACAAACCATAATGCTGTTGTGCCGCGGGGGTCGCAATGAAGGTCAATTGATACGTCCCCGGAGCCGTGGCCGAAAAGGAAAACGGTGCGCCGCCGAAGTCCTTTCCGAGTGCAACGCTTCCCTGCGACACGACCAGGTCCAAATCCTGGAATTGCCCGGGAACCTTGAGGTCTGTCAGCATCACATCGAAATCGCCCGTAGTACCGAGATTGAGCACCTGGGTGTCGAAGAGCCCCGAAGTCGTGACGCCCTGGGCCTTGTCAAACAGCAGGGATGTGGAGCCCTGGGCTTGCACGCTCACGCCGAACAACCCATTGCCCGCTGCGGGCACCTGCGCGTCTACCAACAACACGACCGGACTGGCACTCGCGGTAAAATTCACCGTGCCGCCAATCGCGGCGGCTGCGGACTTTTGCAGAATGACCGCGTTTTGCGCCACCGCAAATGTCAACCCCTGTAGTGCGGCCGGGACTCCGAAGTCGCCGGCGGCGGCCTGATAGCTGCCCGCGGAAAGTGCCGACGTGACATAAGCGAAGCTGAACGAGTTGGTATTTGCAATTCCAAACGCCGAGGTCAACAGGTTCGCCGAACTTGAATTCAGATCGATCTCGTAAGTCCCCGCATCCGTTCCCGGCGTACCGAAACTCCAAACCTGCAGTGGCCCCGCGGGGGCGGCAAAGCTCGTCGGGGCGCCGCCGCCCGAAGCCGTTGTTCCTAGAACAGTATTGCCGGAAGTGACCAGCCCTCTCGCACTGGCGAGGGCCGCGGGGAACAGAAAGTCCGTGACCTTCAGCGTCAGCATCTGGGCGCTGGGATTCGTGGTCTGCGAGGCGGGAGTCAAGGTGCCGACGGGAAACGTGCCGTTGATCAAGGGCGCAACGCCCGCGGGGCCCGATATCGAAATGCCGTACAAACCCGCCTTGACCGTGGGGTCGGCCTGCGCAATCGCCAGCAGGGTGTATGTTCCGAGGTTCAAATTGAAGGTTGCCCCGGATTGAATTCCCAAGCCGTTGGGCAAGGGTAAGCTCCCTTGGAAAAGCGCCAGATTGGGTGCCGCATTCAGCTTCGTAGGGAATCCATCGTCTGCGAACGTGACCGTGTAGGTGCCGGCCGTAGTGACTGTCAGATTCACGCTCAAGGTCGAGATGGTCGGATCGGCCGCAGTGGATTGCGCAGAAATGTTGCCGACGAGCGACGCGTTTGGAATGCAATTCGACGGATTCGACGTCGGCGCCACACACACCGAGAAAGTTCCGACGCTGAACGAGGCATTGGGCTCGCCAAACACGCGCAGGGTGTATTGGCCCACCGCGCCGGGAATGGTCACCGTGGCCGTGGTGGCAGGGGGCGCCAGCGTAGTCGCGGCATTCCCTGTCGCAATCTGAACGATCGCGCCGCCCTGGGTCACGACGACCGTGGCGGAGGCGAGCGCTTGTGGTGTTTTCAAATCGGTGAGCGTCACCGTCAGATCTTCGGCGCTCGAGATGGTGAACGACTCTTCGGTGGCGGCCGGCGCCGTGCCCAGCGCGACGAGACGCGTTTCGGCGGGCAGTGGATCATTGGTCTGTGCGCGAGCGAGCAGCGCCGGGAGCAGCAACGCAACGGCGACCATCCACTTTGGCAGCCCCTGCTTCATCAGGTCTTGGGGGCCGCGCCGGCCTGGAGCGGCAACTTAGCCATCTTCTCCAGCGTCGATTTCGCTTCGTCCAGACCCAGAAATTTTGCACCTGAATTCACGGCGCGCGTCAGGTTGTCGCGGGCCTCGGCACTGCTGCCCAGCTTCGATTGCGCCATCCCGAGGTGGTAACGTGCCAACGCTTCACTCGGCACCTTCGCGACCACGCGCTCCAACACCGGCACCGACGCCGCGGTTTCGCCTCGTTTGTACAATACCCATCCATAGGTATCCAAATAAGAAGGATTGGCGGAATCGGCAAATCGGGACGCCAGCTCCTTGGCGCGATCGAGGCTTGCGCGGTCATCTTTGTGCGTGACGAGCAGCATGGCCAGATTGTTCATCGCCGCGTCGGACTTGGGGTAGCGGCGCAGGATTTCCTCGTACTCGCTGATCGCTTCGTCCGGTTTGCCTTGGCCTTCGAGCAGCGTCGCCAATTCCGATCCCAGCACCTCGGACTGCTCAACGACGGGTTGAGCCTTGCGCAGGGTATCGACGGCTGCATCGGTATCTTTTGCAGCGACCAGCGCAAGTGCAAGCCCGCGATAGGGAATCCACCATTTCGGTGCGCGCTCGATCGCCACCTTGTACGCAGCCTGCGCGTCGGAGGAGCGGCCGGCGGCCGCAAGCACGTCGCCCTTGAGGTCGGCCGGAAATGCGTCATTCGGGTTGCTCGCGGTGAGGGCGTCCAGGCGCTTCAGCGCCTCGTCCGTTCGCTTCAATCTGACCAGCAACCGCACTTCGGTTTGCAACGGCTCTTGAGCCTCGGGCTCGAGAGTCATTGCCGTCGAATACCGTTGCAATGCGTCCTCGGGTTTGTTGTCTGATTCGGCAACCATGCCCTCATAGAGAAACCCCAGCGCGGCTTTCGGCCGGAGTGCGACGATCGCATCGGCGGCAGCCTTCGCCGACATCATGTCTTTGGTCAGGAAACTCACCCGAAACTGAGTATCGAGGGCACCGAGATTATCGGGCTGCAGCTTGACGAGCTCCGCCAATATGGGCTTTGCCTGGTCCGGTTTGCCCAATTGCGCCAGCAATTGCGCGAAATCCAATTTCAACGCAGAGTCGCTTGGATTCGCCTCGGCCGCATGACGCATGGTTTCTTCGGCGATGGCCGGTTCGCCGTTCGCGACATGGGCGCGCGCCAGCATCCGCAGAACACCGGTCGCATTGGGCTGATCGCGCAGAACCGCGCGAAGATCCGCAATGGCGGATCGCGGATCCTGCTGCGAGAGCGCGATATTGCCGCGCAAGACTAGGGCATCGTCATCACGCGGGCTCTTGGCAAGCACTTCATTTGCCAAAGTGAGCGCCCCGGCGACATCGCCTCGCTGCAAGCGTAGCGCTGCCAGATGGTCGCGGGCACTCAATCCCGAGGGCTCGAGCTTCTCTTTGTCGATGACACCCTGGAAAACCGCCGTGGCTTTGGGCCATTGCTGGGCCGCCTCGTAAAAACTGGCGAGCGCAAATTTCAATTGGTTGTCGCTTGGGTTGGCGGAGATCATGCCCTGCAGCTCTTTTTCAGCCACATCGCGATTGCGCCGGGTGGCAAGAAAGTCGATCAATGCAAGCTTGAGGTCGCGTTCCGCCGGCAAATCGCCGACGGCTACCCTGAGCGTGTGCTCGGCGGCATCGATCTGATTCAATCGCGCGTAATATTGCGCGAGCCGCAGACGGTGAGTCTTTTCCTTGGGTTTTAATTCCACCAGTTTGACCAGCAGTCGCTCGACATCCGCCGCGCGATTTTCCTGCGAGTAAAGCTGCATTAGCACCAATCGCAGGTCCACTGTCCCCGGGATCCTTTGGATCGATTGCTCCAATAACGCTTCTGCCTTTTCCTTCGCGCCGTTCGAGGAGAAGATTCCGGCGAGCACCGCGACGGCGTCCTCGTTCGTCGGCGCCAATGCTACGGCGCGCTCCGCATCGGCCTGCGCGCCGGTGAGGTCTTTTTGCTGCAGACGCGTGGCAGCCCGCAGGGCCAGGAGTTCGGAGTCTTCCGGGTGCTTTTCCAGCGCCGGTTTGATAAGTTCGACCGCCCGATCGGTGGCGCCGGACATGAGAAAGAGCCGCGCTAGATTCGTACGCGCGCCGATGTGTTCCGGATCGACATCGATCGTGCCCTGGTAGAATTGTGCGGCCTCGCGCGGGTTGCCGAGTTTTTCATCGACCATCCCCATCTCGAAGCGAGCTTCCGCGTCCTTCGGCGCGATTTGCAAGGCATTTTGAAATTCGACCCGGGCTTTCTCGAAATTTCCGGCGGCAAGAAAGGTGTGCCCCTTCTCCAAGTGCTTTGCCTTGCGGGCCTGTGCGCCACCGCAACCGGCCGCCGACAAAACGGCGAGCCCCATGATGATCACGGGGAAAGGGCTCAATAGCGATCGAGGCAACATAGTTACTTTTCTCGAGACGCGGGAAGGGGGAACAGCCTACGAACTTCAGATGACGATCGTATGACGAGGCCCAAGGCTATACGAACGGCCTGACGATCAATCCGGCCAGCAGCGTCGCCGCGGCGACGCGCAGCCATACCACCCGCATCTCGGTCCGGCTGACAAGCACTTCAATCGCATAGAACAGAATCACCAGCTTGGCGATGCCCGCCGCGCCGCCGTCCGGCAAGCCAAAGCTACCGGGCAGACTCGGCACGACCAGCGCTACGAACAAGACTATGAGGTCCAGAGGAGTTAATTCAAACCGGCGATCCTTGGACAATCGGAAACGCAAAGCTGTGCCGACTGCCATTGTCAGGATCGCGACCCAGGTGCAAATTCTCACCAGGCGCTCACCGTGCAAAATGACGCTGTCCAAGTAAACGAGCACGGTGGCGGTGATGTACATTGCCGCTTTTTCTATGGTGCTGAGGGGCTTGCCGCGCAAGATCGCGAGCCAAACCACCGTGATTGCGAGCAGCGCCATCAACAGAAGCCGGACGTCCATGCTCAAGCGTGCCGTTTCGAAGGTGACCAGGGTCGCATAAGCCCACGCGGCGATGGCGACGGCAAGGTAGGACCAGCGAGGCAGGTACTGCGGCTCGCGCAGTAACGTGATGAAGCGGACCAGCAAGGAGTCGACTTTGGGTCCCTTGGCCGAGCGAAATTGCCAATGCCGGCGCGTGGCGACTTGAAGCAACGTGATCGATACGAGAAAAAAGACCGTCACAACCGCCAGAATCGCGAGATCGGACTCAAAACGCATCCAGTAGGCAAGCAAGAACAAGTCCGCCTGAATGGCGTAGATGACCATGACCGCTTCATGATGGTCGAAGCCGAATGCCAGCAGCTTGTGGTGGATGTGATTTTTGTCCGGGCTGAACGGCGATCGCCCTTCACTAATGCGTTGCACCATCACGCTCAAGGTGTCCAGAATCGGCAGGGCCAAGAGCAGAATGGGCGCTGCCGCGCTCACGACGCTGTTGCCGCTTTGGGTCGCACGCAGGCTCAAGACCCCGACGGCAAATCCCAATAGCTGACTTCCGGCGTCTCCCATGAAGATGCTCGCCGGAAAGGTATTGAACCGTAAAAAGCCCAGCACCGCGCCAGCGAAGGCCAGCGCAAGCGCCGTGCCCGGCAGCTGTCCGACGCTGTAGGCGAGCATGGCAAGCGCACACAGGCACAGAAACGTGGTCCCGCCCGCAAGCCCATCGAGTCCATCGGCAAGATTGATTGCGTTGGTGATGCCGACAAGAAAAAACATGGTCAGCGGAACCGAGACCCATGCCGGCAACACGAGGCGATCGTCCAGTGTGAGCGCGTGAATCTGGATGTCGCCAGCGAACACCACGACGCCGGCGGCCAGCAACTGACCTACCAGCTTGGCGCGGTAATCAAGATCGAAACGGTCATCCAGGGCACCGAATACCGTCAACACACCGGCCGCAATCAGAAAATACCGATCCGGCAGTTCGAGTGGCACCACCATGATCGCCGCCACCAGCACCCCGACCGCCATTGCCACTCCGCCGATTCGCGGGATGGGCGCGGAATGCACTTTGCGATCGCCTGGTTGATCAACGATGTGCCATCTGGCCGCAATTCGGCCCAGCACCGGCAGCCACGCGATCGTGACGACCATCGCCAGCAGGAAAGGCAAGATGAGTAGCATGCCGGCCCTAAGCGGGAACGTAAGTCGTCAGCGGCGGCGAAATCCGGATCGCGAATTCTACGAGCGGACGGTCGGCCCATGGCGGGAACAGCCGCGCGATCTCCGGAGAACCGACGGGGCCGATGGCGTGGACGAACATGGAGGGAACGATCGCAATTATATGTTTCACGGGCGTGACATGCGGTGAGATCTCGGGCTGAAACTTTTTGCGTCGCTCCAAAAATTATGGGGCGATCGGCAAAGTGAAGCGCTAGCAATTGCAGCGGAATTTGTCGTATCTTCCGCCCCGCCATGAAAACCACCTCCCTACCATCTGAATTGGCCTTCGGCGCATTCGCGCTGATCGCAACTGTCACGGCATCTGCCGTGGATCATCCGGCTATTCCGCCGGACTCGAATGCGTCCGCGCCCCCACCGGCAATTGCCGCGCCAACGGCACCGGCCGATCCGGCAACCGTTCTCTCCGAAGAGGAAGCAAGCTATCTGCTCGGCGTGAATTACGGCGTCGTCATGCGTAACTACGACATAGCGATGGAAATCGTGCCCGAGGCCGTCAATCGCGGCTTCAAGGACGGACTCGCCGGGAAAAAGGCCACGGCCGACGAACAACGGCGGGTGAAGGAGTTCATCGCCATGGTTCAGCCGGTGTCGGCACAGTTCCATGCGGCCGCGGCAAAAGAATTCTTGAGCCATAACATGCACGAGAAGGGGGTAAAGACCACGGCGTCCGGGTTGCAGTACAAGGTTCTTGCCGCCGGAGACGCCCATGGAATGGCACCCAAACGCGAGGACTTCGTATCAGTGCAATATCGCGGCACGCTCCTCGACGGAACGGTATTCGACAACAGTTATGCGCGCGGTACACCGACGACATTTCAGTTGAGCGGTGTCATCTCAGGCTGGCAAGAGGCTCTAGCGCTCATGCCCCCGGGAGCGAAGTGGCAGCTATTTGTTCCGCCGGATCTCGGTTACGGCAAGGCGCCGCGGCCGGGCATCCCGGGGGGTTCCTTGCTGATCTTCGAAGTGGAATTGCTCAAGGTAACCCACGCCGCTGCGTCGAATGCCGGGGCGTCCGGCGGCTAGCCTCGCCGCACACCGGCCGCCGTGCGCTAGTTGGGTAGGTAGCGCGTGAGCGTCGGCGCAATCCGGGTCGCAAGGTCGACCAGGACACGATCGGCTTCCGCCTCGTCACTTCCTGGCGGCAGGGCCGTGATCAGACGCACCAGCGCGCCGTCGGTACGATTGCGGGTCAACGCATCCCAGAACAAGTACCATTTGACGGCAAATTCACTGGTGATCACCCGGCCTCGCTGCTGGAACCAGTAATACACCAATTCGCGTTGATCACCGAGTTCAATCAGCGTGCGATTGACACGCAATGGCTGTCCGTTGATCTTGACCCCGCCCAGCGCGCGTTGGCTGAAATCGCGAAGCTGCCAGCCGCCGCCGGGTAGACACGAACGCGGTGAGTGCACGGCCTCACCCTTTCTCTGCGAGTTGTAGTAGGCAATGTATAAATTCACGGCCGATCCGGAAGCGATCGTATAGTCGGCAAGCAAGTAATCGTCGAGTTTCAGCACGTCGCCGTACACACCCTCCATCGAATTCTTATGACCCTTCCAAGTGCCCAAGGTCGTCGGGAACTCCTCGAAGCTCGCGCGCTGGGGATAAATCTCCGCAGGCCGCGGCACGACTTGCGTGATGCCGACGAACACGAGAAGCACCGCGCACGCGGCGATGAAACTGGCGGGAATTTTCCGCTTTCGGATCAGCGCGCCGCGCGGCGTCGGCGTGGGAAATTCGACGCCGAACAGCTGGCGCCAGTTGCCGGCTTCGTGCCCGACGCGAGTCAACAGGGCGCTCTCCCCCAACATGATTGCCGCGCAGATCATGAAAACCATCCAGCCTTGGAATTCGTGCAGGAATCCCTCAGCCGCTTCGATGCCCCAGTGTTCCACCGTAACGCCGATGATGCCGACGCGGACGCTGTTCATCAGCACCGTAATCGGGATGCTCGACAGGAAAAGCACGATCCGTTTCCAGAGTGCGCCCTTGTAGAAGTACGCCATCAGGAATCCCAGAGTCATGAGCGGAAACAGATAGCGCAGGCCGCTGCACGCTTCGGCGACTTGCAATTTGTACCCGCCCAGGTCAATCACATTCCCTTCCAGAAAGACGCTGATGTCGAACAAGCGCATGACAAAGACGCCGAACTGGGAGGACAGCAACTGTAACTTCGTCGATAAATTGGCGAGTGCAAACTGCGGTAGGGGGACCATGAACAACAAGATCAACAACGGCACGGCGATCAGCCGAAACGCAGGCCATCCAATGAGCGAGAGAACCAATCCGTACAGGGTGATGACATAGGCGCACTGCACAATCACGTATACCGTGCCGAACTGTCCTAGAAGCAAAAGTGCGCCGCCCAGCGCGATGATCGCCACGCCCCACCAGCTGCCGATGAACGGCATGCGCTCCAGGCGGTCTTTCTGCTGCCATACGAGAAACGCGGCGACTGGCGGGATCAGCAGGCCATGGCTGTACTCCGGCGAGTCGATCCAACTGCCCCACATGATCTTGAGACCGTCCCAAAACGGCCAGAGGCTCACCAGACCGACCGCAATCGCTGCGATCACGGGACCCCATGACAGCCGCCAAACAGGGACCGGCGCAGCGCTGCAATCAATCGACGACGCAGACATCGAATTTTTCTCTCCTAAGGGGGTTCTTGTGTACCGGTAATGTGTTTCAAAGCGGTTACAAGAGCCGCTGCTCCGAGTCCAGGTAATTTACTTTCTAGAGACGTCTCTGGAGACTCCTTTAGAGACGCCTCTCGAGACGCGAAAACTTCGGGCGTTCGCCACGGCGGATCGCGGGGGATCCCGCCACGACCGTCCATGGCGCCACGTCCTGCGTGACAGTCGAGCGCGCACCGACCACGGCGCCCTCGCCGACCATGACGCCAGGACCGACAAACGCGCCGGCGGCGACCCAAGCGTCGGTGCCGATCACAATCGCCGCAGCCACCAACGGCATGCTCCGATCTCGATAGTCGTGACTGGCCGAGCACAAGTAGCAGTACTGACTGACCGTAGCATAGGCACCAATGGTGATCGGCGCGACGGAGTAGCAATCGACGTAATCTGAAAGGCAGCTCGCCGCCTCCATGGTCAGGTTCCACGGAGCCCAAATTTTCGCCGCGGGATACGGATGCGCGCCGGCCGCGATTTGCGCCCCGAACAATCGCAGGATCATTCTCCGCCAAGCGTGCATGGGCCGCGGCGTCGGCCGATAGAGAATCAACCAACAAACGCCCCACAGCACCCGCAAGACGCGATTGGCGCCGGTCACGTGCGCACGCTCCAATGCGAACGATCGGCTCACGCGGCGACAGCCTCGTAGCCGAGAGCGATGCGCAATATTTCCTTCAAACGATGCTCGAACGTGTGGTCGCGGTGCGCGCGTTCCTGACCACGCCGCGCGATCTGCGCCGCGAGTTCCGGATGGTCGAGGTAATGGCGGATCAATTCCACGAGCTGTGCGGTCGTTCTGAATTCCACAATCTCGCTGCCGAGGGCAAAGTGTTCGCCGAGCACGGGAACTGAGGTGATGAGCTGGAAACCACCGCAACCCGCGATTTCGAAGGCGCGGCAGTTCAGGCCGTCGACTTCTCCGTAGTGCAAGGTGTTGAGGCAAACTTTGGCGCCCGCGACAGCCCGCGCCTTGTCGTCGGCGAATACTGGTTTGCCGAAATACTGCGATTTTAAACGGCTCAACAGCCAATCGGGCCGCATACCCCAGATTTTCAGATTGAAATCCGTAAGCTGCCGCAATATCTCCTGACGGTAATAGTACAGCGTGCCGGCGATCATCAAGTCACAGTCGTAGAATTTGCGTTCGCCGCTATTCAATTCGACGGTTCGATGCACGCGTGGATTGCACGCTTCGGGCAAATAGTAAAACTGGGTGAACTTGATCATTCGCGAGAACAAATCCTGCATATAGCGGTCCTTGACGAAGACCGCGTCATATTCGGAGCCAAGCAGAAATTGCCTGCCGATGGTGGTCATCTGATCCTGGCACCAGCAGACGATCTTCGCCTTGGTCGCCGTTCGCAACCGTGCAATGGTCTTCGGCGATACCTGATTGCCCAATGTGACCAAGATGAGTGCCGGGTCGAATTGCTGCGCCTTGCGAACGAGGCGGGATTCAAACATGCGTTCCGGTTCCCGCAGCAGCAAAGCGCTGCCTTTGCGCATGATGTATTGGAACGGTCCTGGCGTTCCGGAACTCACAAGTTGCGTCTCGAAGAATTCAACCGGACAACCCTGGTATCGAAAAGAATCTACAATGTGCCACTCCAGCGCATCGGGGAAAATGTGCGAACCGACGACGAGAACTCTTGGAGGATTCGTCGAATCGGGTCGCTCCGCGGAGGATACTGGGTGATCGGGCTCGATATTCATCGCGTACAGTATAACGAGGCCGAAACACGGCGGGCGTATTGGTGAAACTCGCATGAACGACTCCGCAGATCGTTACCTCGACTGGAAAGACTGGCACGGCGAGTCTTTTGCAGCATGCTCGCCTTTACTGGCAGCTTATTTCGCCGCGGAAACCGGCATCTCCGCGAGCCCTGGCCTTCGGGTGCTCGAAATCGGATTCGGCAACGGTGCCTTCATCGGTTGGGCCCGCAGCATCGGACTCGAAGTGTTTGGCGTCGAATTGAGTCCAACGCTCGTCGCCCGAGCGCGGGCACTGCTCGGCGACGACAGGGCCTTCCTCACGCCGGACGACCCGGGCCTCAGCAAAATGGAGGGTACGTTTTCACATGTCGTCGCGTTCGACGTCCTTGAACATATCCGACAAGAAGACATGGTGGCGTTTTTTCGCCGAATTTGCTCCCTGTTGGCGGCCGAGGGTCGATTGATCGTGCGCTTCCCCAACGGCGACAGTCCCTTCGGGCGGATCTACCAGCACGGCGATCCCACCCACGTAACGACGCTTGGCGCGGAGAAGCTGCGGTACTTTTCGCGCGAGGCCGGACTCGCGGTAGTGACCGTCCGAGCGCCGCTCCTGCCGCTGGCTGGCAATAGGATTTCGCGATCCGTCAAGCGCGGGTTACTGGCTTTCGGCCGCGCCATCGTCGACCGTGCCGTGGGCCTTTTGTATTTCGGCGGCCGCAGGATTCCGCTGGACCCAAATTATGTCGCCGTGCTGGTGCGCGCCGACACCCTCAAGGCCGCGACGCCCAATCAGCGCGGCGCCTCGACTGATCGCGCAGCGAATGCCTGAACCGCGGCTCTTGCGATCGCGTCCGCCGCTGCTTCCGTGGACCACTCCCTGCTCAATGCCTGCGCATTGCCCCCCATGCGCCGCAATCCGTCGCGGCCACGGGTCAGAGCCGCCCGCATCACGCGAGCGAGGTCGTTCCCGTTTTTAAACTCGAACACCCATCCGGTCCTGCCCTCGCGCACGAGGTCGCGCGCGCCGCCGACGCGCGAGCTTGCGATCACCGGCCGGCCGCTCGCCAGCGCCTCATTCATCGCCAGGCCCCAAGTCTCGCCGGGACCTTGCGAGGGCAACACGTAGATGTCCCCCAGTCGGTATACCGCCGGCATCGTGCGCTGATTTTGAAACGGCAAGAAGTGCACGTTGGCGTGCGCGCGTGCGCGCTCCCGCAGCGTCGCCTCCAGCTCGCCGTCGCCGAAGTACACGAGGTGCGCGGAGGAACTCAACGCCATGAACGCATCCAGCAGCAGCAGCGGGTCTTTCTTGGCAATGAGCTTCGCGGCAAACACGAACGTCACGCTGTCATCGGAGATGCCGAGTTCCTTGCGCCATTCGCGGGCGCGCTCGGCGTGTTCGCCGTCAGCATCCCTAAATCGAACGGTATCGACGGAATGCGGCGCAAAGGCGATGCGTGCCGGGCTCAATCCACACCATTGGTAGTAATCCCGGTTATTCTGTCCTACGGCGATCGCCACATCCACGTGCGAGTACACCCAGCGCAAATAGACCCTGCGCAGCAAGGAGCGCAATGGGCTTCGCGCATCCAGCAAGGTCGAGTCGCCGCGAAAAAGTACGGGGATCCTGCCCTTGAAATATCGCATCGCCCTTAGGTGGGACTGAAGGTTCCAACCATAGATGAGAACGAGGTCGGCGCCCCAGCCGGAGATGGCCTCCGTCAACCCCGGATTTTGAACGCCGGAGAAATGATCCGAGCCGGGCCGGCTGGCAACATTGGGCACGAATACGTGATCGTAGCCCTCGAGCAAGGGAACATCCCACGTGAACCGAGTTCCGAACCCGGGATCGAACACAGGGCCCTGGGCGGTCTGCGACCAGGTGTAAAATATGCGTGGCAGCACCTGCGCTGACTGCGCCAGAGCGCGAAAGACCGGCGCATAATATTGAATCGGATGAGTGGAAACGATTGCGAGACGAATCCGTTCCGCGTCAGATCTCGGCGCCAGCGCCTGCGTTGTCACGTTACGAGCGTCATGATACCTGCCCTGGAGCCAGCGTGCCTGCGCGCGTCGGCCGAGGCAAAGGCGGCTTAAACTCGATATTATAGAGCGATTCGGCGGCCAGGAATCAGTCGCCCCAGTAACGCCGCTGTAACTTTGCGCAAATAGTCTCCGCCGCCACTCCAGAATCGATAGTGGAGCAATACGTCACGATCCCGGTGAACTCGCCCCGACCTTCGCGCGGAAACGGCTCATGAACGAGCGCCGCCGCAGCGCGGTTCTCGGCATGATCTTCGGCTACGCGAGCCTGATGATTTCTCTTGCTCGCAACGTGATCTTCGTTCCCATCTACTTGCAAAAAATCCCTTTGGCCGAATATGGCGCGTGGCTCGCCACAGGTGGCGCTCTGGCGCTGATCTTGATCAACGATTACGGTTTGGCCGGTGTTGTCACGCAGAGAATATCGGCGCGGTACGGGGCGGGAGATTTCGCCGCGCTCGGCCGCCTGACCGGATCGGCGCTGGCGATCGGCGCTTTCGTATCGATCGCATTGTCCGTCATCAGTCTGGTTTTCATCCCGTTTCTGCCCGGGCTCAGCGCGTTAAGTGCAGATGAAAGCCACACGATCGTCGCTTGCTTTGTCGGCGCGGTCGCGGCTAACGCCCTAGGGATAGTCGGCGCGACGGCCACCAGTGTGATTCGCAGTCTGCAGAAGGCCGTGCTCAGCGGATCGATCGTATTGTTCGCCGAGATCATCAATATCGCGGTGATACTGGCCGGCTTGTACTCCGGCCACGGGCTCTACGCAATCGCCGCCGGGATGCTGGCTCGTTCCGTGATCATCACGGTCGCCGGCCTGACCAGCGTCTGGATCGTTTGCACGCGAGACATTGCGGCAAAAATTGAGATCCACGCCGCCGAAATTCGCGATTTGGTCGGCGAGGCGAGCCGCTTTTTTTTGTCGTCGATTGCGATGAAGTTGCAGGCGCAGGCCAATGTATTTTTCGTCAGCTTCATCCTGGGCCCCACGAGTGCGGCAATCTACAGCCTGACTGTGCGAGCCCACGAAACCGTTGCCATGGTCATCAGCCTGATCAACGGTTCCCTGGTGCCTTCCGTCACGCACCTATTGGGGTCCGGTGACCTGGCGCGCTTTCGCGTCGTTCTATTGCGCCTGTTCATATCCGTCACTGCGCTAACCGCTCTAGCGATGACCATGACGGTCATCTTGAATTTCGCGTTCTTGCGGCTGTGGGTGGGCGCTTACGCATTCGGCGGGCAGCCGGTCTCCGTTCTGATGGCCGCGGCGTTGTTTGTATCCTCGGTCGGCTACGTCGCTTATGACGCCTTGTTGGCGCAGGGAAAATTCCGCTTGGTATCGCGCGTCTTTTTTTTTACAAGCTTGCTTCAAGTACTTTTGCTGATGTCGCTGCTGCACCTGGGTCTGTGGCTCGCCCCCACGGCGACGATGCTGACGGCGGGCGCGTGGGGATACGCTTTCTGGAGAAGCGTAGCCGCTGACATCGGCCTCACCGTCAGCGAGGCGCGCGGTCTCCTCGGGGAATTAATGCGTCTCGTCGCAGTGAGTACGGCGGGGGTCGCGGGATTTTTGGCGCTTTATCCGAACGCCAACACTTGGACTGGCTTGGTCATCGAGGCGCTAGTGTCTGGCGCCAGCCTGACGATCGGCTATCTAGCGTTCAGCCACAAACTGCGCGGTATCCTGCTCGAGGAAATCGACTCGACCTTGCGGGTTTTTCGCACCACTTAACCGCGGACTCCATCCGTGCGGGCGTCGGGAAGATCCGCCGGCCATGGTTTCGCTTCCACGTTTGCCGCGGAGTCAGCCTCGAGAGCGTTCAATAGCTCCCGGGTCGGCTGGTCCGCCGGGAAAAAATTGACGCCGTTGGCCACCCAGGTCAGATGCTCGGGTGGGCTCGGCGTGTGAGTGAGCGCGGCGATTTCCCGCCGCGCTCTTCTGGAGAGCCACCAAGCCATGGCGCGGGCATTTACCCGATCGGGCACGTGCACGAACAATTTCGTTCCGAACTCAACGAGCGGCTTGGCCGACATCAGCACGGCCACCACGCTCATGATGAAACCCCGGAGCATCGCCAACGCCGAGCGATGCGGGCGATCGGGCGCCACGATGGGTTCGAATTCGACCCGGCACGCCTTAGCTTCGTATTCATAGACCTCGCGCCAGGTCCACCGGGGGCTGTTCATCAAGTCATAGGTGCCAACCGGAACAGCACCGCGGATGATTTGCAGAATGGCGCCGATGATGGCCGCTGTATACACCGTATTTGACGAACAATCCTCGGTGGGAAGTACGACGGATCGCGCGCGGATTGAATCGCGGATCGAGTTCGATATCCCCTGCATTGCCCCGCATACGTGGCCCAAGCGCAAGATGTATGCCGGCTTCCTCGATAGGCGCTGCTCCGCGCGCACCTTGCGCTCCGAGGCCAGCTTGACGCGGCCGTAGGGGTTTTGGCGCCGGTACAAGCGGTTTGGCCGCGGGTCACCATACACGGACTGCGTACTGAAATGGACGATCGTTGCCGAGTCTTTCGAGTGAGTGAACAGATTGTGAACGATCAAATCTTCCGTATGACGGATCTCCGCCGGATTGCCGGTGGCGAGTGAGCTGTTCACGATGACATCGCAGTCCGCAATCAGTCGCGCGGCGTCGGTTGAATCGGCCACCCGGCCATGACGGCAGGCAATTCCCCGCCAGCGCAGGAACGCGGAGCCGCTCCGATTTCTGCAGATCGCGACCAGTTCGATGTCGGGCCGCCGCGCCAATATCAGACAAAGTTCCGCGCCGACTTGACCGTTGGCGCCGATGACACCGACTTTAGTCATGCTGAGATCCGGCCGTCGTCAGCAAGGCCTCGACCAGCGATGTGGTCAACAGAGCGCTGCGCGCCGATATCAGTGATTCACTGTGCGTACGCAAACCCTCGAGAAAATGCTGCCATTCAAGGTAGAAGGCCTGGTTATACGTTGTTGCCCCGACCGCGCGGGACGCCTCGGACGCGAGCGACATCGCATCCTGGGGAAATGCTGGATCGCCGATATAGACTTCCGACGCCGGCCCGAGACCGCTCCACACGGTGGCATTCGCAAAGCGCAAACGGATCTGATTGTTCTGACCGTCGAGCCAGCTGACGTCATAGTTCATATCGATCGGTGCCGCAGACTCACTCGCAACGCCCAGCAACCGCACGGCCGCTGTGACCTTGCGGTCCACGGCTCCATCCATTACCCGGGTGCAAGACCGAACATCGAACCCGGAGGCGGCCGACACGTACAGGGCGAGATCGACACTGTGCGAGCCCAGATCGGCCAACACGCCTCGTGATGCGCCGAAGCGGGGATCGTCCAGAAACGAGGCGTCCGCGCCGCTGCCCTTGGACCGGCCCCCTTCACTGACGTCGATTCCGTACAACGGTCCAAACCTCCGCTCCTTGACAATGCGGCGCAGGAGCAGCGCATACTGAAAAAAGCGGCGCATGAATCCCGCGCCCAAAGCGTGCGGCGCAAAGCTCGCCAGTATGTTCCGGTGCTCCGCCGCGCTCGTTGCAAACGGCTTTTCGCAAAAAACGGCGGTGCCGCGCGCCGCAAAATGCCGTAAATACTCACCGCGTCCGTCGACCGGAATTGCCAGCAATGCGACGTCGCAAGCGGGCAACTGTTCGGGCGCCGTGGTGTGAACAGACTTCAAGCCATACGCATCCGCGAGCGCCTTGGCGGTTTCTGGACGATGGTCATGTATCCACGCAATCGTGACATTCGGCGTATTCACGAGTACCGGCAGATGGGATTTGCGTGTAATCGCGCCGGCGCCGACGATCCCGATCGAAATCGAATCAGTCGGTTGCATAGAAGTATATCGTTCCTGCCCGCCTGACGCGGGAGCCATTGTTTTTTGCGCCGGACTGCGCCCACGGCACCGAAGCCACATCCGCCGGCAATGACTCACTGTACAATCCGGATATTATATTGTCATGAATACACTGCTCGCCGCGAAGCAATGACATGTCGATCATGGGTGTATTGAAGTTCATGGCGAAGCACCCACTCACGCGGGACAGTCAAGTTCAGTCGTTTGCCCGCTTCCTGAAATGGCAAATTAGCAGCCGGCTGGCGCCCGGCGCCATCGTCTACGAGTGGATCAATGGTGCGAAGTTCTTGGTGAAGGCGGGTGAAACTGGCCTCACCGGAAACATCTACGCCGGACTGCACGAATTTCCGGAGATGGGATATGTCCTTCATGTCTTGCGCGACGGCGACCTATTCGTGGACGTGGGAGCGAACGTCGGGTCGTACACGATTCTCGCGTGTGCCGCAGCCGGTGCCCGGGGCGTGGCCATCGAGCCGGTACCGCAAACGTTCCTGAAACTGGTGGAGAACATGCGGCTCAATCATTTAGAAGACCGCGTCTCCTGCTTGAACATTGGCGTCGGCAAGGAGGCGGGTCACGTTTCGTTTACCGGTGACCTAGATACCGCGAATCACGTCATTGCCTCTTCTGAGCGCAGCGACAAGTGCATTCAAATTGAGATACGCCGCCTGGATGATCTCCTGCAAAACGAATTGGCAATCGTCATGAAAATGGACGTCGAAGGCTACGAAACGCCCGTCCTCGAAGGCGCGCAAGCAACCCTGAGGAACCCCGCGCTGCACTCGGTGATCATGGAGCTGAACGGCGCGGGCCATCGGTATGGCTACGACGAATCGCGAATCGTCGAGATGATGTTCGACCATGGATTCCGGACTTTCGCGTACGACCCCTTGACGCGGCGGCTGACGAATCTCTCGGGGAAAAATCCCCTCTCCGACAATACCTTGTTCATCCGCAACCAAAGTCTGGTCATGGAGCGCCTGGCGAGTTCCCGCCAAATCAGGATTCTCGGCAAAGAGTTCTGATCGGCGCGGCCGAGAGCGAGGCCAGTCAGCGCAAAATATTCGGGAATGCCGGTTGTGTCGCCCTCGGAGCCGAGTCATCCGATGCGGCCTTGGGTGCCCCTTTGCCTCCCGCGTGTGCGACCCATGGGATTCGCGCGAAGAATAAGTGCAATAGGCCGATACCCAGCATCGCCCGCATCCACGAAACATAGTGGGTCGCTATCTCTCCTTCCGCCGCCAAAATCAGAAAGCGCACCGTAACGACCACCACCAGCACGCGCGTAATGGTGGGCGCCTCTGCCAGATTGAACTTCGCGCCCAGCGTCCCCAGGAGCAATCCGATCACACTCATACCGACAACGACCCCGGGCCAGCCGAAATTCCAGTAAAGTTCGCCCAGATGCGACGGGGATATATACGTATCCGCAGACTCCGACAAGTGAAAGTCCTTGTTCAAGATTCGACCGGTCTCGATGGAGGGCTTATCCGGCCAAATGATCCGCGGGATGAAGGCCGTTATGATGGGCGTGAGTGTATATCCATCTTTGAACGGCGCCACCTTGCCGGTTCCGTCGACGATCATGCTGACACTGCCCTTGAGTGTCAGTCGTTCGAGCGCTGTTTGCGCGCGCTCCCGCCCGGTGTTCACTCTCTCTTTCGCGGCAAGCGATTGCTCAAACGCACCAAAAACGTTCTGGCTGGCTTGAGTGCTGTTGGTTCCGCGTTCTCCACGGATGGCCCGATTGGCCTGCAATAGCGGGAACGCGATCAACGCCACCGCGACCATCAATGCAACCCAGATCTTCGGCACCCGCGCATTGACCAGCAGGTTCGTTAGAACGACCAGCACCCCGCCGATCAACGCTTCCGTCTTGAAGTCGATAACGAACCCGAGGAAAAGCTGAAATAGCACGAGGCCGATCACGATGGGCATCATGTAGGGACGACGATACCGGCATTGAGCGTAGGCGAGGATCAGGATGGATAACGGCTGCGCCAGACGCGCCAGTAGAAAAATCATGATTTGAACGGCGTTGAGGCTACCCAGACCACGCGTCACCGCCGCACTGGTCGGTTCGGTAATGATGTGCACAGTGAACTCCCAGTTGAGTCGCGTGCAGACGATCCAAAGCGTGATCCCGACGAGAACCAAGGTGCGCTCCGACCAATCCATGGGCGGCGATTTCGATCTGGGGGTGGAGAAAAATCGGCACGCAAGACGATAGGCGACTTGAACCGCCAAGGCGCCCGCGAGAATGATGATTTCCGGCGTGGTCAGTACGCTTTGCGTCGGCACGGCCCAGCCGGCCTCATTGAAAATCAGTTGATGGCAATCCAAGGCGCCGAACATCAGGAAAAAATAGAATGAAAACAAAACCAATAGCGAATAAGGGCCGTTTAAAGCCGTCGCGTCCATGACGGGGGTCGTGCACATGGCGAACAGCAATATCAAGTAAACCGGATGAACGGCGCTATTCGAATGAACAGCATAGCCAATAATCGTCAGCGCAACGAACATCGCATTGACCAGCACGTAGAGTACCCGACGATTCATGGATGCCCACTCTTCAAGGCGCGCACTCGCAGGAAGGGTTTGCAGACGTCAGGCAAACGCGAACGACGTCGCGCTGCGCCACATCGAACGGCCGCCGCGCCTCCGGGCAGGAGTTCGCGTACAGGACGGTGTGCCGCACCAACGCGGCGGTTTCCAGGCTGATGCCGGTGCGCGGATGCGCATGGTCCGAACCGCACGCCCTTGCCGGCGGCTCGCCAAAGCCCTTGAGACTGTTGTGGTGAATGAGAGCGTTCTCAACCAAATCCCATCGGTAAGGAGGCGGCCCCGCGAACCAGGTCGATGCCAACGAAATGGCCCCGCCGCGCCGGCTGTCGGCATGATTGATCGCGTTGTGCGAGATTGAAAGACCAATGCTCAGCGGCGGCGGCGGGGAGCGCGCCGTCGGCCCTGCGGCGATCGATCCAAAGATGCCCGAGGAGCTGCAGTCGTCATTCCAGTCGTACTCACCTTCGATGTCATTGCCGCGAATCTCGAAGAAGTCGACGTAGCTTGTCTCGCGATCGCAAACGGCGCAGAAAGGTTCCTCGGCATTGTAATGCTCACGAAAGACGATGCCGTCGGTGTCGAATTGACGATTCCCTTCGATCGCCGAATCTGCAACTTGAGCCCACATGGCGATGGCCCCTCCTTTGGCCTTTGTTCGATTGCTCTTCAGGCACAAAGGTTTGCGGTGATCAACCGTGTTTGCGACGGTGTAGACCTGCCAGTACTCGCGTCCGACGCCGATGCGGGTCTTGTTCGACGCGGGAATCACGTCCCAAGCGGGCGCCACAGTGAGCCTGACAGTACCGCCCACGACGTCTTCGCGATAGGAGCGAATCTTGCGCACCTGCCCCTGACCGGGCCCCTCGACCACTTGCACCCAATGGCCAGCATAATAATCGTCGATGAGAATGTTTCGGTCGTTTTGCCTCCTTGAAAGCGGCCCAGAGATCATGACACCGTCCAAGTCCGCGCCAAGTACAGTCGCAGGGCGTCCCAGCGCAAACGTATTGTGATTGTTGTCGTACGATATTGCCTCACCGTCGCCATCGCGGTCGCCGGTGCAGGTCGCGACATTTTGCGACACCAGCAACATTTCGTGGTTGTTGTCCATGTGCCAGAAAAAGGCGGCGCGCCAACCCCGCGCAGGGTCGTCCGAGTATAAGCGGTCGGTCGCCGTGCCGTCCGCAGTGTTGTTGCTGAAATCGACGCGACGCGACGCTCCTATCTCACTTGCCATGGTGCCTTGCCCGATGTCTACCGCCAGATAGCTCCCGGGCTTGAATAAGTTATATGCGATCACGGAGTCTTCAATGGTGAACTTTTCATTGACCATCGGACCATTCGCGGCCAACTCTATCGCGATCCGATAAGCGCCGAATTCATTGAAGGTCACGAAAAGATCGCGGATGGGCGCGCCGCCGTTGCTGATCGCAACATGTGGCCGGTCGAATATGTTTTGCGTGATGACGACATCTTCGATCGCGGCCGATGCGGAACCAGCTGCCGCCACGCCTTCGCTGCGCTTCAAACCAAGCTTCAGGAAACTGCTCGTCAAATTTCCGGTCGTATAAACATGCGCATCGCGAAACGTAAAACCCTGGACAGTGTTCCTGCCCAGCAGCGTAAATGTCGTTTTCGCCGCAAGAGGATCGCCATCCGCGTCCTGAACGATGATCGTTACCTGCTTTCCGGCGCCTCGCAGATTCACGCCGCGGGGCACCACGATGCCGTCCGGCTGAGTCATAAAATGTTCCGATAAGTGCCAGGTGCCGGGGCCGAATACCACCGTACCTCCGCCTGCCGCCGCCGCCGCCGCTACCGCGCGCATCACGCAGGACGTATCGTCCTGGGTATTGTCGGCTCTGCATCCGCCATACGCAGGTCCGCTCACTGGAAATTCCCGGGCTTCTGCAGGATCGCGGCGGACCTCGAGAGTCTGCCCGGCGAGTTCCACCCAAGCGGCGCCGTCGCGTCGGACCTCGACACGGTAGATGCCCGGCGACAGCTTTGCCGGAAGTTTTACGGCCGCCACGTAGTGATTCAATGCCGTCGAATCGGCCGTCGCACTGCCGGCTTTGAGAACTTGGCTAGTGGCGCCCGATAGTCTAACTTCAGTGATAGACCCGTCGGCCGGCTCCAAATTGCGACCCACGACTTTCAGATACCGCGGCAGCGCCGCGACCGCGTTGCTTGAATAAACGTAGGCCGGGCTGAGCCACAGTGGCCGCGCGTCGTTGATGCGCACCGCCTCGCTCCATTCTTGGTTCGCGGTGCGCACCCACAATGCGTAAGTTTGTCCTGCATGCATCTCCTTTGGTAGCCGCACCGTCAACGAGTGCGGAATGTTTGCCGCGCTGACTACCTCCGCCGTTCCCACCGTCGCTGTTGATTCCGCGGGCACCGAACGTGGGTGCGGCAAGTGCTGGGTACTGCCGGCGACCGCTTGGTAAACAACCAGATCATCGGCCGCGAACCCGAAGCCTGCGATCAGCAATAAGTCGTCCGGGTCGCCGTGAATGGGACTTTCATAAGCTGGCTGCCTATACAGCAGCGGTGCCGCCGCCCAGCCCGCCGTCCCGAGCAAGGATAAAACCGCGACATACACCAAGCCGGCCAGTTGTCGGTGTTTTGCCGTAGGAGCCATCTTGCGCGGACCGCCGAAACCGGACGAAAGGGGCACAAGGAGTAAACACTATTAATGACAATGGTATGACAGAGCAACACTTTGCGCGGAACTGCTTCCTGCGGCCTTCTCCCGCCGACGTTGTAACATCCTCCGTTATGGCTTCAATATCCGTCTTGATACTGACCCTGAACGAAGAGGTAAACCTCTCGGAATGCCTCGATTTTTGTGCGTGGAGCGACGATATTGTCGTCTTTGACTCCTTCAGCACTGACCGCACGCCGCAGATCGCCGCCCGTCCCGGCGTGCGCTTCTTCCAGCGCCACTTTGACAATTACGCGGGTCAGAGAAATGCAGCTTTGGCCGACGTTCAGTACCGGCATCCCTGGGTTTTGATGGTGGATGCGGACGAGCGCACGCCGGCCGATCTCGTCGCCGAAATGACGCAAGCGGTCGCACAGGCAGACCCCGACACGGTCATGTTCCGCATGCGCCGCAAGGACTTTTTTCTAGGCCGTTGGTTGCGCCGCAGTAGCGGCTATCCCAGCTGGTTCGGCCGTCTAGTGCGCTTGGGCCGCGTGCGCATCGAGCGTGAGGTCAACGAGGAGTACATCGCCGACGGCAAGATCGGCCAGCTCAAAGCGCATCTGTTGCACTTCCCCTTCAATCGCGGGATTGACTATTGGTACGAACGGCACAATCGCTATTCGAGCATGGAGGCGATCGCGAAGGTCGAAACGCACAAGCTGCCGCTGGGGCTGACGTCCTTGTTCAAAAGGGACCCGGTTGATCGCCGCCGCGTCCTGAAGCGGCTCGTGTATCGAATGCCCTGGCGGCCAAGCATTTGGTTTATTTACCTCTATTTTTTTCGCCTTGGCTTCCTGGATGGCCGCGCCGGACTCGCATTCAGCCGCATGCGGGCATCGTATGAAATGATCATCGATTTGAAAGTGCTCGAACTCGAACGCCGGCGCAGCGGCGCTCCCCTGTAATTCGGTAACACAATCTGCACATTGATCTGATATTCATTGATTCAATTTGAAGCCTCTTGCAGGACACAGTCGATGCTGGAACTCACCACCCCACGGGGCCTTCCGGTCCAGGTTCCCGAGAATCTCTCCGAGGACCCCTCCCCCCGGTTCTCTGTGCATGAAGCGGCGCAATTAAACGCCTACTACAGGGAAAACGGCTACGTCATCGTCAAGGGTGTTTTTTCCCCCGAGACTTGCGACACTCAGCGTCAGTTGTGGGAAAAAGAAGTGAAGCCCTTTGGTGGACACGTGTATCGCCAGGCGACGGCCAAGGCGGAAAAACACGTCTTCAATCAAAACGGTTGGGTGATGAATCCGATCCTCAATCTGCAAAGCGTGGATCCCAGACGCTTCCCGAAGTTTCGCAGTCATGCGACGGGAGCGGTGCTGGCCTCGCCCCGTCTCGCCGAAGTGTTCGTGGCACTGCTCGGCGATACGCCCAAGGTAGTTCAGTCCATGTACTTCGAGGGAAACTCCGCAACCTGGGAGCACCAGGACAGCTACTACCTCGATTCCGAGAAGGTGGGCGAGATGGCGGCTGCTTGGATTGCCATGGAGGACATCGCGGCACGAGCGGGCCGCTTTTTCATATGTCCGGGATCGCACCGCATTCGACTCGAGAAGCACGGCTTTGAAAACAACATTGCCGAACACCACGAGGTCTATATTTCCTCCGTCGTGGGAAAGATTAAAGAATTAAAACTCGAAATCAGGGCGCCCGCGCTGGAAAAAGGCGATGTGCTGCTTTGGAATGCCTTGACCATCCACGGGTCGCTGAACAGCCAAGACCCGCGTTGTTCCCGATCGTCGATCACCTGCCACGCGATCCCCAGTTCTCGCAAATTTCTGCATCATCAGGCCCTCGTTTGGGACGTTGAGACAGATACGGTGAATAACACGAAAATATTCAGGCCGAAGGACCTTGGCGTTCTCAGGAACCGGCTGGTTTTCCAGGTCGAGGCGAACTTTCCGACGTTGTTTTATTGGGCGAAGAAAAAGGCGACGAAGCAAATCATGCGCTGGAAGAGCCCCTGACCGGGGCCCATTGGGCGGTATCTCATCGATTCGCGGCCTCCACTACCTTGGCCACTGCCATTACGCCACCGTTATGGGTCCAATGCCTATAGTCCTCGACCAGGTAGCGATCGCCCTGCCTGAAAATGCATTGCGACGCGCGGCACAACGACTGCAGGGGATCGAAGAAAACATCGGGATGCGCCACCTCCAGCATGCGCACGTTGAGGTTCGGGTCAGCGTTCAACGGCGCGTAGCGCGGCCTGCGGTAAATCGCTCATATGATTACCCGCTTAATCCGTCCCACGTTCGAATATGCAATTCTTGCCGGACCAGCTTCGCCGCTGGAGTTCCGCGTCTGCACAGACGAAAATTTTCAGGCCCTGCCGTTGAACTGCGCTGAATAGGCGCTTGTGTCGTCAACTCGGGCGCAATCACCCGCCCGTATTCAAGGACACTACCGCGACGACATGGCATGACGTCACAACGCTGTAATATGCGCCCTGCAAAGTTTCGCGTCTGATGCACGCCTACGCTAGTGTCGCGTCGACGCACCCGAGAACCGAGACGCTTTGGACGGCGTGTTTGTGCTTTTTCTTGACCGCTGCGGCGCTTATTTGGCTCGTCTTCAGCTACGGCTACATCGAAGACGATGCGTTCATTCATTTGGAGTTCGCGCGCAGTATTGCCCAGGGGCACGGTTTTTCGTTTAACGGCCAGCAAGTCAATGGCGACACGGCGCCGCTGTGGGTCGTTCTGCTGGTTGCGATTCAGTCGATGGGATTCACATGGATGGCCGCGGCGAAGTTCCTCGGCGGCGTCGGTGTGCTCGTCGCGTTATCGGGCGTATGGCGCATTGCAAGCGATATTGCCGGGGCGGCGCCTCAGCAGCGCTACTTGCCGATTGCCGCCTTGGTGCTCACCGCAGTAAATCCTTATTTCGTGCACTGGTCGTTTTCCGGCATGGAATCGGTGACGGCGCTCGGCGTCAGTCTCTGGGCCATTTGGGCAGTTTTTTCCTCGCGGCCTCCAACCTGGAATCGACTCGCGACGGGAGCCGGCCTGCTTGCGGTCGCGCCGCTATTGCGGCCGGAGTTGTTGTTGCTCAGCGCGGTGGCCGGGACAGTGCTTTTGTACCGAGCCTGGCACATGCCGGCGGTTTCCGGCCGCCGAGTCCTTGCCGTTGCCGCGCTCGCAATGGTCATGGCCCTGCCGACGGTGCTTTGGTCTGCTTACGCACTCAAAACATTCGGGTCGATCATTCCCAACACCAACGCTGCGAAACGAGGCGGAGATTTGCTGACGGTTGCGGCAAAACTAGCGTCAGTCTATTTGCTGGGGTTTGGCGGAACGATTGCGGTATTGCCTTTCGTAGCCAAACGACTCTTTAAATCAGTTGTACCCCCGGCCGTCTGGGCGCTCCTGCTCTGGCCGATCGCTTGCGCCGCCTTCTATATCGCCGACCACACCGCCGTGCAAACGCGTTATTGCCTGCTGTCGATGCCGAGCCTGACGATCGCGACGCTCTGGCTGCTCGGGCAGTCTGCGCGGCGCGATTGGACAGTCAGCATCGTCGCCGGCATGACGGTCCTCGAGTTGGCGCTGTTTGTCATGATGGTCTACCCGCATGTGTCGAACAAAGTGAAATTGGTCAAGACCATAGCAATTACTGCTGCCTATATTCGGGACCATGTGCCCCCGGGCGCGCCGGTAGCCGTGTACGCCATCGGTCAACTGGCCTTTGAGAGCCGCCATCCGTTGATCGACGTCGGCGGCATCACGAGGCCCGATGTGTTGCGCTATACGGGTGACCTCCCGGCAACGATACGCTGGGCGAAAGACCAGGGCGCACAGTTTTTCATTTCTGGAGACCCTCCGCAGTCTGCGGCCGTGCCCGTGTTCAGCTACTCGATACCCTTCTTGGGCTGGACGTTTGATCACTCCAACTACAGCAAGTCGATCCAAACGGGGATATACCGACTACCGTAGTGATCTTGACGGGAGTCATGGGAAGCCGATGCGGCAGTTCAGGTCGATCCCACCGGGTAAATCCGGCTCACGGAGAAACGCTCTCGCAAGAACACGCGCCTCAAAAGAATCTTCGCGACCTCGACCGGCTCCCTCCAGCGGCGCGCACGGACCGCGAGCGACCTCAAGCGCAGGTTCTTCGTGATTGGCAGCATGTCCGTTTCGTACAAATCGAGCAGGGTGAACCACAGGTTCGCCTGCTTCAATGCCGCCGCTGACGGCAAATGGATCTTCAGTCGCTTCGACGCGGTCCACACCGAAAACATCTTGTGCTTCGCGCAATCGTTTACCACGAGCGCGTGAACCTCGAACTCAACCACATTCGGCGGCGCCGCCTCCACGCCTGAGACTTTGCGACGATTGGGGTCAATCAGCCAGTGATGCACGCCGGCCGAATCTTTGATTCGAAACACCACCGCCGGCAATTTCCAGCGCCTGACAAACCAGGGGATCGCGTCGAGAAATTGTCGAAAGTAAGCCTCGAACGCGGTGAAGTCGGCCACCGCGGCAGCTTCCAATGCAGCCTGAGCCGAGAGTCTGCCGGCGTTTCTCTGCAGCATCGCTTCTACATAAGTTTCGCGCTGGGAGAAATCGAACGGAACGATTGCAAATCCGCCGGTATCGCTCCAACTGCTCGCGGGGGGCATTACGATGCACTCGGTCTTGGCTCCCGCCTCGGCCGCGATTATCCCATAGCGGCGTTTCGCAAGATCCGGAGTCGTCGCCGTGGAATTGAAGCGCCGGGTCTCGGGGTGCAAGAAGCAATGGTTGCTCGCGAAGGGTATCGCGTAGCGCGCGCCGGTATAGATGGCGCACCGCGCGAACTGGTCCGCGGAATCGTAGCTGCCGTCGTCCTGGGGAAGGAGTTTCTCATGATCTTCGATGCAAAGCGGCACGGGCGAGGCGCTCGAGTGACTGCGAAAAATAAAATCGATCTTGGGATAGTCGCGCAGGACTTGACGCAGCGGCAGTCCGAAGAATTTGCAGTCGTTGCAGTTGAACAGTGTGTAGCCGCCGCCCGACAGGATCGCTGCGCTGTCGATGCCCAAGCCGAACTGATAGGAGCGCAGTTCGAAGTCCTCGCCGAGCTGCAACTTTTGGCCGTGTCGCAGCTCGACGATATTGTGAAAGCCCAGCCAGCGCAGATCTTCGATCATCCTGCGCGTCGGTACCTTGGGAACAATGACCTTTGTTTTCGGATCGAACAGTTTCTTGAGCGAGGGCCCATGAAAATGGTCCCAATGCAAGTGAGTCAGGTAAATGAATTGAGGCGCCAGAGTCTCGATCAACGCCGGATCCGGCTCCGGAAAATTCCACCAGCTGCGCCAGTAGCACGATCCTATCAGCCAGGGGTCGCAGACCAAGCGCACGCCCTTGTGCTCGACCGCCAAACCCGCGTGGCTCAACACCACGAATTTCATCAAGCACGCCCCAGGATTCGGCAATACTCGGATTCCATTTGGGCCGCGACGCCATCCCAGGAAAGGCGCTCGATTGCCGCGCGGCGACCCAAGGCGCCCTGTCTCTTGCGTCGGATCTCGTCGTGATGCAGCTCCATGATGGCTTGCGCCAGAACCTGCGGCTCGCCGGGCGTCACCACGCCCGCGCCCACTTCTTGAACGAGTTTGGCGAGCCCGACATCGGGCGTGACGACCACCGGGCAGGACATGGCCATGGCTTCTGCGACGACGTTGCCGAAGTTTTCCGAGTAGGAGGGCAACACAAACATTTCCGCGTTTTCATACAGCGCCCACTTGTGGACGTCGCTCACGGCGCCGACGAACCGCAGGCGATCCGCAACGCCCTCACTATCGGCCAACACTTTCAGTTCGGCCAAATAGTCTTCATCGTCGTTCCCGGCGACGATCAGGGTGAGTTCTGTCACCCACTTCCAGGCGCGAATCAAGCGATCCAGCCCCTTCTTGCGATTGATTCGGCTCAAGAACAGCGCATACGGACGCGGAACACTGCCGAACGGCCCGGCGCTGATCGATGGATGCGTGGTAGGCCAGCTGACGCCGTTCGGTACGCAGAAAATCTCCGGCAGCTCTAGCTGCATGGCGTTGGCTTCATCGCCCTCGATCTCGGCGGTAACGTGCAGTCTCGCGGCTTCAGCAAACGAGCGGCGCTCGACCAAATCGATCCACACCGATTTCGCAAACCGGCTCTTCCGTCGAATTACGTCGGGGACCAGCATGCCGCGTGGGGATATGAGGTAGGGCACGCCGGCCCGCTTGGCTGCCCGCGCAGCGACATAGGTTGGCCACAAAAAAATGGAATGCAGGTGCACCAAGTCGAATTCAGCGACGGATTCTCGCACCTTGCGGGTGAGTCCCGGACTCCAGAACAGACGACGCAACGCCGGCACGGGAAAGTAGTGGATCGAGACGCCCTCCAGCTCCACCGCTTCGCCCAACGGCACGTCCGAGTCGTTGTCGCCGTCTATGTTGGTCGTGTAGACGCTGACGTGATGCCCGCGACTTACCAGCGACGCGCATAAGGCCTGAACCGACCGAATCGGGCCCCCATAGCGAACCGCCGGGTAATAGGAAGGCACGACATGCAATACGCGCAGTGGGGCGGCAGATCGCGCCATAGCCGCGCGAGTGAGTGGTGATTTCAACATCAGTGGCGCTGTTTTTTTATCGAGCCATCGATTGCGGCCATTTGAACACCGTTTCGTGGGACGACAAGGGAATCGGGGCGCAGAGTATCGGGTGTGGACGATGACACCAATGTGACATCGGCTATCACAGAGACGTCACACACAGCGGACACAATCATCGGCTATGTGTGGAATTCTTGGCCTGTTCACCCTGGGCGTCCAACCGCCCGCCGAAACCTTTGCTGCCGCCTTGGAACGTCTGAAACTGCGAGGTCCGGATGATTCCGGTACCTGGCGGGACGAGTGCGTTCTGCTCGGGCATCGCCGGCTCGCAATCGTCGATTTGTCGGCCACCGGCCGCCAGCCCATGGAGTCCTCGGATCGGCGATATGTCATTGTTTTCAATGGCGAAATATATAATCATGGCGAGCTTCGTCCGCGCTTGAATCCGCGCGGCGCCTGGCGCGGCACCTCGGATACCGAGACCTTGATTGAAGCCTATCGCGCCTGGGGCGTGGACTGTTTGAGTCATATCAACGGCATGTTTGCGTTCGCTATTTGGGACCGGATCGAGCGCACCCTGTTCGTCGCGCGCGACCGCATGGGCGTCAAGCCGCTGTACTACTCGGATCGGAATGGCAGTTTTGGGTTCGGCTCGCGGCCGGGCGCCCTGAGCATGTTGGTCGGTGACGGCGGCTTGGAAATTAATCCCGAAGCGCTGCGCGTCTACCTGGAATTGGGGTATATCCCGGCGCCCCTGTCGTTTCACCGGGACATCCACAAACTCCCTGCCGGCCACTACCTGCTTGCGAATGCGCGCGGCATACGGCGGGTTCGCTACTGGGATTACCGCTCGATCAAACCCGACCTGGCCATGAACTCGCGTCCGGAGGGCGACCTCGTGGAAGAGTTGGACGCACTCATTCGAGACGCGGTCAAGGCAAGATTGATGTCAGATGTGCCCCTTGGGGCATTTTTGTCGGGCGGCGTCGACAGCGCGCTGGTCGTCGCCGCGATGAAAGGTGCGGGCGTCGGACACCCGAAAACTTTCACCATCGGCTTCACCGAAGAGGCCTACAACGAAGGGCCGGCCGCCGCAAAGGCTGCCCGGTACTTAGGGGTTGACCACATTCATGAGACCTTGGACGTCAACAGTCTGCTGGATCTGCTGCCGGCCTATATCCAAGAGTTCGACGAGCCCTTTGCCGACAGTTCCGCTTTTCCCACCATGGCGGTGGCACGGCTCGCACGCCGACACGTCACCGTTGCTCTGAGCGGCGACGGCGCGGACGAGTTGTTTGGAGGCTACCACTATTATCCTTTGATCGACCGCCTGGCGCCAATGCTCGGGTGGCGCGCCGGCACCCGGCGCTCGGCGGGCCGCCTGTTCAACTCGCTACCCTGGCATCGCACCAAGCTTCTCGCGGGTGCTCTGCAGTGCAGCGACGTGGTGGGACTGTTTCATTTCCTGCGCAGCGTGGGTAAGGACTACGCGCCGCTCGTGAACCCGGACGTCCTGCAAACGACCGCCACTTCGGAGAGCTGGTTCGCACAATTCGCCACCGGGCTCGCCGTGGATCTGTCGGCGTCCGAAAACGCCATGCGGCTCGATGCCGGCCTGACCTTGCCGGATCTGTTTTTGCAAAAAGTCGACATCGCCACGATGGCATATTCGCTCGAAGCGCGATGCCCGATGACGGACTATCGCCTCGTCGAATGGTCGATGCGCTTGCCGATTCAGTACAAGGTACGCCACGGCGAAACCAAGTACTTGTTGAAGAAAGTATTGAGCAAGTACCTGCCCGCCGATTGTGTGTATCGTCCCAAGATGGGATTTGCCGTGCCGCTTGCACAGTGGCTGCGCGGCCCGCTGCGGGCATGGGCGGAGGAATTGATTCACGACGACGCACTGATGTCCCGGCTTCCCTTGGACAAGGCACGAGTTCGCGACTTGCTGCGGCAACAATTGGAAGGCGACCGCGAATCGCATCCGCTCCTTTGGAGCGTGCTGATGCTGCTGTGCTTCGTGCAAAATCACGCCGAACGGCGCGCAATGCCCGTCATGGCGTATCGCGAAGTGGCATGACGGAGTCTCCACAAAATGCGCCGCGCGTTCTGTTCCTCTTCACGGAAGTGTTTGCCCATGGCGGAATCCAGAGGTTCAACCAAACGATTCTCGATGCCGCGACCAGGCTGGGCATCCACTGTCGGGTGCTGTCGTTGAATGATTCGACGGCGCCGGCCGCGAGTCATCCCGAGCATCGCAATCTGTCGGTCGTGGGGTTCTCAGGGAACCGGCGCCGATATGCGCTCGCCGTGGCCGCCGAACTCCTTCAAGGACGCTATGATCGGGTACTGATCGGTCACGTCAATTTCTTGCTGCTTGCGATCGCCGTTCTGGTCCTGCGGCCATTCAGTCGAGCTCCGACTATGCTGGTCGCTCACGGCATCGAAGTATGGAGCGGCATTGGCTGGGCCCGACGGTACGCATTGTCGAGGGTCGACCGCATCTTATGCGTCAGTCACTACACACGGCGGCGAATCCTCGAACAGGCCCCCGCGTTGGCCCCTGACCGTCTGGTCATTTTCCCGAATGCGCTCGCGAGTTCTTGGGGCCGCGTGGCGACCGTACCATTCGCGCGTTCACTGCCGGCGCACTTCATTCTGTCGGTGACGCGGCTGGATCGCGGCGATCGGTACAAGGGGATCGCCACCGTCATCGAGGCGTTCGGCATGCTGGCGGACGACTCGATGCACTATTGCATTGTCGGTCACGGCAGCGATCTGCCGTTCCTGCGGCTGGTCGCCGAGCGTTGTGGCGTCAGGGATAGAGTGCATTTCATGCACGGAATCAGCGACTCGGAACTGATTGCGCTTTATCAGAAATGCGCGGCGTTCGTGCTGCCGAGCGGCAAAGAAGGATTCGGCATCGTGTTTCTCGAGGCGATGTTCTTCGGCGCGCCGGTCATCGCGGCGGAAGAAAAGGGCGCGCTCGATGTCGTTCGGGATGGCGAAACCGGTCTTTCAGTTCGCTTTGGCGATACGGTCGCGATCAAGGGGGCTATCGAACGCATCCAGTCGGATGGCGATTTGCGCGAACGTGTGCGCGCCAACGGCCGCTCGCTCGTCGTCGAGGACGGGCCATTCACTTTTACGGGCTTTACCCGTCGGTGTGCGGAAGTCTTTGAGGTCGGTGAAGCGGCCGCAGGCTGAGGATCCCTAGCGCAACAGGCTGGCCCATCGGGCAAGAGCTCTCTGCGACGTAAAATTGTCCAGGTACAGCCGATAGCCGTTCCGCCCCATTTCCTCACGGCGCCCGGAGTCGGTCTTGAATTCCACGATCAGCCGCCTGAGCTCCCGCGCATCTCCAACGGCAACCGCCACGCCCGCTCGCGCCGGACCAATCAACCGTGGAATTTCGCCATCTTGATCGCCGACGAAGATGATCGGCCGGGCCGAGGCCAAAATTCCATACACTTTACTCGGCACGATCAAGCCTTCCAGGGCGGGCAGCAGACTCACCCAATGCGCATCGGCCGCGGCCAAACTGTCGAGCAGGGAAGCGCGGGGCTGGTAGGGCAGGAATTGAAAATTATCCAGGCCGCGGCGACTTACGGCTTGCCGAAGCGCCAGCATGCCCGCGCCGCCCCCAATCATGAGAAATACAATGTCTCTGTCTTCGCTCAGCAGGGAGGCGGCGTCGAGCAGAGTGTCGAACTCGTGCGCCCGGCCAAGATTTCCCGAGTAACCGACGACAAATTTACCCGCCAACCCAAATGCAGCGCGAAGCACGCTTTCCGCCGCCGTTTTTGGGGGCCCGGTAACGCTATCCGCCCAGTTTTCGATGACGCAAATCCTTGCCGCGGGAATCCCGAGCCGCTCGAGGAACTCGCGCATGCGCTCGCCCAGCACAATGTTCATATCCGCGGCGCGCAGTGTTGAATCACGAAGCTTGCGCACGAATGCGTCCATCCATTGCGGCAGCGGGTTATTGCCCAGTTGCGATGCCACTTCCGGAAAAATGTCCTGCAGCCAATTCACGAGATGAGCGCCCTTCAGCTTGGCCGCTGCCATTGCAATGATGGAAATGAGCGGCGGATCGGTTTTTGCCACCACTGTGTCGCCGCGATTCAGCACTTTGAACAGGGTCCAAGCGCTCGATAGGTAAAAGGATAGGTAGTCGACCGCGCGGCCGACCAGGCGGTCTCGGCCAAAGCGCGTCGTCCAGACCCGGTGCACGATTACACCATTGATAGTTTCCAGCGGCGTCAAGCCCGCTCGGGCGTCGTTGTACAGCTGGCGCGAGCAAAGCACGTGAACTGAAAAACCGTCCTGTGCCAGACCGAAACTCAAATCCGACAACATCTGGCTGGTGGCCGACTCGTCAGGAAAGAAATAGCGATTGACAAAAATCACTTTGGACATGGCGGATGTCTCATTCGCGGTGCGGCGGGCATCAGTTCCCCGTCATTGACTGCGATTCGCGTAGGGCCGCGCTAACGGCTCGCCGATGAAAAGCCCCTGACCCGGCATGGCGACGCTCTTCCAGTAGGCTTCGATGACGGTTTCACCGCGCAAGTAGTGATGCATCAACACGCTGATGTTCGGGAATTTCTCCAGATGGTTGCAGGGCTCCGAGACATTGCCATAGGACGCAGCGGCACCCTGCTTCAGCCACGCAGCGGCGGACATTTGCTTCCGTCCGGTGAGCACTCCTCCCGTCGACGTCAAGTGATCGGCGATGGCGCCGGGAAGGAAGTGAATATGCGAAATTTCATCGACGCGGGCCGCGCCGGTGAAATAACCGATCGCGCCGGTCACTTCCTGCTCGGACGGATCGTCCAGCTCGACCACCGGCACATGATTCCCGAGCTCCGATGCGATTTCATGGTAGGTCGCCGATCGCACATTGCGAGCCGCGTCTCGTGTGCGAACCAGATACACGGCCCCGCGCGGATTGGACCCCTCGGCGGCAATTCCACGCTCGATCAGGGCACGCGCCGCCGCCGCATCGTCGCTGGGAATCAACATCGCGGGCCACCAGCCAACCGTGTCGGCCGGCAGCCAGCCGTCCGAGTCGAATAAGGGATTCGGTGCGGTAAGACCGCATCCGGGTTCGCAAAACGCCGATCGATAGCCCGCGGCGAAAGCGGATGTTATCGACATGCAGCCCACCGCGAAGGGCCGGGACCAGACAAGCGCTAGCGATTGCACCGATGCCGGCAGTTGATCCAATGCACGGAGTCGCAGCGGCGCAAACACACCGGGCGCGAGGATATTCTCGCCGCCAAGGTGGACTCCCACGACATTGGATTTTGGGATGGAGCGGTGCGCGGCGTAGTAAAACGCGACTTCTTCACTCGAGGCGTCGTCCAGATTGTACAAAACCCCGAGTCTTTCGGCGCTCAAGGTCTCGGCATTCGCGCAGCCGATGGACGCCGCCGCGATCATCGTCAACATTCTCAGCAACGAAACTCAGCCGCGCTCTGAGTTCAAGTTGGCCGCAGCGGCCGGAACTCGCTGCACCACAGGGCGTTCGCCGAACAAAGGAATGGCGCCTCGCTGCTTGCGATCCAGAAGCACGTGCTGCAGGAGTTGCACGGTGATGGTTCCTTGCTGATCGGCGAAGGCATACACCAGCGCCAGGTCACATAGCTGATTGATCAGACGGGGAACGCCGGCCGTGCGCGCATGAATGAACGCGATCGACTCAGGGTGGAACAGCGACGGATCGCCTCCGGCGACCGTCAGCCGATGCCCGATATAGGCGCGCGCATCCTCCAGCGTCAACGGCCCCAGGTGGAAATCGACCGACACCCTCTGCGCAAATTGCTCGAGTTCGGGCTGCGCCAGCTTGGTTCTCAGTTCCGGTTGGCCGACGAGCAGCACTTGCAGCGACAGGTCACATTCGGAATTGACATTCGACAGCAGCCGCAACTCCTCCAGAATCGTAGGCGTGAGATTATGCGCCTCATCGACAACCATGAGGGTGCGCCTTCCCTTGGCATACTCCTGTACGAAATAGTCGATCAGCGCCTCATATTGCGCAATATCCGAGTCGTCATGAGGCGCTATGCCGAACGATGACAGCGCCCATGGGTGTATGGAGCTAAATTGTCGGTGCGTATTACTGATCAACCCTACCGTGATTTTCTTGTCCAGGTTGCGCAAAAAGTGGCGCAGCAATGTTGTCTTGCCCGACCCGATCTCGCCCGTCAGCAGACAAAACGGCGCTTGCGACTCGACCGCGTACTCCAGCATCGTCAGTGCCGCGGCGTGCTGGCTCGACGGATACAGGAATCCAGGGTCCGGATTCATTGCGAAAGGCATTGCAGTCAAATGAAAGTAGTTCTTGTACATGATCGACTATCCGTATCCGGAACCGACGTCGGTCGCCTTGTTGAGTACGGTGCCGAGAATCGGTGTCTTGCGCAGCAACTCCATGCAGCGCAGCAAGTCGTCACGCCGCGTGGCACGTTCCGCAATCACCACGAGGCCGCACTCGACCAACGGCAGGAAGGCCAAGGCATCGTCCGCGCTGAGCACCGGTGGCAGATCGAATACGATAATTCGCTCCGGATATCGGCCTCGCAAGTCCGCCACGAGTTCACGGCCCCGCGGGCCCGCCAGCGCTTCGGAAGAATTCGCAAGTGCCGCGCGAGCGGGCAATATGACCAATCGATCGAAGCCTTCCGGGTGATACAGACATTGTTCGACGCGGGCGTTGCCGCGCAACAGGTCATCGACGCCGAGTTCGGCGTTGATCCCCAGCGTAGCCCCGATCGACGGATGCCTCAGATCGCAATCGACGAGCAGCACCGTATGCCGTCGATCGTTGGCCAGACTCACCGCCAGATTGATGGCGGTCGTCGTCTTGCCGTCGTTCATACTGGGGCTCAAGACCGCCATCGTCCGCCAGCCGTTCTCGTCCATTCGCTGGATCACTTGCGTGCGCAGCATCCGAAAAGCCGCAACCGCCGCCTCATTGCCGTCAGGATTGACGATGCGTTTCGATTCGAGTGCGCTCGCATCGGGCGTGAATACCCGCGTATGGGTGTACACGATCTGGGCCGGCAATCCAGGCGCTGACCGAGGCGAGTCGGACGGCGGATGCGCCCTCGTCTCCGGATCGATTTTGGGCGCTTGCGGCTCCGCGCCGAAGCCGCGTTCGCGTTCCTGTCGCGCCAAATCGAGTGCTTTGCGAATTCGATCCACAGGTCACATCCCGAATCGACGCGTGAGGGTGATCCACAGCACATCGAGAGGCCGCACGAACAGATGCACGATGGATACGCCGGCGATCAGGATCGCAAAGCTGCCGGCCCAGGAATAGCGAGTCCGCAGTTTGCGGTTACGCTGCTCCGCGGCAGTGACGATGGTCGGAATCGCGGCCAACGGGGGTACGCTCAGCAATTGTCTGACATCGCCGAACCCGCGGACCGACGGGTCGAACAGGTCCTTGATGACGGCCGCGCCCAAGCCCAAGCCAAGGCTCAACACGAGGCCTGTCACCATGATCAGAAAACGATTGGGAGTGACCGGTTTTTCCGGCGGAAGCGGCGGCTCGATCATGGTGAATCGTTCGCCTTTGCGCTCCGTCTCCAGGTTTTCCGACACCTGCACGTCGCCTTGTTTCGCCCGTATCTGCTGGTACTTCAGCTGCGCGCTTTCCAAATCCCGCGCCAGCTCGCGGTAGTCCCGCTCCACCGCGGGCGCTTGGGCCAGGCGGCGCTCGTAGTCGTCCAGCTTCGCCCTCAGTTCATCCCGTTTTGTCTCCGCGCGCTGCCGTTCGACGCTCAAGGCGTCAAGCTGACCCTTGACCTGAATGTACACCGGGTTATCCGCATGCGCCTCCGCCTTCTTTGCGGCGCCTGCTGTCGGCTGCGCCGCCAGTTCCTTCTCTAGTTCCCCGACGAGATGACTGAGCCGCACGACGTCGGGATGATCAGGCGCATATTTTTCCTGCGCTCGCGAGAGCTGTGCCTTGGCCTCGCTCAACTGGCGCGCGATGTCGCTGGTATCATCATGCTCCTTCGCCTCCTTTTCGAGGCCCGCGATCTCGCGTTCCGTATTGACGATGTCTGGATGGCCGGGTGCGTAGCGCGCCTTGTAGCTGGCGAGCGAGAATTTCAGCGACTTGAGCCGGTCATCGACCCCCATGACTCGCTGTCCGGTATCCGAATACACCTGCGACGTGGGATTCAACTGCGCCAGCTGCGCGCGCAGCATGACCAGTTGCGAATCGAGCGCGGCGATCTGATTTTCAGCGTCGTGCAGTTCCAGTTCGGTCCGGTCGCTGACCTGCACGTTCAATTGAGAGAGTTCAGGGAGGCTATTTTGATGCTTCTGCTTGTAGTCGGCGAGCTTCTTGTCGAGTTCGGCGATTCGCGCTTCCTGCTTCGCCGCTTCCTCGGAAAAGAATGCCGTTGTCTGTTCCGCCATCTGGGTTCGGGAGGCGAGATTTTCGTTCAAGAAGAGCGTCGTCAGCTCGCTCGCCACCTTCAAGGTCAAATCGGGGGAGCGATTCTGATAGGAGATCGTGAAAGCGATCGTCGCTTGGGTCGGGCGTCCGCTGCGCGGGTCGATCACGTCGGCACTGATCATCTTCAGCGAAATGTCGCTGCGCATTTTTTGCAGCAATACTTCGCGCGGCTTCGATTCGCGAATATCAGGATACAGCTTGTACCGTTCGATCAGCGTCATCAGGTTCTGGGTCGTCATGACGCGCTGACTGATGACCTGCACGCGTTGGTCTGCGAACGAACTGATGGCGGAGCGGACCAACTCCTGCGGGATCTCTTGCTGCTCGATCAAGATGGTGGCACCAGTGCGATACGTCGGCGGCCACGTGACCGCCATGGCGATGGTCATTGCCGCGCAAATCCCCGCCACGACGAAGAATGTGCTCCGCAGCCGCCAAAAACCCCTAAGTCTCTCCCGCAAATCCATTGCGGGAGCGGGGGTCATCGATTGGGCGGTTGCGTTCATTTAGTGATTGGTCCGGTGGAACTGCCGCGATATTTCGAGGCTGACCCCGTTCGACGTGGCGTTGATCGACGGCTGCTGGATTTTCTGCCCGATTTTGGTCACATGCAGCGTGAGCATCCATTGTTCGGTCCAATGCCAGATGGTGGACAAGTCGCCGCTGTAGAAGCGCCGTTGAGTGCTGCCCCCGGTGATCAGCGGATCGGTTATGCTCGACCAGGTAATGCCCGCGCTGAATGTCCAGCGTTCCGAAGAATTGTAGTTGGCGAGCGCCTTGACATTATCCTGGCGCGACACGAAGGCGAAACCGGTGGGCGCGAGCGCTCGCGAAGCCGTGGCGGAGACTGTAAGGGATTCCGCTTGGCGAACTAAATTCACCGAATAAAGAAGCCCCTTTTGCGTGCTGTCAATATTCCCCAAAAAATACCGGTAATGATCGGTGGACTTCGAATAACCCGCGGCGGTGGTCAGGGTCCACAGTTCGCTCAAGCGACGGTCGAATCCCAGCTGTACATTGACGCTGTCGCTCGAGGTCAAGTGATTGAGGGAATTGTAGCGGCTGGCTCCTCCGAGAACTCGTAGGGTGTCTCGCTCACTGACCGTGTATGCGAAGACCGGCGAGACACTGGAATAGCGATAATCGACCAAGTTCGTCGATCCGGTGTTTTGCGCATACAGCGTGCGTGCGGTGCTTACATCCAGTTGAACCTGAGCCCGCACCGTAAGCAATCGCTGCCAATTCAAGTCTTCGGTCGACGTATCACGGCGCACGCCGATGCCGTTCGCGAGTTCGCCGGCGTAGAGCAGAGAGGAATCGCGATACAGAGCGCCGGTAAAGCTCAACGACCCCAATTCGTTGGTGGACTGCGCGCTGGCATCCAAGTGATAGTAATTCGACGTCACTGCCGAATAGCCGGTGGCGCCGCCGTAGCGCGCCCGCGGTATCAAGGAGAAATGCACGGCATCCACGTCATAGTTCACCGGCAGATCGACCACCAGCGCCCCGTGAGTCTCGGATCGGGGGTTGGTTGCAAACAATTCGGGGTTCGACGCATATTCCGCCGCCACCCCGATCAACGGCTGCGTGCTCAAGGGCCCGGCGAATACCCTGCTGTTTGTGGAAACGCTACTCACGGTGATCATCAATAGGAGTAACGATGCCCTCACGGCACGATTACCGTATCCCCGCTTTGTAATAGGATGTTCTGGTCGAGGTTACGGCCTCTCGCAACATCGCTGTAGCGGAAACGAATCGAGGTTTGATGCGATCCGTCCCGGTGCAGTACCCGAATTTTGTCCGTATTCGCGAACGCGGTCGCGCCGCCGGCCAGACTCAACGCCTGCATCACATCGGTGGGGCGCAGCAGCGGGAAATCGCCCGGACGATTGACCTTGCCGATCACAAATACGCGGTTGCCATTGGGGGCTTTGACGGAAACCGTGATGACCGCGTCCGGAATCAGCTTGCGAACCCGCGTTTCTAGTTCGGTCCGTAGTTCAGCGGTCGTCCGGCCGGCCGCCTGGATGTCGCCCGCCAAGGGAAACGAGATGCCCCCGTCCGGGCGGATCAGAACCTCGCTCTGAAGATCCGTTTCCTTCCAAACGACAACCTGGAGCAGGTCGCCGGGCTGCAGTCGATAGCCCGTTGGCAGGAGGATTTCTTCCGCCCGGAGCAGGGAACATCCGGCCAAAACCATGACGAGAACACGCCAACCATGCCTCATCATTGATTCCCACCCATATTGCACTGCATCAGAACTCGTTATTTTGGCCGAGCGGACCTGAAAGTCTAGAGGGCCTTTGTGAGAGTTTCATTGCAGCCGGTGACATAGATGACAAATGTCATACGGGCGCCAGAGCGAACGTCCGGGGAGAGTCGCCTCTCCCCGGCGTCTTCGGATCAAGCAGGCAGGTTGGACGGTAACCGAGACTCGTTGCGGTGGCGGCGTTGCCAACCGAGCAACAGCAAACCGGAGGCCAACAGTGCGATCGACGCCGGCAGTGGAACCGGCGTGACGCCGTTGGACTGGAATACTATGTTCATCGAATAGACGCCGAGGTCGAGCGGTCCCTGCGCCACGCCAAACCACTGCGCAAAAACGCGCCCGCCGGTCACTTTGAAGGTCTCCGTGCCCGCGCCCATTTCAGGCCCCAAGAGTCCGCTGGTCGTGCCGAGCACCATATTGAGGCTCGCGAGTTGCTCAGGCCACGCCACGTTCGACAGCGTGACCGTCAACGTGCCTGGGCCCGAGATGTTGAAGGATTGCACGAAGGATTGCTGTCCTTGTACGAAACCGCTGCCGTCGTAAAGGACTTGAGCGGCGCCGGCCGACCCGATTCCGGCAATGGCCGCGACGAGCATGATGCCAGCGGAAAAAATATTTCGGACTTTCATGTCGCTTCCTCGCGGTGCTGAAAACTGACCGTCACGCTGCAGGACGCTGCGCGTTGACTCGAACTTCGCCCGCGGGCGTCGAACGCGCCTCGTCCGGTTTGGATTCGTCAAGGCGATACACGTACTTGTCGTACAGATACCCACGCAATGAATGCCCCTGGCCGGACCCCTCGACCGGCGAGCTATTGCCATCCTTCAGACGCATCATCAGGTATTGCTCGCGAAGGCCGTTCATGGCGAGCAGTGCGATGTCATCGCGGTGCACGCGGGCATCCTCTTCCGCTCGCTCGTTGATGATTCTTTCGAGTCGAAAGGCATCGAACTCGAAGTAGCGAATCAGCTCGTCTCCGGACTCAACCAGCACCGGCACCAAGTTGCGGCCCCGAATGGCCTCGTCGCACAGCGGCGAGTTTCGGTTGAGCATCGATTTGATCGCGAATCGGATGATGTCCGAATCGCGCACCCCCAATCTTTGCGCCATTCGCTTGATGTTGCGCAGGTCGCTCTCTCCCAGCCGAATCGACACGGCCTGTTTTCGATGGTCGAGCACAGTTTCCCCTCGGTTATTCTTGGCTGTCACACGAGACGAGGAGAATCGTATGAGAAAAGTATCTCGTGTGGATGGCAGTTCTATGACAATTTGAACATAATGCGATGCCACACCGCGACGGAACTGCGCTCGATGCGTCGCGTCAATCGATGACGAAGACAATGGGTAAGTATGGCGAAGTGCCGCTGCGGGTTGCACGCTGCGCCGCTGCATGCGGCGTCGCTGCGTGCGGCGACCGGGAGCGAGTGATCGCAGTTTCTTAGGAGAGGTGGGTTCTAACGCGTGTCAGTGATTGGTCGCGCTGGAGCGGCGCGATGGCGCGGAGGCCGCGGTTATCCGGCGGCGCGGGGAATTTATCGAGCCTGTTGAGGGAACCTTAAGCCGCTGACATCACCGCCCTGGCATCTTCGGCGGGCGTCCGATCTTCTCGCTCGTCGAGCGCCTCGAGTTCTTCTTCCAGCGCATCGCGCAGCGACTCGAGCTCGCACAACCGGACGCGCGCGTGGCGCCAGGCGGCTTCGGTCAGCGCCATCGACTCGAGCAGCGCCTCGCATTCGGCTCGTACTGTGGAGGCGGCTTTGAACGCCGCGAACCAGCGGCGCTCGAGCAAATCCGCCGCCGCGTCCCCGTCCATGTAGCGATTGATCATATCCGTCCTCTGTTGCTAGTCCTGGCCCAGTATGCTGTCTTCGAGGCGCTCGATTTTCGCCATGATCCGCGCTTTGAGCGCTTCGCAGCGCTCCAGACGCTCACGCGCCCGGTCGAGGAGGACGGCCTTCGCCTTCGGGCTATCGGCGAGACATTGATAATCGGCTCGCGCGACGACGCTGGACTCGTAGGCCTGGCGCCATTCTGTTTCCAGATTATTCATGTGGAGGTCGAGGTCGAAGTCGAGACTGCTCACGGGTTTCTCTCCTGTCCGGAAGTGACTCGATCCTGCCTTGCGAACATGACGATAAGCAGACAGAAATGCGGCATTTCCTTGACTCCGGCATGCCGCCAAAGAAAAGGCCTCGCGAGGAGGCCTTGAAACACGGGGATCGAAAACCAGAGACGCTGTGGGCCGCGGATGCACCAATACTACTGCCGTACCTGAGTCAGCGCTGCGGCCTGCCGGGCGCGGCTCAGCCAGGAACTGGCGGAAACCGCGACCGCGCGCTGCACCTTGACCGCCCTGAGGGTGGGGGTGGAACGCCCGACCGCCTCCCCGGCCAACCCCATGGCGAGATCTCTCTGCAACGCGTGCCAGGGGAGGCTCCACGATTCCAATTTGTCATTCATATCCATGAGTACCCATTAGACCGCGTGGAGTTGACAGCGGTATGAAAATTGGATGGCGTTTGCATCATCTTTATGCCGCTTGCCCGACGGGCAGTTCAACGGCCGGCGCCGGCGTCTGTTCGCGCAGTTTGGGCCAATCGATCAGGCGCAAATGCCCGTTCATGTCTTCCACCAGCGAGGTGCAGCTCTCGACCCAGTCGCCGTCGTTGCAGTACAAAATCCCGTCGATGTCGCGCATCTCGGCGCGATGGATATGCCCGCAGACCACCGTGTCGACGCCGCGCTTGCGCGCCGCTTGCGCGACCGCGTCCTCGAAACTGCCGATGTATTGAACTGCCTTCTTGGCCTTGTTCTTCAAGTACGAGGAAAGCGACCAGTGCGGCAGATTGAACAGGCGCCGCACCCAGTTGATATAGGGATTCGCCGCCAGCAGCACGTCATAGATGCTGCTACCCAATTTCGCGAGCCAGGGGCTGCACTTCACCACGCTGTCGAATTCGTCGCCGTGCAGCACCAGCATGCGCCGGCCGTCGGCGCCTTGATGGATGTACTCACGGTGAATTTCGAGATTGCCGAACACGGCGCCGTCGAATTCGCGGAATACCTCGTCGTGATTGCCGGGGACGAAAATCACCTTGGTGCCGCGCTTGGCCTTGCCCAGGATCGTGCGCAGCACGTTGTTATGCGACTGCGGCCAGTACATGCTCTTTTGCATGCTCCACACATCGATGATGTCGCCGACCAAGAACAGGCAATCCATTTCGACGTGATGCAGAAAATCGAGCAGCAGGTCGGCGCTGCAGCCTTTGAACCCCAGATGGATGTCTGAGATGAAGACCGTTCGCAATCGCAGCGGCGGCAAGGCGTTACGTTCCAGCATTACTCTCTCCAGAGGGTTCGCCACACCTGACACGATCGCGACTTCGTGTTACGGAAGCGTTACCCCGGAAAGAAGATTTGTTTACAAAAAAGGCACTTAGGCGTGGAACATCGCGTGGAACAGCACAAATGTGACCTAAGGCTCACTCCAGACGGGCTGCTGGGACGGGAGAGGCGAACCGGTAGCCAAATCCGCGCACGGTTTGGATATAGGCCTCATAGCCGGGTTCGGTGAGGATCTTGCGCAGGCGTTGCACATTGACGTCGACCGTGCGCTCGTCGACTTCGCTGTCGCCGCCCCACACCTGGGCCAGCAACTGGGTCCGATTGAAGGTTCTGCCGGGATGCGACATCAGAAACTCGAGCAGCCGATATTCGACCCCGCGAAGGTTCAGCGAGCGGCCTTGCGCGGTCACCCGATTGGTCGACCCGTCGAGCACCAGGTCGTCGCAGCTCAAGGTCGAGCGCTCATCCTCGTAGTGGTGGGAGCGCAGGACCGAGCAGACTCGCGCCACGACTTCGCGCAAGGAGAACGGCTTGGAGATGTAGTCGTCGGCGCCGAGATTCAGACCTGTCACTACATCTTGTTCACCCGACAGCGCCGACAATATGATCAGCCTGACCGCCTGCGGCGCGCGCGCCCGGCGCACACCCTGAATCACCTCGAGCGCGGCAAGGCCCGGCATGTTCCAGTCGATGATGACCAAGTGCGGCGGTCGTTCCGCCACGGCCGTGACGGCTGCAGATCCGTCGGTGATGGCCCGTACTACGAAACCGCATTCGCCGAGCTTCTGGCGGAGCGGTTCGATGGCGGCAACATCCTGATCGACGATCAGTATTTGTTTATTGGTTTCGGTGGCAATCATGCGCCACGCCATTAGAGAGATGAAGCTTTACAGTTCGTTGACTGTTTTGTGACCCTTGAAAAGAAAATCCTGCAACCCGGGCGGCGGCGACGAACAGCAACGCCACTCGATCGAGCGGCGCCATCAAGCGGCGCCCATCAAGCGGCGCCGGAAATCGTCGGCGCCGTGCATCGCCGCACAGAGTGAAGCGTTGCCGCGCGTACCGAGACCGTGGAGTAACCGCGCAGCGCCGGCGGCCGCCGGTCTGCCTCCGCCGCATCGTTGTTCGAGGCATTCCACGCCGCGAGCAACACGCCGAGCGCCAGCCAGTTGAGCGACGCCTCGCGGCGCTGCGTCCACCAAGCGTCCGTGGAACCGCATCGCCCCGCGCCGCCCGCTCTACAGGGGGAACCTCGCGCAATCTGTACCGTTGAAGTCGTCATGATCCGCTCCTCGTTGGGATTTCACGACTTCAAGTGTCGGGAGCGAATCGCGATTCCTCCGGGCTCGATTCGGGCTTCCTTGAGGCCAAAGATGGCGAATCATGGCAGCCTCAATTGACCGGTCATCGGCTATGATTCCGGGATGAAAAAGCAGATTGCCATCGTCGAGGATGAGCCGGCTTTGCGCGAGAATTACGCTGCGGCGCTGGCGCGGCACGGCTACGCGATCAAGACCTATGGCAACCGCAAGAACGCCATGCAGGCGTTTCAAGTCCGCCTGCCGGATCTCGCCATCATCGACATATCGCTCGAGGACGAGGCGGAAGGCGGATTCGATCTGTGCCGCGACCTGCGCGCGCTCTCGGCCGAGCTGCCCATCATCTTTCTCACCGCTCGGGACAGCGAACTGGACGCGGTGTCGGGTTTGCGCCTCGGCGCCGATGATTTTCTGACCAAGGATGTCAGCCTGCCGCATTTGGCGGCCCGCGTCGCGGCGCTGTTTCGGCGCATCGACGCCCTGCGGCGACCGGACAATGCCGCGGAAATCGTACGGCGCGGCTCCCTGTCGATCGACGCCGAAAAAATGCAGACCTTGTGGAATGGCACCCCGGTCACGTTGTCGCTGACGGAATTTTGGATCGTGCACGCATTGGCCCGCAATCCGGGACATGTAAAGAACCGCCAGCAACTGATGGATGCCGCCAACGTGGTTTTGGACGACAATACCATCACCTCTCACATCAAACGCATGCGCCGCAAATTCCAGCAGATTGATCCCGCTTTTGATGCGATCCAGACCGTGTATGGAATGGGTTATCGCTGGGTCGAGTGAGCATCCGCCTGCAACTGCTGATCGTCGCGCTCACCACGCTGGTGCTGCCGTGGGCGGGGTGTCAGTACGCGCGCGAGCTCGAGACGGCGCTGCGCGACTCGCAGGAGAAATCATTGCTGGCGAGCGCGGGCACCATCGCCAATGCCTTGTCGGCGCAACCGCAACGGGTATTTCACGAATCTGACGACACACCGGCAGCTGCCCCTGCGGCGTTTGCCGCCGATCACGGCGAGCTGTACGTCTTTCCGCTGCGCAATCAACCGCTGCTCGACGGCTATCGCGACGATTGGGGCGTCGCGGCCGATCCCATGCCCATGCCGACCACGACCGGGTACGGCGCGCGGGTGCAGGCGGGTTCCACCGACCGTTACTTGTATGTGTACATCGAGGTCGACGATACCCACTTCGACGCCGAACCCGGCAACGTGCATCTCGGGCGGGACCGCTTCGATGAAGTGGATATGACCTTGCAGCGGCCCGACGGCACTCAACACTCCTATTTCTTCGGCACCGCTGCGCCGGGGTTGATTGCGGCCCAAAGCGTCGTCAAGGGCGATCAGTCTCCGGATCGCGTCATCGACGAGCCACGCATCCAGGCATTTTGGCTGCAGACCAAGACGGGTTACCACCTCGAGGCGCGCATCCCTTTGAGCTTCGTGGGCTCGCGCCTCTGGGTCCAGGTAGAGGACGGCGGCGGCCCGGGCAAATCCGGGGTCACCGCCGAGGCTGCCCCGGGGGGCGGCCGGTTATTTTTCACCATGGCGGGGCTCAATGAGTTGCTGGCCACGTTCATCCGCGACGGCACGCGCGCCACCGTCATCGACGCCAATGCGCTGAAGCTCGGAGCCGCGGGCAACCTGGGCGCGAACACGCCGGGCGAAGCAGGCGCCGCGGAGTCCTGGTATCGGCGCTTCATGACCGTCGACAGTTCGAGTTTTCCCTTGGCGTCGTGGGCGCCGGACCGGCAGGGCGGCAACAGCGTGAGCGCTGCGCTGGCGGGTCACCCACACGCCGAATGGGTGCGCAGCACGGGAAACCCGGAGTTGCTCCTGACCGCTGCCGCGCCCATCGTGATCGACGGCGGCACGCGCGGCGCCGTTTTCCTCGAGCAGGCCGGAGATCAACTGCTGAGCCTTCGCGATCGCGCGGTGACGCGCCTGTTCAATCTGACCTTGCTGGTCACGGCCTTCTGCGTCATCGTCATGTTCGGCTTCGCAACCTGGATCAGCCTGCGCATCGCGCGCTTGCGCGACGCGGCCGATTCCGCGGTGAGCAGCGACGGAAAAATTCGCCTCGAGATGCCGGAATCCGCCCGCGCCGATGAGATCGGCGCCCTGTCGCGCGGATTTGAGCGGCTCCTGGCGCGCCTCAATGAACACACTCAGTACTTGCGTACTCTGGGTGGGAAGCTATCGCACGAATTACGCACGCCGCTCACCATCGTTCGTTCCTCCCTGGATAATCTCGAGTCCGAGGGTTTGCGCGGCGATCAGCTCCGCTACGTGACGCGGGCGCGGGAGGGGACCCAGCGCCTGCAATCCATATTGAGCGCGCTGGGCGCCGCGGCGCGCGTCGAGGAGAGCATCACACAAGCGGAAACCGTGAATTTCGATTTGCGGGATGTTTTGTCATCGGCGATTGCCGCCTATCGTGACGGCTTTCCGCAGGCGCACATCGTGCTGGAGACGCCCGCCGATCCCTGTTTCATGCGCGGCGCACCCGAACTCCTCGTGCAGCTGCTCGACAAGCTCATCGAGAACGCCGTCGATTTCTGTCCCGCCGCAGGCTTTATCACCGTGCGCCTGGAGCGCATCCTCGGCAACTATGTTTTGCAGGTGCAGAACGATGGTCCACCGATTCCGCAGGCACTTCACGGCCGCTTGTTCGAGTCGCTGTTCGAACAGCGCCAGGGCCGCGACGACAGGCCGCACTTTGGCTTGGGGCTGTACATCGTGCGCCTCGTCGCCGAATTTCATGGCGGTACAGCCGTCGCCGCCAATCGGCCCGACGGCGGAGGCGCGATATTCACCATCACCCTGCCGCTGATCTAGCGCCTCAGCGCCGCCGGGAGCCTAGTGCAGCCCCTCATGCGCGAGCAGCCAGCGTTTGCGCTCCAGGCCGCCGCCATATCCCGTCAACGAGCCGTCCGCGCCGATGACCCGGTGACACGGCACCACAATGGAGATGGGATTGCGGCCATTGGCGAGCCCCACGGCGCGTGACGCGCTGGGTTTGTCGATTCGCTGAGCCAGCTCCCCGTAACTTAAGGTCTGGCCGTAGGGAATTTCAACCAGCTCCCGCCACACGCGCGTTTGAAATGGGGTGCCCTGGCTACGCAGGGGCAAATCGAATTCGCGCCGCGTGCCGGCGAAGTATTCCCCCAACTGCCGAACCGCTGAGCCCAGGGGTCCCACCGCGATGTCCTCCGCCCAGCCGTCTGTGGATTGCGCCTTGCGGCTGGGTTCCATATACAGGCCGGTCAGATGAGTGCCGTCGGTGGTGAGCAAGAGACGGCCGATCGGGCTTTCGAAATAAGTAAATGCGTTCAAGGATTCGCTCCCAGTGACTGCCATAAATAGTGTGTCGCGTACGCCCGCCATGGCCGCCAGGCCTCCGCGAGCTCCTGCAATTTTTTCTGGTTGGCGTTCGCCGCCCGCATCAGCATCAGATCGCCGCTCGGGAATGCATCCGGCCAATGCAGCGCCCGCATCGCGATGTACTGCGCCGTCCAAGGACCGATGCCCGGCAGGCGCAGCAGCGCGTCGATCTGCTCTTCGACATTCGCTGCGAACGTCAATACGACGCGCCGCTCGAGCACGGCGGACGTCAGCACCGCGAGGCACCGGGCCCGGGCACCCACGATGCCGAGTGCGGCGATCTCGTTCGCCGTGACGGATGCCATGTGCTGCGCAGTGGGCGTCAGGCGGTTGAGCGCCGGGTAGGGAGTAGCGATGGGAGCACCAAACGCCTGTGCCCAGCGCCCCGCCAGTGTCGTCGCGCCTTTCACCGATATCTGCTGTCCGAGGATGGCGCGTACCGCGAGCTCGAAGCCGTCGAAGGCCCCGGCGACACGCAAGCCCGGAATCCGGCGCACCACCTTCGCGAGCAGGGGATCTTGGACCAGCAGCGCGCTCACCGCATCGGGTACCGCTCCCAGATCGAACAATCGCTTCACCCGGACGATGACCGCGCCGATGACCGGCGCCAGCGACGGCGAAATCTCCACGTTCAGCGCGTTGTGCTTCTTGCCCAGCGAAACCGCGATCCAGCCTTGGTGCTCGCCGATGGCGACTGTGCGCCGATAATGCGTCGCGTCCGCCATCTCGACGCCCGGGATGGCGCGCAAACGCAGATATTCCAACAAGCGCTGCCAGGCAAACGGCGGGCGAAATTCTAGCTGGCAATGCAATCCTTGGGCGGCATTCGCGCTGCCGCGAAGCGCTCGCGGACTCAAGCCGTAACGCGACTTGAACAAGGCATTGAAACGCCGCACGCTGCCAAAGCCGCTCGCAAAGGCGATCTCGGTCTGGCTCAAACGAGTGTCGGCCAGCAAGCGTTTTGCCAGCAGCAGCCGCTGGGTCTGCGCCAGTTCGATGGGCGACACGCCGAGCTCGGATTCGGTGACCCGCCGCAGGTGCCGGTCGCTGACCCCGAGCGATGCGGCCAGATCGCCGACTCGGGCGCTCGAGAGCGCGTGCTCTTCGATGCCCGCGATGGCGGCGCCGACCAAGCGGCTGACCGCATCGACGGACGCAAGACCCGGTGCGCGTTCCGGTCGGCAACGCAAGCAGGGCCGAAATCCCGCGCCTTCCGCGGCCGCGGCGCTGGAATAAAAGCGCATGTTCTCGCGTCTTGCCGGGCGCGCCGGACAAATGGGCCGGCAATAAACATGGGTGGAGGTGATGGCCACGAAGAAACGCCCGTCGAAGCGGCGGTCTCGGGCGCGAACCGCGCGTGCACAAGCATCAGAGTCGAGTTCCATGGCTGCAGAATAACAAAACGAGCGGCAAATACTCGCCGTTTTCGGACCTCTAAACCGGCGATTCGCTTTCCCGAAATTCACCGTCTGGTTGGACCCGAACGCGTCCGCGTGGCCTGGAAAGACGCGATACACTGTCTGAACCAAAAATGGGATTGATTCCTACGGGGACCACAATAATGAAAATCTTTCGCCTCGCCCCTGCCATGGGCTTCGGCCTTGTAGCCAGCGTCGGCCTGGCAACGAGCTTCGGCCTCGCAATGGCCTTCGCAATGGCGGGGCTCTTCCGCTCGGCCGCGGCATTGTCGGCGCAGGCTTCAGAGCAGACCGTTCCGGCGGATCTCATCGTCACCGGCGGCAAGATCTATACCGTCGATCCGGCACGCTCGGTGGTCGAGGCGTTGGCCGTGCGCGGCGGCAAGATCGTGTTCGCTGGATCCGCCGCGGATGCGAAGCGCTGGACCGGTCCGCAAACCAAGATCGAGCCATTGGGCGGGCGTTTGGTACTTCCGGGTCTTTTCGACTCGCACATTCACCCCCTCGAAATCATTCCCATCAAACAATGCGACCTCGACAGCGCGGCCAAGACCTTGCACGAGCTGTCCGCCTTCGTGCAGGCCTGCGTCGCGCAATTCAAGATACCGGATGGCGGCTGGTTGAGCGTGCATCAATGGAATTTTTCCAACGGCAATCAGCCCGATGCCGGCTATCCGACTCTGCGGGCGGCCTTGGACAAGGCATCCACGCGCGTCGCGATCCAGCTCCTGGGCAACGACGGTCATCACGGGGCGTTCAATAGCGTCGGGCTCGCGCGCGTCAAGAACAAAGCAGGGGCGGTCGTCGGGTTGTCCAAGCAGACCCTGGCGGGCGATTTTGCCGGGTACGCGAAATTCGTCGGCGTCGACGCCGATGGCAACCCGAACGGGGCGGTCAATGAAGACGCGCGCAATCTCATCGATGCACCCGATATGTTTTTTGCGCAATTTCCGGACCTGATGAAGGCGCGGGCGCAGATGCCGCACCTGCTGAATGCCGCGGGAATCACGGGCATCATGGACGCGCTGGTGACGGCGCAATCGCTCGAGCTGTACGACGCTCTGCAGGGCGACGGGACCCTGACCGTTCGCGCCACTCTCGCGCAATTCTATGATCCCGAGCAGATGAAGACCGCCGACGGCAAGGTGGACTACGACCGGATGCTGGCGAACGCGCAGCGCGTTCGCGCGAAATATGCGGCGAATCCCCTGATCCGCGCCGATGTGGTCAAGCTGTTCGGCGACGGCGTCATGGAAGGCAACCCCTACGCCACGCCTCCCACCCTGCCGAACACCTTGGGCCTGCACCCGTACAAGCAGCCTATCTTCGGCAAGGACAAAGACGGTAAGTTGACCGTGACGGGATACGTGGACACCGGCTCAGCGGCCTGCAAGGACGTCCGGGACAACCCGGCAAAGTACGCCGTGGCCGGCGCCGCGGCGCAATTCATGACCGAACACCACTTTCATCCCGGGCAGTGCGCGATCTCCTCCGGTCAATTGCAGCATGATCGTGCCGTCATCATGGAATTCGTGAAGCGCTTTCACCTGGCGGGATTCACGCTGCACATTCACGTCATCGGCGACGGCACCTTGAAGACCGTGCTCGACGCCCTCGAAGCCGCGCGCGCCGCCGACGGCATCTCGAGTGAGCGTGATGGGCTGGCTCACGTCCAGCTGGCACAACCCTCGGATGTGGCGCGCATCGGGAAAGATCATCTTTTCGTGGCATTCACTTATTCGTGGGCGAATGCCGACCCGGAGTACGACATGACGGTCGTCCCCTTCATAGATACGGTGATCGGCAACAGCTACGCCGCGCTGCATGCGCCCGGCAGCTACTATGAATCGAATGTCTATCCCTTCAAAGCGGTGAAGGAGGCCGGCGGCATCTTGGTGGCGGGCTCCGATGCACCGGTGAACACGCGAGACCCGCAGCCCTTCGTCAACATGGCCATCGGCGCAACCAGGCGCCTGCCCGGACAGCAGGCGCAGAACCCGGCGCAAGCCGTGAGCATTCGCGATCTTGTCGATGCCTACACCATCAACGGCGCCCGCTTCCTGCACCGTGACCAGGTCGCGGGATCGCTGGAGGCCGGCAAGTCGGCGGATTTCATCGTCGTCGATCAGGACATTCTGCAACTCGCCGATTCAGGGCATGCGGATGACATCGCACGCACGCAGGTTCTCGAGACGTGGTTTCAAGGCAAACAGGTGTACGTCAAGACGAAGCACTAGCGCCCTATTTGGCCGGCGAAAAATAATCCTGCAGCGAGGCGACGCCGAGACGCTTCGCTTCGAACAGGCTCTCGAGATGCTCGCGTGAATTGACGAGTCCGCGGGCGCGCAGAATGCCCGCCTCGTCAACCAGAGCCGCAAACGGCAGGCGGCTCACCTGATAGGTCATGCCTAACGGCGCGGACAGAATATAGGGCACGTTCGCGAGGCCTTGCGCGCGCACGAAGTCGCGATGCTCGTCGGGATTGCCGTCGCTCGCCAGTATGATGTCGAGCCAGTCCCGCTCGTGCTTGCCGCTCGATTTGACGATGGGCAGCAGCGTTTTGCACACCGGACAGGTGGGCGAGACGAACAGCAGCAGCGTGCTCTTGCCGTCGGCGCGCGCGGCCCCGAGCCGGATGCTGGCGCCGTCCAGATCGACGACGTCGACCGCAGGCGCGGGTTCGCCCACCGCCAGGCCGCGATTCAACATCAGCGCGCCCACCGGAGCGATACGCTCATGCAGCACGCCCAGTTGCCGCGTCAGCGCGAAGACGACGGCCAGCAACGCCAGGACCACGATCCAAAGCACGATGACCGAGATGGTCAGGGGCGTCATCGGGAGCCCCACATTTGCGCGGTGCGCTGTGCGTTGCCAAGGAGCTGATCGATACACAGATAAATGAGCGCAATCGTCGGCACACCGAACACAATGGTGAGTCCGTCGGTAAGCCCCAAGGGTCGATGCGTCCAGGGCAGGAACACCACGCCGGCGGCGAGCGCCGTCAAGAGATTGCGCCACACCATCCAGGCCGCGATGGTGCGCCGCTCGGGGCCGCCGCATCCGCACGCGAGGTCGCGATGGCCGCGCTTGAGATTGACGGCGATGGCGGCGGCGTATCCCGACAACAGCAGCATGGCGAGGGCTCCCGAGTAGGGGCGCGAGACGGTGATGACGAGTCCCGCCGCAATGACGATTTCCAGCAGGGGCACCAGCCAGGAGACGCGCATCCCCGGCATCGCCGGCATCAGCCCATAAGCCGAAAATATCTCATCGAACGCTTTGAGGTCGCGCAGCTTGTGTGCGCCGGCGCTGGCCAGCAGCAGCGCGATGGAGGCGGTTATCAATAGGCCGATGGCGGGATCTAGAACCATGACCCATGATAGCGTATCGCCCTCGATGAACCGCAACCCGCTGCCATCGCATCTGCGCCGAGTCGGTATCGCCTCGGCTGTCGCGGCGGCGCTGCTGCTGCTGCCGCTCCCCGCATCCGCCGGGTTCATCTGGAACCTCGGGGCCGCGGTGGGCTACGGCTCGCTGGTGTTCACCGTCGCACTGTACGTCTATCCCCTGCGCGGCGACGGTGTTCCGCACCGGCGGCTGTTCACGGTGTCGCAACACCGCCGGATCGGCTGGATCGCGCTGTTTCTGGCCGGCCTGCATATGGCCGTTCTGCTCGCGGCGGAACCTCTGACGGGACACTACCTCTTGCCATCCGCACCGCTGTACATGCTCTGCGGATTGGGCGCGCTCGTCGCGCTCGGCGTTCTCGTGCCCACCGGCATCTCCGCTCGATCGATTCTGCGGCGGGCCGCACCGCCGCGCGCCTCTTCTTCCGGCATCGCTCACGCCGTGCTGGCCGCGCTGCTGCTCGGCCTCTTGGGCGCGCATATCATCGGCAGCGGCCAACTGCTCGATCAGAAGCCCAAGGTCATCACCTGCTGCGTGCTGCTCGCCTTGGCGCTTTTCTACTCTGCCTGGCGGCCGCGCGCGACGCCTATTGGGACTCGCCTGCTGTCCACCGTGATTCCATCGTGCATTGCACTCGCAGCGCTGGTGCTGATGCCGACTCCCATCGGCGGCATGCGTTTGCTGCAGCCCGCAACGACGCCCGCGGTGCTGCACGCGTATTTTCCGCACGAGAAACACCGAGCCGTTAATTGCATCGCGTGCCACCACAACTTCGTCGACAAATCGGGCGCCGCCACCTGCTACGACTGTCACCGCAGCACGCGTGCGGATCTGCCCGAAGCGGCGGAAGCGACGTTTCATGAGTTCTGCCGCGATTGTCACCGCGATCGCGCGCTGCAGGAAACCAAGCATGGGCCGGTACGCGAATGTTCCGGATGCCACGTCGAAAAACCCGCATCTACTATCGAATAATCGGCCAATATGCCAAACTTGCTGCAACGCCATTCCCACGCTTTGCGCATCGCAAGCGGCAGATCAACGATCGCGGGTATTTCAGGCGGCCGATGCATGGGGATTTCGATGAAAACAATGATCATCCGAGCTGCGCTTCTGTCTCTCGCCGCTTGCGCTCGCTTGCTCGCCGCACCCGCCGCACCCGCCGCGGCCCCTGCGCCCGCTGCGCACCCCGCCGCGCCGCCGCCTCTGCCCGCCGAGCGCCTGACGGTCACGGCCATGCCGCCCGACAATCCGCATCGGATCTATGTGCTCGATGAAGCGTTCTTCAACGAGATCGACGCGCGCATCGACCTCTTCGACGCCGATACGCACGTTCGCCTCGGCCAGATCGATGCCGGATTCAGCCCGGGATTCAATTTTTCTCCCGACGGCAAGACCACTGTGGTCGCCACTACGTACTTTTCTCGCGGCAGCCGCGGCACCCGCACCGACGTCGTCGAATTCACCGATAACGCGACCCTGAAGACGACTCACGAGATCGTGTTGCCGCCCAAGCGCGCCATGACTCTGCCCACGTACTTCAGCTTGGGGTACAGCGCCGACAGCCATTTTCTGTACGTGTCCTACATCACTCCGGCCGCCTCGTTCGGCGTGCTGGATCCCGCGAAGAACACCGTCCTCGACGAAATCGACACCGCGGGCTGCGTCCTCGTGATTCCTTCGGGCCCGAATCGAGTCTCGTCGATCTGCGAGAGCGGCAGCCTGCTCACCGTCACGCTGGACGCTCAAGGGCACGAGGCCTCGCGCGCGTTTTCCGACGTGTTCTTCGATCCTGATAAAGACCCGATCTTCGCGCAGGGCGTGCCGATGACGAACGGGTACGCGTTCCTGTCGTTTCTCGGACAGGTGCACGAAGTGGATTTCTCCGGCGCACAGCCGGCCATTCGCAAACCGTGGCCGCTGGTCACCGCTGCGGAGAAGGGACGCTGGCGTCCCGGCGGCTACCAAATCGGGGCCATCCATACGCATCTGAACAGACTGTATGTTCTCATGCATCAAGGCGGCGAGGGGACGCATAAGGATGGCGGCACCGAGATCTGGGTGTTCGACATGGCCACTCATCAGCGCGTGGCGCGCTGGCCTATCGCTGCGCACAAGCTGACGCCTTTGCTGGCGGTGCAGGTGTCGCACGACGATGCGCCTCTGCTCTTCGCCGCGACCGATACGTCCGATGTTGCAGTGTTCGACGCCCTCACGGGGCAGCTACGCCACGTCGAGAAGAAGTTGGGACAAACCGCCTGGCTCATCCTGAATCATTAGAGGCCACCGGCATGCGCACGATAGATCAATTGTTCGAAAAATCCGCGCGCGCGCTGGCGCGACGCACGTCCCGCCGCAGCCTGCTCGCCGCGTTGGGATCGGTGCTGACGGGCGCCGCGCTCATCCCGCTGCTGCCGGTGGACCGTTCCGCTCGCGCCGCGGAACCTGGCGCATCGCCGGCGAAGCCGCACTCGAAATCGGCGAAGCCCGAAACGTCGGCCAAGCCCGCGACGGATGATCCGAAGAGCTGCGATTATTGGAAGTACTGCGCGGTCGACGGGTTTCTCTGCTCGTGCTGCGGCGGTTCGTCGAATTCGTGTCCGCCCGGCACCACACCCTCGCCCATCACCTGGATCGGCACCTGCCACAATCCGAGCGATGCCCGCGACTACATCGTGTCGTACAACGACTGCTGCGGCAAAGTGAGCTGCGGCAACTGCGAATGCAACCGCAACGAGCGCGAAAAGCCCATGTATCGGCCGTCGCGCAACAACGACTTGAACTGGTGCATGGCGAATGCCGATTCGAACTACCATTGTTCGGTCTCCGTGATCCTGGGCGTCTCTGAGAAATGACATGGCGGGGTCGGCGGACGCCCGCCGCGGCGGCCGTCTTATTCCTGACAGCATCGCTCTGCCATGCCGCAGAGCCGAACGCCCCCCGCTATCCCGACGGCGCGGCCGCGTTTGCTGCCAACTGCGCCGTCTGTCATGGCGCCAAAGGCTTAGGGATGCCGTCTCTCGCGCCGCCCCTCACGACCTATCCTGCGCGCTACGCATCGATCGCGGAGGGACGCCGGCAGCTGGCGATGACGGTTCTCAATGGAATGTTCGGCGGCATCGACGTCGAACATAAGCACTTTGACTTCAAGATGCCGGACTTTGCGGCTCTCGACGATGCGGCGCTTGCTCAAATGTTGAACTTCGTCGTCTTCGATCTGAGCCGCGCTCCCGATGAGACGAAGCCGCTGACGCCGGAAGAAATCACCGCCGAACGGTCCCACCCCCAGGATGGCGCCGCGGTGCGCGAGCACCGTGCGGCAGTGCTCGGCGCGCTGGGCCTTTGAGCATGTGTCCGCGGCGCACGGGCTCGCGGCGCTGGTGCGAGCGAGCATCGGTATCCCTCTTCGTTCTGGCGGCTGCGGGCGGCCTGATCGGCCCGACGCGCGCCAGCCCGGCGCAGGATTACATGCTGTATTGCATGGGCTGTCACGGCCCCCAGGCCGAGGGTGTGCCGGGCAAGGTGCCCCCTTTGGCGCACTCCCTCGGACTTTTCATGCGCTCCGCCGGCGGGCGCAATTACGTTCTGCGGGTGCCCGGAGCGGCGAACTCCGCGCTGTCGGATGCGCAGTTGGCCGCGGTGCTCAATTGGCTCGCACAAGAGTTCAATTCCGGCGAGCTCACCGCGGAAGTGCCGATGTTCACGACCGCGGAAGTCACCTCGTTGCGGCACTCGCCGCTGGCCTCGGTGTCGGCGGCGCGGCGCGAGGTCGTCCGCGATCTCGCCGCCCGTGGTGCGGCTCCCCCGGCGACCTACTGAGCCGGCGCGCGAAGTCCCAGGTAACGCAGTATTGCCTGCGCCGCCTCGCGCCCCTCGAACACCGCGGTCACCACCAGGTCCGAGCCGCGCACCATGTCGCCGCCGGCGAACACCTTGGGATTCGTGGTTTGAAACCGCTGCAGCGGCGCCGCCGACACACGCACCCGGCCGTTGGCGTGCAGCGCGATTTGCTGGCGGGCGAACCAATCGGGAGGACTCGGCAAGAACCCGAAAGCAATGATCACGGCATCGGCCTCGATGGTTTCTTCCGTCCCGGGGACGACTTCCGGCACGCGGCGTCCGCGCGGTCCCGGGGCCCCCAAGCGGGTCTCGACGAGCTTCACGCCCTGCACGCGATCCGAGCCGACGATTTCGATGGGCTGCTTGTTGAACAAGAACGTGACGCCCTCTTCCTTGCTGTTCTTGTAGTCGCGCCGCGAGCCCGGCATATTGTCTTCGTCGCGCCGGTATGTGCACGTGACGCTGCTGGCTCCCTGGCGGATCGCGGTTCGATTGCAATCCATTCCCGTGTCGCCGCCGCCGAGCACCACCACTTGCTTGCCCCGCATGTCGATGAAATCCGCCGACTCGCCGCCGATCCCCAGTTCGCGATTGATATTGGAAATGAGAAAGGGCAGCGCCTCGTGCACACCGGGCAGATCCTCACCGGCGAATCCGCCCTTGACGTAGGTGTAGGTCCCCATGCCGAGAAACACCGCCTCGAATTCTTCGCTTAACGCGTCGAAGGAAATGTCGCGGCCGACATCGACATTCAGGCGAAATTCGACGCCCATCTGCTCCATGATCTCGCGGCGCTTCTCGACCACGTCTTTTTCCAGCTTGAACGGCGGAATGCCGAACGTCAGGAGCCCGCCGATCTTCGAATACCGGTCGAACACCACCGGCGTCACGCCGTTGCGCACCAGAATGTCGGCGCAGGCGAGGCCCGCGGGACCGGCGCCGACCACCGCCACGCGTCTGCCGGTGCGCACCACGTTGGACATATCGGGCTTCCAGCCCAGCCTGAACGCCTCGTCCGTGATGTATTTCTCGATGGCACCGATGCTCACCGCGCCCAATCCGTCATTCAGGGTGCATGCGCCCTCGCACAGCCGATCCTGCGGACAGATGCGGCCGCACATTTCCGGCAGAGAATTCGTTTGATGCGACAGCTCCGCCGCCTCGAACAGCTTGCCGTCGTTGACCAGCGCCAGCCAGTTCGGAATGTAGTTGTGAACCGGGCACTTCCACTCGCAGAACGGGTTGCCGCAGGAAATGCAGCGCCCGGCCTGCGCCCCCGCCTCCTCGGCGCTGTACTGCGAATAGATCTCGCGAAACTCGCGGGTGCGCACCTCCATGCCGAGCTTGTCGGGATCCCTGCGCGGGATGTCGAGGAATTGCATGTGCTTGTTGCTCATGACGGGATAAGCCTGCGGCGCGCTCAAGCGGCGCGGCGCAGATTTTCCAGCAGAGAATCGATGGCCGCGGCTTTCGGTTTCACCACCCAGAACCGGCCGATGTAGCTGCGAAAATCGTTGAGCAATTGCGCGCCCCACGCGCTGTCCGTGGCATCGACGTGGTTCTCGATCAGGCCGCGCAGGTGCTGCACGTGGATGCCCATGCCTTCGGGGGAGACGCGGTGGATGTCGATCAATTCGTGGTTGTAGCGGTCGACGAAATCGCGCTCCATGTCGAGCACATAGGCGAAGCCGCCGGTGAAGCCGGCGCCGAAATTCACGCCGGTGCGGCCGAGCACGCACACCACGCCGCCCGTCATGTATTCGCAGCAATGGTCCCCGGCGCCTTCCACCACCGCGAGCGCGCCGGAATTGCGCACGGCAAAGCGTTCTCCGGCGATTCCCGCGGCATAGAGTTCTCCGCCGGTGGCGCCGTACAAACAGGTGTTGCCCATGATGATGGTATCGCGCGCGATGAAATTCGAGCGCGCGGGCGGCTTCAAGACGATCTTGCCCGCCGCCATGCCCTTGCCCACGTAGTCATTGGCCTCGCCCTCGAGATGCAAATGCAAGCCGCCGGCATTCCAGACCCCGAAGCTCTGCCCGGCGGAGCCTTTCAGGGTCACGATCAGCGGGGCGGCGCTCATGCCGGTGTTTCCCCAGCGCTTGGCGATCTCGCCGGAAATTCGCGCGCCGATGGAGCGATGGAAATTGTTCACCGTGTAGGAGAAGGTCCCGCCGGTCTTGGCGGCGATCGCGCCTTGCATGTCGGCGAGCATTTTTTCGGCCAGAATCCCCCGGTCGAACGGCTCGTTGTGGGGGTCTACGCAGTATTGAGGCTTGCCGGACACCAGCGCGGAATTTGCCAGCACCGGCCTCAAATCGAGCTTGCGCTGCTTTGATGTCTCGCCCGGCAGAATCTCGAGAAGCTCCGTGTGTCCGATCAATTCCGACAGCTGCCGCACGCCCAGGGAGGCCATGATTTCGCGGCACTCCCGCGCCACGAACCTGAAGTAGTTGATCACCATCTCGGGCAGCCCGATGAAGTACTTGGTGCGCAGCACATTGTGCTGCGTGGCCACGCCCGTCGCGCAGTTGTTGAGGTGACAGATGCGCAAATACTTGCAGCCCAGTGCGACCATGGGAGCGGTGCCGAAGCCGAAACTCTCGGCGCCGATGAGGGCCGCCTTGATCACATCGAGACCGGTCTTGAGGCCGCCATCGGTCTGCAGGCGGACGCGGTGCCGCAACTCATTGGCGCGCAGGGTTTGATGCGTTTCGGCGAGTCCCAATTCCCACGGAGTGCCCGCGTACTTGATCGAGGATAAAGGGCTGGCGCCGGTGCCGCCGTCGTAACCTGAGATGGTGATCAAATCCGCATACGCCTTGGCGACGCCCGCGGCCACCGTGCCCACGCCCGGCTCCGCCACCAATTTGACCGACACCAAGGCGCCGGGGTTGACCTGCTTCAAGTCGAAGATCAACTGCGCCAGGTCCTCGATGGAATAGATGTCGTGATGCGGGGGCGGTGAAATCAACCCCACACCGGGGCGAGCGAACCGCAGGCGCGCGATCATATCGTTCACCTTGTGCCCGGGCAGCTGCCCACCCTCGCCGGGTTTGGCGCCCTGCGCGATCTTGATCTGCAGCACTTCGGCATTGATCAAGTATTCCGGGGTGACGCCGAAGCGGCCGGACGCCACCTGCTTGATCTTGGAATTCTTTTCCGTGCCGTAACGCACCGGATCCTCGCCGCCCTCGCCGGAGTTGGAGCGCGCGCCCAGGCGGTTCATCGCGATGGCGAGCGCTTCGTGCGCCTCGGGGGACAGCGCGCCCAAGGACATCCCGGCGCTGTCGAAGCGCGCGATGATGTCGGAGATGGGCTCCACCTCCTCGAGGGGGATGGCGGGGGCACGGGGTTTCAGCTTCAAGAGATCGCGAATGCAGGACACCGGCCGTTCGTTGACCAGGGCGGCGAACTCGAGGTACTGCTCATAGTCGCCCATCATCACGGCCGACTGCAGCGTGGCCACGACGTCCGGGTTGTACATATGGTACTCGCCGTTGTGCATGTACTTGAGCAGGCCGCCCTGTTCGACATTTTCGCTTCTGTCCCAGGCGCGCGCCGCCAGATAGTCGGCGTCGGCTTTGAGATCCGCGAAGTCCGCGCCCTGGATACGGCTGTCGGAGCCTTCGAAACAGAGGCTGACGACTTCGTCGCCCAAGCCGACGATTTCGAATAGCTGCGCGCTGCGGTAGCTCGCGATGGTGGAAATGCCCATCTTGGACATGATCTTGAACAGCCCCTTGCGGATGCCGCGCCGGTAGCTGCGGCCGAGCTCCTGGCGCATGGCCGCTTCCATTTTCAGGGCGCCCTTGCGCATGAGATCGAACAAGGTCTGATAGGCGAGATAGGGATACACGGCGGTGGCGCCGTAACCGATGAGACACGCGAAATGATGCGCATCGCGCGCCGTGCCGGTCTCCACCAGAATATTGCACTTGCAGCGCAGACCGGTCTTGACCAACCGGTGATGCACGGCGCCCGTGGCGAGCAGCGCGTGCACCGGCACCTTGCCCTTGACCGGGTATCGATCGGACAGGAGCAGCACGATCTTGCCGTTGCGCACCGCGGCTTCCGCTTGATCGCAAACTCGGGTCAAGGCGGTCTTGAGATCCACGTGTTCGTCGTACTGCAGATCGATGAACTCGTTCGGCACGCCGGAATCCGCCAGCGCCACGATCTGCCGCAATTTGCGCTGCGAGAGCACGGGCGATGACAGCACGATTTGCTCGGCATGCTGCTGCGCGGGGACGAAGATATTGCACTCGGGGCCGATCTGCGTCTGCAGCGACATCACGATGCTTTCGCGCAAGGAATCGATGGGGGGATTCGTGACTTGCGCGAACTGTTGTCTGAAGTAATCGTACAGAGAGCGTACCTTCTTCGACAGCACCGGCATCGGCGTGTCATCGCCCATCGAGCCGACCGCTTCGCTCTCGTCCTCGGCCAGGACGCGGATGATCTCGTCGCGCTCCTCGGCCGACACGTTGAACATTTTCTGAAACAGCGCCAACGTGTCGCGATCGAAGGGTTCAGCGGCGAGTCTGGGATCGATGAGATCGGTTTGCAGATACCGCACGCCTTTCTTCAGCCACGCCTTGTACGGATGGCGGCTTTTCAGGAGATCGTCGACCCGCTTGGTGTCCATGAGCTCCGCGGTTTGCAGGTCGAGCGCCAGCATCTCGCCGGGCCCCAGCTTGCCCTTCTTGACCACATCTTCGGGCAGGTAATCCCAGACGCCGGCTTCCGAGGCGATGGTGATGTGCCGATTCTTGGTGATGACCCAGCGGGCGGGACGCAGGCCGTTGCGATCCAAGGTGCAGCAGGCATAGCGTCCGTCGGTGAGCACGATGCCGGCGGGTCCGTCCCAGGGCTCCATGTGCGTGGCGTAGTACTCGTAAAACGCCTTGAGGTCCGGGTCGATCATGTCCACCGACTGCCAGGCCGGCGGCACCAGCATGCGCATCGCGTGCATGGGATCGAGGCCGCCGACCAGCAGCAGTTCCAGCATGTTGTCGAGCGACTGCGAATCGGATCCCTTCAAAGACACCACGGGCAGGATGTCGGTGAGATCCGGCAGCACGGGCGAGCGGAACAAGGGACCTCGCGCCACCGCCCAGCTGCGGTTGCCTTGCACCGTGTTGATTTCGCCGTTGTGGGCAAGATACCGATAGGGATGCGCGAGGCGCCACTGCGGCAGGGTGTTGGTGGAAAAGCGCTGGTGAAACACCACCACCGAAGCTTCCATCCGCGGATCCTTGAGGTCGGGATAGAACTGCGCCAGGTACTGCGGCATCACCATGCCCTTGTAGACGATGGTGCTGGCCGACAGCGACGGGATGTAGAAAATCGGGTCGCCGGCCTCCAGCCGCTTCTCCGTGCGCCGCCGCGCCAAATACAGTTTGCGGTTGAAGGTGGCCTCGTCGAGGTCACCGTCCGCGTTGACGAACACCTGTTCGATGACCGGCAGGGTCTTGAGCGCTTCCGAACCGCAAGCGTCCGGGTCCACCGGCAGGCAACGAAATCCGGCAACTTGCAACTTCTCGAGCTGCAGCTGTTCGGTGAGAATCCGCCGCGCCTGCGCCGCCAAGTGCGCATCGCGATTCAGGAACACCAAGCCGGCGGCAAACAGAGGATTGACCGTGAACCCCGATTCGGCCGCGGCGGCCCGCAGAAAGGCGGTCGGCTGCTTGATCAACAGACCGCAACCGTCGCCGGTTTTGCCGTCGGCGGCGATGGCCCCTCGGTGGGTCAGGCGATTGAGCGAGCTGATGGCCGTCTGCAAGACCCAGTGGCTGGCCTGATCGTCGAGACTCGCGATCAAGCCGAACCCGCAGGAGTCTTTTTCATAGGCCGAACGGCACAGGCCCCAGTCCCCAATACGAGCGTCCCCGCCGCCGAGGCTGGTTTCAAATGCTGCGCTGTCCCGCTCCGCCATATCTTGCGCCCATGCTAAAGCCCGCGCTGCGGGCCGATCCGCAGAGCCTTTCAAAAACAACAACTTAAATCGGTTCAAGGCGCTCAAATTTCGAGCGCCAAGTGGGGGCAAACGCTGCTAAGCGCGCCAGTGTATGCGGCTCATGATACCTGCGTGGTGGTCACCGTCAATCGCCGTAGCTTGACCTGGCGTTTTCGCAGCGTACGAATCATCCCGCGATATACCGCTCCAGCTGCTCGATGTGCTCGGTTTGTTCTTGGATGACGTCTTTGACCAAATCCCCGATGGACAGCATGCCCACCACCCGGCCGCCCTTCACCACCGGCAAGTGTCTGAATCGCCCGTTGGTCATGAGCTCCATGCAATGGTGCACCGTCTCCTCCGGCGCCACGCTGACCACCGGCGAGGTCATGATGTCGCTCACCGGCGTGTCGTGCGACGAGCGGTTTTTCAGGATCACCTTGCGGGCGTAATCGCGCTCGGAAATGATGCCGAGCAACGATCCCTGCTGCATGACCAGGAGCGCCCCCACATGCCGGGTTGCCATGACCTCGATGGCGTGCAATACGGAATCCTCGGGAGTGACGGAGAAAACCTCGCTGCCCTTGCCCTTAAGTAATTGACTCACAATGTGCATTCTTCTCCCCCTGCTGACGGCGGTCGCGCGCTTCAGCGGCTCATCATCTGACTATACTCCCGCCCACCCTCAGGACAAGTAGCCCCAAACGCCAGCACTAGTAACCCCAAACGCCAGCACTAGTAACCCCAAACGCCAGGACAAGTAACCCCAATCGCCATGAACGATGCGCTTTTTCCACCCCCGGTCGCCGCCGCGCGGCCCCACTCGGTGACCTCGCCCATGGGCGAGAGAACCGACCCCTATTACTGGCTGCGGGACGACGAGCGCACGAACCCTGAGGTGCTGGCCTACCTTCAGGCGGAGAATGCCTATCGGGAACGGTGCATGGCGCCAAGCAAGGGGTTCGAAGACGCGCTGTACGAGGAAATCGTGGCGCGGCTCAAGCAAGACGATGCCACCGTGCCCTATCGCAAGCACGGCTACTGGTACAACACCCGCTTCGAACCCGGCAAGGAACACCCGATATTTGCGAGGCGCAGGGGGGCGATCGACGCCCCCGAGGAGATCCTGCTGGACGCCAATGCGCTCGCCGTGGGACACGACTACTACAAGATCGGCGCTCTGGAAGTCTCGCCGGATTCGGCATGGCTCGCGTATTGCGAGGATACGGTCGGCAGGCGCCAGTACACGCTGCGCTTCAAGAATTTGAGTACCGGAGAGACCCTGCAAACCGCGATCCCCGATGTCGAGCCCGACCTCGCCTGGGCCAACGACAACCGCACCATTCTGTACGTCGAAAAAGATCCCGAGACCCTGCTCGGCCTGTACGTCAAGAAGCACGTGCTCGGGCAGGAGCCGCGGCATGACGCTCTGGTCTTCGAGCAAAAGGACAGAAGCTTCTACACCGGCGTATCCAAATCCAAATCCGAGCGCTTCATTTTCATCCACATGGAAAGCACGGTTTCCTCGGAGTGGCGGTACGCGCATGCCGATGATCCGGCGCTCGCCTTCAGGACCGTTCTGCCGCACGAACGCGATCACGAATACCAATTGGAGCACGTCGCCGACACTTTCATCATCAGAACCAATTGGCAGGCGCGCAATTTTCGCATGATGCAGGTGCCGATCGGCCGGGAATCCAACCGCGTCGATTGGCGCGACACGGTCGCGCATCGCGACGGCACGTTCATCGAAGACTTCGACGTATTCGCCGGATTCCTTGCCCTCTCGGTGCGTGCCGACGGCCTTGCCAAGATCAGCATCACGCCTTGGGTTGCGGCGGCGTCGGGGCAAGCCGGGGCGGCGTCCATGCAAACCGGCGCGGAATTTTTCATTGCGAGCGACGAGGCTGCCTACGCCACATCGATTTCGGTCAATCCGGAGCTCGACACCGACCTCGTCCGCTACGCCTATTTTTCGCTCACGACGCCGACCACCGTGTACGACTACAACATATGCACAGGGGAGAAAGTTCTGCTGAAACGCGATCCGGTCGTCGGCGACTTTGATCCCGCCCGCTATCGAACGGAGCTGCTGTTTGCGCCGGCGCGCGATGGCGCGCGGATACCGGTATCGCTGGTCTATCGCGAGGGGGTGGCGCGCGACGGTTCCGCGCCCCTGCTGCAATACGCCTATGGCGCGTACGGCCTGTCCACCGACCCGAGCTTCTCGTCGGCCCGCCTGAGCCTGATCGACCGCGGTTTCATCTATGCCATCGCCCACGTTCGGGGCGGCCAGGAAATGGGCCGCGCGTGGTACGACATGGGGCGCAAGCTGCACAAGAAGAATTCCTTCACCGATTTCATCGACGTCACGCGCCATCTCGTTGCCGGGCGCTATGCCGCCAAGGACCGGGTATTTGCCATGGGCGGCAGCGCCGGCGGTTTGGCCGTGGCGGCGGTTGCCAACTTGAGCCCCGGCGATTATCGCGGCATCGTCGCACAGGTTCCTTTCGTCGATGTGGTCACCACCATGCTGGACGACAGTATCCCCTTGACCACCAATGAATACGACGAATGGGGAGACCCCAAGATGCGCGCGGACTATGACTACATGCTGTCGTATTCGCCCTACGACAACGTCCGGGCACAGCGCTACCCGGCCATGTTCGTCACGACCGGACTGTGGGACAGTCAGGTGCAATACTACGAACCCGCGAAATGGATCGCCAAGCTGCGCGCTCTTAAAACCGACCGCAATGCCTTGTTCCTTCACGTCGACATGGACGCGGGTCACGGCGGCAAGTCCGGGCGCTTCCAGCGCTATCGCGAGATCGCGATGGAATACGCGTTCCTGCTGGGTCAAGCGGGCATTCGCGGCTAGAAAAGGCCCCGTCGCAAATCGCTCAGCACTTGCGCCGCCTCATGAAGCCGAGACCGACGATACCGCCGAGGAGCAGCGGTAGCGCGGCGGGCAGCGGGACGGCCGTCGGTGTCAGCGTCTGTGACACGAGATCGTAACCGCTCTTACCATTTTTGCTGAGAGTTCCGAGCCATTGAATCTTGAGATCCGGGTTGTAACCGGCAAAGTCACTGGGCTGCTTGACGGTCAGATCGAAGGTAAGTTTCAACTCGCTATTTGCCGCCAGCGCGGGCCCCGCCGGCGGCGTGATGGCCTTGAAGCAGAAAAAATTTCCTGTCCCGTCGCAACCCATGGCATTCAAACCGCCAATCATGAAATTGAATCCCGTCAAGGTCCCGGTCACGACCGACCCCGTCGGCGTCGTCTCATTGAAGGCGAGCGAGTTCACGCCGTAGCGGCCTTTTTCCGTATCGGACAGGCCGTTGATGCCGATAATGTCGAGCATGAACTGATCCTCGGTCGGGCTGAGAGTGGATTCAAATAGAGTGTACGTGAGTCCGTCCGCAACCAGTGAGGCCCGCGCGGATGTGCCCGCGGATATCGCAATCGCGCCCACGATTGTCGCGGCCCATAAAGACCTGGATCTCACCCATTTGCTCATGTCGTACATCCTTGGGGTTTGGCCGACCCACCTTTCCCGGGGGCTACGCTACCGGCGGGAAGCATCGACAGAGTGACAGCAATGTGACCGTTCCGTATCACGGTCCCATTTCGCGGTCTTGCAATGCGACAAAATCAAAAAAACGCCGCGAGCGGGGGAAGCAGCATCGCGGCGCCTGGAGTTCTATGGGCAACCCAGGTGGCCGAAACCACTCGAGCATCGATTCCTTCGAGCGCAAACTGGCGGATGAGAAAAGCTCTGAAAAAAGCTGGAATCGGCGTCTCAGGGACACCCTCTGGCATACGCGCTCATGGTGTAGTACATTGTAATACATGAGCACCTTGACACTTCGTGTACCGGACGACCTGGACAAGGCCCTTGAGCGCCAGAGCGCCGCTCTAGGAATATCCAAGAGCGATCTTGCGCGTGAAGCCTTGAAACGCTATCTGCGGGTCGCGGAATTTCGAACGCTGCGGACCAAGCTGGTTGCGCGTGCGCAAGCGGGCGGGATCAATACCGATGAAGATGTTTTCGAAGCACTTAAGAAGAAGTGAGGATCGCACTTGATTCTTCGGTACTCGTCGCGGCGCACATCAGCCGTGCCGGCGTGTGCGCGGAACTGCTCGAGGATGTTCTGCTGCACAATGAACTGGTGATCTCCGACTTTATCCTCGAGGAACTGGGGCGAAAGCTCGTCGAGAAATTCAAATTTCCCAGGCGCGATGCTGATCAGGTCGGCGCCTTCCTTCGTCGCGTTAGCATTGTTGTGCAGCCCGCCGATCTGCCGTCAGACCTGTGCCGAGATCCTACCGACGTACCGGTGCTGGGCACTGCGGTTGCCGGCGAATGCGCGCTACTGATCAGCGTCGATCGCAATCTTCTCGATATGCGGGCAATTCTGGCAATTCCGATTATTCGTCCGGGCGAGTATTGGCGGCGCACTGCCGAGATCGATTGAAAAAAAACGCCGCGAGCGGGGGAAGCTGCATCGCGGCGCCAAGATCGACTCAAGGGGCAAGAAAAATGGAGTTCTATGCCGCTGATTCCTCCGACACCTCGTAGCCGACCACGGCGGATGTGGTCGGGTCCACGATGGGCGGACCTTGGTGAAACCAGGTTGCGGCAACCCGCGTGGCCGAAGCCACTCGAGCATCGATTCCTTCGAGCGCAAACTGGCCGTCGCCGCGGCGAACCAACAAGGTTGCCCTGCGGCACCCTTCCGGGACTAACAATGCGATGACTTGCGATTGCATCCCTTGGGCCTCAAGCGTGGCACAGAACCCACGCTCAAAGACGAAGCAAGCGGCGTGCCAGAGGCTAAATACAATAAATTCAGCCACTTATGAAAGCGGCACCAGGGCAGCACCTGACAATAATTGTCACTGGTGACGCGCACCGCCCCAAAGCCACCCCAGCCCGTGGCCCCGGCCCCGTGCAACACTACGGGTGAGCGGGAAGGATCAGTACGCAGCCTTGTGATTTAGCCTTCAGGCTGGTGCAAATCGCGCGCGCCTGTTTTTCGGTGAGGCCCGTGACCTGCAGGCGATACAGCGTTCCCGAGGCGCCTTTCTTTGGCGACACCGTCGGCGCAAGGCCCGCCAGCAGCTTGGGGTATTCCTTGTCCAAGTGCGTCCACCGCCGGTTGGCGGCCTCCGCGCTCGACTTGAACGCGCCGAGCTGGATGCCGTAGGGCCCCGCCGTGAGCGCCGGTTTCGCGGCCTTGAGGGAAGGCGCGGCCGGTGGCGGGGCGGAGGACGCCGGCTTCACGCCGACCGCTGGCTTCACGCCGGCCGCTGGCTTCACGCCGGCCGCCGCCGTCGCCGTCGCGTCGCGCGCCGCAGGATTGCCTGGCGTATTGGCGGCTTCTGCTCCAGCAGGTGTCGCGGTCGACGGTGCCTGGGCCAACGTGAAATTCTCCACACGGATACGGGCTTCTTCCGTCCATTTGCCTTCCGGGTACTGTTTCAGGAATGCCTGATACGCGTCCTGAGTATCGGCGTCGCGCGCCTTTTGCCAATCGCGTTCCTCGTACAGTTCCTTGACCCGGGCCTTGGCCTGCGCGGTGAATTCACCGTTCGGATACCTCTTCAGGAATTGCTCATACGAATCCGTGGTATTCGCCGCCCGGGTTTTCTCCCAATCGCTTTGCTGGCGGCTGCAGCCGCCGGCGCCGAGCAGCAACGCAACCCAGACGCAGAAGACCGCTTTGTTCATGACCATTTTCATCTCCACATTGTACTTCGATTTCGCCATGTCGCGGCGACGCCAAGCTCGTCACATCACGGCCTGCCTCGGATAGGATAATAAGGACGCTATGAATGACCAAAAACGGCGCTTCTTCGAAACCAGTTCCTCAACCCCGACGTTCATCGGCGAGGAATCCGTGTTCGTGGGCAATATCCGGGGCGCCGGGCATTTCGTGGTTTCCGGCGAAGTGCACGGCGACGGCGATTTGCAGGGCGGGCTCAACTTGTCGGCTTCCGGGTCCTGGCACGGCTTTATTCAGGCGCAACAGGCCATTGTCGCCGGGAAGATCACGGGCGGCCTGAGCGTCAAGGACAAACTGGAAATCGGCTACACCGCCGTGATCCGCGGCAAGGTCAGCGCGCGGACCATTGCGATAGCCAAGGGCGCCATCGTCGACGGCGATATCGAAGTCACCTCCGGCGCGCCCGTACTGCAATTCGAGGAAAAGCGCGAAGTCTAGGACTTGAACTCGCCTCGACCCCGTAGTTCCGGCGCGCAGCGCCCATCCAATTGTTCGCGAATGGCGACAAGTGGCCAAAAGTGGTGTGAACCAGTGTATTCCCGCATCCTAGCGCAAATTTGCGCACTCAAAAGGCAATGAAGCAATACGATGTAGTCATCGTCGGCGGCGGCATTCACGGAGCGGGGGTATTGCAGGCCGCCGCGGCCGCGGGTCACAGCGCACTGCTCATCGAACGGCTCGGCCTCGCCAGCGGCACGTCCAGCCGATCCAGCAAATTGATCCACGGCGGATTGCGCTATCTCGAATCCGGCCAGTTCGCACTGGTGCGCGAGAGTCTGCGCGAACGCGCAATACACCTGCGCATCGCCGCGGAACTCGTCGAGCTCAAACCATTTTTCATTCCGGTGTATCGCGACACGCGGCGCCGGCCGTGGCAACTGAAGTTGGGGTTATGGATGTATGCGCTGCTGGGCGGCTTCGATGCCAGCACCCGCTTTGGGTCGGTGCCGCGGCGCGAATGGTCCACGCTCGATGGACTCAAGACCCAGGACCTCGACGCCGTCATTCGTTATCACGATGCGCAAACGGACGATGCCTTGCTCACCCGTGCAGTCGTGCAGTCGGCGTTGTCCCTGGACGCAGAGCTTGCGATGCCCGCGAGTTTCACCGGCGCGGCCCTCACCGACGACGGCGTCACCGTGGCCTACGACCAAGGCTCGAAGGCCGTGGAGTGCAGGACCCGAGTGCTCGTCAATGCGGCGGGTCCTTGGGCGCCTCACGTTGCCGGCGCCATCCGGCCGGTCATTCCGATTCCGGACGTGGACCTGGTGCAGGGCACCCACATCGTCCTGCCCTTCGCGGTCACTTCCGGGATCTACTATGTGGAGAGTCCCACGGACGGCCGCGCAGTTTTCGTCATGCCGTGGCACGGCTCCGCCTTGATCGGCACCACTGAAACTCCCTACCACGGCGCGCCGGAAAGGGTGCATCCGCTACCGGAGGAAGAAGAATATCTGCTCGCCGTCGCGCGTCATTACTTCCCGGCGTTCAAGCACTTGACGCGTGAGCACATCACGCAGCGGTTCGCCGGGCTGCGGGTACTACCGGCCGCTTCCGAAGCGGCCTTCGACCGGTCGCGGGAAACCATATTCAGCACCGATCGCGAGCCCAAGCCGCGGGTGCTCGGCATCTACGGCGGCAAGCTCACCGGCTGGCGCGCAGCCGCCGCCCATGTCCTGGACCGCATCAGCCCCTCGCTGCCGGCGCGTTCCAGGCGAGCCGCAACGGATCAATTGATTTTGAGGAGACCCACATGATCAAGAATCGCAAGGCCGCGCCGCCGGTGGCATTGACAGCGCCGCTGGCCTTCATGGCGCCGCTGGCCTTGGCCGCACTCATGTCGATGGCCGCGCCCCTGGCGCTGGTCGCGACGCTGGCGCTGGTCGCGGCCCAGGCTCACGCGGACGACTATCTCAGCCCCACCGATGAACGCGTCCGTTTGTCGCTGGGCGCCATGCGCGTCAAGACGACCACCAATATTCGATTGGACAGCAATGGGGGTCTACCGGGAACGCTGATCAACGCGGAGAACACGTTCGGTCTGGACAGGTCCGATTTCGAACCCAAATTTGAGGCCATGGTGCGGGTCGGCGAGCGGCACCGGCTGCGGTTCGACTACTTTTCACTGGATCGAACCGGACACGTCACCCTGGAGACCCCGCTGGTATTTCGCAACGTGGTTTTGCAGCCCGGGGATCCGGTGCAGACCGACTTGAGCCTGCGTACGCTCGGCATCGCCTACGAATACTCGTTCTTGCATCGCGAAAAATTCGAACTCGCCGCAACCTTCGGCATCAACGACATCGACATCTCCGCGCGCGCGCGCGTGACCACTCAAACGCGGCACGTGAATCAGACCGAGGATCAGGCCGGTCCCTTCCCGACCTTCGGCCTCGACAGCTCCTATGTGATCAGCAAGCGGTTCTATTTCGATGCCCGCGCTCAATACTTCAAATTGGCCGTCGACCACCTCACCGGCTCGTTGGGTTTTTACGAGGCGGCGGCTCTCTACCGGTTGCGTCCCAACATATCATTCGCCCTAGGCTACACCGCGGCGAAAGCGGTTCTTGACTCGCGGCAGATAAGGAATTCGGGGTATTTCTACCTCGACACCAAGGGCCCTGAAGCGTTCGTCAGGGTCGCCTTCTAAAATCGCGGACCGCCTGACGATCACCCGCCCGAGCTTGACGGTCACTGGCCCGAATTGCTTTCCGCCGCGAACTCCACGCGATTATTGGCTGCGGCCGCTCGATTCCACTCGCCCGCCGTGAGCGACTCGACGCGCGCCGGATAGGGAGTCAGCGGACGCCCGCTCCCGGCGTTCTCGATTGAAACCGTGATCGCGCCCGCGGTGCGCTGGCGCACGCCGGCGACCAAATTCGCGAATGCCAGCGATTGCCGCTGCTGACCCGACAAGGATTCTTCGAACGGATTGCCCACGACATCGCATTTGCTGGCGAGCGAACTCGCGCCGGCCGGCAGGTATCCATCGGTCGCGTTGCCGCTGAGACAAAAAAGTCCCGCCAGGCTCGTGATCTTCACCACTCCGCGAAAACCCGTCGCTTGCAGTTTTGTCAGCAGATCGCGCAGCACCTCGAGACGGCCGCGGTCGAATGGGATCTCGCCGTAGGGAACCGGCTCTATGCGCGGTCCAAAGGACGGCGCGACCGCGGCGTTCGGTGCGCCCATGACCGCCGGGGTGCCGGCGGCCGGGACCGCCAACGCGGCGGTGAGGTCCTTGACCGCCGCGGAAAGATCCGACCGGGCCTGCTGCAATTCCGCATTCGCGGACTTGAGGCCGGCGATTTCGGCTTGCGATTTCGCCAGTTCGTCGCGCGCCATGAACCAACTCGCCGCGAACGCTGCCGCAATGAGGCACGCCACCGCGATCCCGGCAACCCAGGGCCACGTCGGCTTGTGCAAGCGCGCCGGCGGCGGCGGGAATTCCAGTGTCGGAGCGGGGATGGAGCTGCGCACGTCGCTGACGATGCGCGACGCGAAGCTATCGAGGCTGGCGACGATGAAGCGGCGCACGTCGGCGGCCTGATCCTTCACCGCGGTTTCGAGCCGGCGTCCCCAATCGACGCCGGGGGTCGCGCGTATGGCCGCGGGTGCTCTCTCGGGCGGGGGGCCGCCTTCCAGTTCCACCGGCGTCAGCACGGGTTCGGTCAAGTCGCGGCGGTCCGGCAACAAGTGTAATTCGTACAATACTTTCGAGACATCGACCGGGCGCACCTGCTTCGGCAGCACGCCCATGGCGCCGAGCGCGCGCGCTTGACCGACGTACAGCTCGCCCTCCTGCGAGGTGTACATCATGATCGGGATCATTGCCGTCTGCGGATTGCCCTTGATCGCCTGCACCGCCTGCAAGCCATCCATGCCGGGCATGAGATGGTCCATGAAAATCGCGTCCGGGCGGTTGTTCTTCAGATATTCAATGGCTTGCTCGGCCGCTTCCGCCATGTCCACTTCAATGTCGTACTTCTCGAGCATGCGGCTCAAGATGACGCGAGCCGACTTCGAGTCGTCGACGACCAGTGCGCGTTTGCGGGCCATGCTTGTCAGATATCCAGCACCGAAACCCGGGCCATTGGACCTCGGGCGAAGTGCCGCTCCTTGCATTGAACTACCACGGCATTGCTCCCATGTTACGACCTTGCCAGTTTTCGCGACTTCGCCGGCCGCGGGCCTGTCTTAAATCGCAGACAGGATCGCGGCGGCGCGTTCAATACGCCGCCGCAAATCCTCGGCCGGGCGCCGCTGGGGGTGCTGGACCATTACGCTCGCCCCCGCCTTAGGCGTGGGGCTCAGCGCTCTGCGATTCTTTGTTCTGCGTGATCCATGTCAACGCCGATTCGACGTCGGCGAGCTCGCTGGCCGTAAATCCCTCGATCCGGACACCGGTGGCTTCCGCCTTTTTCTTGGCCAGTTCGGCGCTCGCGACCGTGTGTACCCAGACCAGGCCGCGGCGTACTTTAGCCGTGAACTTCTGCTGCTTCTCTTCGGTCATCATTCGTCTCCTTGAAAATGTCTGCACTTGAATCCAGGCACCATACACGACTACCGCGTCGTTGAGGAACCTCCCGTCGAGCCATCCTATTCGGACCGGCGCATCCCGCGGCGCTCCGTCATTCTCGAATGCCGGCACCTCGGTTCAACAGCGTGACCGCCAGCGCGAACATGCCGGCGGCCGCCGCCACCATGATCCCATAGGCCAGCCGCAGATCGACGTCCGTCGTGCCGAGAAAGCCGTAGCGAAACGCGCTGACCATGTACAGGATGGGATTGCCGTGCGAGACGACGTGCGCCCACCCGGGCAACATCGTGATCGAATAGAACACGCCGCCCAGATATGTGAGCGGCGTGAGCACGAAAGTTGGAAACCAGGAAATTTGATCGAAATTCTTCGCGAACAAGGCGTTGATGAACCCGCCCAGCGAAAACACCATGCTGGTGAGCAGCACCGCGGTGATCATCGCGAACACGTGAGTGATGTTCAGGCGCGTGAAGAACAGCGACACGATCGTCACCACGGATCCCACCAGCACGCCGCGCAGAATTCCGCCCCCCATGTAGCCGGCCACGATCAGCCAGTTTGGCAGGGGCGAGACCAACAGCTCCTCGACGTGCTTGCCGAATTTGGCGCCGAAGAACGAGGACACCACATTGCCGTAGGAATTTTGAATCACCGTCATCATGATCAGGCCGGGTGCGATGAACTGCAGGTAGTCGTAGCCGCCCACGGGGCCGATCCGCCGGCCGATCAGGCTGCCGAAGATGATGAAGTACAGCGTGGCGGTGACCGTCGGCGGCACGATGGTCTGCCCCCAGATGCGCACGATCCGGCTGAACTCGCGGATGATGATGGTTTTGAAACCGATCCACTCGGTTCGCGCGCGCGAGGCGGGCATGCTAGGACCCCGACGCGGCGGCGGCTTTGGCGCTGCCGTCGACCAGACGGATGAACAGTTCTTCGAGCCGGTTGACCTTGTTGCGCATGCTGGTCACGGCGATTCCCTGTGCCGAAAGTTGCGCGAATATGTCGTTGAGGCTCTGCGACTTCGACATTTCGATTTCCAGCGTGTGGTCGTCGGAAAGCTCGGCGGTAAATCCGGACAATTGCGGCGCCGCCTTGCGCGCATCGCGCAGATTGAACACGAACACCTCGGTCTGCAGTTTGCGCAGCACATTGGCCATGCTGTCGCGTTCGATGATGTTGCCGCCGTCGATGATGGCGACATTGCGGCACAGATTCTCGGCCTCCTCGAGATAATGCGTGGTGAGGATGATGGTGGTGCCCGCATCGTTGATGTTGCGCAGAAACTCCCACATGGAACGGCGCACCTCGATGTCGACGCCCGCGGTGGGCTCGTCCAGGATCAACAATCTTGGTTCGTGCATCAGGGCGCGCGCAATCATCAGACGCCGCTTCATGCCGCCGGAGAGAGCGCGCGCGATCGAATTGCGCCGGTCCCACAGCTGCAGTTGCTTGAGGTATTTTTCCGCGCGCTGTTTCGCCAGCGGCCGCGGTATCCCGTAAAACCCCGCTTGATTGACTACGATGGTGAGGCAGGTCTCGAATTGATTGAAATTGATTTCCTGCGGCACGAGGCCGATGCAGGACTTGGCGACTTCGAGTTCCCGATCGATATCGTGCCCGAACACCTCGACCACGCCGCCGGTCTTGTTGACCAGCGAGGTGACGATGCCGATCGCAGTGGTTTTGCCCGCGCCGTTGGGCCCGAGCAGCGCGAAGAAATCGCCCTCATCAACCTCGAGATCGATGGCTTTGAGCGCTTTGATGCCGTTTTTGTAGATCTTGGTGAGCTGGTGCAGGACTAGGGCTTTCATCGGAGCCGCGTAGCCTAAACCTCGCGGGGCCCCGCCCGCAACCATCGCCGCAGGTCTTACGGGCCGGACAGCTGAGCCGCGGCCGCAAGCTGCAGCCCATACAGTTGCACCCGGCGCAGCGCCTTGGGATCGGCGCGCGATGCGGCGCCGGTCAGTGCGCTCCAGAAGACGGTGCGGTCGCTCCATCTCGCGGACAGATTCCCCGATTCGGTCACCACCAGCGCGGGCAGCTGATTGACCGAGATGCGGCGGAAGGCGGCCGCGGTGCTGCCGTTCATGCCCAACAGCAACTGGGCCTTGAGCCCGGCGCTCGAGGCGACGTGCCAGGCATAGAACAGCGCCAGACGCACGAAGCTGACCGTATCGTCATCGGCCACGGATTCATCCGCGACGCGCCAGGCCCCAAGGTTCTGCAAACGCGATCGCCAGTGTCCATGGTCCTGAAATCGCAGGTCGAACAGCGCATACGGGCAGCCGGCCGCCGCCGCGCGCTGCGCCGCGGTCAGCGCCACCACCTGCTGGGCCAGGTGCAGCGCCGAGCCGGCGCCGCCCGGGGCGACCCAGTCGCTTGACCGTGCCGCGGCCAGATCCAGGAACCGGTGATTCAGGTCGCGCAGCGATCCCAGGACTTCAGCCGACAAATGCGATTCCTGCGCCCAACTGCCGACGCTTGCATCCTGCATGACCGCCTCCCGGCAAATTCCAGAATTTGGGATTCGAGTGAACCTTCAACGCATTTCACCGCAAATACGTCGGCAAATACACGCCGGAACCACTTGGCAATCACGCTAACTTTGTGATTAATTTCTGTCAAATTCTTTTTGATGCCGAAACCACCAAATTGCAGGGGAGCCGCCCATGAGAGTGTCTGATGACCGCTACACCAGGGACCGCCAGCGCCTCGATCTTGCGCTGCGCTTGATTCGCCACGAAGCGCGCACGTTCACCATTCGCCAGTGGACGGGTCTCAGCGACGATCGCATTCGCAAGCTGTATCGCAGCTACGTGATGAATCACGATGCCGAGCGCATCTTCAGACATCGCGGCAAGTCACCGCGCCAAGCCGCCTTTTTCTTTAGGAATACCGAGCTCAATTTTCAGTCTGCGCAGCTCGCGAGTCTGTACCTCATGTACGGACTATTGCGCGGCACCGATTCGGGGCTCGAGCCGCGCTATCGCTTGGGCTCCTTGGAGTCGGGCGCGCTGCTGTGTCAGGCCTACGAGGCGTACCTGGATTTACACGCGCCCGCGTGCATTTCCTTCGAGCATGCATGGTTCCTGTTGCTGGCGCTGGCTCGGCGCGACGAGGTTGCAATTTCGCGCTGTGACGTGTGCGGCGGAGTGCGGCTGCGGGATCTTCTGGCCAAACACAAGTCCGCCTGCGGGACTTGCGGTCCGGCGGCTGCGGAAGCCGGCGCTGCGGTTGCGCCCGCGGCGGCGCCGGCGCTCGCTGCTGCGCCGGAACTTGCCGCCGTACCGGCGCTCGCTGTCGCAGCCGCGCCCGCTGCTGCGGCCGCGCCCTGCTAGAATCGGCGGATGCGGCAAAGGAATATTTTCGCGGGTCCGTACTTGGACCGCGCCGCCCATTTGCGGCAGGATCCTGCATGGTTTGCGGCGGCGCTCGCCGATGAACGCAGCCGCGCGATACCGGTGTGGAATTCGCGCAATCTCATTGCCGAGGGCAATGCGCCGCGCGCGGCGTATCTGGAGCTGTCCCACGTTCCGCTCGAGCGGCGCAACGGTGCGGACTTGATTTTGCTGGGCCGATTCGGCGACACCAATTTTTTCACGTACGAAATCGAATCCATCGAGCCGCCGCCGTTGCCGCTGGGAACTCGCTTCGAGGATTTGCGTCTCGTGGCCTCGCTGCTGCCGATCGACGAAGCGGGATTGTTGGGTTACGCACGCGCCATCGTGTCCTGGCGGCGACGGCACCGATTCTGCGGCATGTGTGGTGCGGAAACCGTATCCGCCAAGAGCGGACATATGCTCGTGTGCAGCGACCCGACCTGCCGCAACGAACAGTTTCCGCGGATCGATCCAGCCATCATCGTGCTGGTCAGCGACGGCGTGCGGGCCCTCCTGGGGCGCCAGGCCAGTTGGCCGATCGGCCGCTATTCCACCATCGCCGGCTTCGTCGAACCGGGAGAGTCTCTCGAAGATGCGGTGGCGCGCGAGGTTCTCGAGGAGACCGGCATCGAAGTCGACCGGATTGAATATCACTCGTCCCAGCCGTGGCCCTTCCCGGCGTCGTTGATGCTCGGCTTCACCGCGCATGCGGTGACCACGGAGGTCCAGCTGCGCGACCAGGAACTGGAAGACGCGCGATGGTTTACCCGCGCCGACCTCGCCTCGCACGGCGCGCTGTTGCCGCCCCGGCAATCCATATCGTTCCGTCTGATCGAACACTGGTTCGATGCCGGCGGGGACCTGCGCCTGCGCGACATTCAAGGGAGCGCGCCCTGGCCACAATCGCGTTAGGCGGAAGTTTTGCCACCTTAGGCTTCGTACTGTGCGCCGCATTCTTCGCCGGATTCGTCGACGCCATCGTCGGCGGCGGCGGACTGATTCAATTGCCGGCCCTGCTCGCAGCCTATCCCTTGGGTTCACCGCCCGCGCTGTTGGGGACCAACAAGCTCGGCAGCATCTGCGGCACCACCAGCGCGGTCATTCGCTACATGCGCGTGGTGCGCATTCCCTGGCGCGTGCTGCTGCCCGCCGCCGCCGTCGCGTTTGTCGCGGCACTGGCCGGCGCAAGCTTGGTGAGCGCCGTGTCCCCCGCGCTGTTTCGACCCCTCGTGCCCCTCATGCTGGCGGTGGTGCTCATCTACGTGCTGCGGCACAGGGATTTGGGCGCCCACCATGCGCCCATCGTGTTCTCACGCCGCCGAGCGCTGCTCGCGTTGGCCGCAATCGGCGGCATTGGGCTGTATGACGGGTTCTTCGGACCCGGCACCGGCAGCTTTTTGATGCTGCTGTTTATCCGTCTGTATGGATTCGATTTTTTGCACGCCTCGGTCGGCGCCCGAACCATCAATGTGGCGACCAACGCCGGTGCGCTCTTGTTTTTCGGCATTCACGGCGAGGTTCACTGGGGCTTAGGTGTAGCCTTGGGCGTGTGCAATGCAGCAGGCAGCGCCCTGGGGGTGCATACGGCCGTTACTCACGGGAGCAAATTCGTCCGCGCGGTGTTCATCGCCATCGTCATCGCCTTGATCGCCAAGACCGGCGCCGACGCCTGGACGCACCTACCCTAACCGCGTTCCCAGTGTCCCGGCTTCATGCGCCAACCATCGCCCTGCCGCACCCATTGATGGGCCACCCAATGGCGGCCGGCGCGAGGCGCTTCCCAGTGGCCTGGGACCCATTCGTGTCGAGTGCCAACCCAGCTCCAATAACCGCCCAACCACACATACCCGGGGGTGGGAGCTTCACCGACCAGTTCCACGCGCGGCGCCGGCGGCGCCACCATCACCACTCCGCCGGCCTCGTGGCGTTGATCGGGAGCGATGACGCACCCCGCGAGGGTCATCGACAGCACGAGGCCTGGGCCCAAGCTCTCGCTCAACCACGTACGCTGATTCATGACGGCACCACAATCTTGTAGGTATTGATAGGTGATCCAACGTCCCTCATCCCCCGTCGTTGACGGGAGCGTCGGACCGCCAAGAATAGCGCTGTCGCCTACAGATCTCCACCCGGAATCTCTCCGTCCGCGTCGGAGGATCGGTCGCCGCGGCGTCTGGAATGCCTCGGTTGCGTGCTACCCAAGCTGATCATGGGCCGAGTCAATCGGGCCTTCAGCCGATACATGGTCTGGTCCGCCCGATGCAGCAGCACATCGGCGCTTTCCCCATCGTGCGGGTACATCGACTCGCCGATCGCGGCGGTCAAGTGCTGCTCATTGTCGTCAATCCAGTAGGGTAACGCCAGGCGCTCGCGAATGGCGTCTGCAACCCGCGCGACGGCCTTCGCGTCCGGCACGCTCGGCAGCACCACCACGAATTCATCGCCGCCGAACCGGCAAACGATGTCCCCGGTGCGCACCCGCCCGGCGATACGCGTGGCCACGTGGGACAGAATTCTGTCTCCGGCGGCGTGGCCATATGCGTCATTGATGCTCTTGAAGCCGTTCAGATCGATGAACAGCAGCCCGACGCGTTGTCCGTGCCGGGCAGCCTCGGCAATGGCCGAATCCAATAGCTCCCGCATGCGCCGGCGGTTGTACAGGCCGGTGAGGTCATCCCGATGGGCCAACTGCTGGGTCCGCGCCTCACGCTCCTTGAGCGCGGCGATTTCACGCACCAGCAGCGCGTTGGTGGCGCGCAGAGTCTCAATTTCGCGCAGCTCATCGGTGGTCTTTACCGGCACGCCGCGCAGCGGTGAAGCGCCCGGCAGGACCTCGCCATTTAAGAGCATTTTGCTTCGACCATATGCCATAGTTCAGTTCCTGTTGAAATTGGGTCGATTCTCGCGAACCGGCCCAGCGTCTGAATATCGTCATCAGACGCACCTATCCGTAAGATTCCACTGACCGGCATTGGTTCGCGCAATCGATCGGGAGCCCACACATGGCCTACACCGCAGATCCTCGGGTGCTGTTCGCGGCCGAACGCACCTTGCTCGCCTGGCAGCGAAGTGCGATTGCCCTGATGGGCTTCGGCTTCGTGGTCGAGCGGTTTGGGCTATTCCTGCAAATGGCGGCTCACCAGCCCCTTGCGGCGTCGCAGCGGGGGTTTTCGCTGGGCCTGGGGGTCCTGCTGCTGCTCCTGGGCGCCGCGGTTGCGCTGATTTCCGCGCGGCAATTCCGCCAAGTGGCCAAAAGCCTGGACCCGGCTGTGGTGCCCCCTGGGTATTGGACTCATGTCGGGGTGGGACTCAACGTCATCATCGCCGTCATCGCCCTGGCCTTTGCCATGCACTTTGTATGGCCGAATCCTTGAGGCAGGCGTCGGGCGCCCGCCTTGGCTTAGGCAACCGCCGCCCGTGAGCTGATCGGCAGTTTCACCGCAAACCAAGGCGCAATGTCTTAGGCTGGCCGGCAGTCCGGTCAACGTCCCAGGGGGCACTCCCGTTACAAGTCGCATGGTACAACCCGAAATAGCCGTGCTGCGTTTTGGCCTGGGCGCCCGCCCGGGGGATCTTGCCGCCGCTGCCGCTGATCCGCGTGCTTGGCTGATGGCCCAGATCAAAGGCCCGGTGCCGCTCGCCTTGAATACACCGCTGGCGCCCTCGGATCAGATCTTCACCGAGCTGCTGGCGGCACGCGACGAGCAAGAGAAGATGAAGCGCGAGGCCGCGGCGCAGTCCGCCCCGTTTCCCAGGGCCGGGGCGGCGCCCGCGGCTACGCCCGCCTCTAACCCGGTGCGCGATGCCTACCTACCCCACTACCGCGCGCAGGTCCTGGCACGCGCCCAAAGCGCCGCCGTCACTGCGCGGCCCTTTGCCGAACGCCTGGTCCACTTTTGGACCAACCATTTCGCGGTGTCCGCGGACAAGGGCGCGGTTTTCGGCATCGCCGGCACGCTCGAGAATGAAGCGATCCGCCCGCATGTCGACGGCCGATTCGCCGACCTGCTGATCGCGGTGGAACAACACCCCGCGATGATCGCCTTTCTCGACAACCAGTATTCCGTGGGCAAGGATTCCGAGATGGCGCGGCTCGCCGCGCGGCGCGCCGCCAGGCAGCGTATGGCCGCCCCCGGCAAGCCCGCGCGCGAGTTCGGCATCAATGAAAACTTGGCGCGCGAGATTCTCGAACTGCATACCCTGGGTGTGAACGGCGGCTATAGCCAAAATGATGTCACGACCTTCGCGCAAGTCATCACCGGATGGTCAATCGGCGGCGGCAAGGGGCGGCTCGCCGGCGGGAGCCCCGGGCGATTTTATTTTCGCGACAACTTGCACGAGACGGGTCCAAAAACCTTGCTCGGTAAAACCTACTACGAGCATGGTCAGCGGCAGGGCGAGGCCGTGCTCGAGGACCTCGCGCGCCGTCCAGCCACGGCGCACTTCATCGCGACCAAGCTGGTTCGCCATTTCATCGCCGATGATCCGCCGCCCGCTGCGGTCGAACGCGTGGCGCGGGCCTTTCACAAGACGGGCGGCGACCTGCCGAGTGCGTACGCGGCGTTGATTGCGTCTCCCGAGGCATGGGATGCCGATGCGCGCAAGTTCAAAACGCCGGAGGACTTCGTGTTCTCGACTTTGCGGTCCCTGAATGTGTCGCCGCGCGAGCCGGAAGAAGTGTTGCGCAGCTTCGATCTTTTGGGACAGCGCCAGTACACGCCGGGATCGCCCGCAGGCTGGCCCGACACCGCGAAAAGCTGGGATGGCTGCGATGCCCTCATGCACCGCGTCCTGTGGGCGTCGCGGGTCGCAGGGCGGTATGAACGAGGCATCGATCCTGTGGAGCTCGCGGCATCGAGCCTGGGCGCCTATGCGCGGCCCGACACCCTGACCGCGCTGCGCCGCGCCTCCTCCTCCTCGCAAGCGTTGGCGCTGTTGTTGATGAGCCCGGAATTTCAACGGAGATAACGATGCACCGGTACCAATCGCCTTTGAGCCGGCGCCGCTTCCTGATGAGTTCCGGCGCACTGGCGGCGAGCACCGCCCTGCCCAGTGTGCTGTTCGCCCACACCGGCGGCTCGGCGCGCCTCGTGGTCGTGATCCTGCGCGGAGCACTGGATGGTCTTGCCGCGGTGCCGCCCTATGCTGACCCTAATTATTCGGTGCTGCATCGTGAGCTGGCGATTGCCGCTCCGGGCGGTGCCGACGGTGCACTGGCGCTCGATAACACCTTCGGCCTGCACCCGTCCTTCGGCTTCCTGCACGAGCGCTACCTCGCCGGCGAACTCGTGGTGTTCAATGCCGTCGCCTCGCCGTACCGCGACCGCTCTCATTTCGATGGACAAAACGTGCTCGAAAACGGCTTGACGAAGCCCATAGGCACGGCGGATGGCTGGCTCAATCGGGCGCTGGCCGCCTTACCGCCCGGCGATAACCGGCGCAGCGCCGAACGCGCCGTGGCCATCAGCCAGAACGTGCCGTTGATTTTACGCGGCGAGGCGCGGGTGATTTCCAAATCGCCGCAGGCAACCCCGGATATCGATGAAGACTTGCTGGCGCGATTGGCCGACCTGTACTCGAAAGACGACTGGTTTTCGGCGCGCCTGAGCGAGGGGGTGCAAACCGAGAAGCTGAGCGAGGGCGCCCAACCGGCGATTCAACCCACGATGGCGTCACAACCCGACATGGCCTCTCCGCAGGCGACGCCGGCGCAAGGCGCCAAGGTTGTACCCGCGGCTCCCGATCAAATCAGCGCGGTGTCTCGCATGGCGGCCACCCTGATGCGCAGCGAAGGCGGCCCCGAGATCGCGGTCATCGAAGCCGGCGGCTGGGATACGCACGCGAATCAAGGCGGCGCCAAGGGAGCGTTGGCACAGCGTCTTGCCGGACTCGACAAAGCACTGCGCACACTGGCGGGCGGGCTCGGGCCCCTGTGGCCGCAAACCGCAGTCCTCATCGTGACCGAGTTCGGCCGCACCGCCGCCATGAATGGGACGCGGGGCACCGATCACGGGACCGGCGGCTGCGCCTTTCTCGTGGGCGGAGCCGTGCGCGGCGGCCGCGTGCTGGCCGACTGGCCGGGACTTGGCCGCTCGGCACTGCTCGACAATCGCGACCTGCGGCCCACACTCGATTTGCGCAGCGTGTTCAAAGCCGTGCTCAGCGAGCACATGCACATCGATGCGCGCGCCCTCGCCACCCGAATATTCCCGGACAGTGGCGGCGCGCGCCCTCTACAAGGGCTGATGCGCGCCTAAGGTTCCCTGCGGCGAATCTCTAAAACGCCAACGGTTCTGTGCTGGGAGGCGGCGGCGATGTCGGTGTGTCTGCGACCGGCATCGAGGGCGGCGCGGCACTCGGTGCCGGAGTTGCCGGCGGGGCAGCTCGCTTGGGCGCGCTCGGTTTGGGCGCAGCCTTCTTGGCCGCGACTTTAGCTTTGGGCTTGGCCCTCTTGGGCGCTGCCCGCTTCATCCCGGTCTTCTTCCCCTTCGCCTTCACCTTCGACGGGCGGGCTTTCTTTTTCGCGACGCTCTTCTTGGCGGCGGGACGACGCTTGGCCTTTGCCGTTGCACGTTTCTTCGACTTGCTCTTCTTTGCCATGGTCAATCTTCTCCTGGAGATCATCCGAACTCATTGTGAGAGTAGCCCTGAAAAAGTCTGCTGTCATCTGTGTGATGCTGGAGTCAGTCACATTGATTGCGTAGGCTGCCCGGGTGCTGCCCGCAGAACCCATTCACCCGCTGAAAGACGTCTGGTTGAGACCCCGACGCGTGTTTCGAGAATTGGCGGCGCGGCCCGTCGGTTTCGTCGACTACCTGCTGGCGGCGGCTCAAGGCAGCGGCAACTTCCTCGCGCTGTACCGAACCGAAGGGGCTGGGGCTCACCGCAGCGTGGCTGAAATTCTCGGCACTTCCCTTGCATACGGCACCGTTGCGGGCGTGGCGAGTTTGTTCTTGATGGCGGTCATCTACGGGCGCCTGGGCGCCCGCGCCGGCGGCACGGGCAGCAAAGCCGCCCTGTCGACGACCAGCCAGGTGATCCATGTCCTGGCCTACGGTGGGGTACCTCTGGTCGCGTCGTTCGCCCTGGGGGTGGTGACTGCATTGCTTGCCGGAGAGGCCGCCTTCGTCGACACTCCGCGCGCCGATACCGAGGAGTTCCTCGTGCTGCTGATCCATGCGCAGTTCACTTTCTATGTGCTGTTGCTGTTCTGGAGCATCGTGCTGCAGGTCATGGGTTTCAGCGAAATTCAGGGCCTCGCCGTGGGCAGGGCCTTTGGAATTTGGTTGATCGGTCAGATCGTCGGGTTCCTGGCATCCCTGTTTCTGGCTTTGATGTTCGAAGCGCTATTTCCGGGGGTCCTGATCCGCTTCATCCCGCAACGCTGACGCTCGGCGCGGTCTCCGTGTTGTCCATCCGCTCGATCACGGATTGTGTCGCCTCCGCCGCGGAAAGTTCCGGCATCCCGACTACCGGTTTCGGCTTGGCGTCACGCTTCGGCGCGGCGGCCTTCGGGGCGGCTCGCTTGGGCGCGGCGGCCTTGGGGGCGGCGGCCTTGGGGGCGGCGGCCTTCCTTGCAGCAGCCTTTCGTTTAGCGGGCTTCGGTACAGCAGCTTTCGGTGCGGCAGCGGAAGCGCTCGCAGCCGGCTTGCCCGGCGCGGCGCGGCGCGGCGCTCGCTTCGATTTCGCGCTGACTGCGGTTTTTCGGCGAACGACCGGTTTTTGCGCGGGGATTTGCAAGGCCGCCTGCGCGGCTTTGAGCTTTTTCCGCGCCTGTTTGGCGGCCTTCTTGGTCGCTTTCGCTAATTTTCGGGCTCGCTTGAGTACGGCTTTGGCCGAGCGCACCTGCTGCTTCGCGGTCTCGGCCCGCGTCGCGATCTTGTCCGCCTCAACACCCAACCGTTGCGCTGCAGCAGTCTGCTTCGCGCGACTTTCTTTTACGTTTGAAGTTGCCACGATGCGAAGCCTTCTCAAAAAAATGAGGCGGTGAGCTTAGCCCCCGTGCGCCGCCCTGTCACCTAATTGCCATGCTCACTGCGGCGGCGAATGCGTTATGGCAAAACGCGGAACAGGAACTCGCGAATATCGGCGACTTCCGCGGCGCAAACGGCGTGTGCCATCGGGTATTCGTGCCATTCGACCGCATAGCCCTGCGCCTTCAGGAAATTGCGCGACTGCACCCCCATACTCAAGGCGATGACGGGGTCGCCCTGGCCGTGAGCCATGAATATCGGAGTGGCGTTATTGGCCGGTGCGCGCTCGGCGATGAAGCTGTCTGGCCGCGGAAAATAACAGGACAGCGCCATGACGCCCGCCAGAGTCTCCGCGAATCGCACGGACGTATATAGCGACACGGCGCCGCCTTGTGAAAAGCCGGCAAGAACCACGCGATGCGCGGCGATACCGCGCTTGCCTTCCTGTGCAATCAGTTGCCGAACCAGCGCATCCGTATCGCGAAAGCCGACGGCGTCCTCGGCCGCTTGGCGGTCCAACCCCTTGATGTCGTACCAGGCCCGCATGGACATGCCGCCGTTGATGGTTACCGGGCGAACCGGTGCATGGGGGAAGACAAAGCGCCAGGCTCGTTCGCCCCGCCGCACGATCTCCGGCACGATGGGTTCGAAATCATGTCCATCGGCGCCCAGCCCATGCAGCCAAATCACGGCGGCATTCGGCTTTGCCGCGGTTTCTACTTCAATGGTTTCCAGCATCGCCGTTACTGTACTAGGAAATGTATCATCGCGGCATGCCGGTCACGCTGGAACATCTGCGCCGCTACGCCATCGCGCGGTCGCTGTTCAAACCGACCACACTCAAACGCGCTATCGACAAGCTCGGGTTCGTGCAAGCCGATCCGATCCGCGCCCCCGCCCGTGCTCAAGACCTGACTCTGCGCCATCGCGTGGCGGGCTATCGAGCAGGCGACCTCGAACGCCGCTATCCGCGGCTGCCGCTGGAGGAGGACTTCTTCGTCAATTACGGTTATCTGCCGCGGGCGCATCACCAATTGATGCATCCGCGCACGGCGCGCACGGTGTGGACGAGGACGCGCGCCGAGCAGGCTGCGGCTGTGCTGGCTTTCATCCGCGAACGCGGCGCCGTGCACCCGCGCGAGGTGGATGCGCATTTCGCGCATGGCAAAGTTGCGAACTGGTTTGGGGGTTCGTCGAACGCAAGCACCCAGTTGCTCGATGTCATGCACTACCGCGGTTTGCTGCGCGTGGCGCGTCGCGAAGGCGGCACCCGGGTGTACGCGGTGCGCGCGAGCGCGGCGGCGCCTGACGCCGCGGCGACGACGGATAACGGCAGTGCAAGTTCGCGCATGGACGCGCTCGTGGACCTGGCGGTACACAAATATGCGCCGCTCCCCGCGAGCACCCTGAATCAGCTCGTGCGCCAATTGCGCGGCGGCGCGCCGCAGTGGAGCGCAGACCGCGCGCATGCCTTAGCGCGCGCCAAGCAACGCCTTGCCCACGCGCGCATCGATGGCGTCGATTGGTACTGGCCGGCCGCGGATCGGCCGAGTTCGGTCCGCTGGCGGCCCGACGACGGCGTGCGCCTGCTCACCCCCTTCGATCCGATCGTCTGGGACCGCCGCCGCTTCGAACTCTTCTGGGGCTGGGCCTACCGTTTCGAGGCCTATACTCCCGCGCCGAAACGCAAACTCGGCTATTACGCACTGCCCTTGCTATGGCGTGACCGGGTGATTGGCTGGGGCAATGTGACGGCGGCCGAGGGCGAATTGCGCTGCTCCTTCGGCTATGCCGGCGGCCGCGCGCCGCGAGAGGCCGCGTTTCACACCGGCCTCGAGGCGGAACTGATGCGGATGCGCGTCTTTCTTGGCCTGGCTTGAGCCGGCGCCAACCCGCGATCGATGTGAGCGGCAACCCGCGATGCCGGCGGCTCACGCGGAATACTCAGACAGGCTCCTACGGCAGGCTGTCGCGAATTTCGGCCGCGATTTCGTAGGAGCGCAGCCGCGCGCTGTGATCGAAGATCTGCGCGGTGATCATCAGTTCGTCCGGCCGTGTCCGTTCGATGAACGCGGCCACCGCACGGCGAACCGTCTCGCGCGAACCGACGGCGGAGCATGTGAGCACGTCGGCGAGCAGCGCTTTGGCGGCCGGCGCGAGTTGATTCTCGTACCCTTCGAGCGGCGGGGGCAGCTGCATCGGCCGGCCGCTGCGCAGATTCACGAATGCCTGCTGCATCGACGTGGCCAGGAGGCGCGCGAGCTGGTCGGACTCGGCGGCGAAGATGTTGAATCCCAGCATCACATACGGGCGATCGAGTTGCTCCGATGGCTGGAACCGCGCGCGATACAGGTCGATGGCCTGCATCATCATGGCCGGCGCGAAATGCGAAGCGAATGCGAACGGCAGGCCCAGCGCCGCGGCGACCTGCGCGCCAAACAGGCTTGAACCCAGGATCCAGAGCGGCACTTTCAAGCCGACGCCCGGGATGGCCAGGACGCGTTGCTCTGCACCCAGGGGCGCGAAGTATCCCATCAATTCAAGGACGTCTTGAGGAAACTGATCGGGATCCGAGGCGAGATTGCGCCGCAGCGCCCGGGCCGTGACTTGATCGGAGCCCGGCGCCCGGCCGAGCCCCAGATCGATGCGGCCGGGAAAAAGGCTTTCCAAGGTGCCGAATTGCTCCGCAATCACCAAGGGCGAGTGATTCGGCAGCATGATGCCGCCCGCCCCGACGCGGATGGTGGACGTTCCCGTGGCCACATGGCAGATCACCACCGAGGTGGCCGCGCTGGCGATTCCGGGCATGCTGTGGTGCTCGGCCAGCCAGTAGCGACGGTAACCCCAGGCTTCCGCATGCCGTGCGAGATCCAGGGTGTTGCGCAGCGACTGCGCCGCGTTGCTGCCCAGCGCCACGGGAGACAGGTCGAGAACGGAAAAAGGGATCATGGGCTCACTCTACCGCCGCGGGAGGGGTATGTTTGGGAGCATATTCGCGATTATCAAGTTGCCGCTGAATAGGTCATTGACAGCGCCTGCATTTTTATGCAGGATGCGTGCAATTTTATGCAGTGAGCCAAGCGATGCTCCGTTCCGAGACCGACAATTCCAGCGCCCCGGCGCGCCGCACCACGCTGGCGAAGATCATCCGCGAGCAAGCCGTAGGGCGGCAAACCGAGTTGGTCACGATGCTGCGCAAATACGGCCACGCCGCCACCCAATCGAGCGTGAGCCGGGATTTGCGCGAGCTCGGCGTGGCCAAAATGGGCGATCGCTACGTGCTGCCCGAGGCGGCCGTTCCTTCGAGAAATGATTTTTCGACCCTCAAGCAGTTCGTCAACGCGCGCTTGACGGCCGGCACGAATCTGACGGTGCTGAAGACCACCGTGGGTTCGGCGCAGAGCGTGGCCGTCGCCATCGACACCGCCCGCTGGCCCGAGGTCATCGGCACCCTATCGGGCGATGACACCATATTCATCGCCACGGCCGGCGCGCGCGAACAGCGCAAGCTTGGGTCGCGCCTTCTCGCCCTCTTCGGACGCTAAACCCCATGACATCGACTTCAAGGCAGGGCGCCGAGCCCATACTCTTGGCTTTTTCCGGTGGCCTCGACACCTCTTTCTGCGTCCCCTGGCTCAAGGACACCTATCAGCGGCCGGTGATCACGGTGACCGTCGACACCGGCGGCATCGATGCGGCTGCGGCGCGCTCTCTGGCCGAGCGTTCGGCGCAACTCGGCGCCGTCGAACATCATCTGATCGAGGCGCGCGGCGCCTATTTCGATCAGGTGCTCAAGTTTTTGATCATGGGCAATGTGCGCCGCGGCGCGCTGTACCCGCTGTGCGTGGGCGCGGAGCGGGTACTGCAGGCGCAGACGATCGCGCAAATGGCCCTGTCGCTCAAAACCCAGATGGTGGCGCACGGCTGCACCGCCGCCGGCAACGATCAGGTGCGCTTCGAAGTGGCGCTGCGGACACTGGCGCCGGATCTCGAGATCATCGCACCGGTGCGCGACCGCGCGTTCAAGCGGCCGGAGCAGCTCAAATATCTCGAGGATCATCGATTGCCGATTCCTCCGTTCGGCGCGGCGTACTCCGTGAATCGCGGACTGTGGGGGGTCACCATCGGTGGCAAGGAAACGCTGACCTCCGAAGGCAGCATTCCCGATGACGCCTGGGTGCTCTCGAGGGATGCTTTCTCGAATCCGCGCGCCCCGGAGCGCCACGCCATCGGCTTCAGCCAGGGCGTGCCCATCAGCCTCGACGGCAAGGCGCTGCCGGCGGTTGGCATCATCGAGAAACTGGAAGCATTGGCCGGTCCCTTCGGCATCGGTCGCGGCATCCACTTAGGCGACACCGTGATCGGCACCAAGGGCCGCGTCGCATTCGAAGCGCCCGCGGCCGAGGTGCTGCTGACCGCGCATCGCGAACTGGAAAAGCTGGTGTTGACGGGCAAGCAGGCGCGCATCAAGGACTCGGTCGCGCAACCCTACGGCGACCTGGTTCACGAAGGGCAGCACCTGGATCCGGTGTGCCGCGATATCGAGGCCCTGCTGCTGTCCTCACAAGCGCGCGTCAGCGGCGAAGTCCGGCTGCAGTTGCGTCCCGGGTCGGTGTTCGTGGAAGGCGTGGCGTCGCCGTATTCGCTGATGGCGGCATCGAAGGGCGTGTACGGCGAATCCGCCGGTGAATGGACGCCGGCGGATGCGCTCGGTTACTCAAAGATGCTTGCCCTGACCGGCGTGTTTTACCAGCGTGCGGGAAAGAATGCGCCGGCGGCGGCACGCACTGCCCCGCCGGCGCACGCGCCCGCGGGGGCGGTGCGGACTTCCGCGGGAGCCGACAAGTCGTGAGCGGCATGCGCACGGTGGTCGTCGATAAGATCGCCTCGGTGACGCAGGCCTGCGGTCTGTCGCACGAGCTGCGCATCGCGGCGGATATCTCCTGCGACGAAGGCGTGGTGCTGGTGGTCGAGATCCAGAACAACAAATCGACATACAACACCTTGGAACTCACCAGCGGACGCATGGCGAAGATTGCTCGCGGCGACGTCGTGGTCGGTGCCCTGGGCCATCGCAAGGCTTTGTTCGGCTACTCGGGCCACATTCCCGCGACGGTCAAACCGGGCGACATCATTCAAATGCTGAACATCGGCGGCGTGCTCGGCATCTGCGATTCCGCGACGCCGGACAAGGGCAAGCCCTTCGATTGCAAGGTGTTGGGCGCCGTGCTGACCTTTCCGTATCTGGGCGAGCGTATCGGCGTCCCCGCCAAAGTGGGATACAAGGCGCTGAATTACGATGCGGCGCTGGATGTGCGTGGCGTGCCGGTGGTGGCGCTCGCCGGCACCTGCATGGAGGCGGGCAAGACCGCGGCGGCCTCCGCCATCATCGCGCGCATGCGCCATCGCGGACTCGTGGTGGATGCTTTCAAGGCGACGGGAGTGTCGCTGCGCCGTGACATTCTTGCGTTCGAGGACTCGGGCGCGCGGCGCACCATGATTTTCACCGATTTAGGCGTGGTGACCACGACCGAGAAAAACGGTCCGGCGCTCACCCGCACCATGCTCACGGAGATGGCTTCCGGTCAGCCCGATGTCATCGTGTTCGAATTGGGAGATGGACTCTTGGGAACGTACGGCGTGGAATCCATCCTGCGCCAGCCCGACATCAAGACGGCGCTGACCGCGGTGGCCCTGTCGGCCAACGATCCGGTCGCCGCCTGGGGCGGCGTCAAGTTATTGCGCGAGCGCTTCGGCATCGAACCGTGCGTGGTCACGGGTCCCGCGACGGACAATGCGGTGGGCGTCGAGATCATCCGGGAGCAGATGAACGTCGAGGCGTTCAACGCCATCAGCAGTCCCGCGGATCTTGGCGATCACATCATCGCTCGCTTGGGGCTCCGACAAGTGCGTGAACCCAAAGTAGCCGCGGAATGAGCGCCTCCACGCCGGCGATCGTGCTGGGGGGCACCGGCTATGTGGCGGGGGAGCTGCTGCGCCTGATCGCGGGCCATCCGCAGCTCGAGGTGGCCGCCATCCTCTCGGACAGTCAGGCCGGCGCCTCGGTCGCCGGAGCGTTTGCGCATTTGCGCAGCGCCTATCCGGATTTGAAATTCGCCGATCTCGATGAGATCGAGAATCTGGTGCGGCGCACGCCGCGCTCGGCCTTGTTTTCTGCGGCGCCCCACGGCGCGGCCGCCACCCTCATCGATCGGCTGCTGACCGCTGCCGAGGCGGCGGGCACGCGCGTGCATTGCGTCGACATCTCGGCCGACTTCCGCTATTCGAGCGCCGCCGCCTACGAGGCCGTGTACAAGCACACGCATGCCGCGTCGGCGAGAATTCGGGAATTCACCTGCGCCGTCCCGGAGCATTTGCAGAAATCGCCGACACCGCATGTCGCGCATCCCGGATGCTTCGCCACCGCGACGCTGCTCGCCGTCGTGCCCTTGCTGGCGCTGGGGCTGACCGATACGCGACTGTTCGTGACCGGCATCACCGGCAGCACGGGCTCCGGCCGCAAGCCGGTCGACGGCACGCACCATCCGCATCGGCACAGCGATCTATATACTTACGGCGCCTTGAGTCATCGACACGTCCCGGAAATCATCGCCTGCGCGAAGCTTGCGACCGGCGTCGAGGCGGAGTTCAATTTCGTGCCGCATTCCGGTCCCTTCGCGCGCGGCATCCATGTCACCGTACAAGCCAGCCTGAAGAAATCTCTCGACACGGTGCAGGCGCTGGAGGCGCTCAAGTCATACTACAAGAATTGCCCTTTCGTGCGGGTCGGCGACACCGCGCCGCGCGTCAAGGACGTGGCGGCCAGCAATTACTCGCACTTGAGCGCGGTGACCAACGGCAATTCGATCGCCGTGATGTCGGTGCTCGACAATCTCAACAAGGGCGCCGCGGGCGGCGCCATTCAATGGATGAATCGCCTGTTGGGTCTTGCCGAAACGACGGGCCTCACCGCCCCCGCGCCCGGCTGGACCTGAACGCGCCGCCGCGCCGATACAGGCGGCGGACTAGAATAGCGTCAAACTCACCCAACAATATCCATGGCGACACCTCTGACAACTCTCACGACGCAGGCTCTGACGAGTCACTTGGCGCAAGTGTTTGCGCAATTTCCCATCGAAGTCGCCCACGGCGAGGGCGTATGGCTGCACGCGCGCGACGGCCGCAAGATCTTGGATTTCTACGGCGGACATGCGGTCGCCGGCTTGGGCTATGGTCATCCGCGCTGGCTGGCCGCGCTCGAGCGCCAGGCCCGGCAAATGGCATTTCAGACCAACGCAGTGCCGTTGGGAATCCGCGAGCGCGCCGCCGCCCGCTTGACGAAGTTCGTGGGGCTCGGGCTCGACACCGTGTTTTGGATCAACAGCGGCGCCGAGGCCAACGAAAATGCGTTGAAACTCGCGTTCAAGCTCAGCGGCCGCGGCAAGATCGTGGCGCTGGAACAGGGCTGGCACGGCAGAACCGCCGCGGCCGGCGCCGTGACGTGGGGCGCGCTCGAAAAATGGTATGGTTTTCCGCGCCGGCCCTTCGACGTGAGTTTCGCGCCGCGGGATGCTCCTGCCGCCGTCGATCGATTCGTCGACCGGGACACAGCTGCCGTCATTGTCGAGCCCGTGCAGGGCGTGGGCGGCGCCTACGATGTCGGCAAGCCGATGTTGCAGGCGCTGCGGCGGCGTTGCGACGAAACCGGCGCCTTGCTGATTTTCGATGAGGTGCAATGCGGCACCGGCCGCACCGGCGCCCCCTTTGCCGCCAATTTCTACGGTGTCACGCCGGACATGATCACCGCCGCCAAGGCTCTTGGGAACGGCTTCCCGGTATCGGCGCTGTTGTTGTCGAACGCAATTGCGGGGCAGCTCAAGGTCGACGACATGGGCACGACATTCGGGGGCGGTCCCATGGCATGTGCGGTGGCTGAAGCGGTGATCGATACCATTGAATCCGAATCGCTGCTGGCCAACGTTCGGCAAGTCTCGGCGTACATCCGCTCGACCTGCATCATCGGTCCGGTCACCGCGGTGCAGGGGGCCGGCTTCCTATTGGGCCTCAAGACCTCGCGTCCCGCCAAGGAGGTGCAGGCGGCGCTGCTGGCGAAGAACATTCTGACCGGCACCAGTGGGGATCCGTACATTTTGCGCCTGCTGCCGGCGTACATCTTGAACGAGGGTCATGTGGATCAGCTCTGCGATGCCCTCTCGAGAATTTCCGCGTGAGGCGCTTTCTCAGTCTGGCCGATTTCAGCCGCGACCAGATTCTCGACCTGCTGGCGCTCGCCGAGGCCCTGCAAATCAACCCCGAGCCACGGGCGCTCGCGGGTAAAATCTTGGGGCTCGTGTTCTTGAATCCATCGCTGCGCACGCTGGCGTCATTCCAAGCCGGCATGGCGCGCCTTGGCGGTTCATCCTTCGTCATCACCCCGGGCCAGGGCACCTGGCAGCTGGAGACGCGGCTCAATGCCATCATGAAGGGCGTGGCCGCCGAGCATATCCGCGAGGGCATACCGGTCCTGGCGTCGTATTGCGATGCGCTCGGCGTACGCGCCTTCGCCGAAGGCAAGAATCTCGAGGCCGATCTGGACGAAACCCTGTTCGGCATGATCGACGATCTGTGCAATAAACCGCTGATCAATTTGGAATCTTCGATGAACCATCCGTGCCAGGCGCTGGCGGACTGGCGCACCCTGGATGAACTCGATATCCCCAAGCGAGCCAAGTTCGTCCTTTCGTGGGTCTATCATCCGAAGGCGCTGCCCCTGGCCGTTCCTGCGGCCACCGTGCACATGGCGGCGATGCGCGGCATGGAGGTGGTGGTGGTGCGGCCGGAAGGCTTCGCTCTGCCGTCGCGCATCATGGAATCCGCGCGCCTGGCCGCAGCGGTGGCCGGCGGCTCGCTGGAGGAAACCTCGGATCGGGTTGCGGCACTCGCCGGCGCGAGCGTGCTGTACGCGAAGGAGTGGGGCACCACCGCGTACTACGGCGACGCGGAGGCGGACTCGCGGCTGCGCGCCGATCTTTCCGATTGGTGCGTGCGCGAGCGTTGGTTCACAGGCGCGCTGCCCGATGCCAGACTCATGCACTGCCTGCCGGTGCGCCGCAACGTCGCGGTCGCCGATGAAGTTCTGGACGGTCCGCGCGCGGTGGTCAAACGCGAAGCATTCAATCGTCTGGCGGTGCAGATGGCCGTTCTGCATCGTATGCTGGCTTGATCGCCGTGGGAGTAATCATGATAAAGAGCCGACCAGATCCATCCGTGGCCGTGCGCGCTCTCAAGAGCGCGGCGCCGTACATCCGCATGTACAAGAACAAGGTCTTCATCATCAAGGCGGGCGGCGCCGTATTCAGCGATGAGATTTCGACGCGTGCCTTGATCGAACAAGTGGCGATCCTGCACCAGGTGGGCATCAAAACCGTGCTGGTTCACGGCGGCGGTCCGCAACTGGACAGCTTGCAGGCGACGCTCGGCATCGACACGCGGATGGTCAATGGCCGGCGGGTCACCGACCAGGCATCGATCGACGTGACCGCCATGGTGCTGAACGGCTTGATCAACACGCGCATCCTCGCGATCTGCCGGGAGCTCGACATCGAAGCCATCGGTCTGAGCGGCGTCGACGCGGGGTTGATACGCGCGCACAAGCGCCCGCCGGTGCGCGTCACGGAAGGCTCGGCCGAGACGGTGGACTACGGATTCGTCGGCAACATCGATTCGGTCAATACGGCGGTGATCGAAAAACTGCTGGAGAACGGTTTGATGCCCGTGGTCAGCCCGTTATCGGCGGACTCGAACGGCATCCTGCTCAACATCAACGCCGACACCGTGGCTGCAGCCATCGGCGGCGCCCTGTCGGCGGAAAAACTTGTGCTGTGCACCGGCGCGCAGGGCATTCTCGAACGCGTCGAGGATCCGAGCTCGGTGGTTTCGTACACGGACATCAAGGGATTGAAGCGCCTGCGCGACCAGGGTGCGCTGAAGGACGGCATGCTGCCCAAAGCGGCGGCGATCGAGAACGCGATCCGCGGCGGTGTGCGCCGGGTGCACGTCATCAGCTACAAATCGGCCGATAGTCTATTGGCGGAGATCTTTACGAATGAAGGCACCGGCACGCTGGTGGTGGCGGACCTCACGGCCTTGAGCCCGGCGGAACAACTGAGCGCGTCGGGGACGTAGACTTTCATGACGCGACTCTGGGACAAGGGAACTCTGCTCGACGCGCGCGTGCTGGAATACACGGCGGGAGACGATTACCTGCTGGACAATCGGCTGGTGCGCTACGACATCGCAGCCTCGATCGCGCATGCGGAAATGCTGGCGCTCAAGGGGCTGTTGTCGGAACAGGAGCTCGGGTCGATTCGAGAGGCCTTGACGGCGATCGGCGCGGAACATGCGCGCGGGGCATGGCACATTTCGCTCGAACAGGAAGATTGCCAGACGGCGATCGAGAACCTGCTCACCGCGCGCATCGGCGCGGCCGGCGGGCGCCTGCATGCCGGGCGTTCGCGCAACGATCAGGTTCTCGCCGCGCTGCGCCTCTACCTGCGCGATGCCGCCGACCAATTGCGGCGCGGCGCGACGGCCGTGGCGGATGCGCTCGACGCGCTCGCCAGCCGGCATGGCGAAATGGCGCTCCCCGGCTACACCCACATGCAGCAGGCGATGCCCAGCAGCGTGGCGCTGTGGGCGCAGGGTTTTTCCGCGGAAATTCGCGACGATGCCGAGGGTCTCGATCTCGCGCAGCGGCGCATCGGCAAAAACCCTCTGGGATCCGCGGCCGGCTATGGGACGCCGAATCTCGATCTCAGCCGCGAAGAAACGCGACGGCGTCTCGGGTTTGCCGTCACTCAAGAACCGGTGACGGCGGTACAGCTCTCCCGCGGCAAAGCTGAGGCGCACCTGCTGTTCGAAGTTGCCCTGCTCACGCAGGACATGGGCCGCCTCGCCGCCGACCTGCTGCTGTACTACACCCAGGAATTCGGCTTCGTGACTCTTCCGGAGGCCTTCACCACCGGCTCCTCCATCATGCCGCAGAAGCGCAATCCCGATGTGTTCGAACTGGTGCGTGGCCGCAGCGCCGTCGCGCAAGCGGCGCTCAACGAAGTGCTCGGCATCACGCAAAAAATGACGTCGGGTTATCACCGCGATTTGCAGCTCATCAAACCGCCCCTGTTCCGCAGCATCGATTCCTGCCTGCAGACGCTCGAGATCCTGCCGAGCGCTCTGGACGGGGTCAGCTTTCGGCCGGACAACATCCGGCTCGAGCCCGACATACACTCGGCCGCCGCCGCGAATGCCCTGGTGGCCAAGGAAGGTATTCCGTTTCGTGAGGCCTATCGACGGGTGGCCGCCAAGCTCAAGGAATCGAAATGACGCTATGGAAGAGTCCAAGAACGGTTGAGGATTTGAATTCCACGCGTGCGGGCACGATGCTCGAGCACGTCGGCATCGAATTCACCGAAATCGGCGATGATTTCGTCCGCGGCACCATGCCCGTCGACGGGCGCACCCGGCAGCCCTATGGCTTGCTTCACGGCGGCGCCTCGGTGGCGCTCAGCGAAACCCTGGGAAGCACCGGCGCGACTCTGTGCGTGGACACGAAGGAATACCAGTGCGTGGGTCAGGAAATCAACGCCAATCACGTAAGGGCGGCGCGCACGGGGCTCGTCATCGGCACGGCGCGCCCGGTGCACTTGGGCAGGCATTCTCACGTCTGGTCCATCGAAATCGTGAATGAGGCGGGCAAGTTGGTCTGTATCTCGCGCTTGACGGTCGCCGTCATCCGGCGCGGCTCCCTCGGCGTGTGAACGCGCTGGCATTTGCAACCCTGGGTGGCGTAATGTGCGCGCCATGAAACGAACCCGCAGCGTTAATCTTTGTCGGACCTGCATGGCGTGGCTCATGGCCGCCGCCACGCCCCTGGTCGGTGCACAAACTCCCTCCCATACACCCGCGGCGCCTGCAGCACCCGCTGCACCAGCAGCACCCACTGCAGCTGCAGCGCCCACGGCACCCGCAGCGCCCGCGACCCCGGTCGCGGCGCCCCCCGCCCCTCTTTCGGTCGATCAAGCCAGCTACTTGTTCGGGCTGACGTTCGGCGATCAGATGCACCGCGCTGGGATCACCGATGAAGTTGCCTTCGACGCCGTGATGCGCGGCCTCCAGGATGGCCTGCATGGAAAGAAAATCACTCCCGCCGAGTGGCAGCAAGTGCAGGCCTACATGCGCTCGCAGATGCAGGCCGCGGTGACTCGCAATCAAACGGCCGCAGAAGAATTCTTGGAGAAAAATGCGCACGAGAAAGGCGTGACAACCACGGCCTCGGGACTGCAATATAAAATTATGGCGCCGGGAGATCGCAAGGCCGCGGCCCCCACGGCCGCGGATCAAGTGACGGTGCAATACCGCGGCAGACTGCTCGACGGCTCGGAATTCGACTCATCGTACAAGAGCGGCGCGCCCGCGACCTTCGCGGTGAACGGCGTGATCCGGGGTTGGCAAGAGGCGTTGGTGCTAATGAAGCCGGGGGCCAAATGGCAGCTGTTCGTGCCGCCGGACCTTGCCTACGGTCCAAGCCCGCGGCCCGGGATCCCCGGCGGCTCGCTGTTGATATTCGACGTGGAATTAGTGAGCGTCAAAAAGGCCGCGGCGGCGCCCTCCGCGCCCCAGGACGCCAAACCCGCGCCGAAATCACCGCCGAAATCGCCCTAGCAGCGCCGACCCGCGCCGCGAACGCAGCCTATCGCCGCGACGTGGGGCCGGCAGCGCTCATTGCCGCAGCTCGAGCGCATTGGTCAGATCACCCATCGGCGGCGCGCCATGTGCGGCGAGTCCGGCATCGCGCGTCAGGATACCCGGCAACACCTGAAGATCGAAGCGGCGCGTGATCAGGCGCAGGATTGACTCGGTGTCGTACTGTGTATGATCGACCATGCCGCGCTTGGCGAAGGGGGAAACGATCAGCGCGGGAATTCGCGACCCGGGTCCGAGCAGATCGCCTTGCGGGGGCGCCACATGGTCCCAGGAGCCGCCGAACTCATCGTACGTGATCACGATCACCATGTGCTGCCACTGCGGACTCGCACGCAATTTCGCGACCAGATCCGCGATGTGTGCATCGCCTTCGGCGACCGATGCGTAGCCGGCGTGCTGATTCATATTGCCTTGGGGCTTGTAGAACGCGACCGCGGGCAAGCGGCCCGAGACCGCATCGGCGAGCAGTTCGCTGTAATCCTTCAAGTGCAGCGCGCGCTGCTCAGCCCCGGTATTTGGGTCAAAGCGCGCGTAGTAATTGAAGGGTTGGTGATGGGGCTGGAAATTAGGATTGCCGGCGGGCGTTGAGGGCGCATAGATCACCGTGCGCGATTTCAGCGCGGAGCGCCTGCCGTCGGCGAGGGCCGCGTCCCACGAACCTGAGTACCAAATCCAATTGACATGCTTGGCGTCGAGCGCATCGCCGATGGTGGCGGCCGTTTGCGGCGGCAAGGTCGTGGCGCTGCCGGGGTCGGCGTACAAATAACCGGCATCGGCGGCCGCCGGCTTGTTGCCGCTCGGCTGATAGGCGGGTTGCATGGTGTTCACCGCATAGAACTTACCGTCGCCGAAATAGTTGGCGGGCGCGACATTTCCGCTATTCTCAAACTTGGGCGGTTCGTCCAGGGCCGAGGGTTTTGCATCCTTCGCCACCTTGAGCCGCGGCATATAGCGCCCGGCCGCGTCCTTGTCGAGCACCGCCAAGGACGGTTTCGCCGGCGCCGTATCCGCGTTGGGATATACCGGCGCGCAAGCGCAAATCAGGTATTGGTGATTGAGGAAGGAACCGCCGAACGCACCTTGAAAAAAATTATCCGCGAGTACGAAGTCCTTCGCCAGGGCATATAGCGCCGATTGGTTGTAGTCAAAGTGGCCCATGGCGAGGCCGCCCGCGTCGGACCACGCGGCATAACCGTCGTTCTTACCGCCGTCGATCTGCATCTGGTGCTCGAAAAAGCGATGCACCAGGTCGCGGGTCACGGTGGACGTCGACAAAGTCACGTTGGATTGCGCGGTGAAGGCATGCTCGATCGAGAACGGCGCATTGGGTAAGCCGCTGCTTTGCGCCTGTGTCACGCTCGGCCTGACGCCCGAAGCCGTCACGCCGAACCATGTCGGCGGCAGGGTCGGCAGCACCGACCCATCTCGATCGATCTGCGGAACATACGTCGGCAGCGGCCGGCCGTCGCGGTCCACGACTTCGTTCAAGCCCCGTGCACCGGGGAAATTTCCGTACAAGTTATCGAAGGCGCGATTCTCAGCGTAAATGACCACGATGGTGTCGATCTTTGAGCGCAGCGCTCGAGTCGTGGCCTCCGCGGGGACAACGGGCGCTGTCACGAGGGACTTGTCGGCGCACGAGGCCGCGCCGACGGCGAGGACGAGCGCCGTGAGCCAGGGCCACGGGCGTGAGTACGCCGGCGCGCCTCTCAGGGTGTTCTTCATGGGCGCCAGTATAAATCGGGCCGCAACTCACCGCGCCCGGCGTTGGGCCGGGTCGCGCCGGTGGATCGTGCGGGGCCGGCTCGTGCTGGGAGGGGTCGCGCTAAGTGGCGTCGGTCTCGTTTCGCTAGAAAGTCCAGGTCGCACTGACCGTCAGCGCGTCCGGGTCACCGTACTGGGAGCTGATCCTCTCGTACTCGGCGCGGAATGCGACGCCCCAAACCTTGGACTGAATGCCCACGCCATAGGCGAACTTGTTGTCGGTTTGATTCTGACGGGAGTAGATCGGGGGGCAATTGGGGAGGTTCACAGGGCAGGTCACCGGCGTAATGGTCGTTACGTCTGTTTGCAGCCGCGCGACGCCGGCCTTGCCGTAGACATCGAAGAACGGCACCGGCAGCGGTAAATAGCCGACGCCGAACAGCGCCGCTGCGCGCGGGTGTGAGTCGAAACCGTAGTAGTTGACGTCGTAGTAGTGATGCGAACCCGGTTGCCCAAAGTCGATATATTCGAATTCGGCGCCCACGATGGAGATCGGCCGTACCCCCGCGATAACCTTCCATGCCGTTTGGTGATCATTGTAATAGCTTGGGAGTCCGTAGGCGGCGTCGTCGCTTCGCACGGTGGAATAGCCAACGCCCGCGCCGAGGTAAAATCCGGCCGGATTGTCCGCCAGAGCCGTCGACGCTGCGCACGCGCCCATCGTGAGAGTTGCCAACAGGGTTCCTGGAATCCGCTTCATCAAGTTCTCCGATTGAGGTTCTGCAGATTGGGACCGAACGGCCCATCCGGAAGTTCCGGCCAATCTTCCGCTTTGCGGCACGCGCTATACTTGCGAGATGAAAATTTCGCGCCTGTGGATCCTTCTTTGCCTGACCGGATTGGTCGCCGGATGTGGTCAGAAAGGACCCCTGGTGCATCCGGACAGCCCCAAGCACAAGCGAGTGGCGCCGACCCCACGCACCGCGCCCGCCCCGACCACGCCCGCACCGACCGCACCGACCGC
>Ga0210410_10000155_pt1 | contig 101938 bp, 82 predicted proteins | sample IncBWC4MmetaG_FD_161058 | JGI IMG/M metagenome (GOLD analysis project Ga0210410, IMG submission 161058) | Forest soil microbial communities from Barre Woods Harvard Forest LTER site, Petersham, Massachusetts, United States - Inc-BW-C-4-M | ecosystem: Environmental > Terrestrial > Soil >...
GTGCGCGGGGGGTTGCGCAAAGCCGGCAGGCGCACACCGCGAGGCGCCGTGAGCGGTAGCGCGACCGCAACCTGCTCACCCCGCTCCCCAGCCAACCGGTGCACGCCACGCGCAACCGGCCGGCGCGAGCGGAACGAGGCCCGGCGCGGGGGCGGCAGGCCGTCATGAGCTGAGCGAAGACGAGTGTCCCGACGGCCGCGCAACGCAGCGCGACCACCGGGACACCGACCGCAAACGACTACGCGTGGACGGCGGCGCCGTCGAGGTACAGCTCGCCCCGCTCCGCTCGCTCCACGAGCGAGGCCGGCGGCTCGAACCGCGCCCCGTACGTCGCGGCCAGCTCCCGCGCACGCGCGACGAACGCCGGCAGGCCACCGCCGTCCGGGTTGCGGACGGGGTCGCCGTACTGGTTCATGTACTGGCACACCCCGCCGGTCCAGGCGGGGAAGCCGATGCCGAAGATCGAGCCGATGTTGGCGTCGGCGATCGACTCGATCACGCCCTCGTCGATGCACTTCACCGTCTCGAGCGCCTCGGCGAACATCATGCGCTCCTCGAGGTCTCTCAACGAGATCGCCGACGGATCGTCCACCGGCGGGAACGCCTCGCGCAGCCCGGACCAGAGCCCCGTGCGTCTGCCGTCGGCGTACTCGTAGAACCCGCGACCCTCCAGCTTTCCGGGCCGGTCGTGCTCGTCGAGCATCGCATCGATCACCTGCTCGGACGGGTGGCCGTCCCAGCCGGTGCCCGTCTCCATCGCCGCCTTCGCGGCGTCGCGGATCTTGCGCATCAGCTTGAGGTTCAGCTCGTCGCTGAGCTGCAGCACCGGCGCGGGGTAGCCGGCCTGCGAGGAGGCCTGCTCGATCGTCGCCGCGGGGATCCCCTCGGTCAGCATCGAGATGCCCTCGTTGATGAACGTGCCGATCACGCGCGAGGTGAAGAAGCCGCGCGAGTCGTTGACGACGATCGGGGTCTTCTTGATCTGCTTCGCGACATCCAAAGCACGCCACAGCGTCTCGTCGCTCGTCTGCTCGCCCTTGATGATCTCCAGCAGGGGCATCTTGTCCACGGGCGAGAAGAAGTGCAGGCCGATGAAGTCGGCCGGGCGCGAGACGCCCTGCGCGAGGCCGGTGATCGGCAGCGTCGAGGTGTTCGAGCCCAGCAGCGCGCCGGGAGCGAGGTGCGGCTCGATCTCCGCGAACACCTTCGCCTTCACGGCCGGGTCCTCGAACACCGCCTCGATCACGAGGTCCGCACCGGCGGCGGCCGCCGGGTCGTCGGTCGCGGTAATCAACGCGAGGAGCGCGTCGCCGGCCTGCTGCGTCGTCTTGCCGCGTGCGACGCCCTTCTCGACGAGTCTCGCCGAGTAACCCTTGCCGCGGTCGGCCGCGTCCTGCGAGACGTCCTTGAGCACGACCTCGATGCCGGCCTTCGCGCACACGTACGCGATCGCGGCGCCCATCATGCCGGCGCCGAGCACCACGACCTTTCTCGACCGGAACGTCTCGACGTCGGTCGAGCGGCCGCGTGGGCCGTTGACCTGCTGCAGGTCGAAGAAGAACGCCTGGATCATGTTCTTCGAGACCTGGCCGGTCGCGAGGTCGACGAAGTAGCGCCCCTCGATCTCGATCGCGCTGTCGAAATCGACCTGCGCGCCCTCGACCGCCGCCGCCATGATGTGGTGCGGCGCCGGGTAGTTCGCGCCCTTGATCTGCTTGCGCAGGTTGGCCGGGAAGGCAGGCAGGTTCATCGCCAGCGCCGGCGTCGAGGGCGTGCCGCCGGGGATCTTGTAGCCCTTCACGTCCCACGGCTGCTGAACCGGATCCCCCCCGCCCTTCTCCGCGATCCACTTCTTCGCGGCGAGGATCAGGTCGTCTCTCGTCGCGACAAGCTCGTCGACGATCCCGATCTCCCTCGCCTTGCCCGGACCCACTCTCTGCCCCTGCATCAGCAGCTGCATGAGCGCGTTGACGATCCCGAGCATCCGCACCGTGCGCACGACGCCGCCGGCGCCGGGGAGCAGGCCGAGCTGCACCTCGGGAAAGCCGAAGACGATCTTCGGGTCGTCCACGCTGATGCGGTGGTGGGTCGCCAGGGCGATCTCCAGCCCGCCGCCGAGCGCCGTGCCGTTCAAAGCCGCGACGACCGGTCTGCCGAGCGTCTCCAGACGGCGCAGCTGGCCCTTGCCGACCTTCAGCCCCTCGGCCAGCTCCTCCGCCTGCGCGGGCGTGACCGCTCTCAGGTCGTTGAGGTCGCCGCCGGCGAAGAACGTCTTCTTCGCCGACGTGATGATCACGCCGGCGATGGTGTCCTTCTCGGCCTCGAGCCGGTCGACCGTCGCCGCCATCGACTCGGCGTACGCGCGGTTCATCGTGTTCGCGCCCTGGTTGGGATCGTCGAGCGTCAGGACGACGACGCCGTCCGCGTCCTGCTCCCAGCGGATCGTGGTGGACTCCGCCATCTAGATCGCCTCCACGACGGTCGCGATGCCCATGCCGCCGCCGACGCACAGCGTGCAGAGGCCATATCTGCCGCCGGTGCGGTGCAGCTCGTCCACGATCGTCCCGAGGATCATCGCCCCGGTCGCGCCGAGCGGATGGCCCATCGCGATCGCGCCGCCGTTGACGTTGACCTTCTCCATGTCGAGGCCCATGTCCTTGACGAAGCGCAGCACGACGGCGGCGAACGCCTCGTTGATCTCCACGAGGTCGAGGTCGTCGACCGTCAGGCCGGCCTTCGCGAGCGCCTTCTTCGAGGCGGGCGCGGGGCCGGTCAGCATGATCGTCGGGTCGGCACCGGAGAGAGCGGTCGCGAGGATCCGGCCGCGCGCCTTCAGGCCCAGCTCCTTGCCGGTCTGCTCGTTGCCGATCGCGACGAGCGCAGCGCCGTCCACGATGCCCGACGAATTGCCCGGCGTGTGCACGTGCTCGATCTTCTCGATCCAGTGGTACTTCTGAAGCGCGACGGCGTCGAAGCCGCCCATCTCGCCCATCACCTGGAAGGACGGCTTGAGGCCGCCGAGCGTCTCGACGGTCGTGCCCGGACGGATGAACTCGTCGCGGTCGAGCACGACATGGTCGTTGACGTCCTTGACCGGGATGACGGAGTTGTCGAACTTGCCCGCCGCCTGCGCGGCGGCGGCACGCTCCTGCGAGCGGGTCGCGTAGGCGTCGACCGTCTCGCGGTCGAAGCCCTCGATCGTCGCGATCAGGTCGGCGCTGACGCCCTGCGGGATGAACGACGTGTCGTAGTTCGTCTCGGGATCGAGCGCCCACGCGCCGCCGTCGGAGCCCATCGGGCAGCGCGACATCGACTCGACGCCGCCGGCGAAGACGAGGTCCTCCCAGCCGGAGGCGACCTTCTGCGCGGCGACGTTCACGGCCTCCAGGCCCGAGGCGCAGAAGCGGTTGAGCTGCACGCCCGCAACGGTGTCCGGAAGGCCCGCCTTGATCGCGGCCGTCTTGGCGATGTCCATTCCCTGGTCGCCGACGGGCGTGACGCAACCGAGCACGACGTCGTCGACCCGCGCGGGGTCGAGCTGCTCGTTGCGGACCAGCATCTCGTGCATCAGGCCGACCACCAGGTCGACCGGCTTCGTCGTGTGCAGCGAGCCGTTGCTCTTGCCCTTGCCACGCGGTGTGCGAATCGCGTCGAAGATCAACGCGTCAGTCGATCCCACGGTGTCGTTCTCCTGGTCGGGTTTCGGTGGTCGATTGCGGATGTCGATGCGGCGGCGCTCCGCGGGGAGCGCGCTTCTTCCCCGAGGCTAACATGCATTCACGAATGCATGTATCGACTCTGTGTAAGGTCAGCGCGCGATGACTGCCACGTCCACGGGCGCGCGACGCACGCAGGAGGAGCGCCGCTCCGCCACGCGGGGAGCGCTGCTCGACGCTGCGCTGGCATGTCTCGTCGAGCACGGCTATGACGGTACGACGACCGGGCGCGTGTGCGAGCGCGCCGGCGTCACGCGCGGCGCCCACCAGCACCACTTCGGCACGCGCCCGGCGCTCGTCGCCGCCGCCCTGGAGGAGCTTGCGATGCGCCGGCTCGACGAGATCCGCGGCGAGGTCGCGAGCCTGCCGCGCGGCGACGAGCGCGTGGAGCAGGCGCTCGACGCGATCTGGGGCTGGTTCACCGGGCCGCTGTTCCAGGCCTCGATCGACCTCGCCGCCGCTGCGCGCACCGACGAGGAGCTGTGCGCCTCGCTCGCACCGGTCGAGGCGCGGCTCAGCCAGGGCACGCTGATGTGCTGCCGCGAGATGCTCGCGGACGGCGCGGAGGATCGCAGCCGCGACCCGCTGATCCAGATGACGCTCGGGACCGTGCGAGGGCTCGCGCTGCTGCCGATCCTGCACCCCGGCAACCGCAGCGCGGCGAAGCAGTGGGCGTTCGCGCGCGCGCGCCTCGCGGAGCTGTTCCGCGCGCAGGGCGCGCGCGGAACAGCGGCTGCGGCATGAGCGTCCGGCGAGCTGGACGCCGTCACGAGCCGCCGGCGGCGGGCGTGCTCCAGCGGCCGGTGTAGCGCCGCTCGCTCGGAGGTCTCCCGGGCAGCGGCGGCGAGCCGGCGTGCGCTCGCAGGCCCGCAAGCGCGATCGCGACCACGCGGTCGCGGACGTTCTCCTGCTCGGCGTCGTCGGGCTCGGCGCCCCGGCGGCCGAGTCGCTCGATCAGGTAGGCGACGTCGAGCGGGCTGACGTCGGGGCGCAGGACCCGGGCCGCGTGCGCGCGCCGCACCAGCTCGGCGAGCAGCCGGCGGCTGCGACGGCTCGTCGCGCGCATCCGCGGGGTCGTCTCGATCGCGCCGGCGAGCGCGCCGAGCGCCCCTGCGCCGAACGCCACGCACGCCTGCACGTAGTCGCTCAGGCCGTGCCAGGGATCGTCCGCGGCAAGCCCCTCGCGCGCGGCCGCGATGCTCTGCTCCATCGCCAGCAGGCAGAGCTGCTGCAACAGCTCGCGCTTGCTTCCGTAGCGGCGGTAGAGGCTGCCGATGCCGACGCCCGCCTGCGCGGCGATCGCCGAGACGGGGGCGTCGGCTCCCTGGCGCGCGAAGACCTCGCGTGCGGCGTCGAGCACGCGCCGGTCGTTGCGCGCAGCCTCGGCCTCGCGCCCGCGCGGTGGCCGCTGCGGCGGGATCGTCATCGCCCAAGGGTACGCGGCCGAACGGAGCGAAGCGCTCCGCTACACTCCGAACGGAGCGATTCGCTCCGAACGAGACCGACGAGGTGACGCGATGCAGGCTGTGACGTTGAACGCCTTCGGGCCGCCCGAGGCGCTGGTCTCGATCGAGCTGCCGGACCCGGTGCCGCAGGCGGGCCAGGCGCTGATCGAGGTGCACCTGGCCAACATCACCTTCGTCGAGACGCAGATCCGTGCGGGCCGCCCTCCGCATCCGGCGATGGCGCCTTCGCTTCCGGCGATCCCCGGCAACGGCGTCGGCGGAACGGTCGCGGCGGTCGGCGCGGGCGTCGATCCCGGCCTGGTCGGGACACGCGTGATCGCGAGCACGGGCGGCTCGGGTGCGTACGCCGAGCTGGTGGCGGTCCCGGCCGCTGCGCTGATCCCGGTGCCCGACGGCTTGGGCCTCCGCGACGCCACGGCACTGCTGGCCGACGGGCGCACCGCGATGGCGCAGCTGCGCAACGCCGCGGTGAGATCGGGCGAGACGGTGCTCGTCGAGGCGGCTGCCGGCGGCGTCGGCAGCCTGCTCGTGCAGCTCGCGAGCAGTGCCGGGGCGTACGTGGTGGCAGCCGCCCGCGGGTCGCGCAAGCTTGCGCTGGCCGGCGAGCTGGGCGCACGGCTCGCGGTCGACTACGGCGACGCGGGCTGGGCCGAGCGGGTGCGCGCCGAGCGGGGCGGCGTCGACGTCGCCTTCGACGGCGTGGGCGGCGAGATCGGCCGGACGGCGTTCGAGCTGCTGCGCGCGGGCGGGCGGTTCTGCCCGTTCGGGATGGCCAGCGGGAGCTTCGCCGCCGTCGGCGAGGACGAGGCGGCGCGACGCGACGTCGCGATCGTCCGCGGCGGGCCGCTCGCTCCCGCGGAGTCGCTCGCGCTCACGCGCGAGGCGCTCGCCGAGGCGGCGGCGGGGCGCCTGCGCCCGGTCGTGGGTCAGACCTTTCCGCTGCGCCGTGCCGCGGACGCGCATGCGGCGATCGAGGCGCGGGCGACCGTCGGCAAGACGCTGCTGACGACGGGGCGCAGCTCGCGCTGACGCGCGTCCGCCGCGGGGCGAATCGTCGCCCCTCGCTGCTAGCATCGGCCCACGTGAGCGCCCTCGCCGACCTGCCCCTCATCGCCTCGGGCAAGGTCCGCGAGCTGTACGACCTCGCTGAGCCGCAAGGCTCGCGTCTGCTGCTCGTCGCGACCGACCGGATCTCGACGTTCGACGCCGTCCACCCGACGCCGATCCCGGACAAGGGCAAGGTCCTGACGGGTCTGTCGGTCTTCTGGTTCGAGCTGCTCGCGGACGTCGCGCCGAACCACCTCGTCTCCGCGACCGAGGGCGTGCCCGACGAGGTGCGCGGCCGCGCGCTCGTCGTCGAGAAGCTGGAGATGCTTCCGGTCGAGTGCGTCGTGCGCGGCTACATCAGCGGATCCGGCTGGAGCGAGTACCAGCGGGTCGGTTCGATCTGCGGCGTGTCGCTGCCGGCCGGCCTGCGCGAGTCCGAGCAGCTCCCCGCGCCGATCTTCACGCCGACGACGAAGGCGGACGTGGGCCACGACGAGGCGATCGACTTCGAGCAGGCCGTCGACCTGCTCGGCGGCGACCGCGCACTCGCGGAGCAGGTGCGCGACGTGTCGCTGGAGTACTACGCGAAGGCCGCCGCGCACGCCCGCGAGTGCGGCGTGATCCTCGCCGACACGAAGTTCGAGCTGGGGCTGCGTCCCGACGGGACGCTCACGATCGCGGACGAGGTGCTGACGCCCGACTCCTCCCGCTTCTGGCCGGTCGACGGCTACGAGCCCGGGCACGGTCAGCCGAGCTTCGACAAGCAGCCGGTGCGCGACTGGGCCGCCTCGACCGGCTGGGACAGAAAGCCGCCCGCGCCGCCGATCCCCGACGACGTCGTCGCACGCACGCGCGCCAAGTACGTCGAGGCGTACGAGCTGATCACCGGCGAGCCGTTCGACGCGTGGCTGGAGCGGATGGCGCCGTGACGCGCGCACGAGTGCTCGTGCGGCCGAAGGCCGGGATCCTCGACCCGCAGGGCCAGGCGGTCGAGCGGGCGCTGCCCGCGCTCGGCTTCGAGGGCGTCGCGAACGTCCACGTCGGGCGCCTGATCGAGCTCGACGTCGAGGACGCGAGCCGGCTGCCGGAGATGTGCGAGAAGCTGCTCGTGAACCCGCTGATCGAGGACTACGAGATCGTCAGCCCGTGATCTGGACGGTCGAGAACCAAGCAGATCAAGGAAGCAGGGACGAAGGCTTGGTGGTGCCAAGTCGAGTCCCGATGACGCCGAGCTGCGCCGGTTGTCGGCCGTCCAGATGAAGTTCGGGGTCCTTCGCTTCCCCGGCACCTGCGACGAGGTCGACGCGCAGCTCGCGTGCGAGCGCGTCGGCGAGGCGGTCATCCTGTGGCACGGCGACCGCGACCTGCAGGGGGTCGACGCGATCGTCGTCCCCGGCGGCTTCTCCTACGGGGACTACCTGCGCGTCGGCGCGATCGCGCGCTTCGCGCCGATCATGGAGTCGGTGATCGCGTTCGCGCGCGAGGGCGGGCCGGTGCTCGGCATCTGCAACGGCTTCCAGGTGCTGTGCGAGGCCGGCCTTCTCCCCGGTGCCCTCCTCCCGAACAGGACGCTGCGCTTCATCTGTCGCCAGGTCGACCTCGTGGTCGAGCACGCCGACACGACCTTCACGAACGCGTGCGAGGAGGGCGAGCGGCTGTCGATCCCGGCGAAGCACACGACCGGCTGCTGGTACGCGCCGTCCGCATTGCACGAGCGGGTCGAGGCGAACGGCCAGGTGGTGCTGCGCTACGCGCCCGGAGAGAACTTCAACGGCTCGCTCGCCGACGTGGCCGGCGTACGCAACGAGGCGGGCAACGTCTTCGGGCTGATGCCGCACCCGGAGCACGCGGTCGATCCGCTGACCGGCTCGACCGACGGGCTGAAGCTGTTCCAGTCGATCCACGACCACGTGGCTGCACGTGTCTGACGCCCCGGCCACGCTGGCGCCGCACCGCGCGCTCGGCCTCACCGACGCCGAGTACGAGCTGATCGTCGGCAAGCTCGGCCGCGAGCCGAACGCGGTGGAGCTGTCGATGTTCTCGCTGATGTGGTCCGAGCACTGCGCCTACAAGCACTCGAAGAAGCTGCTCGGCCAGCTCCCCACAGAGGGCCCGTACCTGCTGCTCGGCCCGGGCGAGAACGCCGGCGCGGTCGACGTCGGCGGCGGGCTCGCGATCGCCTTCAAGGTCGAGTCGCACAACCACCCGAGCGCGGTCGAGCCGTTCCAGGGCGCGGCGACGGGCGTCGGCGGGATCCTGCGCGACGTGTTCGCGGTCGGCGCGCGGCCGATCGCCGTGCTCGACTCGCTGCGTTTCGGCGAGCTGGACTCGGCTCGCTCGCGCTACCTGCTCGAGCACGCCGTCGCCGGCATCGGCCACTACGGCAACTCGATCGGCGTGCCGACGATCGGCGGCGAGCTGTACTTCGAGGGTCCCTACGAGCAGAACTGCCTCGTCAACGCGATGGCGCTGGGGATCGCCGAGCACGACCGGCTGATCCGCGCGGCCGCCGCCGGCCCCGGCAACGTGCTGATCCTGTTCGGCGCGCTGACCGGCCGCGACGGGATCGGCGGTGCGTCCGTGCTCGCGAGCGCCGAGCTGGGCGAGGGCGACGCCGACAAGCGCCCGACGGTGCAGATCGGCGACCCGTTCGCGGAGAAGAAGCTGATGGAGTGCTCGCTGGAGCTGCTGGACCGCGAGCTGCTCGTGTCGTTGCAGGACCTCGGCGCGGCCGGATTGACGTCCTCCTCTTCGGAGATGGCGTCGAAGGGCGGCCTCGGGCTCGACATCCACGTCGACCGCGTGCCGCTGCGCGAGCCGGGGATGGAGCCGTTCGAGATCATGGTGTCCGAGTCGCAGGAGCGGATGCTGTGCGTGGTCGAGCCCGCGCAGGTCGACGCGGTGCTCGCCGTCTGCGCGAAGTGGGAGACGACCGCGACCGCGATCGGCGAGGTGACGGACTCCGGCCGCCTGCGCGTGCTGAGCGACGGTGACGTCGTCGGCGACATGCCGGTCGAGGCGCTCGTGGACGACTGCCCGCTCTACGACCTCGCCCCGGCGAAGCCTGATGCGCCGATCTATCCGGCCCCGCGCCGCACGCTCGAGACGGACGACCCGCGGGAGATCCTTCCGGCGCTGCTGCGCTCCGCGAACGTCGCCGACCGCCGGCCGATCTTCGAGCAGTACGACTGTCTCGTGCAGTCGCGCACCGTCCGCCGTCCCGACGAGGCGGACGCCGCGGTGCTGCTGCTGCCGACCACGCGCTCCGCGCACGGTGCCCGCGGCGCGATCGCGGTGTCGATCGACGGCTCCGGCCGCCGCGTCGCGTGCGACCCGTACCGCGGCACGGTCGAGGCGGTGCTCGAGTGCGCCGCGAACCTCGCCTGCGTCGGCGCCGAGCCGCTCGGGCTCACGAACTGCCTCAACTTCGGCAACCCGGAGAAGCCGCACATCGCGTGGCAGCTGAGCGAGTCGGTGCGCGGGATGGCCGACGCGTGCCGTGCGCTGGACGTGCCGGTCGTGGGCGGGAACGTGTCCTTGTACAACGAGGGGCCGGAGGGGCCGATCTACCCGACGCCCGTCGTCGGCATGGTCGGCCGCATGCCGGAGGCGGCGCGCGCCGGGCGGCTCGGCTTCGCCGTGGAGGGCGACGCGATCGCCTTCGCAGGTCCCTTCCAGCCGTCGCTGCCGGGATCGGAGCTGGCGAAGCTGCGCGGCGAGCCGCTGCCCGACGGGCTGCCGGAGGTCGACGTCGCCGTGGTCCGGCGCACGCTCGAAGTCGTGCGCGACGCGGTGCGGCGCGGGGAGGTGCGGTCGGCGCACGACGTCGCCGAGGGCGGCTTCGCGGTCGCGCTCGCGGAGTGCTGTCTCGCCGGCGGGCTCGGCGCGCAGGTCGACTTCCGCGGAGCCCAGGGCGAGCGCCTGCTCGAGCTGCTGTTCGGCGAGGGTCCCGGCGGGATCGTCCTGTCCGGCTCACGCCCGGCGTTGGCTGCGATCGCCCGCGAGGTCCCGCTGACGCTGTGCGGCGTCGTCGGCGGCCCGGAGGACGGGTTGGAGCTGTCGCTCGACGGCGACGCCACCCTCGCCTGGTCGCTCGCCGAGCTGCGCACCGCGCGCGAGCGCGGGCTCGCCGACGCGATTGGCTGATCGCCGGGCTGCCGGCTGCGCGCGGCCGGCGTTCCGTTTGTGCGGGGCTGGCTGCGTGGCGTTCGTCGTGGGCATCGAGGGGGAGGGAGTGGTTGCGTTTCCGGCGTTCGTGTGCGCTTTCGTCGCAGTTGGTGGTTCGGCTGCGCTCCTCCGGAGGCGTTTTCTCACTCCGGATTTACGTCCGTGTAGTTGTGGTCGCTATAGGCGTACTAGTTCACGGGCGTGTTTCCGGACTGTCACGGTTGTGCGCGATCCGTGGAGAGATGCTGGAGAGTGCGCGGGGGGTTGCGCAAAGCCGGCAGGCGCACACCGCGAGGCGCCGTGAGCGGTAGCGCGACCGCAACCTGCTCACCCCGCTCCCCAGCCAACCGGCGAACGCCCTGCACACCGGACCGGCGTGAGCGGAGCGAGGACCGGCGCGCGGGGGCGCGGGAGGCTCCGACAGCGGTACCGGACGCAGCGCGAGGGCGCGGAGCGGGCGAGGCGGACGGAGCGCGGCACCACCCGCCCCCGCTGCTACCCTTGCGGCCCAGGCCGGGAGCCCACCATCCTGACCGCCGCCGGAGCGCTGGAACGCCTCCTCGATGACCGACCACCTCACCGATCGCGACGGACCGCGCGACGAGTGCGGCGTCTTCGGGATCTACGCACCCGATCACGACGTCGCCCGGCTTGCGTACTTCGCGCTGTACGCGCTCCAGCATCGCGGGCAGGAGTCCGCCGGCATCGCGACGACCGACATCGGCGGCAACATCATGACCCTGCGCGACCTCGGGCTCGTCTCGCAGGTGTTCGACGAGCAGAAGCTGCGCGCGCTGCCCGGCGACCTCGCGCTCGGCCACGTCCGCTACTCCACGACCGGCTCCTCGGCGTGGGAGAACGCGCAGCCGGTCTACCGCTCGGACGACCGCGAGCTGGCGCTGGCGCACAACGGCAACCTCACGAACGCCGTCGAGCTGCACGCCGAGCTGCGCGAGCGCGACGTCGCGTTCCGCTCCACGTCGGACTCGGAGATCATCGCCGCGCTGCTCTCCACGCACCCGGCCGAGCGGGTCGAGGACGCCGTCGTCGACGTGCTGCCGCGCCTCCAGGGCGCCTTCTCGACCGTCGTCATGACGCGCGACAAGATCGTCGCGTTCCGCGATCCGCACGGGCTGCGCCCGCTCGCGCTCGGGATGATCGGCGAGCGCTACTGCGTCGCGAGCGAGTCGTGTGCGCTCGACATCATCGGCGCGAGATTCCTGCGCGAGGTCGAGCCGGGCGAGGTGCTGACGATCGACGCCGGCGGGATCTCCACGCGCATGGCCGTCGAAGGCGCCCGCCGCGCCTTCTGCGTCTTCGAGTACATCTACTTCGCGCGACCCGACTCGATCATGGGCGGCACCGTGCTGCAGGGCGCGCGCGGGCGGATGGGGGAGATCCTCGCGCGCGAGGCGCCGGTCGAGGCCGACCTCGTGATCGCCGTGCCCGACTCCGGCAACCCGGCCGCGCGCGGTTACGCGCGCGCGAGCGGGATCCCGCACGACGACGGCTTCGTGAAGAACCGCTACGTCGCGCGCACGTTCATCCAGCCGGGGCAGGAGCTGCGCAGGCACGGCCTGAGACTGAAGTTCAACCCGATGCCGGAGATCGTCGCCGGGCAGCGGCTCGTCGTCGTCGACGACTCGATCGTGCGTGGCAACACGACGCGCCAGATCGTGCAGATGCTGCGCGATGCCGGCGCGAAGGAGGTCCACCTCCGCATCACCGCGCCGCCGATCCGCAACCCCTGCCACTACGGCATCGACATGTCGACGCGCGAGGAGATGGTGGCGCATGGACGCGACGTCGCGGAGATCGCGGCCGAGCTCGGCGCCGACTCGCTCCACTACATCTCACTGGAGGGCGTCTACGAGGCCGTCGGCTCGACGCGCGAGACGCACTGCGACGCCTGCTTCACGGGCGAGTACCCGCTCCCGGGCGCGCCCGGCGGGCACGACAAGCACGCCTTCGAGCGAGCGCTGCCCGTCATACACGCGTAACGCGCGCGGACCTGCGACAGCGGCCGCGCGCCGCGCGCTGCCCCGCCGCCCGCGCCGATATCGTCGGAGCCATGGATCCCCGCGAGGCGCTGCGCACCCACTTCGGCTTCGGCGCCTTCCGTCCCGGTCAGGCCGACGCCGTCGAGGCGGCGCTCGCGGATCGCGACACGCTCGTCGTGATGCCGACCGGCTCGGGCAAGTCGCTCTGCTACCAGCTCCCCGCGCTGATGCGCGAGGACCTCACGATCGTCGTCTCGCCGCTCGTCTCGCTGATGCAGGACCAGGTCGACCAGCTCCGCCGCATCGTGCCCGAGCGCGTCGCGCTCGTCAACGCGCAGCAGAGCGCGGCCGAGAACCGCGTCGTGATGGAGCGGGCGGCCGCCGGCGAGCTGCGGCTGCTGTACGTCGCGCCCGAGCGCTTCGCCTCCCCGGGCTTCGTCGAGCAGGTCGAGCGCGCGCGGCTCGGGCTGTTCGTCGTCGACGAGGCGCACTGCGTCTCGCAGTGGGGCCACGACTTCCGTCCCGACTACTTCCGCCTCGCCGACGCCGCGCGCTATCTGAGAGCGCGCGCGATCGTCGCGCTGACGGCGACCGCCACCCCCCAGGTCGCGCGCGACATCGTCGCGCGGCTGCGGCTGGAGGAGCCGGTGCAGGTGACGACCGGCTTCGACCGCCCGAACCTCTCGTTCGCGGTCGTCCCGTGCAGAACGAAGGCCGACAAGCACCGTCGCATCGCCGCGGTGCTCGGCGAGCGAGACGCGGAGCGGCCGGCGCTGCCGGCGATCGTCTACGCCGGCACGCGCAACGGCTGCGAGGAGCTTGCGACCAAGCTCGCGCACGCGCTCGACGAGCCGGTGCTCGTGTACCACGCCGGCCTCGACCGCGAGCGGCGCGCCGCGGTCCAGCGCAGCTTCATGGGCGGCGAGGCGCGCGTCGTCGTCGCGACGAACGCGTTCGGGATGGGCGTCGACAAGGCGGACGTGCGGACCGTCTGCCATGAGACCGTTCCCCAGTCGGTCGAGGCGTACTACCAGGAGGCCGGCCGTGCCGGTCGCGACGGTCAGCCGGCGCGCTGCCTGCTGTTCGCCGAGGCGCGCGACAAGGGCCTGCACGTGTTCTTCATCCAGCGCTCCGAGGTCGAGGACGCGGCGTTCGCGGCGGTCGCGCGGCGGCTGCACCGCGAGGCGGCCGAGCACGGCCGCTACGACGTCGAGCTGCGCGAGCTGGCGGCGCTCACCGGCAGAGGGGGCGACACGGACCAGGCGCGCGCGATCGTCGGGCACCTCGCGCGCGCGGGGATGCTGAGACCGGCGCCGTCGCCGCCCGACCGCGCGATCGGGCGGGTCACCGGCGCGTGGAACCGCGAGGCGCTGCGCGCCTGCCGCGCGTCGGCCGGCGACGCCCAGCGCGTGCGCTGGCGCCAGTACCGCGCGATCTGGGCGCTCGTCGAGCAGCGCGCCTGCCGGCGCAGAACGGTGCTGCGGCACTTCGGCGACGCCTCGCAGCCGTTCACCGATCCGGGCGTCGCGTGCTGCGACGTGTGCGACGCGTCGCTCGTGCCGCCCGCGCCGGCGGCGCCGGAGCGGGCGGCGACGGGAAGCGGGCTTCGCCCTGGCGCCGACCGCAAGCGGCCGCCTTCGGGCGACGTCGCGCGCCGCGGCGTCGCGCCCGCCGACGGCCAGCTCGACGAGGCGATCCTCGCGGTCGTCGAGAGCGCCGAGCCCGCGGTCGGCCGCACGCGCGCGGTCGAGATCCTCTGCGGCGGGCGCTCGAAGGTCGTCGAGAAGCACTCCTACGACGGGCTCCCTGCGTACGGCACGTTCGCGCATCTGCGCCGCGACGACGTGCTGGCGCGCGTCGACGAGCTGCTCGCGGACGGCACGCTGCGCTCGACCGGCGGGCGCTTTCCGAAGCTGGCGGCGGCGTGAGCGCGGCAATGAGCGAGGGCGGGGGCGCCGGGGAGCGCGCCGGCGAACCGGCGGGCGAGGCCGGACGAGGTGCGTTCCGACTGGCGGTGCTCGCCTCCGGGACCGGCTCGAACCTGCAGGCGATCCTCGACACGCTCCACGGCGGGCCTGAGGGGATCGCGGTCGCCGCGGTCGCCTCGAACGTCGCCGACGCGCCGGCGCTCGCGCGCGCGCAGCAGGCCGGCATCCCGACCGCGGCGTTCCCGCTCGAGGCGTACCCCGACCGCAGCGCGCGCGATACGGCGCTGGCCGACTGGATCGCCGGCCACGAGGTGCGGCTCGTCGTGCTCGCCGGCTACATGCAGCTGCTCACGCCCGCCTTCCTCGGCCGCTTCCCGCACGCGGTCGTGAACGTGCACCCGGCGTTGCTGCCCGCGTTCCCCGGCCTCGACGCGGTCGGTCAGGCGCTCGCGCACGGCACGCGCGTGTTCGGCGTCACGGTGCACTTCGTCGACGAGGGCGTCGACACCGGGCCGATCATCCTCCAGCGTGCGCTCGAGCTTCCTCGCGCGCGCACGCGCGAGGACGTGCTCGAGCCGCTGCACGCGGTCGAGCACGAGCTGCTGCCGGAGGCGATCCGGCTGATCGCGCGCGGCGCCGTGCGGATCGATCCCGCCGACCCGCGCCGCGTGCTGCTCGACTGACCCGCGTCCCGCCCGCCGCCCCACCACGCCAGGCGGCGCGCGGCCGCCGCTTCGCTTATCCTCGCGTGCGCATGGCGGACGGAACGGAGATCGCTCAGACGGAGCCGCTCACGGCGCCCGGCGAGGTCCAGGTCCGGCGGGCGCTGCTGTCGGTCTCCGACAAGACCGGCATCGTCGACTTCGCGCGCGGGCTCGCGGAGCTGGGCGTCGAGCTGGTGTCCACCGGCGGCACCGCCGGGGCGCTCGCCGACGCGGGCATCCCGCACCGCTCGATCACCGACTACACGGGCTTCCCGGAGATCATGGACGGACGCGTCAAGACGCTCCATCCGAAGCTCTACGCCGGCCTGCTCGCGGTGCGCGACGACGACGCGCACCTGGCGGCGGCGGCCGACGCCGAGGTCGAGTTCGTCGACCTCGTGTGCGTCAACCTGTATCCGTTCGAGCAGACCGTCGCCAAGCGCGGCGTCGCCGACGCCGAGGTGATCGAGAACATCGACATCGGCGGCCCGACGATGATCCGCGCCGCCGCGAAGAACTTCGCCTTCGCCGCTCCGGTCGTCTCGCCCGCCAGCTACGACGCGATCCTCGACGAGCTGCGCGCCGCCGAGCGGCGCCTCTCGCTCGCGACGCGCGAGTCGCTCGCCGCGGAGGCGTTCGCCTACACGGCGCGCTACGACACGGCGATCGCGCGCTGGTTCTCCGAGCGGCGCGACGACTTCCCCCCGCTGTTCGTGCGCGCGTTCGAGAAGGTCACCGACCTCTCCTACGGAGAGAACCCGCACCAGCGCGCCGCCTACTACGCGCAGGTCGGCTCGCCCACGCACCTGCTCTCGAACGTGCGCCAGCTCGGCGGCAAGCCGCTGTCGTTCAACAACCTGCTCGACCTCAACGCCGCGCGCCTGCTCGCCCGCGAGTTCGGCGGCCCGGCGTGCGTGATCGTCAAGCACAACAACCCCTGCGGCGTCGCGCTCGGCGACAGCCCGCTCGACGCCTACCGGAAGGCGTTCGCGTGCGACCCGATGTCGGCCTTCGGCGGGGTCATCTGCCTCAACCGGCCGGTCGACGGTGCGCTCGCCGAGGCACTCGTGCAGCAGTTCGCGGAGGTCCTGTTCGCGCCCGGCTACGACGAGGCCGCGCTCGCGACGCTCGCGAGCAGACCGAACCTGCGGATCCTCCAGGACGACGAGCAAGCGCCGCTGCACCTCGCCGATCCGGACCTCAAGCAGGTCGTCGGCGGCCTGCTCGTGCAGGACCGCGACCTCGACACGCAGGAGCGGGCCGAGATGACCGTCGCAACGCAGCGCGAGCCGACCGACGCCGAGTGGAGCGAGCTGCTGTTCGCGTGGCGCGTCTGCAAGCACGTGCGCTCGAACGCGATCGTGCTCGCGAGCGGCGGCGCCTCGGTCGGCATCGGCGCGGGGCAGATGAGCCGCGTCGACTCGGTGCGGATCGCGGTCGAGAAGGCGCAGGAGGGGACGCTGGAGGGCGCCGTGCTCGCCTCCGACGCCTACTTCCCGTTCTCGGACGGGCCGCAGCTCGCGATCGACGCCAGCGTCACGGCGATCGTCCAGCCCGGCGGCTCCGTGCGCGACGCCGACGTGATCGCCGCGGCCGACGCGGCGGGCGTCGCGATGGTCTTCACGAGCCGGCGTCACTTCAAGCACTGAGCCCTGGGCGGGTGCCGCTACAGGCGCGTCGGCGCGCTGCCGATAGGGAGCGGGTGATGCTGGGAGCGAGATCGCGGCGCTGCGCGCCGGAGGACGCCTGATGGAGTTGCGCCTGCGCAGCGTGCCCGCGCTGTTCGGGACCGTCCTGGCCGCGATCGCGACGCTCGTCGCGACGATGCTCGCCGTCGACCACTGGGGCGTCCCAGTCGCGGGGATGCTGCTGACGGTCGCGCTCGGGATCCTCGCGCTGCATGCGCTTCAGCGCGAGCGCCGCGCGACGCAGCTCGTCGGGCGACAGCAGACCGAGCGCGATCGCGCCGAGACGGAGCTGCGCGCCGCCGAGCTGCGCCACCGCCTGCTCGCCGACAACGCGACCGACACGATCCTCGCGTTCGGGACCGACGGCTGCATCACCTACGTCTCGCCGGCGTGCAGCGAGCTGATCGGCTTCGCGCCGGAGGAGATCGTCGGGCGCCAGCCGCGCGCCTTCGTCCATCCCGACGACCGCGTCACGGTCAAGCGGGCGCGCCTGCGGGTGGCGGAGGAGGGCGGGACGATCACCGTCACGAGCCGTCTGCGCCATCGCGAAGGTCACTACGTGTGGATCGAGGCGCGCGTGCGGCGCGTGCTCGACGCCGACACGGGCGCGCCGATCGAGGGGCAGGCGATCGTGCGCGACGTGAGCGAGCGCGTCGCCGCGGAGGCCGCGCTGCGCGAGAGCGTCGAGCGCATCGCCGCCGCCGAGCAGCGCTTCCGCACCGCGTTCGAGGCGGCGCCGATCGGCATGGCGCTGTCCGACCTCGACGGCCGCTTCATCCAGGTCAACGACGCGCTGTGCGCCATCACCGGTTACACGCGGGAGGAGCTCGAGGAGATGGGCTTCGCCGAGCTCGGCCACCCGGCCGACGCGGGTCGCGAGGAGGAGATGATGCGCAGCCTGCTCGCCGGCGAGCAGAGCGCCTACTGGATGGAGAAGCGCTACGTGGACGTCGTCGGTCAGGTCGTGTGGGTCGCCGTGCACGCGACGCTCGTGCGCGCCGCCGACGGCAGCCCGCAGCACTTCCTCGGCCAGATCCAGGACGTCAGCGAGCGCGTCCGCTACGAGGCGCAGCTCCAGCACATGGCCGATCACGATCCGCTCACCGGCCTGTTCAATCGCCGCTCGTTCGAGCGCGAGCTGAATCAGCACATCCTCCAGGTGCAGCGCTACGGGCCCGAGGGCGCTGCGCTCGTGCTCGACATCGATCGCTTCAAGCACATCAACGACACGCTCGGCCACAACGTCGGCGACGAGCTGATCGTCAAGGTCGCGCAGACCCTGCGCACGCGGCTGCGCGAGACCGACGTGCTCGCGCGCCTCGGCGGCGACGAGTTCGCGATCCTGCTGCCGCGCGGCGGCGCCGCCGAGGCGTCGCGCGTCGCCGAGGCCGTGCTCGGCGCGGTGCGCGCGCAGTCGGTGCTGACGGCGGCCGGCCGGCGGCGACCGATCACCGCGTCGATCGGCATCGCGCTGTTCAGCGACACGGAGCGATTGAGCGGCGAGGACGTGCTCGTCAACGCCGATCTCGCGATGTACGACGCGAAGGAGGCCGGGCGCGACCGCGCTGCCACGTACTCGTCGCAGGAGCGCGGCGCCTCGCGCATGAAGGCGCGCATCACGTGGGCGGAGCGGATCCGCGAGGCGCTCGAGGAGGATCGCTTCACGCTCTATGCGCAGCCGATCGTCGAGCTCGCAAGCGGCGAGGTGCGCCAGCACGAGCTGCTGCTGCGGATGCTCGACGAGGGCGGCGAGGTGATCCCGCCGGCGGCGTTCCTCGGGATTGCCGAGCGCTTCGACCTGATGCAGGAGATCGACCGCTGGGTCGTCGCGCATGCGATCCGCCACATGGGCGAGCAGAAGGCCGCCGGCCGCGAGCTCGTGTTCGAGGTCAACATCTCCGGCAGCTCGACGGGCGATCCGGAGCTGCTGACGATCATCGAGCACGAGCTCGCGACGACCGGCATCGATCCTGTCAATCTCGTGCTCGAGGTGACGGAGACGACGGCGGTTGCCAACATCCCTCGTGCACAGCAGTTCGCCGCACGCCTCGCTGAGCTGGGTTGTCGGTTTGCGCTTGACGACTTTGGAGCGGGCTTTGGCAGCTTCTACTACTTGAAGCACCTGCCGTTCGATCTTCTGAAGATCGACGGGGAGTTCGTTCGCTCATGCACGACCAGCACGACCGACCAGCTGTTGATCCGTGCGGCGGTGGACATCGCCCGTGGGCTCGGGAAGAAGACGATTGCCGAGTATGTCGGGGACGAGGCGACAGTTGAGCTGCTGCGCGAGCTGGGCGTCGACTACGCCCAGGGTTTCCACATCGGACGCCCAGGGCCCCTTGCTGTGCGACTCGAACACGATTGCGTCGGTTCGTAAGAGTTGCTTCACCATTCAAGGTTTGTAACGGACAAGCGCCAGCTTCTTGACGAGAACCTCCCACAGGTTCAATGCAGGTGCGTATATTGCTAGCCTAGGACACACCCCCCCAGGCTTACTAGGAGTCATGTACATGGCAGATCTCGTCGGGCAAATTCAGCGCGACATCGAGAAGCGACTGCAGGAGCTGCGGCCGCTGATCGAGGAGAAGGAGCAGCTCGAAGCCGTGCTCGTGGCGCTCACGAACGGGACTGCGGCTGTCAGCCCCGCGCCGCGGCCGCGTGCCGCGGTGGCGGCGCCGCGCGCCACAGGTCGGGCTCCCTACGCAGGCGGCAAGAGCCGCCGCGCGCCGCGCGGCGCCAACCGCGAGGCGATCCTCAGCGTCGTGCGCGAACGCCCCGGCGTCTCCGCAGCCGAGGTCGCGGCGATCACGAGAATCGCCAAGCCGACGGTCCACACGACGATCTCGCAGCTCAAGCGGAAGGGCATCCTCGAACCCGAGGGCTCGGGCGGCGTCAAGCTCGCCAGAGGCGCCTGAGCGGCTCGCGGCCCAGGGCGCGGCTGGATGCGCGTCCTGGGACTCGAACCCAGCCCGCCGGATTAAAAGTCCGGTGCTCTACCCGATGAGCTAGACGCGCGCGTGCATCGTCTCACGCTCGGCGTCCGGGCGTGGCGTTGGTCCGAAGGTGCGCCTATCCTGAAGGGACGCCCCGTGCATCCCGTGGTCCCCCTGCCCCCATGGTGTAGCGGTCAGCACGCCAGCCTTTCACGCTGGTAGCGGGGGTTCGATTCCCCCTGGGGGTACTGCCCGCGGCTACTATCCGAGCAGTCGCGGGCGGTTAGCTCAGCTGGTAGAGCACTTGCCTTACAAGCAAGGGGTCGCTGGTTCGAACCCGGCACCGCCCATCCGCTGCGCGCCTCGCAGCACGTCCGGCGACGGTCTGCAACGCTTTCCCGCCTCATGAGCGAGCCGCTGTCCTTCGACCCGATCGCGCAGGCGCGCCGCCAGTGGAGCGACCGCTGGGGCGAGGAGCCGGCACGGCCGATGGCGGCGGTGACGTCGATCATGCGCGTGCAGCAGATCCTGCTCGCGCGGCTCGGCGAGCTGCTGCGGCCGTTCGGGCTCACGTTTCCGCGCTACGAGACGCTGATGGTGCTCGTCTTCAGTCGCACCGGCTCGCTGCCCGTCGGCAAGATGGGCGAGCGGCTCCAGGTCCACCGCACGAGCATGACCCACATGGCCGACCGGCTCGAGGAGGCCGGGCTCGTGACGCGCGTCGCGCACGCGGAGGACCGCCGCTCGACCCTGATCGAGATCACGCCGGCCGGGCGCGACCTCGCCGCCCGCGCGACGGCCGTGCTGAACGAGGCGGCCTTCGCGATGGACCCGCTGAGCGACGACGCGCTCGAGTCGATCACGGAGCTGCTCGAGGTCGTCCGCCGCCACGAGGGCGACTTCGCCGAGCCGGCGGCGGCCGTCGACGGCGCCGTGCCCGGCTGACCGGCGCCAGCTAGTGTCTTGAGTCGGAAGTTCGTGACCGCCACCGAACTAAGGACTCACGACACTAGAAGACCGGCGCCTCGGTGTAGCGGCCGAAGACGGTCTGGAGCGATTCGACGATCTCGCCCTCGGTCGCCTCGGCGCGCGCGGCGGTGAGCAGCGGCTCCATCAGGTTGGCGCGGCCCTGCGCCGCGGTCGTGCGGATCCGCTCGAGCGCCTGCTCGACGGCGGCGGTGTCGCGGCGCGCGCGAACTGCCTGGACGCGGTCGATCTGCTTGCGCTCGAGCGCCGGGTCGATCTTGAGGATCGGGGTCTGCTCGTCGTCGCCCTCGGTGAACGCGTTGACGCCGACGACGACGCGACGGCGCTCGTCGATCTCGGTCTGCAGCTCGAAGCTCGCGTCGGCGATCTCGCGCTGCGGGTACGAGCGCTTGACCGCCTCGACCATCCCGCCGAGCTCGTCGATCTTCGCGAAGTACTCGTAGGCCTTCGCCTCCATGCGATCGGTCAGCGCCTCGACGAAGTAGCTGCCGCCGAGCGGGTCGATCGTGTTCGTCACGCCCGTCTCGTGGGCGATGATCTGCTGGGTCCGCAGCGCGATCCGGACCGCGTCCTCGGTCGGCAGCGCGAGCGCCTCGTCGTACGAGTTGGTGTGCAGCGACTGCGTGCCGCCGAGCACGCCCGCCAGGGCCTCGATCGCGGTTCGCACGATGTTGTTGAGCGGCTGCTGCGCGGTCAGCGAGACGCCGGCGGTCTGCGTGTGGAAGCGCATCAGCCACGACTTCGGGTCCTTCGCCCCGAACGTCTCCCGCATCTCGCGCGCCCAGATGCGGCGCGCGGCGCGGTACTTCGCGATCTCCTCGAAGAAGTCGATCTGCGCGTTGAAGAAGAAGCTGAGCCTTGGCGCGAAGTCGTCGACGTCGAGTCCCCGTTCGACTGCCTGCTCGACGTACGTGAGGCCGTCCTTCAGCGTGAAGGCGAGCTCCTGCGCGGCCGTCGCTCCCGCCTCGCGGATGTGGTAGCCGCTGATCGAGACCGGGTGCCAGCGCGGCATCGTCGTCGAGCACCACTCGATCATGTCGCCGACCAGGCGCATCGCCGGGTCGATCGGGAAGCACCACTCCTTCTGGGCGATGTACTCCTTGAGGATGTCAGTCTGGATCGTGCCGCCGAGTCGCTCGGCCGGCACCCCGGTCCGCTCCGCCGCCGCGACGTAGAACGCGAGCATGATCGCCGCCGGTGCGTTGATCGTCATCGAGACGGTCACCTTGCCGAGGTCGATCCCGCCGAACAGCGTCGTCATATCCTCCAGCGAGTCGACCGCCACGCCCTCGCGGCCGACCTCGCCGAGCGCGCGCGGGTGGTCGGAGTCGTGGCCCATCAGCGACGGCATGTCGAACGCCGTCGAGAGGCCGGTCTGGCCGTGGTCGATCAGGTAGCGGAAGCGCTCGTTCGTCTCCTCGGCGGTGCCGAAGCCGGCGAACTGCCGCATCGTCCACAGGCGCCCGCGGTACATCGACTCGTAGATCCCGCGCGTGAACGGGTACTCGCCGGGAAGCCCGATCGCGGCGGCCGGATCGGCCGGCAGGTCCGCCGCGGTGTAGAGCGGCTCGACCGGCTCCCCCGAGAGCGTCGTGAACGGGACGTGGCGCTCTGCCATCAGCCGAGTATCGCAGGGGATCGGCAGTTTCCCGCGGTCACGCGGCCAGCCCGGCGGGGACGCCCCGCTCGCGGACGGTCATCTCGAGCGGCTCGCGCGGGCTCAGGGTCGGCATCTGACGCACGGTCATCGTGCGTCCGGGGAACAGCTCCAGCCGATGGCGCTGCAGGAGCAGCGCGACGATCGTCTTGATCTCGAGCTGGCCGAAGCGCATCCCGATGCACGTGCGCGAGCCGCCGCCGAAGGGGATGTAGGCGCCCTTCGGGAGCCGCGCCTTCGCGTCCGGGGCGAAGCGCTCGGGCACGAACGCCTCCGGCTCGGGCCACACGTCCGGCAGCCGATGGCTCGCCCACGAGCTGTAGTTCACGTACGCGCCGCCGGGGACCTCGTGGCCTTGGAAGGAGAACGAGTCGACGGCCTTGCGTGGGCCGACCCACGCGGGCGGATAGAGGCGCAGCGTCTCGTCGAGCACCATCTCCAGCTCGGGCAGGCGATCGCCCATCAGGTCGGCGAAGCTCGGCGGCGCGCCGCCGAGCACGCGATCCTGCTCCTCGAGCACCTTCGCGAGCGCCGCCGGGTGGCGCGCGAGCTCGTACAGCAGGAACGAGATCGTCGAGGTGGAGGTGTCGTGGCCGGCGAACAGAAGCGTCATCACCTGGTCGCGCACCTCGCGGTCGCGCAGGCGCGAGCCGTCCTCGGCGTCGGTCGCCTCGAGCAGCATGCTGAGGACGTCGGTGCGGTCGGGATCCGGATCGGCGCGGCGGCGCACGATCTCGGCGAAGACGATCTCGTCGAGCGCGCGGCGGGCGGCGTGCATGCGCCGCCAGGGCGTGCGCGGTCCGCGCATGATCCGCACGGCGAAGTCGGTGCCGTAGAAGCTGAGCGCGCGCTCGAAGTCGATCGCCGCCTGCGCGCCGCGGCCCTGCTCGTCGGGGTCGAGGCCGAACAGCGCGCGCATCGCGACGCGCAGCGTCAGCTGGCGCGCCCAGTGGTACACGTCGACGACGTCGCCGGGGCGCCACGCGTCGAGCGCGCGCAGCGTCTCCTCGACCATCGTGTCGTGCGCGCCGGCGATCCGCTCGCGGTGGAAGGCGGGCAGGATGATGCGGCGGGCACGGCGGTGGTAGTCGCCGTCGATCGTCAGCAGGCCGTCGCCGAGCAGCGGGATCAGGTCGCCCATCGAGCCGGGACGCCAGTGGAAGTTGCTCGCATGCGAGACGGTCATGAAGTGGTTCGCCTCGGGTCCGAGCATGAAGACCACGCGTCCGTGGAAGACGCGCACGCTGAAGATCGGGCCGTACTCCTGGTAGAGCGGGAGCAGGATCCGCAGCGGGTCGCGCACGAAGCGGTAGGTGCGCTCGATGTTGAAGTCGTTCGGCCCCGGAGGGAACGGGACGTCGGCGACGCGCTCGACGTAGAGGTCGCCGAGGATCCGCCGGACCGGGTTGCTCGACAGCGGCTCGGGGGCGGCGACGCTCATTCGGGACAATCTACTGGCTGTGCAGCCAGGATGCTGTCCCTCAGGCGCCGCATGAGGGCTGAACCAGAAGGTAGTGTGGTCCGGCACCTACACACCGCAGGAGGGGGAATCATGCATCGCAACGTCGCAGCCGCGTTCGTCGCTGCGCTCGCGCTCGGGATCGCGAGCTGCGGAGGAGCCGCACCGCTGACGAGAGCGGAGCTCAGCAGCAAGATCGAAACCGTCTGCAGACAGGCGACGCAACAGGCGCAGCAGCAGGAGGCGAGAGCCACCAGAAGCGCCAGAAAGCAGTCGTCCGGTGAGGCCGCCGTGCACTTCCTCACGTCCGCCCTCGTAGGCCAGCGGACGATCGTTGCGAGAATCGAAGGCTTCGACGCCTCCAGCGAAGCGAAGGCGGACTTCGACGCGTTCAAGGCGGGAATGAAGCAGCGCGCCGCCGTGTTCACGAGAATCAAGGACGCCGGGGCCGGAGGATTCCAGAGCGCATTGGCGGCGTCGCAGGTCGAGGTCAGAGCGATCTCGGAAAGACTCCAGCAGGCCGCCAACCATCTCGGGCTCAGAGGCTGCGTCTGAGCGGGGCGCCGCGGACGGTCAGGTGGCGAGGCGGCGGCGATCGTCGCCTCGCACGCCCCGCCGCGGGCGGGCGTGTTGCGGGCCTGTGCGACGCCGCCGCTTCGAGCCACGGCCTGCCATACTTCGCTCCCCCTCGTGGGGGCGTAGCTCAGTTGGTTAGAGCGCCGGCCTGTCACGCCGGAGGTCGCGGGTTCGAGTCCCGTCGCTCCCGCTTCACGTTCCTCGGGGCGCAGGATGTGCCTGCAAACGCCGGCCTTCTGTGTGGCGGGGTGGGCGGATGGCCGCCGAATGCGGCCGGCGTGTGGTTGACGCCGCCTAGGAAAGCTCCTGCAATTCGCGGGTATCTCAGAGGTCGCGGGTTTGAGGCGGCGAACCCGCGCCCCCGCCGTTCCGCAGTATGTCCTCGGTGCTCAGAGGCTCGGCTTGCTCGCCGTCTGCTCTGACCAGACGGCTACCGCGGCGGCGCCACCAGTCGACGAACCATCGGGCGAACGCGTCGAGGGCGTCGGCTTCTTTGCAGGGTTGCGAGTCGGGGTTCATTTCGAGGCTCCAGCTTCGCACTGCGGTCGGCGCGAGCTCGGATGAGGCGCCGTCGAGCAGCACAGTCCTTCGGAGGCCAGCGAGGGCGCTGGTGGCGTTCGGCACATGGCTTCCCGCACGATCGAGGTCGACGCTGAGCTGCTCGCCAAGGCACGCGATGCGATGACCCTGCCTCGGTCGAAGACGCGGAGGTCGTGGAGCGCGCGCTGCGTCTCTACATCGGCCGTCGCGCGCTTGAGACCGCGCAGTCGATGAGCGAGCTGACTGAGGACGAGGCCATGCGTGTCGCGTACGACGAGCTGCACGCGATGCGTCGCGAGCGCCGCGGCGCTGCGTGATCCGCGTCATCATCGACGCCTGGGCGCTTGCACGGCGTCGTCGATTGCGCTGTTGTAGCGACCTCCCGCCGTGCAGCGGTCGAGGGTGTCGGTCAGCGATGTCCCGGAGGCGTTCGGGGACCTCATGGGACGGGGCGGCGACAGTGGCGACTGCTGCGGTTCGACGCTACGACGGCAGTGTCGCGGTCGCGCGCTCAAGGTCGCCGCGGTCGATGATCCGCTGCACGAGGAAGCCGGTCGACCTGAAGCGTCCGAAGCTCGGCGCCGGTCAGCGGCCGTAGAGGATGCGGTAGTTGCCACGGCGTAGGCGCAGCCAGGGCGCGCAACCGACAAGCGGCTTCACGTCGAGGTTCGGTGGCTGAGGCTCAGCGGCGAGATCCTGCTCGAGCATCGCGAGTAGGCGCCGGCATTTGGCGTGGTCGATGCGGCGCAGATGCTTGAGCGCGCGCTGCGACAGCTCGATGTGGTTGATCGCTCGAGCGCCGCGAGCGAGTCAGCGGTCGTTCGCGTCGAGCAGACGTCGTGCCTCGGCGAGCGAGGTCGTCTCGCCGCGCGCCAGCTCGCGATCTCGAAGCGCACGAGGCAGTCCTTGGCGATCAGCTCGTCGGCGACCTCGTTGGCGCGTTCATTGCATCGCCGGCACACCTTCGGATCCTCCATTGACGTTCGCGGGCTCGGTGCTTAGGATAGATCGATCGATCGGTCTAACGGCAGAGGTGAAACGATGACGGTCAGTAGCCCAGCAGGATCTGCTGCAAGCGGCCGACCCGGTGACGCAGATGAGATGTCGCGACGCGAGGTCCTGCAACGCTTGGGCGTCGGCGGGGCGATGCTGACGCTGCCGGGCCTGCTCGCCGCCTGCGGCGCGCGCGACGCATCGACGGGCGGCATGGCCCGGGGCGCCGGGACGGACGCCGAGATCGAGTCGGTGACCTGGACGGTCGGCGCGGCCCCGCCGACCCTCGACATCGCCACGGACTTGGTCTCCTCGGGCCTCTTGGTGATGGCACTCGGGCTCGAGGGGCTCCTGATGAGCGACGACGAGCTTGCCCTGAGACCGCGGCTCGCCCAGTCATGGGCGCAGCCGGATCCGCTGCGCTACGTCTTCAAGCTGCGCGCTGGCGTGAAGTTCTGGGACGGCACTCCGCTGACCGTCCACGACGTCGCCTACTCGCTGCGCCGTCACATCGATCCGAAGGTCAGCTCGCAGCTCGGGTCGTACTACGCGAACGTCAAGTCGATCGACGTGACCGGCGCCGACGAGGTCACGGTCCGGATGACGAAGCCCGACCCGATCTTCCAATACGCGCTGGTCTTCAGCTACGTCACGCCGATGGCCTTCAGCGAGCGGCTCGGCAAGAACTTGGGCGTGGCTGGGCCGAAGGTGTCCACGATGGGGACCGGTCCGTTCAGGATCACCGCATTCTCCCCCGACACCGGCGTGACGCTCAAGCGCAATCCGCTGTACTGGGGAGAGCGACCGCGTGTTCGCAACGCCTCGCTGAAGTTCATCGCCGATCCGGAGACCCAGCTGCTGGCGATGAAGTCGGGGGAGATCGACGGCGTGTTCGCGTTCTCTCCTCGGCAATCCAAGCTGTGGGACCACACGCGCGGCATCGGCACGCAGTACTCGCCGGGCATGACCGTCGTGTACCTCACGTTCGACGTCACCGCGGCTCCGTGGGACGACATCCATGTCCGCCGTGCGATCGCGTACGCCGCGGACCGTGCCGGCTACGTCAAGGCGTTCATCGGCGGCCACGGCCGGCCGGCCGAGGCCGTCGTGGCTCGTGAGCAGTGGCGCGGCCTGGTGAGCCCCGCGGAGGTCGATGCGATCTACGCCCAGATCCCGCAGTACCCGTTCGACCTGACCAAGGCGAAGGCGGAGCTCGCCCAGTCAGCTCACCCGAACGGATTCACCACCTCGATCGACTTCCCCAACACCGACCCTGAGATCGGCGAGGCGCTCGTGAGCCTCAGCCAGACGCTCAAGACGCTGGGGATCACGCTGCACGTCAACGAGGTCACGCAGACCGCCTGGCTCGCCGGCCTGGCTGCCCACAAGAACCTGGGGATGCACCTCATGTCACTGGGACCCGATTACGCGGACCCCGCCAACTACCCCGCACTCATCTATCCGAGCGCGAACGCCGTGGCGAACAACTTCAACCTCGCGAACTTCAAGGACGCAACGGTCGACCGGCTTCTGAAGGAGCAGGCCGGGACACGGGACAAGGGCGCTCGCGCCCGCGCGCTCGGCGAGGTCCTGCGGATCTCCGGAGAGCAGCTGCCGTACCTGCCGCTGTGGTTCGTGGACGACTCGCTGGCCCTGTCAGACCGCTTTGTCTACGAGGGCTTCAACGGCCTCTACTACTACCAGAACTGGTTGGGTCACCTCCGCGTGCGGGCATGACGTGATGCGCCAGGGGAGGAGCTCAGCATGACAAATTCACAGGTGACGGTCGAGGACCTGCTCGATCTGCGCACCCTCAGCGCGGTGGACGTCTCGACCGATGGGCAACGGGTGGCCTTCGTCGTCGACGGTGGTGCGACCGCGAAGGGGAAGCTGCCGGAGTCCCGCGTATGGATCGCCCACACCGATGGCGATGCGCGCGAGGCGACGCGTGGTCCGGGCAGCGACTCGTTGCCGCGCTGGTCCCCCGATGGCCGGCAGCTGGCGTTCGCCTCGGATCGCGACCACGCGGGGCTGATGGGTCTCTACCTGCTCGACTTCCGTGGAGAGGCGCGCGCCGTCGGCGATCTGCCCGGCTCCGTCGAGGACGTCCGCTTCTCGCGCGATGGCTCCTACGTGCTCGTGCTCGCGGCCGATCCAGGCTCGGACAAGGCTGGTGGACAGGCCGCGACGAAGATCCAGGAACACGACGGCGACGAGCAAGACCCGATCGTGCGCCGGCCGAACGAGGCGTGGCGGCGCCTGTACCGGATCGACCTCGACAGCGGCGCCACGACCGAGCTGAGCCCCCGCGGATCGAACGTCTGGGAGTTCGGCTGGAGTGGCGGGGGCCAAGCCGTGGCCGTCGTCTCCGACGACCCCACCGAGAGCGCGTGGTTCGGCGCGCGCGTGGCGCTCCTGGACCTCGACACGCGCGAGGTGCGCAGCGTGTACGAGCCCGAATGGCAGCTGCAATCGCCGGTCATCTCAGCCGATGGGCGCCACGTCGCATTCGTCGAGGGTCTCGCCAGCGACCGGATGATCGTGACCGGAACGACGACGATGATCGAGCTCGCCTCGGGGGCGGTCAACCGGCTGGCGCCCGACCACGACGTCGTGACGCTGCGCTGGCTCGACGGGGATCAGCTCTTCTACGTCGGCACCCGCGGGATCGGGACGATGTGCGGGCGCATCGCGCTGGACGGCACGGTCGACGAGCTGTGGTCCGGGCCGGCGTCGATCGGCACGTCGCAGTCGAGCGCCGCCGCGTGCAGCGCCGACGCACGCACCGTCGCCGCCGCGAAGGACGCGCCCGGCGAGCCGCCCGAGCTGTGCGTGCTCGCGGGGGACGGCTGGCGGACGCTCACGCGCGTGAACGCCGCACTGGCCGATCGCACCGTCCCAGACGTCGAGCGCTTCGTGTGGTCGGCCAGCGACGGCCTCGACATCGAAGGCATCCTGCTGCGACCCGCCGAGCGCGGGGACGAGCCGCTGCCGCTCGTCGTCCAGGTGCACGGCGGCCCGACCGCTACGTGGACGCTCGAGTTCAGTGCCGGCCCGTTCGGCATGGGCGTCGCACTCGGCAATGCCGGCTATGCGGTGCTGCTGCCCAATCCGCGCGGCAGCACCGGCCGCGGCCAGGCGTTCTCGCGCGCGAACCTCGGCGACATGGGCGGCGGCGACCTGCAGGACATCCTCGCCGGCGTCGAGGCGCTGGTCGAGGCGGGCATCGCCGACCGCGAGCGCGTGGGGATCACGGGGGGGTCCTACGGCGGCTTCATGTCGGCGTGGGCCATCACCCAGACCGACGCGTTCGCCGCCGCGATCCCGTGCGCGTGCATCTCCAACTGGCTGAGCTTCCACAACACGAGCAACGTCGGGCGCTGGGACGAGCTGTATCTCCAGAGCGACCCGTACGACCCGGCGGGGGACTACTTCGCGCGATCCCCGGTCATGCATGCACGCGCGTGTACGACGCCGACGCTGCTGCTGCACGGCGAGGTCGACCTCTGCACGCCGCTCGGCCAAGCGGAGGAGATGTACCGCGCGCTCGTCGACGCCGGATGCGAGGCCGAGCTGGTCGTCTATCCACGCGGCGGCCACGGGTGGTGGGAGCGCGACCACCGCCGGGACACCCTCCAGCGCATGCTCGCCTGGTTCGCGCACCACCTGACCGCGAGCAGCTTGGCAGCACCGGATCCGACATGAAGGGAAGACGTCTGGCCGCGTTCGTCGGTCGTCGCGTTGTCGCCCTCGCGGTGCTGCTGCTCATCCTGTCGTTCGTCAGCTTCTCGCTGCTGTACCTCTCACCGGGCAGCCCCGAGCGGGTGCTGCTCGGCACCCGGCCCGCGAGCCCGGAGCTCCTGCACGCATTGCGGGTGCAGTTCCATCTCGACAAGTCGTTCCTCGAGCAGTACCGGCTCTGGCTGGTGTCGGCGCTGCACTTCGACTTCGGCGAGTCGGTCCGGACCGGGCGCAGCGTGACGGCGATGATCAGCGGGCAACTCGGCGTCACGGCGTTTCTCACCGCCTACGCGTTCGTCGTGGCGGTGGGCGCCGGACTGCCGCTGGGGGTGCTCGCGGCTGTGCGCAAGCGCCGCGCCTCCGACCGCGGCATCGTGGGCCTGGCGGTGCTCGGGGTCAGCGCTCCGTCGTTCGTGACCGGCGTCGTGCTGCTGTACTTCCTCGCCGTTCGGCTCGGGTGGTTCCCGACCTACGGGCCCGGCAGCGGCTTCGCCGACCGCTTCTGGCATCTGACCCTGCCGGCCCTGGCGCTCGCCCTCACCGCGATGGCGCTCGTCGTCAAGCTGACGCGGACCGCGATGGTCAACGCGCTCGAGCAGGACTACGTGGCGTTTGCGCTCGCGCGCGGTGTGCCGATGCACCGAGTGCTGTGGCGCTACGCGCTGCGCAACGCCCTGGTACCGATCGTCACCGCCGCTGGCTCGGTCGTGACGATCGTGCTCACGGGCACGATCCTGGTGGAGACGACGTTCTCGCTTCCGGGTCTCGGAACACTGCTCGTCAGCGCGGTCCAGGACAAGGACCTGCCGGTGCTTCAGGCCGTGTCGCTGCTGCTGGCCGCACTGATCGTGCTGGTCAACCTCGCCGTCGACGTCCTCTACACCGTCGTCGATCCGCGGATCGAGTTCGGGAAGGGGCGTGCATGAGCACCACGGTCGTCACTCCTGAGCCGGCGAACACCACCTGGCGTGGCCGTGGCAGGCGCCTGCCAGTGCTCGTGGCGCTGGCGACGATCGTCATCGCGGCGGTGTTGGCGTGCGCACTCCTGGGCGCCGCGATCGTCCCGCACGACCCCGACGCCCAGGACCTGCTCGCCGGCTTGCAGTCGCCCAGCGCCAGCCACCTGCTCGGCACCGACGACGCGGGCCGCGACATCCTCTCGCGCGTGATCGTCGGCGCGCGCTTCGCGGTCCTCGGCCCGGCGATCGTCGTGCTCGGCGCCGCGGCGATCGGCACGCTGCTCGGGCTCGTCGCGGGCTATTACGGGGGGTGGCGCGACTCGGCGATCATGCGCACGATCGATCTCGTCTACGCGCTGCCGGCGCTGCTCGTGGTGGTCGTGTTGATCGGCGTGCTCGGCGGCGGCTACTTCATCGCGGTCGCGATCCTCGTCGCGCTCACCGGCCCGGTCGACGGTCGCCTGATCCGGGCCGCGACGCTGGAGCAGCGCAGCCTTCCGTACGTCGACGCCGCCAGGACGCTGGGGCTGTCGCGCCGCAAGATCATGTTCCGCCACATCTGGCCCAACGTCATGCCGTTGATCGTTGCCAACGGGTTCTTGAACTTCGCCTACTCGCTCGTCGCCCTGTCCGCGCTCTCGTTCCTCGGGCTCGGCGTTCCGCCCGGCACGGCCGACTGGGGTCGCATGTTGAGCGACAACCTCCCGCTCATCCACGACAACCCGCTGGCCGCGCTGGCCCCAGGCATCGCCCTGGTGCTGACCGCGGTGGCGATGAACCTCGTGGGCGACTGGGCCTACGAGCAGCTGGCCGACCGAGGAAGGGCCCGATGACGAGCGACGTCACCCAGATCGCACAGCCGGGCGGCCCGCTGCTGCGCGTGACCGATCTGCGCATCTCCAGCCAATTGGCCTCCGGAGAGCACACGATCACGTCCGGTGTGAACCTCGAGCTGATGCCGGGCGAGGCGCTCGCCGTGGTCGGAGAGTCGGGCAGCGGAAAGTCGATGATGGCGCGAGCGATCGTCGGCCTCCTGCCTCCCGGCGTTCGCGCGCAGGGCGAGGTGATCTACGGCGACCGCGACTTGCTCGAGCTCCGCGGCCGTCAGCTGGCCGCCGTTCGCGGCGGCGAGATCGGCCTGATCTTCCAGGACCCCTTCACGATGCTGAACCCGCTGATGCGCTGCGGGGAGCACATCACCGAGCTGCTGACCGACGGCGACGGCAAGCGCTTGAGCCGGCGCGCGCGCGCCGGCGAGGCGATCCGCCGTCTCGCCGAGGTCGGGATCGACGACGCCGCGGTGGCGGACGCGTACCCGTTCCAGCTGTCGGGAGGCATGCGGCAGCGGATCGGCATCGCCGCCGCGCTGGCGCGCGACCCGCGGATCTTGATCGCCGACGAGCCGTCCACGGCGCTGGACGTCACGACGCAGAAGGAGATCCTGAGCCGGATCAAGGAGCTGCAGGAGTCGCGCGGGATGGGGCTGATCCTGATCACGCACGATCTGCGCGTCGCATTCTCGATGTGCGACCGCGTCCAGGTGCTCTATGCCGGCTCGGTGCTCGAGCGTGGAGACGCGAACGCCGTCGAGGCGGAGCCGCGGCACCCGTACACGCTCGGCCTGCTGCTCACCGAGCCACCGGGCGACCGTCGCCTCAGCGAGCTGCCGGTCATCGGCGGCGCCGTGCCCGACCCGGACACGGTCGCCGGCCAGTGCGCGTTCGCGCCGCGGTGCGCATGGGCGTTGCCACCCTGCCGGGAAGCGGCGCCGCTGCTCGTCGAGGCGGGGTCGCGCCACGCGTCGGCATGCATCCGCGTGGGTGAGATCGCGCAGGAGATGCGAGCGCTGCGCCAAGCGGCCGACCACGCCGGCGCGCACGTCCTGGCGGCGCGATCGTCGGAGCCGCTCGTCGAGGTCCGCGGCATCGAGAAGGTGTTCGGCGGTGGGAGCGGCGAACGGCGCGTCGTCGCGCTCGACGGCGTGTCGCTCGAGATCGGCGTCGACGAGAGCGTCGGCCTGGTCGGCGAGTCGGGCTCGGGCAAGACCACCCTCGGCCGCTGCCTGCTGGGCCTGGAGCAGCCGACCGGGGGCACGCTGACCGTTGGCGGGATCGACGCCAGCAACTACGCGGCGCTGAGCAACGCCGATCGGCGTCGCCTGCGTCGGACGATCCAGATGGTCTTCCAGGACCCGTACTCGACGCTCAACCCGGTGCGGACCGTCGGCGCGACGCTCAACGAGGCGCTGCTCGTCCACGAGCCACGCATGCGCAACGTGCGCCAGCGCACGGCCGAGCTGCTGGAGCGGGTGGGGTTGCCGGCGTCCTATGCCGACCGCAAGCCCGTCGCCCTCTCCGGCGGCGAGCGCCAACGCGTCGCGGTCGCTCGAGCGCTCGCCGCCGAGCCGCGCGTGATCGTGTGCGACGAGGCCGTCTCGGCGCTCGACGTCTCGGTGCAGGCGCAGGTCCTCAACCTGCTCGCATCGGTCCGCGAAGAGCTCGGCGTCAGCTACCTGTTCATCACGCACGATCTCGCCGTCGTGCGTCAGATCGCCGACCGGGTCTACGTCCTGCAGCGCGGGAGCCTGGTCGAGAACGGGCCGTGCGCCGACGTCCTCGACGATCCTTCCCACCCGTACACGCGACTGTTGATCAGCTCGATCCCACGCAGCGACCACGAGTGGCTCGCCCAGGGCGCGACGCCGGCGGCCGAGGGTGCGTGAGCTCGCGATGCGGCGCGCGAACGCCCCGGTCGACGTGCCGAAGGAGCGCTTGACGCGCCTCGTCTACGAGCTCTTGGACGCGCACGACGACACGATGCGGCTGACGGTCCACCCACCGGTCGATCCGCGCTGGGAGCTGCACCTGGACTACCTACGTGACCTCCAGCGCGCGGGCCGGGAGGTGTTGGCTCAGGCGATCGAGGAGCTCGACGCGATCGCCTACGCACGAGGGTGCGATGGCGACGGCGACAGCGGCTCTGGCGGATAGCCGGTCGGTCTCGTCGACCCGACCGGCTCGCGCGGCAGCAGGGCGGGCCGCGGAGCCCCGCGCCTAGACTCGGAGGCATGGCGGAGATGCACGCGGACCTCGCGGCCCACCTTCCCGCGGCCGTCTTCGAGGACGACCTCGGGCTGGGCACGCGACTGCAGGAACTCGCGGACGCGACTGCGCACGAGCTCGACCGCCCTGTCGCGATCGACGACCGTCAGGGCCGGCTGCTCGTCCACACCGAGCACCGGGGCGTGGTCGACGAGGTGCGCCTGGCGTCGATCCTGCGGCAGCCCATGCGGCCCGAGGTCGACGACTGGGTCCAGTCTCACGACATCTCGACAGCGCGCCATCCGGTTCGGGTGCTGCCCAACGACCGGCTCGGGATGTGCGCGCGCGTGTGCGCGCCGATCCGCTACAGCGACCACCTGCTCGGCTACCTCTGGCTGACGGACCGCGACCAGAGCATCACCGACGCCGAGCTGGAGCGCCTCGGGCAGATCGCCGCGGCGGCCGGCGTCGCGATGCACCGCGAGCTGCTGCTGCGCGACCGCGGCCGCGAGCGCGAGCTCGTGCGCGACATGCTCTCCGAGGACGGGAGCGTGCGCGAGGACGCCGCCCGCCGGCTCGTCGAGCTCGGGCTCGTCGAGCGTGACGGCCCGACGGTCGTGCTGGTGGCGTCGACGCCGCCGGCGGTGGAGTCGGTGAGCCGCGTCGCGTTCGAGACGGCTGCGAGCCGTGTCCACCGTCGGCTCACGCCCAAGCATGCGCTGCACCTCCTGCGCCCGGACCACGTGCTGCTCGTCGTCTCGTGCAACGAGCCGAGCGTCCGGCGCCACGGTGTCGCCGCCCTCGCCGCACGCGTCCGCGACGAGATCTCGGACGCGCTCGAGCGATCTCGTGAGCCCGTTCGCGTCGCGATCGGCGGCCGCGTCGAGCGGCTCGAGGGCGCGCGCACGTCCTATGAGCAGGCGCTGAGCGCCGCGGCGGTCGCCGGCGTGGTGCGCGAGCGCTTTGGCGACGTGGTGTCGTGGGACGAGCTCGGCATCTACCGCATGCTCGCCGGACTGCCGCTCGCGGAGACGGGGCAACGGATGCTGCACCCCGGGCTGCGGGCGCTGCTCGAGCGCCCGCAAACGCATTTCCTCGTCCACACGCTCGAGTGCTATCTCGACCATGGCGGCGACGTGCGGGCGACCGCGGCGGCCCTCTACGTGCACCGCGCGACGCTCTACCACCGCCTGCGCCGCGTCGAGGAGGTCGGCGGGATCGACCTGCGCGACGGCGAGCAGCGCCTCGAGCTCCACTTCGGGCTCAAGCTCGCGCGCCTGCAAGGGCTGCGCTGGTCGGACGAGGCGCCGTGACGCGCGCCGTGGGGTAGGCGGCGGCAGCGGATCGCCCGGTTGACGCCGCTTGCGGCAGGGCGTTATCATCCAGATCGACCGATCGATCTGCGATCGCGATCTGGGAGAAATGTGTCGCAGCAAAGGGAACCCCCGCTTCCTTCGTCGCATGATCGAACGATCGACGGAGCGGGTTGGATCGATCAGACGCGCCGCAATCCGTGGGTGCGCTTCGGCGTGCAGCGGACGGTCAGCGCGGTCCTGATCGCCTTCAGCCTCGTCGTCGCGGTGTTCTTGATGGTGCGCCTGCTGCCCGGCGATCCTGCTCGCCTCGTCGCCGGCAGTCACGCGTCGCCCGAGCAGCTCGCCGCGATCCGTCACCAGCTCGGGCTCGACCGCTCCGCGATCGGTCAGTTCGGGTCCTACATGGGCGACCTCAGCCACCTGCGGCTCGGCACCTCGTTCCAGACCGGCGAGACGGTGAATCGCGTCATCGCCGAGCGCCTGCCCAAGACCGCCGAGCTGGCGGGCGTGAGCGTCGCCCTCACGCTGCTGCTGAGCATCCCGCTGGGACTGGCCGCCGCCGCGCTCACGCGCGACGGCCGCAACCGCGCGTTTGGCGCGCTGTTCTCCGGCACGACCGGGCTCGTCGCGAGCCTGCCGGTGTTCCTGATCGGCTCGCTGCTCGCGTTCGCCTTCGCGGTCGAGTTGCAGTGGCTGCCGATCGCGGGCAGCGACTCGCTCGACTCGATCGTGCTGCCGGCGCTGTCGGTGTCGCTGCTGCCGATCGCGTTGCTGGCGCGGATCGTGCGGCTGGAGGCGCTGAGCGTGCTCGGTCAGGACTACGTCAAGACGGCCCGCAGCAAGCGCTTGCCTGCCCGTACGATCTACCTGCGGCACATCCTCCCGAACGTCGTGGCCGGGACGCTGACGATCGCCGGGGTGATGTTCGCCCAGTTGATCGGCGGGGTCGTCATCGTCGAGAACATCTTCGCGTGGCCGGGGCTCGGGACCGTCCTCGTCCAGGCGGTCAGCTCGCACGATTACCCCGTCGTCCAGGGCGTGACGCTGCTGCTCGGCTTCGTCCTCGTCGTGACCAACGCGTTCGTCGACGTGGTCCTCGCGCTGATGGACCCCCGATCGCTGGTGACGCGGACGTGACCGCGGACCGCACCGACGGACGCCCGAAGGTCCCGCCCGCCCTGCGCACGCTGCTGCGCAGCGCGTCGGGTCGGGCCGGCCTGCTGGGGATAGCCCTGCTCGTCGCGCTGGCCGTCTTCGGGCCGATCATCTGGCAGGAGCAGGCGAACACGGTCAACACCGCGATCGCCGGCGCGGGGCCGTCCGGGGCGCATCCGTTCGGCACCGACGCGCTCGGCCGCGACCTGCTGGCGCGGACGTTCAGCGCGACGCGCCTGTCGCTCGAGCTGGCGGCCGTGGCGGCGCTGATCGCCGTGGTCGGCGGCACGCTCGTCGGGCTGGTCGCCGCATCGATGGGCCGGGCGCGCCAGATCGGTGCGCGCGGGATCGACGCGATGCTGGGACTGCCGGACATCTTGATCGCGATCTACCTGGTGACGATCCTCGGCGCCGGCGCGATGCTCGCCGCGGTCGCCGTGGGCATCTCGGGGATCCCGTTCTTCGCGCGCGTCACGCTCTCGCTGTCGGCCTCGATCACGGCCCGCGACTACGTCTCCGCGGCCCAGGCGCTCGGCGTGCCGACGCGGACGGTCCTGCGGCGGCACGTGCTGCCCAACATCGCCGAGACGCTGATCGTCTCGACGGTGGCCGGCCTGACGACCGCGCTGATCGCGGTGTCGTCGCTGAGCTTCCTCGGCCTCGGCGTGCAGCCGCCGAGCTACGACTGGGGCGCGCTGCTGACGCAGGGGATCCAGACGATCTACGAGACGCCCGTCGCGGCGTTGGCGCCGGCGGCGATGATCGCGCTGACCGGGGTCGTGTTGGGGCTGTTCTCGGACGCCGTGGCGGAGGCGCTCAACCCGCGTCTGTGGACCGAGCTGAAGGAGGCGCGCAAGCTGCGGTTCGGCGGGCGGCGCCTGCACCGGATCGTCGCGCGCGCCCGCGGCGCCGCGTCGCCTGCCGAGCGGCCAGCCGAGGCGCTCGTGTCCGTGCGCGGCTTGACGGTCTCCTTCCCGGCGCGCGGTGGCGGCGAGGTCGCGGCGGTGGCCGGCGTCGACCTCGCCATCGCGGCGGGCGAGATCGTCGGGGTCGTCGGGGAGTCCGGCTCGGGCAAGAGCCTGACCGCGCAGGCGATCGGGCTGCTGATCCCGCATCCCGGACGCGTGGCCGCGGACGAGCTGCGCTTCGCGGGCCACGACATGCTCGACCCGTCCGGTCGGCCCGATCGTGTCTACAAGGGCGCGCTGTCGTATGTCTTCCAGGACCCGTCGGCGTCGCTCAACCCCGCGCTGCGCCTCGAGAGGCAGATGGCGGAGGCGATGCCGCCGACGGCGCGCGGCAGACGGCGGGACGCCGCCGTCTCGGCGCTGCGCGAGGTCGAGATCGCCGCGCCCGAGCGGCGTGTCCGTCAATACCCGCACGAGCTGTCGGGCGGCATGCGCCAGCGCGTGATGATCGCGATGGGGCTGCTCGGGCGTCCCCGGCTGATCGTCGCCGACGAGCCGACGACGGCGCTCGACGTGACGATCCAAGCGCAGGTGCTGCACCTGCTGGCGGAGCTGAACCGCACGCACGGGACCGCGATCCTGCTGATCTCGCACAGCCTCGGCGTGATCGCGCAGATCAGCCATCGCGTCGTCGTGATGTACGCGGGCCGGGTCGTCGAAGAGGGGTCCGTGGCGGATGTCCTGCAGGCCCCCGCGCACCCGTACTCGCGGGCGCTGATCGCGGCCGTGCCGACGCTCACGACCGACACCGGCGCACCGCTGACGACGATCGACGGAGCGCCGCCGGCGCCGGGGGAGATCACGGTCGGCTGTCCGTTCGCGCCCCGCTGCCCGCTCGCGATCGCACGCTGCCGGGAGGAGATGCCGCCGCTCGAGGAGCATGCGACCGGCCACCGCGCGGCCTGCTGGGTCACTGCGGGACGCTCCGAGGCGGAGGCGGCCGCATGAGCGAGCTGCTGCGCATCGAGGGCCTGGAGGTCGTCTACGGGCACGGGCACGACGCGTTGCGCGCCGTGCGCGGCGTCGACCTGCGCCTCGACGCCGGCCGGACGCTTGCGGTGATCGGCGAGTCGGGCTCCGGCAAGTCGACGATCGCGCGCGTCCTCGTCGGGCTTGCCCGCGCTGCGGCAGGACGCGTGCTGCTCGACGGAGAGGACGTCACCAACGCGGCGGGCGCGCGGCTGCGAGCCGTGCGGCGGAGCGTCCAGCTCGTCTGGCAGGACCCGTACGCCTCGCTCAACCCGCGCCGCACCGTCGGCGCCGCGATCGGCGAGGCCGCGGCGGTCTACGACGAACGCGACCGGCGGCCGGAGGACCTGCTCGAGCTCGTCGGCCTGGCGCCTCGCATCGCGGCGCGCTATCCGCACGAGCTGTCGGGTGGGCAGCGCCAGCGCGTCGCGATCGCGCGGGCGCTCGCGAGCCGGCCGCGGCTGCTGATCCTCGACGAGGTCACGAGCGCGCTCGACGTCTCGGTCCAGGCGACGATCCTCAACCTCCTCCGCGAGCTCCAGCAGCGCGAGCAGCTCGCGTTCCTGCTGATCTCCCACGACCTCGCCGTGGCCCGCTACATGAGCGAGCACCTCGCCGTGATGTACCTGGGCGAGGTCGTCGAGTCCGGGACGACCGCGGAGCTGATGGCCGCGCCGCGTCACCCGTACACGCGCGCGCTGCTCGACGCGGTGCCCGACCTGCGGGCTGCCGCGGCGCAGCGGCGGCCGCTCGGCGGCGACATCCCCGACCCCGCGCATCCGCCGCCGGGCTGCGCCTTCCACCTGCGCTGCCCGATCGGCGTGCGCGTGTTCGCCGAGCGGACGCGCTGCCGCACCGAGCTGCCGGAGCTGGCCGAGCTCGACCAGCGCGGCCACTGCCTTCGCTGCCACTACCTCGGCAACGAGCCCGACGGACCGCTGGCGCAGTCGACGATGACTGCCGCGGGCGCCTGACACGAGGAGAGATGAGGATGAAGCGCATACGCACGAACGTCCGCAGATGGGAGAGGCGCCGCTGCACGCGCGCTGCGCTCGGCGGGCTGGCGCTACTGCTGGCGCTGGCGGCGGTCGGCTGCGGCGGCAGCGGCAGCGGCAGCGGCGGACAGGGGAGCGGAACGTCGCCCGGCACGTACCGCAAGGACGCCAACGTCAGCGTCCGCCTGAGCGGCGACTACGACACGCTGAACCCGTTCCTGGCGTTCAACTACAGCGGCTATCAGATGGCCCTGATGTCGTACGACCGGCTGATCGCGCTCGACCCAACCACCGGGAGAGAGCAGCCGTGGATCGCCACCTCGTGGTCGACGACGCCCGACTCGGCGCTGCTGCACATCCGCAGAGGCGTCAAGTGCCAGAACGGCGCGACGCTCACCCCGACGGACGTCAAGGCGTCGCTGGACTATCTCGGCGATCCGAGATCCGGCGCGACAAGCACCAGCCTGGTGCTGGGGAACAACGGCTTCCGCGTGACCGCCGACGACGCGGCCGGCACCGTGCTCGTCAAGCTCGGCAAGCCCTACGCGTTCCTGCTCCACGAGCTGTCGAACGTGTCGGTCATCTGCCCGCCGGGGCTGAAGAACCCGGCTTTGCTGAAGACGAAGACGTTCGGCACGGGCCCGTACGTCCTCACCCGCTCGCTGCGCGGCGACGAGTACGTCTTCACCCGCCGCGAGGGCTACACGTGGGGTCCGAACGGCACCACCACGGCCGACCCGGGCGTCCCGAAGACGATCGCCTTCAAGGTGATCAACAGCGAGACGACCACGGCGAACCTGCTGATCAGCGGCGGGCTGAACGCGGCGCTGACGACCGGACGCGACGTCGACCGGCTGCTGCGCACGCCCGGCCTGCGCCACCAGGGCGTCGACGTCCCGGGCGGCGCCAACGCGCTGATGCTCAACCAGGCCGCCGGCCATCCGGGCAGCGATCCGATGGTCCGTCGTGCACTCTCGCTGGCCGTCGACGCGCAGGCGTTCAACGTCGCCAGCTCGTTCGGGCACGCAGCGATCATGAGAACGCTCTACCTGCCCGGGATGGTGTGCTACGACGCGGCCGACGGCGCGGCGACGCTCCCGTACGACGTCGCCGAGGCCAAGCGCGTGCTGCGCGAGGACGGCTGGATCCCCGGTCCCGGCGGGACGGTGCGCAAGCACGGCAGGCCGCTGGTCGTGAACCTGCTCGGCCTGACTGCGCTCAACAGCGGCGGCGACTACCTGCAGACGGCGTTCGACGCGATCGGCGTCACGACGAAGCTCCAGACGCTCGACGCGAACACGTGGACCGGCATCGTCTTCGGCAACGGCAACTGGGACGCGACGGTGTACGTCTTCGCCGGCGGCGAGCGGATCCCGGAGTTCGTCGCCAACCAGGCGAGCGGTCCGGCGCCGCCGAACGGGGTCAACGTCGCCTCCGTCCGCAACGCGACGTTCGACGCGCTCGCCGCGAAGGCGACGACGGCGCCGAGCAACGACGTCGCCTGCCCGCTCTGGCAGCAGGGCGAGCGCGCGCTCCTGTCCGCCGCCGACGCCAAACCGCTGAACACACTCCACTACGACGCGTTCGCCAAGGGCACGCAGTTCGTCGTGGTCGACGGCTCGGCGTTCCGGCCGCTGAGCCTGCGCGCGGTGCAATAGCGCCGAGGTCGTGGGTCGGCGGCGCCCGCCGTCGGCCCGCGACTGCTGCGTCCATGGCTCCGACGTGAGCATCTCGAGCGTGTCCCCGGCCCGCGTCCTCGTGGCGCCGCTGCAGGAGATCGCGGACGCGGCGGCCGACGAGCTGCGGCGTCCGGTCGTGCTCGACGACCGCTGGGGGCGGCTGCTCGCCCACAGCGCGCACGGCGACGGGGTCGACGCCGTGCGACTCGCCACGATCCGCAAGCAGGTGCTTGAGCCCGCGGTGCTGGCGTGGATCGACGCGCACGGCGTGGCGAGCGCGCGGCACGCGGTCCGCGTGCCGCCGAACCCGGCGCTCGCGATGGACGCGCGGGTGTGCGCGCCGATCCGCTGCGGCGGGCGCCTGCTTGGCCACGTCTGGCTGATCGACCGCGGCGAGAGCCTCACGGACGCGCAGCTGCGACGGCTCGAGCAGCTCGCCGGCGAGGCCGGCGTCGCGCTGCATCGCGACCTGCTCGCGCGCCACGCTCGCCGCAGCCGGACGCAGGAGCTCGTGCGCGACCTCTTGGCGGACGACCGTCGGGACCGGCATGCGGCGGCGTGGGAGCTGGTCGAGCTGGAGCTCGTCGAGCACGACGGTCCGAGCGTCGTGCTCGTCGTCGTACCGCAGGCGCCCGACGGGGCGCTCGACGGCGCCGTGCTCGACGCGGCCGTCGACCGCGTCTGCCGGCGGCTGGGGATGGGGGCCGTGTTGCAGCTCGTGCGCCCCGGCCACGTGGCGCTGGTCGTCTCGCGCGCGGAGCCCGGCCTGCGCGGCCGCGCAGCCGCGCAGCTCGCCGCGCACGTGGGCGGCGCAGTCGCCGCCGTCCTGAATGCGCCCGCGGATGCGATACGGGTCGCGATCGGCGGCGACGTCGAACGGCTCGGCGAGGCCCATGCGTCCTATCGACAGGCGCTGCACGCGGCGCGGATCGCCGGCCTCGCCCAGGGTCGCTTCGGCGCCGTCGTGTCGTGGAGCGAGCTGGGCGTGTATCGCCTCGTCGCCGAGCTGTCGCTCGAGCAGCTCGACCCCGCTGTCTTGCACTCCGGCCTGCCGGCGCTGCTCGCGAGCCGGGAGACGCAGGTCCTCGCGCACACGCTCGAGTGCTACCTGGACAACGCCGGCGACGCCTCGGCAACGGCGGCGGCGCTGCGCGTCCATCGCACGACCCTCCACCACCGTCTGCGGCGGCTCGAGGAGCTTGGGGGGATCGATGTCGCCGACGGCGAGCAGCGCCTGACGCTCCACCTCGGACTGAAGCTCGCCCGCCTCCGGCCGCGGACCTGATCGATCGATCGGCGATCAGTTCAAATCCCAGTTTCTCCGGGGAATCCATCGCCTTTCGACCGATCGAGCTTGCTACGGTGTGGTGGTGTCTTCGACCTCCGACCGCGTCGACCGCGCCGCGCTGGAGCTGTTCGCCGAAAAGGGCTTCGCGGCCACCGGAATCCGCGAGCTGGCCGAGCGCGCCGGCGTGTCGGGAGCGGCCCTGTATCACTACATGGGCACGAAGGAGGACCTCCTCGTCCGTGTGATGAACCGGGGGACGTTCCGCCTGCTGCACGTCGCCGAGCGCGCGCTCGAGGACGCCGCCTCGCCGGCGGAGCGGCTGGGACGGCTCGTCGCCCTGCACGTCTACTGCCACGCCCACGCGCCGCTCGAGGCGCTCGTGCTCGACAACGAGCTGCGCGCGCTGAGCGACGTCAACCGGAGGGCGGTCGTCGCCTCCCGTGACGACTACGAGCGGCTGTGGCGCGACGCGCTCGTCGACGGCCGGCGCGAGGGCACCTTCCGACTCGAAGAGCTGGGCGTCGCCCGTCTCGCCCTGCTGGAGATGTGCAACGGCGTCGCGCGCTGGTACTCCCCCGGCGGGCCGCTCGACGACATGACGCTCTGCGAGACGTTCGTCGACGTCGCGTTCGGCGCCGTCGATGCGCACGGCGAGCACGGACGGCTCTCGCACCGCGACATCCGGCTCCCGGACGTCCGCGAGCTGTACGAGGAAGCTACGGCCGAGGCAGCGTCGCGTTAGGACCCGGCTCTGGCGCGGGTCTCCGCCCACTCGCGCAGGTGCGCGTCGAGCACGTCGAGCGGCAGCGCGCCCTGGGCGAGGATCTGCTCGTGGAACTCGCGGACGTCGAAGTCGCTGCCGAGCGAGCGCTCGGCGGACGCGCGCAGACGCGTGAACTCGAGGAAGCCGAGCCGGTAGGAAAGCCCCTGAGCGGGCATGTCGGTCGCGTAGCGCAGCGTCTCGGTCGCGATCTGCAGCTCGGATTCGAGCGTGTGCTCGCGCATCGCCTGCCGGGCCTGCTCGAGCGACCACCCCAGCGCGTTCAGGCCGGTGTCCACGACCAGCCGCACGGCGAGGAAGCGCTCCTCCGCCAAGCGGCCGTAGCCGTCGAACGGGTCCTCGTACAGCCCTGCCTCCCAGCCGAGGCCAGCGGCGTACTCGGCCCAGCCCTCGTTGAACGCGTGCAGGTCGCCGCAGCGGCGCCGGGCGAGCGGCAGCGACGCGTTCTCCGCCTGACGCATGAAGTGGACGTGATGGCCGGGCACGAGCTCGTGGAAGACCAGCGTCGCCGCGTTGAGGAGCGAGCGCTGCTCGAGGTGCGAGGCGTTGTAGAGGTAGCGCCCGACCGGCTGCCCCGGCATCGGCGGCTCGTAGGAGCCGTATGTCAAGCCCTCCTCGGCCTGTGGCGGCAGCCGGTCGACGTCGTAGGGCGCCTGCGGCATGACCGCGATCCAGCCCGACAGATGCGGCTCGATCCGGGCGAGGTGGCGGCGGAAGTTCGCCCCGACCTGCTCGGGCGTGCTGACGTACAGCTCGGGCCGCGTCGCGAGCGAGGCGCGGAACTCCGCCTCGCTGCCGGTGAAGCCGAGCCGAGAGCGCGCTGCCGCCATCCGCTCGCTGAGCTCGGCGAGCTGCTCCAGCCCGATGGCATGGATGCGCCCCGGCTCGTGGTCCGTCGTCGTATCGCGTCGCACGGCCGCGCGATAAGCGCTCTCGCCGCCGTCGTACTGCCACAGGCCGACGTGCTCGGGCGCGGCAGCGAGGTAGTCGGGCCCGAGCACGTCCAGCAGCGCGTCGAACGCGGGCAGCAGCTCGTCGGCGACCAGGCGTTCGACCCGCGCGGCCAGCCGTGCTCGTGCCGCCGCGTCGAGCACGCCGAAGCGCTCCGCGTCGACCCGCACCAGCGCGGGGGCGGCGGCGCGCAGCGACTGCAGCGTCGCGATCACGACCGGGAGCGCCGCCCGCGGCAGCAGGATCCGCAGCTCGCGCTGCGTCATGAGCTTGTCGCGCAACCCGTCGACTACGGCGCGGAAGTCGTCGACGAGCGACAGGAACCGCTGCTCGTCGGCTGGAGCGGCGGCGCGGAAGCCCTCGAAGGTCAGCTCGATCGGGTTCATCACCGCGTAGATCCGGTACGGCGTCACGTCGAAGTCGAGCCAGAAGTGCTCGGCGGCGGCCGTCCAGCCGTCCAGCACGAAGCGCAGGAACCCGGCCGTCAGACGGTCGTCGCCGCTCAGCTCGTGCGCGTCGAGCGCGTCGAGCCGCGCGCGTGCACGCGCCGCGAAGGCCGCGGTCGCCCGCCGCTCCTCGTATCCCCACGGCCGGAACCGCGCGACCGCAAGGCCCTGTCCGAGACGGACGTAGGGCTCGTGCTCGAGCCGGTGGTCCCAGACGTCCGCCGCGATCTTCAGGACCGTCGTCATGGGCTCGATGCTAGGTCGCGCGGCGCTGGCTGTGATGCTCGCGTTGTCGCATCTCGGCCCGGTCGTTTCATCGCGACGTCGGTTGCGAGCGTGCCGCCGCGTGCTCGAAGGTTCGAGCGTGGACGAGCGGATGAAGGTTCTCGACGACGCGCGTGACGCGCGTTTCTATGACTACCTCGAGCTCGCGAGTCGCGTGCGCGGCGGCGCCGTCACCCCGTGCTTCGGCACGGACGGCGGGCGCTTCGTCTACGCGACGGGCGAGCCTGGCGAGCGCACGTTCCACGAGGTCGACCTGGCCGCCGGCACGAGCCGCGCGCTGTTCGACGTCGAGCGGCTGCGCGCGGCGCTCGCGCGTCACCTGAGCCGCCCGCCCGCCGGGCATGGCATCCCCTTCGACGCCGTCGAGCTGCTCACCGGTGGGAACGTCGTCCGCGGCGTCGTCGAGGGCCGCTGGTTCGACGTCGGGCTCGGGACGGACGACGCGACGCCGACCTCGGCCCGGGCGGTCCTCGACGCCGAGCGCCGCCGCCCGCGCGAGCTGCGGCCCGCCGCGGCGGTCGGTGACAGCGTGACGTTTGAGGTCCCCTCGCCCGACGGCGCTCACCTGCTGACCGAGCGCGACCACGACCTGTGGCTGCGCGCGGTCGCCGACGATCGCCTCCAGCGGCTGACCGAGGACGGCGAGCCGGATCGTCCGTGGCTCGCCGACGGCGCGCTGTGGGCGCCGGACGGGCTGCGCCTCGTCGCACGGCGGGTCGATCGCCGGCAGATGCGGCGGGTACCGGTCGTCCACTCGCTCGGGCGGCACGAGCAGGTCGAGTGGGTCCCGTTCGCGCGCCCGGGCGAGCCGATCGAGCGGCCTGCCCTGTTCGTGCTCGACGTGCTGACCGGGCGGCGAACGCGGCTGGAGACGCTCAGCGACGACCCGGAGCTGCTGCTGGCGCCCGTCGCCTGGCTGCCGGCGCGCGGCGAGCTGCTGTTCGTCACGCTCGACCGGCTGTGCAAGGCGGTGCGCCTGCTGGCCGCCGACGCCGGCAGCGGGCGCGCTCGCGTCGTCGCCGAGGAGGGGCAGGACACGTTCGTCCGGCTCGCCGGCGACGAGGACATCGCCGCGAACGCGACGGTGCTGGCCGACGGCGAGCACGTGCTGTGGTACTCGACGCGGGGCGAATGGCGTCACGTCTACCTGTATGGCGTCGACGGCGTCGAACGGGGCCAGGTGACGAGTGGCGAGTTCGACGTCGAGTCGATCGTCGGCGTCGACGAGCGCGGCGGCCGCGTCTTCTTCCTCGCGCGCTCCGATCCCGCGCGGCCGTACGACGTGCACGTCTGCCGCGCGAGCCTCGACGGCTCCGACGTGCGCCAGCTCACGCGGGCGCGTGGTGTCCACGCCGCGGAGCTGGCGCTGGACGGCGAGCACCTGATCGACACCCACTCGGAACTCGCGCGTGCGCCGAGCGTCGACTTGCTGGACGCCGACGGCCGCGAGCTGCTGCGGCTGAGCGAGGCCGACACGAGCGGCCTCGACGAGCTCGGGTACAGGCCCGGCGAGGCGTTCACCGTGCTCGCCGCCGACGGCGCCACCGAGCTGCACGGCGTGCTCTACACGCCGCCCGGCTTCGACCCGCAGCGCTCCTATCCGCTGGTCGAGTGGGTCTACGGTGGGCCGCAGTCGATCGAGCACCAGGTCGAGTTCCTGGGCCGCGGTGCGTTCGCGCAGGCGCTGGCCCAGCTCGGCTTCGTCACCTACGCGGTCGACGGACGCGGCACGCCGGGGCGGGGCAAGTCGTTCCAGGATGTGGGGTACGGACGCTTCGGACGCTTCCATGTCGAGGACCATGTCCACGCCCTGCGCCAGCTGCTCGACCGGCACGCGTTCCTCGACGCTGCGCGCGTCGGCGTGGTCGGCGGCTCCTGGGGAGGCTACAACGTCGTCCGCAGCATGCTGCTGGCGCCCGAGCTCTACCGCGTCGGCGTCGCGCTGATGCCGGTCGGAGACCTCTGGGACGACGACTTCCGGATCGAGTTGTTCATGGGCTGTCCGCGTGCGAACCGGGCCGCGTACGACGACGCGTCGTGCAGCGCCCTCGCCGACCGGCTCGAAGGGCGGCTGCTCCTGATCGGCGGCACGAGCGACGTGAACGTGCCGATCGCCGCGGTGCTCAAGCTCGTCGACGCGTTCGCCCGCGCCGGCAAGCCGGTCGACGTCCTGCCACTGCCCGAGCAGGACCACGGCCTCGGCGCTCCGCATGGCGAGTACGCGCTCGCGGCGGCGGCGCGCTACTTCGTCGAGCAGCTCGCGCCCTAGCCGCGGCGGGCGCCTGCGCCGGCGCCGCGAGCTGCGATGCGCCACATATGTTGTCGATCGTTCGACACACATGATGATACCTATAAATACTGGGAAATTCCTAGGTTGTCGATCGTTCGATCTTGGCGTAAGCTGTGGAGGTCGTATCGCCTTGCATCAGCGTCGCTGCTGGTGGCGCTGACCACGTCTCGGAGGAGGTCGCATGAAGAGGTTGAAGCGTCGTCTGGCGTGCGCCGCGGTCGCGGCGTGTGCCGTGTCCGCGGTCGCCGCACCGCTCGCCGCAGCGGCGCCGCAGGTGCCCGCGCCGAAGCTCCACTGGAGCCCGTGCCCGCGGCAGACCGACATGCAGTGCACGCGGATGTCGGTCCCGCTCAGCTACAGAGACCTGCGCGGCGGGCACATGAAGGTCTTCCTGTACCGGTCGCCGGCGAGCGATCCCGCGCATCGGATCGGCACGCTGTTCGTCAACTTCGGCGGCCCCGGCGAGCCGGCCTCCGACATCTTCGCGGCCTACGGCACCGACCTCAATCACCTGTGGCCGGGGCTCAACGCGCGCTACGACGTGATCGCGATGGACCCGCGCGGCGTCGGCCGCAGCGAGAACGTCGACTGCAGGGTCGACGAGCTGACGCAGAGCTTCATCCGGCGGCCGTACACCACGCCCGCGAGCCTGAACGTCAAGACGATGGTGGCGAAGGACAAGGCGTACATCCGCGCCTGCATCCGCCGCAACCCGCACATCCTCGCGCATCTCTCGACGGCCAACGTCGCGCGCGACATGGACCTGCTCCGCCGCGCCGTGGGCGAGCGGAAGCTCACCTACCTCGGTTACTCGTACGGGACGTTCCTGGGCGCCACGTACGCCAGCATGTTCCCGCACAACTACCGCGCGATGGTGCTCGACGGGCCGATCGACGCCGACGCCTACGTCAACGACCCGATGGCCGACCTCAACGCGCGCAGCGAGGGCTACGAGCGCGCGCTCGAGCGCTTCTTCCAGGCCTGCGCGCGCGACCAGGTCGCGTGCAGCGGCTTCGGCGGCAGAGATCCCTGGACCGAGTTCGACAAGCTCGTCGCGCGCGCCGACCGGCACGCGATCCCCGCGGGCAAGCTCCGCCCGGTCACGGGGGACGACATCCTGTGGGCCGCGCGCAACGCGGTCTACGCCAAGGCCGCCTGGGGCGACCTCGGCAAGGCGCTGGCGATGGCCGACGCCGGCGACGCAACCCTCATTCGCCAGTCGCTGACGCCGGAGGACACGCGCGACTCGCACTTCGCGATCGGCGCCGGCGAGCAGCGCTACCCGCACGACGTGAGCACGTACCTGCGCGCGGGGCTCCGCTCGTGGACGGAGCACGATCACTTCTGGTTCAACGACGGCTACGTCGAGCTGAACTACGGGCTCTGGCCGATCCACGACAAGGACGCGTTCTACGGGCCCTTCCGGGTCCCGCGGACGGCCGTCACCCCGCTCGTGGTGGCGACCACGTTCGACCCGGCGACGCCCTACCGCGGGGCGCTCAACCTGGTCCGCGAGCTGGGCAACGCGCGACTGCTGACGATGCGCGGCGACGGGCACACCGCGTACCCCGGCAGCTCGCCCTGCATCGACGCCGCCGTCAACGGCTACCTGCTGGGCGGCAAGCTGCCCCCGGCCGGCACGTTCTGCGACCAGGAGGTCCCGTTCACGGCGCCGTCGTCCTAAGGACGCGAGGCCATGAGCCGCCGCCGCCCGCCGGCTGTCACCGGCGGGCGGCGCCTCGCCATCAGTCACCACGACCAGGACTGGAGACGACCACATGCAGGACGTTGACGCCGGCGCGACGAAGCCTGACCCGGTCTGCCGCGCGCTGTACGTGCCGATGCGCGACGGCGTGCGGATCGCCGTCGACGTGTGGCTGCCGGCCGGCCTGCCCGCGGACGAGCGGATCGGTACCGTCGTGCGCGCGACCCGCTACTACCGCGCGAAGGCGCACGAGGGCGTCACCGACGAGGCGCGCTTCTGGACCGAGCGGGGCTACGCGCTCGTCCTGATCGACGCGCGCGGGAGCGGTGCGTCGTTTGGCTGGCGGACGGGGGAGTTCTCGCAGAGCGAGCGACTCGACTACGGCGAGGTGCTCGACTGGATCGCGCGCCAGCCGTGGTCGAACGGCCGCGCCGGCACGGTCGGCGCCTCCTACGAGGGCAACACGGCCGAGCTGATGGCGTCGCTCGGGAACGAGCACCTGCGCGCGGTCGCGCCGCTGTTCCCTGACTACGACGTCTACGAGGACCTCGTCGTGCCAGGGGGGATGCGGAACTGGCGCTTCCTCGACACGTGGCTGGTGATGTGCCGGGCGATCGACGGGATCGACGGCGCGGCCGAGGAGGCGCTCGCGATGGAGCGGCAGCTCGGCGAGCCGATGTGGGAGCAGCTCGGCATGACCTGGGAGCAGCAGCTGACGCCGAAGCCGGTCGACGGCCCGGACGGCCCGGCGCTGCGCGCGGCGGCGATTCGGGACCACCAGCGCAACGTCGACCTGCGTCCCGAGCTGGCGGCGATGCGCTTCAAGGACGACGCGATCGACGGCTTCGCGTGGGACGACGGCTCGCTGTTCCCGCTGCGGCGCGCCACCGGGCGGGCGGGCGTGCCGATGCTCACCGCCGCGAGCTGGCTCGACACAGGCACCGCCAACGGCTCGCTCGCGCGCTTCGTGACGCTGGACGTGCCGCAGGAGGCGTACATCGGCGCCTGGAGCCACGGCGCCGAGTTCACCGTCGACCCGTTCGCGCCGGCGGACCAGCGCAGCGACCTCCAGCGGCCCGAGCTGCTCGAGCGCATCCGCGAGTTCTTCGACCGCCACGTGCAGCGCGGCGAGCCGGCGCGGCCCGGCCGCACGCTCCACTACTACACGCACGGCAGCGGCGCGTGGCGCACGACGGGGACGTGGCCGCTGCCCGAGGTCGAGGCGATCCGCTGGTACGCGCGGGACGGCGGCGAGCTGGCGCCGACCCCGCCGACGGAGGACGACGCGGCAGATGCCTACCGCCTGGATCCGACGGCGAGCGCCGGGGAGACGAGCCGCTGGGGCACCGCGGTCAGCGCGGGCGGGAACGTCGTCTACCCCGACCGCGCGGAGGAGGACCGCAAGCTCCTGACGTACACGAGCGCGCCGTTGGAGCGCGACGTCCATGTCGCCGGCACGGCGGTCGTGACGCTGGCGCTCAGCTCGACGCGGGAGGACGGCACCGTGATCGCCTACCTCGAGGACGTCGCCCCGGACGGCCGCGTGACATACGTGACCGAGGGCCACCTGTGGCTGGCGACGCGCCGGCTCGCCGGGCACGACGAGCCGCACCGCGTGCTGCGGACCCCGCGCAGCTACGCGCGCGCCGACGCGGCGCCGATGACGCCCGGGGAGGTCGAGGAGGTCCGCTTCGACCTGCTGCCGACGTCGGCGCTGCTGCGCGGGGCACCGCCTGCGGATCGCGCTGGCCGGCGCCGACGCGAGCCATTTCGAGCTGGTGCCGGAAGACGGCGAGGCGACCTACACGATCCACCGCGACGCGAGCCGTCCCTCGTACGTCGACGTTCCGGTCGCGGGAGGGACGGTTTGACCAACCGTCGAGGGGCCGGCGGCGTGTGGCGGCGCGCCGCCGGCCCCTCGACGGCTGGTCAGGCGACCGCGTGCGCGTATCTCGCGACGGCCTCCGCGTCGATCTCGACGCCGAAGCCGGGGCCGGGCGGCAGCTCGAAGAAGCCGTCGACGACGACCGGCTCCGGGCCGGAGACGTCGTTGCGCAACTCGGCGTAGGGGTAGAAGCTCGGCGGCACGTACTCGACGATCGGCACGTTCTCGTGCGCCGCCACGACGTGCAGCGTCGCCGCCATGCTCAGCGTCGTGGCGACCCAGCCGTAGGGGATCATCTCGCGGCCGCGCGCGGCCGCCGCGCGCGTGATGCGGTCCATCGCCGTCACGCCGACGCGCGCGACGCACGGCTGCACGTAGCGCACGCCGCCGAAGTCCATCAGGTGCTCGAACTCGGCGTAGGAGGCGGCGATCTCGCAGCCGGCGAGCGGGATCGTCGTCGCCTCCGACAGCTTGCGATAGCCGTTGAGGTTCTCCGGCAGCAGCGCCGTCTCGAACAGCATCAGGTCGAGGTCCTCGAGCTGTGTGATCACCGCGATCGCCTCGTCGGCGTCGGCCCAGCGATAGCAGGCGTCGCACAGCAGCGTGAAGTCGGGGCCGGCCTGGTCGCGCACCGCCTCCACGAGCGGGCGGATCTGGCGCTCGTCCGGCACCTGGTCGTGGGAGACCTCGATCTTGGCGGCGCGGAAGCCCTGGTCCTTGATCTCGTCGATGAACGCGCGCGCGGTCGCGATGCTGCGCGAGGGGTCCTCGACCTTTCGGTACATCGTGATGTAGGGCATGATCGGCGCCGAGCGCGGCCCGCCGAGCAGCTCGTGGACGGGCTTGCCGGCCGCCTTGCCGGCGAGATCCCACAGCGCCATGTCGATCGCGCCGAGCGCGACGTGGCCGACGCCGTTGCGCGCCGACCACCAGTTGCCCGCGTACAGCTCGTCCCACAGCTCCGCCGGGTCGCCCAGCTCGCGCCCGATCAGCGGCCCCTTGGCTCCCCGGTGCCAGATCCAGTACTCGGGCTGGTCCACGATCGCGCTCACCGCCAGCGGCGCGACGTTGCCCTCGCCGACGCCGACGAGGCCGTCGTCGGTCGTGACGACGACAAGCGTCGTCTCGCCGAAGTTGTCGGCCATGTCGGCCTGGGTCGCCCCGCGCAGCGGCAGGGCCTTGATGTCGGTGATCTTCATGGGTGCGGTGAGCCTCTCGTTGTGTCGTTGAAACGTCCGTCGTCCCGCGTGCCGTCGGGGTCCGTCACCCGCAGACGGCCTCGAAGACGCGCAGGAAGTTTTCGCCGAGGATGCGGCGGACGTCCTCGTCGCCGTAGCCGCGCGCGACGAGGCCGCGCGTGATGTTCGGGTAGTCGCGGAAGTCGTCGAAGCCGGCGATGTTGACCGTGTAGTCGACGTCGTTGTCGGGCGTGTCGAGCTCGGCCAGCCAGGCGGGGAAGACGTCGCTGAGGACCCACTTGGGCAGGCACATCGGCCAGTCGGTGGCGATCATCACGTGCTCGACGCCGACGAGGTCGGCGATGTAGTCGACGTGGTCGAGCAGCACCTCCACGCTGATGCCCTCGCGCGCCGACAGGAAGCGCGGCAGCGCGACTACGCCGACGGCGCCGCCGGTGGCGGCGATCGCGCGCAGCTCGTCGTCGGTCTTGCAGCGCGGATGGGCGCAGAGCGCGGCCGCCCCGGCGTGCGAGTTCAGCAGCGGGACGGTTGTCAGCTCGCACGCGTCGAGCGTCGTCCGCCGGCTGGCGTGCGCGACGTCGAGGATGACGCCGAGCTCGGCGAGCTGGGCGATCAGCCGCGCCCCGGCGTGCGTGACGCCCGCGTCGGTGCGCTCTCCGCAGCCGCACGCGAAGCGCGTCATCTGGTTGTACGTCATCTGCATCATCCGCAGCCCCAGCCCGTGGCAGACCTCGACGTCGGCCGCCGACTGGATGCCGTCCGAGGTCTGCGTGTTGACGAACGCGGCGCGCAGGCCATCGCGATGGGCGCGGCGGAAGTCCTCGGCGTGCAGCGCCTTGACCAGCCATGGGAAGGCGTCGAACTGCGCGAGGATCGGCTCGAACGCCCGCGCGTGCATCTCGGTGAGGAAGACCTCGCGGCTCGCGCCGGTGACGCCGGACGCCTCCCACCACTCGCGGTACTGCGGCAGCTCGCCCTTGCGCGCCATCCGCACCGGCAGCCGGAGCGCGTCGACCACCACGCTCGTGAGGTCGGGCGCGTGCCGGGCGCGCTCCTGCAACTCGGCCACCATCTCCGGGGTGAACGCGCGATAGCCGCATGGGCCCTCGGAGATCACGTCGACGATCAGGCTGTCGGCGTGCAGGCGCCGTGCGCGCTCCTCCTGCTCGGCGGAGAGGCCGAAGGGGAACGCGCCGAAGACCTCCTCGGTCGAGCTGCTCGCGGCTGCGGTCACGTGGGCGTCACGGCTCGGACTCTCAGGCATGGAGTCCCTCCATGCATCCGCGACGGGAATGAAGCTGGGGCTCCTCCGTCAGACATTCGTTGCGCCGGCAGGCCATCGGGTCTCCTATAAGATCGATCGATCGATATGATGCCAACGATAACGCAGATCGCCGCGGCGGCCACGGTGCTGCGGCGCAGCACGAGATGATCGACTTCACCGTTCCCCAGCAGCTCACCGCGCTGGTCGAGCGCGTGCGTGCCTACGTCGCCGAGGACGTCCTGCCGCTGGAGGCGGAGGTCACCGATCCCGCCGACCTGCTCGCCTCCTGGGAGGTCGTCGAGCGGCTGCGCGAGCGCGCGCGAGAGCGCGGCCTGTTCGCGCCGCACCTGCCGCCGGCATGGGGCGGCCTCGGCGTCGGCCCGCTCGGGATGGCGCTCGTCTCGCAGGAGTGCGGCGTGAGCCTGCTCGCCTCGCTCGGCCTCAACGCGATGGCTCCGGACGAGGGCAACATGCACACGCTGCTTGCGGCCGGCACCGCCGAGCAGCAGGAGCGCTACCTGCGTCCGCTCGCGGAGGGGCGCGTGCGCTCATGCTTCGCGATGACGGAGCCCGACGTCGCCAGCTCGGACCCCGCGAACCTGCGGACGACCGCGCAGCGCGACGGCGACGGCTGGCTGCTGAACGGCCGCAAGTGGTTCATCACCGGCGCCGAGGGTGCCGCGTTCGCGATCGTGATGGCGCGCACCGCCTCCGGCAGCCCGCGCGGGCAGCGCGACTTCTCGCTGTTCCTCGTCCCGGCCGGCACGCCGGGCTGGCGGATCGTGCGCGACCCCGCGCCGATCGGCGCGCACTACCCCGGCGGCCACCCGGAGATCGAGCTGCGCGACGTCCACGTCGGTCGCGATGCGCTGCTCGGCGCGGAGGGAGACGGGTTCGCGATCGCGCAGCTGCGCCTCGCCGGCGGCCGGCTCGCGCACGCGATGCGCTGGATCGGGATCGCGCAGCGGGCGCTCGACCTCACCGCGCAGCGACTGCCGACGCGCTCGGCGTTCGGAGCGCGGCTTGCCGATCACCAGGCGCTGCAGTTCTTCCTCGCCGACAGCGCGATGGACCTCTACGCCTCGCGCCTGATGGCGCTGCACGCGGCCTGGAGGCTCGAGCGCGGCCTGCCGCACCGGCAGGAGGTCGCGATGGTCAAGACGTTCGTCTCGGAGGCGCTCGGCCGCGTGCTCGACCGTGCCGTGCAAGTGTTCGGCTCGCACGGCATCGCGACCGACGAGCCGATCGCGCAGTGGTACGCCGACGCGCGCGCGGCGCGCATCTACGACGGTGCCTCCGAGGTCCACCGCATGGCGATCGCGCGCCGGCTGCTGCGGCTCGCGGCCGACGGCAGCTCGACCGCCTCCGCGTGCGGGGCGCTGACGTGAGCATGACCGCGGCCGCGGCGGACGACGTCGTGCGCACGCACGCCGACGCGCGGCAGAGCGAGCGCCCGCCGCTGCTCGTGCTCGAGCCGCTGCTCGCCTTCCTCGACGAGCACGGCCTCGGAACGGGCGAGCCGCACGTCGAGCCGCTCGGTGACGGCCATTCGAACGTGACGCTCGCCGTCACCCGCGGAGCGACGCGGCTGGTCCTGCGGCGCCCGCCGCGCCCGCCGTGGCCGCCGAGCGCGCATGACGTACTGCGCGAGGCGCGTGTGCTGCAGGCGCTCCACGGCCGCGCGCGCGTTCCGCGCGTGCTCGCCGTCTGCGACGACGACGCGGTGATCGGCGCGCCCTTCTACGTGATGGAGCGGCTCGACGGGCATGTGCTGACGTCGGCGCTGCCGCCGGCGCTCGCGCCCGCCGCCGAGCGTCGGCGCGTCGGCGAGGAGCTGGTCGACGCGCTCGTCGAGCTGCACGCCGTCGACTGGCGGGCGACCGGGCTGGAGCGCTTCGGCCGGCCGACCGGCTACCTGGAGCGACAGCTGCACCGTTTCCGCGGCCTGTGGGAGCACAACCGGACGCGTGAGCTGCCCGCCGTCGAGCGCGTCGCCGACTGGCTGGCGGCGCACCTGCCGGACTCGCCGGAGGCGACGCTCGTCCACGGCGACTACCGGCTCGGCAACGCGCTGTTCGCGGCGGACGCTCCGGCGCGCCTCGCCGCGGTCTTCGACTGGGAGCTGTCGACGATCGGAGATCCGCGCGCCGACCTCGGCTACCTGTGCGCACTGTGGGTCGAGCCGGCCGACCCGCGGATCGCGTTCTTCGAGGTCGGCTCGGTCACCCGGCAGGCGGGATTCGCCTCTCGCGCGGAGCTGATCGACCGCTACGAGGAGGGGACGGGCCGCACGATGAGCGACATCGAGTGGTATGAGGCGCTGGCGCTGTGGAAGGCGGTCGTCTTCATGGAGGGCAACTACCGGCGCTCGCTCAGCGGGGACGACGACGACCCCTTCCTGGCAGGCTTCGGCGAAGGCGTCGTGGAGCTGGCCGAGCGTGCCGAGGCGCTCACGCGCGGAGCCCGCTGAGATGGCCGCTGGCGCTTACGACACCCTGCGTTACGAGGTCGCCGATGGCGTGGCGACGATCGCGCTCGATCAGCCGCAGACGCGCAACGCGCTTTCGGACGAGCTGTTCGGCGATCTGCTGGCGGCGTTCCAGGCGGCGCGTGAGGACGCGGCTGTGCGCTGCGTGGTGCTGACCTCGACGCACGAGAGCGTGTTCAGCAGTGGCGCGAACTTGGCGGGGTTCGCGGCGGAGCTGCCGTTGGTGCACAAGCACTTCGGGATCGAGGCGTTCCCACGGTTGTTCACGCTGATCGGCAAGCTCGGCAAGCCGTCGATCTGTGCGGCGAATGGGCACGTGTTCGCCGGTGCGCTCGGGATCGCGCTGGCGTGCGATCTGATCGTCGCGAAGGAGGGTGTGACGTTCGGGACGCCGGAGATCAACGTCGGGGCGTTCCCGTTCATGGTCATGGCGCTGATCTATCGCAACCTCGGCAGGAAGAAGACGACCGAGTTGCTGCTGCTCGGCGAACGGATCGACGCCCATGAGGCGGAGCGGATCGGGCTCGTCAACAAGGTCGTTCCGGCGGAGGAGTTCGGCGCGGCCGTCGCCGACTGGGCGGGCCGGCTGGCGAGCAAGTCGCCGGTGGTGATGAAGCTGGGTAAGGACGCGATCTATCGCCAGCAGGACATGGGTTTCGAGGACGCGCTCGACTTCCTGCGCGGGCAGTTGACCATCGCGTTCTCGACGGAGGACATCCAGGAGGGCGTGAAGGCGTTCTTCGAGAGACGGGAGCCGCAATGGACGGGTCAGTGACCAATACGCCGACGACGAACGCCACCACCCGCGTCGAGCGCGACACGCTGGGCGAGGTCGAGGTGCCCGCCGACGCCCTCTACGGCGCGCACACGGTGCGGGGGCTGGAGAACTTCGCCGTCTCGGGCGTGGCGCTCGCGCACTTCCCGGCCCTCGTGCGGGGGCTCGCCGAGGTCAAGGTCGCCGTCGCGCTCGCGAACCGCGAGCTCGGCGAGGTCGAGCCGGCGATCGCGGAGGCGATCGTCACCGCCGGGCGCGAGGTCGCCGCCGGGCGCTGGACCGAGCACTTCCCGCTGCCGATGGTCCACGGCGGCGGCGGGACGTCCGCCAACATGAACGCGAACGAGGTCGTCGCGAACCTCGCGAACGAGCTCGCCCACGGCGCGCCGCGCGGCGCCTATGCGCCGGTCCACCCGCTCGACCACGTCAACCGCTCGCAGTCGACGAACGACGTCTTCACGACCGCGATGCAGCTGGCGCTGGTGCGCGAGGCGCCGGCCGCGATCTCGACGGTGCGGCACCTCGCCGACGTGCTCGACGCGAAGGCCGCGGAGTACCCACAGCTCGAGCGTCCCGGCCGCACCTGCATGCAGGACGCGCTGCCGGTGCCGGTGGCGGGCGTCCACCGCGCGCAGGCGACGGCGCTGCGCCGCCAGGCGGACGCGATCAGGTCAGCCGCCGGCGAGCTGAGCGCCGTCTCGCTCGGGGCGACGGCGGTCGGCACCGGCTTCGGCGCGCCGGAGGGCTACACCGAGGTCGCCGTGCGCCACCTCGCGGCCGAGACCGGGCTGGCGCTGACCCCGGCGGCGGATCACTTCGACGTGCTCGAGCACTTCGACGCGCACCTGCGCCTCGCCGACGCGCTCTGCTCCGCGCTCGTGCTCGCCGGCAAGCTGGCGGCCGACCTGCGCTACCACTCCTCCACGCCGGTCGGCGAGCTGGAGCTGCCGGCCGTCCAGGTCGGCTCCTCCTGCATGCCGGGCAAGGTCAACCCGGTGATGCCGGAGTTCGTGCTGCAGATCAGCTACCAGCTGCGCGGCGCCCGTGTGACCGTCGAGGCCGCCGTCGCCGCGGGCGAGCTGGAGCTGAACATCATGGAGCCGGTGATCGCCCGCTGCCTGCTCGAGTCGCTGCGCGACGGCGCCGGCGCGCTGCGGCTGTTCGCCGACCGCTGCGTCGCAGGGATGCGCTGGAACGAGGCGGTCGTGCGGGAGCGGCTCGCGGGCTCCTACGTGCACGCGATCGAGACGGCGAAGGTCGCGGGCTACGCAGCCGCGGCGCAGGAGCGCTTGGGCGGCGCTCGATGAGCCGCGTCGGCCTGCTGGCCAGCGGCGGGACGATCATCTCGGCGGCCGACGCCGTCAGCGGCTCGCTGCGGCCGACGCTGTCGATCGCCGACGTCGTGCGCGAGGCGGGCCTCGACGGCGAGCACGCGCTCGTCTGCGTCGAGGAGCACGCGCGCGCCTACAGCTGCGACCTCACGCCCGCAGCGATGCTCGGGATCGTCCGTCGCAGCGCGCAGCTGCTCGACGACCACGAGCTGGACGGCCTCGTCGTGACGCACGGATCGGACACGCTCGAGGAGACGGCGTTCCTGTGCGACGTACTGCTCGACGACCCGCGGCCGGTCGTCTTCACGGCCGCAATGAAGCCCGCCGGGGAGCGCGGCTCGGACGGCGCCGCGAACCTGCGCACGGCGGTGCGCGTCGCGGGTGCGCGCGCGGCGCGCGGGCTCGGCGTCGTCGTGACCGTCGGCGCCGACGTGCATGCGGCGCGCTGGGTGCGCAAGCAGGACTCGTTCCGCCTCGATGCGTTCGCCTCTCCGGGGCGCCCGTCGCTCGGTGCCGTCACCCCGAGCGGCGTGGAGCTGTGGGGCTGCCCGCCGCCGCGCGTCCGCGTGCCCCTCCCTGTCTCGCTGTCGGCGCCCGTCGCGGCGCTCCCGGCCTACGGCGACACGCCGCCCGAGCTGCTGCGGGCGGTCGTCGCCGCCACCGGCGCGCGCGGCCTCGTGCTCGAGGGCGCCGGCATGGGGAACGTGCCGGCGCTGCTCGTCCCCGCCGTCGCGGAGCTGGTCGGCGACGGCGTCGTCGTCGCCATCACGACGCGGACGGCGACCGGCGGCACCCACGCGGTCTACGACTCGCATGGCGGCGCGGCCGCGCTGCTGGCGGCCGGCGCCGTGCTGGCCGGCGCGCTGCCGACCGCGAAGACGCGCCTGCTGCTGATGGCGATCGTCGCCACGACGCCCGCTCCGCGCGAGGCGGCGGAGCTGCTCAGGAGGGCTGTGTGACCGGCGCTACCTGGTGGTCGTCCGCGACGGCGTTCCTGACGATCTCGACGATCGCCGCCGACGCGGGCACGTCCAGGTCGGCGGTCGTGAGCGCGCGGCCTCCGCGGCGCGCTTGCACGGTCGACAGCACGAGGTCCGAGAAGGTGCGCGCGATCGTGTGCAGCGGCACCGAGCCGCCCTCGTGGTACCAGTGGGCGGGGCCGTTGCACATCTCGATCAGCGCGAGACGCGTCAGCCGCGCGTCCTCGAAGTGGAAGGTCTCCTGCTCGAGGCCGTCGTTCAGGCACTCGCTCCACAATCGCTCGTAGTCGTCGCGCAGGCGCATGATCTCCTCGCGCGCGTCACCGGTGAGCGAGCGCATCTCGTTGTCGACGACCGTGGCGCCGAGCGCGCCGAGCGCCTGCGTCGCGACGTGGAGCTGGGCGAGCGCGGAGAGCCGCGCCTCCGGGCGCTCGATCCCGTCGATCACCTCTCTTGCGGTGGCGATCGACTGTGTGAGCCCCTGGCGCATGATGCTCAGCAGCAGTTCGTCCTTGTTCGCGTAGTAGTGGTAGAGGACTGAGGAGACGATGTTCGCCTCGGCCGCGATCTCGCGGATCCCGGTCGCTGCGAAGCCCCGCGTCGCGAACAGCCGGATTGCGGCCTCGCGCACGCGCTGCTCTGCGGAGCCACGCGAGGCCAGGGTGCGGGTGGTCGGAGCCAGGGTGCGGGTGCTCGTGGGTCTCATCGTGCGCCGAGATCATGACGCATGGCGCTGCGCGCGATGTCGACCTCGCGCTCGAGGCTCGCGGCGACGGCGGCTGCGGAGCTGTCGTTGAAGAGTCGCTTCGCGCGGCGGATCGCTGGCGCGGAGCGGTCGCCGAGCCGCTCGAGCGCCTGCGCGACCGCCGCGTCCAGCTCGCCGGGCGCCACCACGCGGTTGACCATCCCGAGCGCGGCGGCGTCGTGCGCGCTGACGACGTCGCCGAGGAAGAGGATCTGCTTGGCGCGCAGCGGGCCGACGATGCTGGGGAGGATGCTGCTCATCCCGCCCGTGACGGTCACGCCGATCGCGGTCTCGGGGAACTGGAACTGCGCTGTCTCGTCGGCGATCACGAGGTCGCAGGCGAGTGCCAGCTCGGCGCCGCCGCCGACGGCGTGGCCGTGGACGGCGGCGATCACGGGCGCCGGGCACGCGCGCAGCGCGCGCGTGATCTCCTGGAGCTGGATCAGCAGGCCGGGTGTGGGCTCGTCGGCTGCCGTCTTGACGTCCTGGCCGGCGCAGAAGGCCGTCCCGGCGCCGCGCAGCACGACGGCGGGGGTGCGCTCGTCGACCTCGTGGATGGCTGCCAGCAGCGCGCTCTTGAGCGGCCCGTTGAGCGCGTTGAGGGCGTGCGGACGGTTGAGCGTGAGCCTCAGCGCGCCGCTGTCTGTCGTCTCGGCCAGCAGCTCGTCAATCATGGCGCTCGGCAATGGCTCGTCCCCGTAGAGTTAGATCGATCGGTCGATCGGTATAGTACCATCAATCCTGGCCACCACGGGCCGTATTTGGGTGTCGATCGATCGATCATGGAGAGGACACGACGCTGATGACGGACCACCGTTCGATCGGTGCGGTCGTGCGCGCCCAAGCCGCCGCCACGCCCGAGCGCGAGGTGCTCGTGCACCGCGACGCCCGCTGGACGTGGGCGCAGCTCGACGCCGAGGCCGACCGCTGGGCGGCGATGCTGCGCGCCGCGGGCGTGGCGTCGGGCGACCGTGTCGCCGTCGCCGGCCGGCCGGAGCCGCGCTTCCTCTTCGCGCTGCTCGGCTGCGCGCGCATCGGCGCCGTCTACCAGGGGCTCGATCCCAAGCACCGTGCCGAGGAGCTGCGCTACGTGCTCGGCGACAGCGAGCCGTGCATCGTGCTCGACCCGGCCGACCTGCTGGCAGACGTTGAGCTGGCCGTCCGCCGGCTCGCCGGCCGCGAGCTGCTGGACGCGCTCGCGGCGGCGCAGTCCGTCCCGGCGGAGCAGCTCGACGCGGTGGATCCCCGCTCGCCTGTCGCGATCGTCTACACGTCGGGCTCGACCGGCAAGCCGAAGGGCGCGCTGATCGCGCACGAGGCGTTTGTACGCACGGCCGAGATCCAGACGGCGCGCTGGTTCGTCACCGAGGCGCCGTCGATGCTCTGCAACCTGCCGATCAACCACGTCGGCGCGATCGGCAACATCTGCGCCTCGGTGCTCGTGGCCGGCGGCCGGCTCGTCTTTCAGGAGCGCTTCGACGCCGACGAGGTGCTCGAGCTGATCGCGCGCGAGCGGATCGACCACTGGGCGGCCGTGCCGACGATGCTCCAGCTCAGCGTCGCCAGCGAGCGCTGGGACGACGCCGACCTCTCCAGCGTGCGCGCCGTTCTGTGGAGCGGCGGCGCGGCGCCGCTGCAGCTCGTCGCTGAGCTGCGGCGCCGCTTCGGCGCGCTGCGGATGAGCTACGGCAGCACCGAGACGATCGGCGAGGTGTGCTTCGCCGACCCTGACGCGGACGACGACGTGCTCGCCCACACGATCGGCCGTCCCGCGTCCGAGTACGAGGTGCGCTTGGCGACGCCCGACGGCGGCACCTGCGCGGCAGGTGAGCCCGGCGAGCTGGTAGTGCGCGGCATCTGCCAGGCGCTCGGCTACTGGCGCAACCCCGCCGCGACGGCGGAGCTGCTCGACGCCGACGGCTGGCTGCACACCGGCGACGTCGCCGTCGAGCGCCCGGACGGGAACCTCGAGCTCGTCGGCCGCACGCGCGAGATGTACAAGTCGGGCGGCTACAACGTCTACCCGCGCGAGGTCGAGCTGGCAATCGAGGAGCATCCCGGCGTCGAGGTCGCGGCGGTCGTCGCGCTGGCGGACGAGCTGTACGGCGAGATCGGCCACGCCTGGGTGCAGGCGCCCGCCAGCGCGGTCGACGCCGAGGCGCTGCAGGAGCACCTGCGCGCGCGGCTGGCGAACTACAAGGTCCCCAAGCACGTGACCGTCGTCGAGGAGCTTCCGCTGCTCTCCATCGGCAAGGTCGACAAGCACGCCCTGCGCGCCCGCGCGTCGCGGCCGGCGGGCTAGATGGTTGATTCCACGATCTCGCGGCGCGAGGTGCACGCTGGACGGCGCTGGTCGCCACGCGGCGTCTTGCCAAAGCCCGCCGGCATTGGCTTCGCCACCGCGCGTCGCCCAGCATCCGCCCATCGTGTCCCTCGCATCCACGAATCTCGTGGAATCAACCATCTAGTAGGAGCGGCGGCATGAGCGGCGAGCTGGCGGACCTTGGCGTCGCTGAGGCGTCGGAGGCGCTCGGCGCCGGGCGCATCACGTCCGAGCGGCTGACGGAAGCTTGCCTGGAGCGGATCGCCGCGCGCGACGCGGCGTTCGGCGCGTGGCTGCGCGTCGACGCCGACGCGGCGCTCGCGGACGCGCGCGCCGCGGACGCGCGTCGCGCCGGCGGCGACGCCGGGCCGCTCGTGGGCGTGCCCGTCGGCCTGAAGGACCTGATCGGCGTCGCGGGTCGGCCGCTGACCGCGGACAGCGCGCTGCTGGCGGGCAACGTGGCGGCGCGGGACGCGACGGCATGGGAGCGGCTGCGCGACGCGGGGATGGTGCTGCTCGGGCACCTGCACTGCGGCGAGCTGGCCTGCGGGGCGTGGGGCAGGAACCCGTGGGACCCGGCGTTCAGCCCCGGCGGGTCGAGCAGCGGCAGCGCGCTCGCGCTCGCGACGCGGACCGTGCCGGCGACGCTCGGCAGCGACGCGCGCGGCTCGATCCGCGAGCCGGCCAGCTTCACCGGCGTGACGGGCATGAAGCCGTCGTTCGGGCTGGTCAGCACGGCCGGCTGCATCCCGTTCACGTTCAGCTTCGATGTCGTCGGCCCGATGGCGCGCAGCGCGCTGGACTGCGCGCTGCTGCTGCAGGCGCTCGCGGGTCCGGATCTGGCCGATCGCGCCTCGCTGCTGCAGCCGCCGGTGCCGCGCTACCCGACGGCGCCGCGCGGGGGTGAGCGACCGCTCGCCGGCACGCGCATCGGCGTCCCGCGCTTCGCCGACGGCTTCCTCGCCGCGGGCGTCGCCGCGGTCGTCGAGCGGTTTCACGAGCAGCTCGCCGGCCTCGGCGCGACGCTTGTCGAGATCCACCGAGTGCACGATCCGCTCGAGGCCGGCGGCTTCCTCACGCTGCTGGCGGGGGAGGCGCGCGCGGTGCTCGCCCAGCTCACGGGGCGCGAGCATCTGCACCGCTCGGAGTTCAAGGAGCTGTTCGACGAGATGTCCGAGCACGTCGGCTCCGCGGTCGACTACGTGCAGGGCCAGCTGCAGCGCGCGGAGCTGGTCGCCGCCTGGCACGCGGTCTTCGCCGCGCACCGCCTCGACGCGGTCGTCGAGCCGGGGTCGATCGCGGAGATCTACCGGCAGGGCGCGCCGTTCGACGTCGACGTCGACCTCGGCCTCTACGGGATGTGGAGCGACGCGAACTTCCCGGTCCTGATGCTGCCGGCAGGGGTGAGCCCGACCGACGGGGGGCCGGTCGGCATGCAGGTCGTCGGTCTGCCGTTCCACGACGCGCGGCTGCTCCAGGTCGGGATCGACTACCAGGCGGCGACCGGCTACCACATGGTCGAACCGCCGCTGCTCGCCGACGTGGCGGCGCTCGATCCCTACGTCGGGCCGCCCGTGCCGGACGGCGAGCCGCAGCCGGCATGGGTCCCGCCGCGCAATATGTTGGACGCCCTCCTGCCGCAGTGAGCGACGGCGCCGAGCTGCCGCCGCCTGTGTCCGGCGGCGGACACCTGGAGGCGCTCTCAGCACGGACGCTGGCGTCGAGGCTCAAGGCTCGGTCGGGTTGGATTCCGTCACGACGCCAGATCCCGCACCGCGCCGAGCCCGATAGCCCCGGTCGGGGGGATGCCTACAACACCCGCTCTCGCTATGAACCCGCGATTGGCGGCAGCCGTACCTCGATCTCCGGGATGTGCAAAGTCTGGGACCGAGCCCCGTCGCTCCCGTCTAAAAAGCCCTGCAAATGCGGGGTTTTCTTGTGCCTGGGGCTGGTCCCAGTATTTTTCGGGTGATCGGACCGGAGGTCGGCCCTGACTTGGCGTCACGGCGGTCTCCGGGGCCACGTCGACATTGTGTGCGGAAACCGCCGATTTGCTGGGCTTTTCGGCTGCGCTGCTGGCGCATGTGTTCGTCGGCGAGAGCGGCTACGCGATAAAACGGGACCAGGCGTGGGTACCAACTTGGGTACCAACCACCGGGTCGGTGTGGCGCGTCGGCGTGGTGGCGTGGGGTGTCTGCACGGTGTCTCCTGGTCGGCGGCTGTTCGGGTGCTTATTCCTTCTGTAGCTGCGGGCGCGAGATTTGCCCCAACGGATTTCGCGTCCGCGTGCTCAGAGGCTTGGGGGCGCGTCGGTGCCGAAGGCGCGGTCGAGTCGTGCGTCGCGGTCGAGTAGTGCGGCGTCGTCGTGGCGCGGTTTCGCGTGGAGGTATTGCTCGGTCGTGACGAGCTTCGCGTGGCCCATCCAGGTCTTGAGCGTCGCGGTGTCGACCCCGCGCACGGCGATCGATCCGAACGTGTGCCGGAGGTCGTGGAAGCGCAGCGGGCGCAGCCCCGCGGCGCCGCAAGTCCGCCTGAAGCGCTTGCGCACGCGGGTGGGTGAGAGCGGCCTCCCGTCGCGCTCGCAGAACACGCAGTCGACCGGCTCTGTGTGCGTCGAGCGCCGACGGAGCGTCTGCAGTTCGACCGCCGGTCGAGTCGCGAGCGGGACGGTTCGCGGTCTGCGGGACTTGGGGCTTGTGAGCTCTCCTGCCGACCACGAACGGTCGCGCGCGCGAAGCTGACGTCGCCCCAGCGCAAGGCGCGCAGCTCGCGGCGTACGCGGCGACCACGTAGAGCGCCGCGTCGCGCTGGTTGGCGGCCCGTCGGATGCGACGTTCGGCGAGCGACCTCGCGGGCCGGCTCGGCGACCAGTGGGCGCCCATGCGGGCCGCGTCGCCGAGCATCTGGATCTCACTCGGCTCGTAGAAGTCGAGCGCGCATCGGTCGGGCTCCCGCCGCACGGGCACCGCGGCCGCGACGTTCTCGACGATGCCGTACCGATCGGGTCGTCTGGCGGCGAAGCCGAAGACCGAGCAGAGCAGCTGGCGGTGCTTGTTGACCGTGCGCCTGCTCAACCCCAGGTCGTCGAGCTGCTCGAGCCATCGCTCGATCTGGTCAGCTGCGATCGTATGCAGCTCCTGGCCGCCGAACTCCCGCAGGACGCGTCCGTTCCCGCGGCGCCTGCCCTGCTTGCGCGCAGGTGTGCCGGGCGGGGTGAGCAGGTAGTCGTGGACGGCCAGCGTCGATGGCTTGTCCCCGGCGACATGCTCCTGGTGGTGGCGCCAGTCGGCGGCAGCGGTCTCGAATGCACAGCTCGAGCGACCGCTCAGCGACACGCGCTCCTGCTCGTGCGCGACGATCGCCGCTACCGTCGCGGGCCCGAGCTCTTCGCTCGTCGAGGTAGCCTTCCGCCGTCTGGCCCGGGCGAGCGCGCCAGTTGCCCCCGATCATGTCGGATCGTAGATCGCGTAAGGCGCGCGATCAGGCCATGTTGTGCTGCCATGCAGCCGCCATTGCTCCCAGCTCGACGAAGCGACAGAGGCCGTCGAGCTGTGCCATCGACTCCAGCGTCGCGCAGTCGGCGTCGAGCAGCCGGGGGCTTGCACCAGGACGGCCAGGCAGCTGCTGTCCCTGTGTGCGCAGAGGGGTGGCTTCCATGCGCAGGACGCGTGGTCGTTGTTGTGTGTAAGTGGCCGTTCCGCGGCGTGTCCTCAGATCGCTTTGGTCATCTGCTCAGGAACCTCGCCACACATGACCTGATCGTTCAGGATCACGACGGAACGATCGTCATTGGGCTGGCCGGTGAGCGTCTCGTGAATCACTACGACTTCTACGCCGCCTTCACGAGCCCAGAGGAGTACCGCCTGGTGGGGCCGACGGGCGGACGCTTGGGACGTTGCCGATCTTGAGCCGCTCGTCCCCGGTCAGTACATGATCTTCGCGGGGCGCCGGTGGAGGATCATCGACGTTTGACGACCGCAGGAAGGCTGCGGAGCTCGTCAGCGCTTGCACGACGTCTCCTTCCAGGGGCTCACGTTCTCCTACGCCACGTGGATGGGCCCGGACAAGCCCGGCGGCTTCGTGCAGCACTTCGGGCCGGTCTACGAGTACGGCGAGCCGGTCGACAACACCGATCCGTTCGACCTCACGCCGCAGGCCAGGACGATGCCCGGCAACGTCGCCTTCCACCACGCGCAGCGGATCGCGCTCGAGAGCGACCGCTTCACGCGGCTCGGCGCCGTGGGGCTCGAGCTGTCGCTCGGCGTCTCGGACAGCGTCGTCAGGGGCAACGTCTTCACCGACGTCTCCGGCGGCGGCGTCGAGGTCGGCAACCGCTATCCGGGGAACGACGACCGCGTCAACCGCAACGTCGTCGTCGAGGACAACTGGGTCCACCGCATCGGCGTGGAGTACGCCGGCGCCGTCGGCATCTACGCCGAGATGACGCAGGATCTGACGCTGGCGCACAACCAGGTCAACGACGTCTCCTACACCGGCATCGCCTTCGGTCAGTACTGGCTGAAGGGGGCGCCGACGCTGAACCGCGGCAGCCGGGTGCTCGACAACCGCGTCTTCGGCACGGTGCATCTGCTCGGGGACGGCGGCGGCTTGTGGAGCGTCGCCCGGCAGGACACGTCCTTCGCCACCGGCGCCCTCGCGCGCGGGAACGTGAGCTACGACAACCACGGCCCCGACGTCTACGGCTCGCCCAGCGGCACGGGCTTCTACACCGACGACGCCAACGACTGGATCACCTGGCGCGACAACGTCACGTTCGACAACGGCGCGGGCTCGGTGTCCGGCTGCGGTCCGCTCGGGCACGTCCGCATCGCGCACAACTGGTGGGACAACGCCACGCCCAACTTCGGCTGCGCCGACGTCGGCCCGGGCGTCGTCCTCAGCGACAACACGCTGCTGGCGAAGGACGACCCGGCGGGTGCCTGCCGGGTGATCCGGGCCTGCGCCGCGATCCTGGAGGACGCCGGGCTTGAGCCGGCGTACCGGCATCTGCTGGGCGGGCGGTAGGCGCCGAGGCGGTGGCGGCTGCGGGCCGCCACCGCGGCCCGCTCGGGCGCCGATCCGGCGCGACCTACAGCGCCAGCGCGAGCGGTGCTTCGAGCAGCGCCCGGATGTGGGCGAGGAATTGCGCAGCGTCGGCGCCGTAGAGGATGCGGTGGTCGCTGGTGAGCGTGATGTTCATGCGCTTGCCCGCGACGATCTGCCCGTCCTCGACGACCGGCACGCTGCGCAGCGCCCCGACGGCGAGGATCCCCGCCTGGCCGGCGTTGATGATCGCCGTGAAGTCGGTGACGCCGTGCATGCCGAGGTTCGAGACGGTGAAGGTGCCGCCCGAGAGCTCCGGTGGGGTGATCTGGCCGGCGCGAACGCGCGCCGCGAGCACCCGCGTCTCGCGCGAGATCTCGCCGATGCCCTTGCGGTCGGTGTCGAACAGCGTCGGGACGATCAGCGCGTCGTCGGCGGCGACGGCGATGCCGACGTTGACGCGGCTGTGAAGCTCGAACGTGCCGTCCTTGTAGGACCCGTTCGCGCGCGGGAACTTCCGCAGCGCGAGCCCAACCGCCTTCACGACCATGTCGTTGAACGACGGACCCGGCGTGGCGGCATCCGCCATCGCCTTGAGTTGGGCGTGCACGTCCACCGCCGCGGCCATGTCGACCTCGGTGCTGAGCGTGAACTCCGGCACCGTCGCCTTCGTCTCCGCCATCCGCCGCGCGATCGTCTGCTGAAGGCGGGAGAGCGCGATGGTCGTCGTCTCGCCCTTTCCGCTGCTGGCGTCGCCGGACGCGATCGGGGCGGATGCGGGGGTGGCGGACGTGGCCGGAGCAGCCGCAGGCGCCTCGGCCTGGGCGCTCGCGCCACCGCCCGCCTGCGCCGCCTCGACGTCGGCCTTCACGATCCGGCCGCCGGGGCCCGAGCCCTGCACGGCGGCGATGTTCACGCCCAGCTCTTGCGCGAGCCGTCGCGCGACGGGCGAGGCCTTGACGCGGCCGTTCTCACCGGGCAAGGCCGTCGCTGCGGAAGCGTCGCCCACGGCCGGCCGCGAGGGGGAGGCAGCGGCGGCCGCGTCCGAGCTGGCAGGGCCAGCAGTGGTCGATCCCGAGCCCGAAGAGCCGGCCGCGGCCGTGCCCGCAGACGTCGATCCGGCGGCGGCACCGCCGGCGGAGCCGGTGGTGGCGGGGGAAGCTGTCTCCGCGGCCTCGGCCGCGGAGGACACTTCCCCAGCGACAGGACCCGCCGGCGCAACCGCCTGACCCGAACCGGAAGCACCAGCCCCTCCGATCGTCGCGATCGGCTCACCGATCGCCAACGTCGAACCCTCCGCAGCAACGATCTCCAACACGCCCGACGCATCCGCCTCATACGTCATGTTCGCCTTGTCCGTCTCGATCTCGACGATCTCCTCACCACGCTTCACCTCATCGCCCGAGGCCCTCAGCCACTTCAGGATCGTGCCCTCCTCCATCGAATCGGAGAGACGGGGCATGACGACTTCCGGCATTCGGTGAGACCTCGCTTCGCGTGGGCTGGACGGGGTCGCAGCGTACCAATCTTTGCATTCTTATTTGAGAGGGTCTGCGCATTGCGATAACATTCCCGGGTCTTCGCCCCCTACGAAGACGCGAACGGAACTGAGGAGGAGTGGCTGTGTCACCTCGATCTGCAATCGCCGTCCTGGCAGGTGTGGCGGCGCTCGCCGTCGCAGGTTGTGGCAGCAGCGACTCCGGCGGATCCGGCGGATCCGCCGGATCGGGTGGTTCCACCGCCACCTTCACGCCCATCCGCGTCGCGAGCATCAAGGGCGACCTGCCGCCCGCGAGCCGCAAGTTGTGGCACTACGACACGAAGACGGGTAAGTACGTCGTCGTATCCGGCGATGCCTCCACCTTCGACGCGAAGCTCGCGAAGCCGGCGAAGCCGTTCACGCTCGCCTACATGGACCCGTGGGCGGCCAACCCCTTCTCGATCCCGATCCGCGAGGGCGTGCAGAAGTACGCCAAGCAGCTCGGCCTCAAGCTGATCTACTGCGACACCGCGTTCAAGGCCGACAAGGCCATCGACTGCGCGGATCTGCTCGCCCGGCAGCATCCCGCGTTCGCGATCGCCGGCAACTGGCAGTCCGGTGCCGCCGACGCCGTGATGCGGATCTTCGACAACGCGAAGATCCCGACCGACTCGATCGACGTGTGGCAGCCGAACTCCGTGTTCTTCGGCGCCGACAACTACACCTCCGGCGTGATCGGCGGCAAGGCGGCCGGCGAGTACGCGAAGCAGCACTGGGACTGCAAGGACGTGTGGGTCTTCCTCGGCGAGAACAAGGAGGAGGGCGAGGCCGCCGACCAGCGCATCGTCGGCTTCGCCGACGGCGTCCAGGAGGTCTGCGGCAAGCTGCCGAGCGGCCAGATCAGCCGCGAGCGGATGGCCGCGGCCACCGGCGACCAGGCGCTCACCGTCACGACCGACTGGCTGACCGCCCACCCGCAGGCCAAGCACGTGCTGGGCGCCTCGCTCGACGACGAGCGCGCGAGCGGCATCGCGAAGGCGTTCACCTCGACCGGCCGCGACGGGCAGGCGGTCGGCATGACGTGCGACACCGTCGGCATCGAGGTCGCCAAGCAGGCGCCCTCCTCGCAGAACCACTACCTCGGATGCGTCGCGTTCTTCCCCGAGCACTACGCGCAGTACCTCGTTGCGATCGCGCTCGACGTGGTCGCCGACAAGAACGTGCCCGAGGAGGTCCACCTCGAGCACAAGCTGCTGACGCACGACACGATCGGCACGTACTACCCATGAGCGCGACGCCCCTGCTGCAGCTGCACGGGATCACGAAGCGCTTCGGCCAGACGGACGTCCTGCGCGGGGTCGATCTCACGATCAGCCCGCGCGAGGCGGTCGGCCTGATCGGCGACAACGGCGCCGGCAAGTCGACGCTCGTGAAGATCCTCTCGGGCGTCTATGCGCCGACCGGCGGCACGATCGAGCTCGCCGGTGCGCCGGTCCGGTTTCCCTCGCCGCTGGCAGCGCGCTCGGCCGGGATCGAGATGATCTACCAGGACCTCGCCGTCTGCGACGACCTCGACGCGGCCGCGAACGTGTTCCTCGGACGCGAGCCGCGCCACCGCGTCGGGCCGGCGCGGTGGCTCGACCGGCGCCGCATGCGCGCCGACGCCGCGCGCATCTTCGAGCGCCTCGGCGCCTCGATCGCCGTCGACCAGGAGGTCGGCTCGATGTCCGGCGGCGAGCGCCAGCTCGTCGCCGTCGCGCGCGCGCTCGAGTTCTCGCCGCAGCTGCTGCTGATGGACGAGCCGACGGCTGCGCTCTCGAACGCGAAGATCCACATGCTGCTGGGGATCGTCCAGCGACTGAAGCAGGAGGACGTCGCGGTGCTGTTGATCAGCCACCGCTTCACCGACCTGATCCAGGTCTGCGATCGGATCCTCGCGCTGCGCGACGGGCGCATCGCCGCCTCGATCTCCCCGCGCGGGCGCGACGTCGCCGAGCTGATGGCCGAGATGCAGGAGGCCCTGACGGGCGAGACGCTGGGGGCGAGTGCATGAGCGAGCTGACGCACGAAGGCCTGGCCCGCGGCGGGCGCAACCCCCTCCAGCAGCGCCTCGCGGCCGCGCCGCGTGCCGTCAACGATCGCCTCGGCGTGATCGGCACTGCGCTGATCGTTGCGCTGATCGCCGAGCTCGTCGTCTTCTCGCTTCTCTCGCCGTACTTCCTCGCCGTCGACAACTTCAACAACATCGGCCGCGCGATGACGATCGTCGGGATCGCGGCGATCGGCCAGACGGTCGTCATCATCGCCGGCGGCTTCGACCTCTCGGTGGGCTCCGTGATGGCCGCCGCCGGGATGCTGGCCGCCTACATCGTGGGCGCCGGCGGCGGGACGGCGGTCGGGCTGCTCGCGGCGCTGGCGATGGGCATCTGCGTCGGGCTGCTCAACGGCACCGTCACCTCCTACTTGCGGATCAACCCGCTGATCACGACGCTGGCCACGCTCGCGATCGTGCGCGGGATCGCGTTCGTCATCAGCGGCGGCAACGCGGAGGTCGTCTCGAACACGCTGTTCCTCGACATCGGCACGAACAGTGTCGCCGGCGTCCCGCTCGTCGTGTGGCTGATGCTCGTGCTGTTCCTCGCGGTCGGCTTCGTGCTGCCGCGCACCCGCTTCGGGCGCTACGCCTATGCGATCGGCTCCAACGCGCGCGGCGCGCGCCTCGCCGGCGTCCCGCTGCATCGCTGGCGGCTGGCGTTCTACGGCCTCTCGGGCCTGCTTGCCGCCGTCGCCGGCTGTGTCACCGTCGCGCGCACCGGGCAGGCGGACCCGGCCGCGAACATCGGCGTCGAGCTCGACGTGATCACGGCCGTGATCCTCGGCGGCACGAGCCTCAACGGCGGCCGCGGCCGGCTGTTCGGGACGTTCCTCGGGCTCTCCGTGCTGGCCGTGCTCAACAACGGGCTGATCCTCGCCAGCGTCGCGTCGTATTGGCAACAAGTGGTCAAGGGCGTGGTGCTGTTGCTCGCCGTGTCCTTGAGCGAGCTGCGCGGCACGCGCAGGGACGAGGAGTGAGATGGGAATCGCAGAGGGACGCAAGGCGCTCGTCACGGGCGGCGCCTCCGGCTTCGGCTTGGAGATCGCGCGTGGGCTGCGCGCGGCGGGGGCGTCGGTCGCCGTCGTCGACGTGCGCGAGGAGCGGATCGCCTCCGCCGTGCAGGAGCTCGGGGAGGACACGCTCGGACTGCGCGCCGACGTGCGCTCGCCCGCCGAGATGCGCGATGCGATCGAGCGCTGCCGCGCGGCGTTCGGCGGGCTCGACACGGTCGTGCTGTCGGCCGGGGTCTTCCACATGGGTCCGCTCGACGGGATCGCCGAGGAGGACTGGGACCGCGTCCTCGACGTGAACCTGAAGGGCGCGTTCGTGACCGCGCAGGCGGCGATGCCGGAGCTGCGCGCCAGCGGCCGCGGGCGGCTGGTGACGATCGGCTCCGACGGCGGTCGGCGCGGGTATCCGCTGCAGCTGCCCTACACCGCCTCGAAGTTCGGGCTCGTCGGCCTGACCGAGTCGCTGGCGGCGGAGTTCGCCGCCCAGGGCGTGACCGTCAACTGCGTCTGCCCGGTCGGCTGCCCCACGACGGGCATGGGCCAGGAGGTGCTGCAGCGCAAGGTCGCGCGCGGCGAGCGCAGCGAGGACGAGGTGATCCGCGCCGCGGCTGCGACCAACCCGGTCGGGCGCAATGCGACCGAGGCCGACGTCGCCGCGTCGGTGCTGTTCCTGATCTCCGACGAGGCGAGCTTCCTCACCGGCCTCGCGCTCGACGTCGACGGCGGCGCGCACCTCGGCGCCGTGCCGGGGATCAACTAGTGGCGCGGCTGCCGTTCGTGGACACGCACGTCCATTTCCACGACCTCGCCAACCCGTCGCTGCGCTACGGCTGGCTGGAGGCGGACGCGCCCTCCGACGAGGTCGTCGGGCCGGACCGCGCGATCCGCGCGCAGCGCTACTGGGCCGACGACTTCCTCGCCGAGACGCGCTTTCAGAACGTCGCGAAGATCGTCCACGTCGAGGTCGCCGTCGACGGTGACTGCGACCCCGTCGAGGAGACACGCTGGATCCAGGCGTTCGCGGACCGGCTCGGGTATCCGCACGGGATCGTCGCTCGCGTCGACCTCGCACAGCCCGACGCGGCGGAGCAGATCGAGCGCCACCGCGCGTTCGCGAACTTCCGCGGCGTGCGCGACCAGCGCGGCGACGACTATCTCGCCAACCCCCAGTGGCGCAAGGGCTTCGCCGCACTGGAGGGGCTCGTCTTCTGCGACGCCCCGTTCGTCGCGGAGATGGGCGAGGCCCGGCGCCTCGCCGAGCAGCACCCCGGCGTGACGCTGTGCGTCGACCACGCCGCCTACCCGGGCACCGGCGGCAAGCCCCGCACGCCCGCGCAGGCGGACTTCGCCAGCTGGCGCGCCGGGATGCGCCAGCTGGCCGCCGCCGAGAGCGCCGTCGTGAAGATCTCCGGGCTCGGCATGTCCGACCACGCGTGGACCGCCGAGTCGATCCGGCCGTGGGTGCTGGAGTGCATCGATGCCTTCGGCGTGGAGCGCAGCTTCTTCGCCACGAACTGGCCGCTGGACCGCCTCTACAGCTCATACGGCGACGTGCTCGACGCCTACGCCGAGATCGTCGCCGACTTCACCGAGGCCGAGCAGCTCGCGCTGTTCGCGGGCAATGCGGAGCGGATCTTCCGACTCGGTGGTGACGGGGACGGCGGCGGTGGCGACGGCGGCGACGATGACGGGCGAGATGGCAACGGCGGCGACGACAGGGAAGGCGCGTGAGCGTCCGCGTCGGCGTCGTCGGCTGCGGCTGGTGGGCGACGTTCGCCCATCTCCCCGCGCTGCGGGAGCATCCCGACGCGGAGATCGTCGCGCTCGCGGAGACCGATGCGGGCAAGCTCGCCGCGGCGGGCGAGCAGTTCGGCGTGCACGCACGCTTTCCCTCTGCCGAGGCGATGCTCGACGCGGTCGAGCTGGACGCCGTCGTCGTTGCCGTCCCCAACGCCCTGCACCATTCGGTCGCGCTCCTCGCGCTGGAGCGCGGCAAGCACGTGCTGCTGGAGAAGCCGATGGTGATCGAGCCCGCGCACGGGCGCGAGCTGATCGAGCTGGCGCGCCGGCGCGGCGTCGAGCTGATCGTCGGCTTCCCGCTGCACTGGAACCCGCAGGCGATCGCGCTGCGGCGCGAGCTCGCCGCGGGGCGCATCGGGGCGATCGAGCACGTCTCGGTCCTGTATGCGTCGATCGTGCGGGAGCTCTACCGCGGCGAGCCGGAGCGCTACCGCGACGGCGTCTTCGACTACCCGGTCAACGCGCCGGCGGCCGAGACGTACCGCGATCCGGCGCTCGCCGGCGGCGGGCAGGGGCAGTCGCAGACCTCGCACGCCGCGGCGCTGATGCTGTGGCTGACGGGGCTGCGCCCGCAGAGCGTCGCCGCCCTCACGAGCAGCTTCGAGCTGCCGGTCGATCTCGCTGACGCGCTCGCGATCCGCTTCCACGATGGCGCGGTCGGCACGCTCGGCTCGACCGGGTCGATCACGCCCGGCAACGAGGAGATCGTCCGCTGCGACATCTTCGGGCGCGATGGGCACGTCAGCTTCGACGTCTACGAGGGGCTGGCGGCGATCCATGTCGGCAGCGAGGTCGAGCGCCTGCCGCTGCCCGAGCCGGCCGCCCGCTACCCCGAGCGCGCGCCAGCGCGCAACCTCGTCGAGGTCGCGCTGGGGCGCGAGCCCAACCGTTCCCCGCCGCAGGTCGGCCTGGACACGGCCGCGCTCGTCGCGGCGCTCTACCGCTCGGCGCAGACGGCGAGCTTCGTGGCGATCGAGGAGGCGTAGGGATGGAGCACGTCGGGCACGTCTGGCGCGTGCGCCCCGGCATGGCGGAGGAGTACCGGCGCCGTCACGCGACGGTCTGGCCGGAGCTGGAGGCGATGATGCGCGAGGCCGGGATCGAGACGTACGCGATCTACCTGTGGGGCGAGATCGTCTTCAGCCACATCGCGGTCGCGGACTACGACCGGCTTGTGAGCGACTACGGCGAGGACCCGATCTCGCGGCGCTGGGAGGAGGCCCACGCGGACATCCTCGAGTACCCGAACTCCGACCCCGATACCGGCTGGCCCGAGCGCCTCGTGGAGGTGTGGTCGCTGTGACGCACGTCGGCATCGACCACGTCGGCTTCACCGTCGCCGACCTCGACCGCTCGATCGCCTGGTACACGCGCTTCCTCGGCAGCGAGCCGCTGGCGGTCGCCTACGGCTGGGACGCGCCCTACTCGGCCGAGATGATCGGCTATCCCGGCTGCGTGATCGACTGGGCCTACTTCGCGCTGCCGGGTGGCGGGCGGCTCGAGCTCGTCCATTACGTCGAGCCGCCGCCGGCGTCCGTCGACGTCGAGACGTTCAACACCGCCAACGGCCATCTGTGCGTCGTCGTCGACGACATCCACGCGGAGTTCGCGCGCCTGCGCGAGCACGCGAGCTTCCGCTCGCCGGAGCCGGTGCAGATCCCCGTCGGGCCGAACGCGGGCGGCTGGGGCGGCTACCTGCGCGACCCCGACGGGATCACGATCCAGCTGCTGCAGCCGCCCACCGGGAGCTAACTGGCCGCGGGCTCCTGGGCGGCGGCGCCGTGCGTCTCCGCCATCCGCTGCATGATCGCGAGGTAGCGCTCGTGCTCCTGCGCAAAGCGCTCGCGCGGTGCGGAGAGGGCGAGCACGAAGGGCGAGTGCCCCGCGTCGAAGGGCACCGCGAGGCAGCAGAGCCCGGGGGCGAACTCCTCGTCGTCGACGGCGTGTCCTTGCGCGCGGATGCGGTCGAGCTCTCCCTCCAGGCTCTGGCGCGAGGTCAGCGCCTTCGGCGCGGTCTGTCGCAGCGGGTGGGCGTCGAGGTAGGCCTCACGTGCCGACGGCGAGGCGAACGCGAGCAGCAGCTTGCCCGACGCGCGCGTGTGCGCGTCGCCGACGTAGCCCTGCGGCACCTCGGCCGCCTGCACCGGGTTGGTCCCGCGCGCGACGGCGAGCGTCATGATCTCGCCCGACCACCAACCGGCGGCGTAGGCGGTCTCGCCGGTCTCCTGCGCGAGCGTGCGGACCATCGGCGCCAGGTGCTCGGATGGCGCGAGCTGGCGCGAGAAGCCCTCGGTGAGCGTTCCGACGCGCAGCCCGAGCAGGTAGCGGTTGCGGTCGTCGCGCGTGAGCACCCCGGTGCCGACGAGTGTGTGGAGCAGGTGGTAGACAGCCTGGCGGCCGATCTGCAGGCGCTCGCTGATCTCGCGCGTCGTCAGGCCGTTCTCGCTTTGCGAGACCGCGACCAGGATCTCGACCGCGCGGGCCGCGGACTGCACGCGCGGTCTCGTGACCTCCGTCCCGTTCGTCTGCACGTCAGCCACCAGCGGGAGGAGTAATCACAACTCCCACAGCTTATCAGATAGAGATAATCAGCGGATGAGTTTGAGAGCTGCCGCGAGGGGGTGATCGGCCAGTGCGGTGACGTCCGCCGAGAGCCATCGGAAGAGCGGCAGCGAGGAGATCAGCTCGTGCAGCTCGGTCGCATCGGCGGCCTCCCACACGCCGACGTTGCGCAGGCCGCCGGGGATGCGCCAGATGGCGACGATGGCTCCGGCCGCGACCAGCTCCTGTCCGCGCGCGAGCTCGGCAGCGAGCAGCGACGCGCGGCCGTCGCCGTCCATGTCGGGCGGCAGCGTGATCTGGATCTCGACGAGGAACTGCATGCGCGTCACGGAGCCGGGCGGAGAGGTCGCCCTCCGCCTGCGCCGCTCACCCCAGGTTGCGCGTGCCGGCAGCCGAGTCCGCGACGCGCTGCAGCGCGGCGAGGTAGCGGTCGCGCTGTTCGAGGAAGCGCTCGCGCGGGCCGGAGACGGCGAGCACGAAGGGCGAGTAGCCCTTGTCGAATGGCGCGGCCAGGCAGTAGAGCCCCTCGGCGAACTCCTCGTCGTCGATCGAGTAGCCCCGCTCGCGGATCGCGTCGAGCTCGGCCTCGAGCGCGCGCCGGTTCGTGATCGTGTTGGGCGTGAGGCGCTTGAGCGGGTGCGCGTCCAGGTACGCCTCGCGCACGGCGGGCGTCGCGATCGCGAGCAGCAGCTTGCCGGAGGCGCGCGCGTGCGCGTTGCCGACGTAGCCCTGCGGGACCTCCGCCGCCTGCACCGGGCTCGTGCCGCGGGCGAAGCTCAGCGTCATGATCTCGCCCGACCACCAGCCGGAGGCGTAGGAGGTCTCGCCGGTCTCCTGCGCCAGCGCGCGGACGATCGGCGCGAGGTGCTCGGAGGGTGCGAGCTGGCGTGCGAAGCCCTCGGCCAGGGTCCCGACGCGGAAGCCGAGCAGGTAGCGGTTGCGGTCGTCGCGCGTGACCATGCCCGTGGCGCTGAGCGTGTGCAGGAGGTGGTAGACGGCCTGGCGGCCGATCTGCACGCGCTCGCTGATCTCTCGCGTGGTGAGACCGTTCTCGCTCTGTGCGATCGCAAGCAGGATCCCGATCGCGCGCGCCGCCGACTGCACGCGCGGTCGCGGGGCCGTGGGATCCGCGACGGCACCGTCGGATTGCGGCTCGTCGACCATGCCGCCAACGATACTTGCCGCAGCGGCATCCGGTGCGGGAAAGGGACTCCGTCGCGCGCCCCGCCATCACACCATCGCGCCTGCGATCTCGCTGCAGCGCCGCACGATCGCCTCGACGTCGGGGATCAGCGCGCGCTGCAGTGCCGGGGCGGAGGGGATGCGGACGTCGGGGGCGCCGAGGCGCGCGACCGGCGCGTCGAGCAGGTCGAAGTGGGCCTCGTGGATGCGGCTCGCGACCTCGGCGCCGAAGCCGCCGGTCACGTTCGCCTCGTGCAGCACGAGCACGCGGCCGGAGGCGGCGGCGACGACGTCGGCGATCGCATCGTCGTCGAGCGGCCGCAGCCAGCGCAGGTCGAGCACGGCCGCCGCGACGTCGCGCGCGGCGAGCCGCTCCGCCGCCGCGAGCGCGGGTGCCACCATCGTGCCCCATGTGACGATCGCGAGATCCGAGCCCTCGCGTCGCAGGCGCGCACCGGCGGCCGCCTCGACGGGAGCCTCCAGCTGCACGGGACCCTTCGCCTGGTAGAGCGCGCGCGCCTCGAAGAGGATGCACGGATCCGGGTCGGCGGTCGCCGCGCGCAGCATCGCATAGGCGTCCTGCGGCGTCGCCGGCAGACCGACCTTCAATCCGGGGATGTGCGCGAGCAGCGCCTCGAGGCTCTGCGAGTGCTGCGCGCAGGAGCCGGAGGTGACGCCCTGCTGCGTGCGCACCACGAGCGGCGCGTGCAGCTCGCCGCGGCTGACGTAGCGCACGTTCGCCGCCTGGTTGATCAGCTGGTCGAGCGCGACGAGCAGGAAGTCGCCCCACATGATCTCGACGATCGGCCTCATCCCGGCCATCGCGGCGCCGACGGCGGAGCCGAGGATCGCGCTCTCGGCGATCGGCGTGTCGAACACGCGCCCCTCGCCGAACTCCTCCTGCAGCCCGCGCGAGATCCCGAAGATGCCGCCGGCGAAGCCGACGTCCTCGCCGTAGACGAGCACGTCTGGGCGCGCGGCCAGCTCGCTGCGCAGCGCCGCGTTGACCGCCTTCTGGTACGTGAGCTCGACCTGCTCGCCGGGCGCTTGCGCGGCCGTGACGTCGGCCGGCGGCGCGAGCACGTGATCGGTCGCGCTGGCGGGATCGGGCTCGGGCATCGCGCGCACGGCCTCGGTAGCCGCGTCGACAGCCGCGGCCGCGTCCTTGTCGAGTGCGTCGAGCGCCTCGGCCGTGCTGGTGCCGGCGTCGAGCAGCTCACGCCGCAGCCGCGCGAGCGGCTCCGCGAGGGCGGCGCGCTCGCGGTCGTCCTTCGGGCGGTAGTGCTCGATGTCGCGGTTGTAGTGCCCGAAGAGTCGCACCGTCTGACACTCGACGAAGACGGGCCCGTTGCCGTCGCGTGCCGTCGCGGCGGCGGCGGACACTGCGTTGCGGACGGCCGCGACGTCGCAGCCGTCGACGACGGTGGACGCGACGCCGTAGGCGGCGACGCGCTCGGCGAGCGAGCCGCGCACCGTGGCGTCGATGCGCGTCATCTCCGCCCAGCCGTTGTTCTCGCAGATCACGACGAGCGGCAGCGAGCGGGCGGCGGCGAAGGCGATCCCCTCGTGCGTGGCGCCCTGGTTCATCGCGCCGTCGCCGATCGAGACGACGACGACGCGCTGCTCCGCGCGCGCGGTCGCGGCGAGCGCGAGCCCGGCCGCGATCGGGACGCCGGCGCCGACGATCGAGTTCTCGCCGAAGAGGCGATGGCGCGGCGCCATCAGGTGGGCGGAGCCGCCGCGACCGCCGTTGACGCCACCCTCGCGCTGGCAGATCTCGGCGAGCAGCAGCTCGGGCGGCACGCCGCAGGCGAGCGCCCAGCCGTGGCCGCGGTAGGTCGCGATGACGCGGTCCTGCTCGGTCAGCGCGGCCATCGCACCCACCGGGATCGCCTCCTGGCCGGCGCAGGTGTGGACGGACCCGGCGATCAGGCCCTCGGAGGCGAGCGCGAGGCAGCGTTCCTCGAAGGCGCGGATCACGGCCATCTGCCGGTAGGCGTCGAGGGGGCTGGGCTCGGTGCTGGTCACGGACGGCCTCCCGGCGGGTCGGAGCCGGTACGCCTGGCGCACCGAGCCTCAAGATGTCGAAAATCTATCGAGATCTGATAGATCTGATGCGCAGTTGACGCCGCGGGCGCGAGGTCGCTGCTGGTTAGGGTACTTGTATCAATATAGGATAGATCTATCGTAACATGACGAGTAAAGGTGCAAGTCGAACGTCGGAGCGGAGTGGTGAGCAGCGCGAAGAGCTTCTGGCTGGACGAGCGGGTCCGCATGCTGGCCCCCGGCCCGCGGCGCAAGATCCATCTCGACTTCGACAACGGCGCCAACGTGCGCGGGGTCGGATGCGACTTCGACCCCGACGAGTTCGCCGCCACGCTGGTGCGCGCCCGCGTCGACGCGATCGTCGTCTTCGCGAAGTGCGTGCACGGCTACTGCTACTACCCGAGCGTGCTCGGGCCCGTGCACCCGGCGCTCGTCGAGCCCGACCTGCTCGGCCGGCAGGTCGCCGCCGCCCGCGCCGCGGGCATCGAGGTCCACGCGTACTACCCCTACGCATGGGACGAGCTGCTCGCCGAGCGCCACCCCGAGTGGCTGCTCGTCAAGCGCGACGGCACCACGCACCGCCCGCCACCCGGCGAGCAGGCCTCCTGGTCGGCGCTGTGCATCTCGCACCCGGGACTGCTCGACGTCGTGCTGGCACACACCAGCGAGGTGCTGGAGCACTGCCCGGTCGACGGCATGTGGTTCGACGAGGTCTTCTCGCTCGGCGGCGCGTGCTTCTGCGCCCGCTGCCTTGCCGCGCTGCAGGCGGCCGGGCTCGACCCGCACGACCCGGCCGTGCAGCGCCGTCGTCACCACGAGCGGGTGGGCGCGAGCCAGCGCCGCCTCGTCGAGCACGTCCACAGCATCCGCTCGGAGGCGCAGGTCGCCTTCAATACCCAGGCGGCGCTCGGGCTGCGCGACCGGCTCGACTGCGTGCAGAGCATCGACATCGAGGCGCTGCCGACTGGCGGCTGGGGCTACGGCTACTTCCCGATCCACGCCCGCTACGCGCGCACGTTCGGGGTACCCGTCTATGGGATGACCGGCAAGTCCGCGAAGGCATGGGGCGAGTACGGCGGGCTCAAGCATCCGACGCAGCTGCGCACCGAGCTGGCCGGCATCGTCGCGCTCGGCGCGCGCTGCGACGTCGGCGACGAGCCCTGCCCCGGCGCTCGCCTCGACCCCGCCGTCTACGCGACGATCGGCGACGCCTACGCGGAGATCGAGCGGCTCGAGCCGTGGCTGGTGGGGGCGGTGCCGGCGGTCGAGGCGGCGATCGTCGTCGACGGGCTGCCGCTGATGCGGTTCTCGCCGATGGACGTCCTCCCCGCCGAGCTGGGGGCGAACGTCGCCGGGCTGGCGCAGCTGCTGACCGAGCGCGACGTGCAGTTCGACGTGGTCGACGCCGCCGAGGAGTTCGAGCGCTACCGGCTCGTCGTGCTGCCCGACGCGCTCGACGTCGACGCGGCGCTGAACGCACATCTCGCACGCGCGCCTGACGGAGCCGGCCTTCGCGCATGCTCAGACGTCGTTCCAGAACCCGCCGCCGGACCGCCTCACCGAGTACGCGGGGGTCGTCGAGGCGGGCGGGCTGGGCGCGTTCGCGTTCCCGCTGGGCACCAGCTACCACGACCACGGCTACTGGATCCACCGCGAGCTGTTCGCGCGGCTGCTCGACCGGCTGCTGCCGAAGCCGCTGGTGCGCACGAGCGCGCCCGCGAGCGCCGAGGTCGCCGTCAGCGTGCCGGTCGTCCCGATCGCCGCGACCGTCGTCTTCGAAGCCGATCACCACGAGCGAAGGAGCAGGGCCCCGCATGAGCGAGCGAGAGCTGTGGATCGACGAGCGCCAGCGCAACCTGCCGCCGCGCCCGTGGCGCAAGATCCACCTCGACTTCCAGAACGGCGCGGGGATCCGCGGGATCGGCAGCGCGTTCGACGCCGACGAGTTCGTCGCGACGCTGACGGCCGCGCACGTCGACGCGATCGTCCTGTTCGCGAAGGACACGCAGGGCTTCGCCTACTACCCGAGCGAGATCACCCGCTCGCATCCCGGGCTCGTGGAGCCCGACCTGCTCGGCAAGCAGGTCGCGGCCTGCCGCGCGGCCGGGATCAAGACGTACGCCTACCAGTCCTTCGCCTGGGACGAGGACCTCGCGGCGCGCCATCCCGAGTGGCTCGTGTGGAAGCGCGACCGCACGACCTACCTGCCGGCGCTCGACGAGCCGCCGCTCTTCACCGCGCTCTGCATCTCGCACCCCGGCCTGCTCGACCTGCTGCTGCGGCGCACGACGGAGATCCTCGAGCGCTACCCGGTCGACGGCATCTGGATCGACGAGACCTTCTCGATGGGCGCGGAGTGCTACTGCCGGCGTTGCCTGGACGACATGCGCGCGGCCGGGCTGCACCCGCTCGACCGCGCGGCGCAGCGGCGCTTCCAGCACGAGCGCTGCGTGACGTTCGTGCGCACGGTCAGCGAGCACGTCCACGCGCTGCGCCCCGACGCGCAGGTCGACTACAACACGCAGGCGGTCACCGGCCTGCGCGAGCGCGCGCAGTACCTCGGCAACATCGACATCGAGGCGCTGCCGACGGGCGGCTGGGGCTACGGCTACTTCCCCGTCCACGCGCGCTATGCCCGCACGTTCGGCGTCCCCGTCTACGGGATGACGGGCAAGTTCTTCAAGTCCTGGGGCGACCACGGCGGGCTCAAGCACCCGGTCCAGCTGCAGACCGAGATCGCGGGCATCGTCGCGCAGGGGCTGCGCTGCGACATCGGCGACCAGCCGCCGCCGTCCGCCCGGCTGGACCCGGTCGTCTACGCGACGATCGGCGCGGCGTACGAGGAGATCGAGCGGATCGAGCCCTACCTGGAGCGGGCGGTCCCCGTGGTGGAGGCGGCGATCGTCGTCGACGCGCCGCCGCTGGGCCAGCTCTCCAAGCACGCGCTCGCGTTCCTGGAGGACGGCGAGGACTTCCTGCCGACCGAGCTCGGCCCCAGCGTCACCGGGATGGCGAAGCTGCTGATGGAGCGCCACCTGCAGTTCGACGTCGTCGACGGCGAGGCCGACTTCGAGCGCTACCGCCTGGTGCTGCTGCCCGACGGGATCGACGTCGACGCGGCGCTGGCGGCGCGGCTGAACGCCTACCTCGCCGACGGTGGTGCGGTGATCGCCGCGCAGCGCTCGCTGCGCCTCGCCAGCGGCGACGATCTGTGGCCGGAGGCCCTGCGCGGCGCCTACGCGGGTCCCTCGCCCGCCGCCCCGCCGTGGCCGTGGGCCTCGCCGCACAAGCCCGCGACGCTGCACATCTCGGCGGAGCTGCTGGGCGACCTCGGCAGCTACGCCGACTACGGCTTCGCGCTCTACGACGGCGCCGACCGCTGGCAGGTCGAGGGGGAGGGCACGGTCGTCCACGCCCGCATGCGCGAACCGCAGTTCGACCGCGCGCCGGAGGATGAGGTGGCGCAGCCCGACTACGCCGCCGTCGTGCAGGCCGGCGGGCTCGGCGCGTTCGCGTTCCCGCTCGGCGCCAGCTACCACGACCACGGCTACTGGATCTACCGCGAGCTGTTCGCGCGGGTGGCGGATCGCCTGCTGGCGCGACCGCTCGTGCGCTCCAGCGCGCCGACGAGCGCGGAGGTCACGGTCACGCATCAGGTGGCGGGCGAGGAGCACGGCGAGCGCTGGATCGTCCACGTCGTCAACTACTCGCCGATGCGCCGCAGCCTCGCGCTGGAGTTCGTGGAGGACCCGATCCCGCTGCACGACGTCGAGCTGGCGCTCGCGGTGGACGCGCCGATCGTGCGCGCGTTCGAGGCGCGCACGGGCACCGAGCTTGCCGTCGAGCGCCGTGGCGATCGCTGGCACGTCGCGGTGCCGGCGATTCGGATCGCCGCGACGGTCGTCTTCGAGGTCAGCCGCTGAGGCCCAGCTCGCGCAGGCGCGCCGGGGAGGGCTGCAGCAGCTCGAGCGTGATGCCGTCCGGGTCGCTGAAGTAGCAGGAGAAGCCGCCGGCGTTGGCGCCCTCCTCGATCGCGACCGGCGCGTTGCGGAAGGCGACGCCCTGGCCGACCATCCGCGCGTGGCGCTCGTGCACGTCGTCCACCATCAACGCGAGATGCGCGACGCCGACGGTGGTGGTGCGCAGCTCGACGACGTCGCCCGCGGGCGCGACGTACTCGACCAGCTCCAGCATGTGCGTCGAGTGCCGCGGCGGCACGCCGGGGATCCGCAGCTGGGCGATCTCCAGGACCGCGTCCGGGATGCCGACGAGCGTGCGCGTGTACGCGTTTTCCTGGCGCTGGCGGTGCACGAGCTCGAGGCCGAGCACGTCCGTGTACCAGGCGATCGAGCGGTCCAGGTCGGAGACCGTGAACGAGAAGTGGAAGACGTCGGCGATCATCGCTCAACTCCATCACGTTTTGAGATGTTCATCATGATCTGATAATAATGGCTGAATGAGAGAGGGTCTGTCGGAGCATGGCGGCGGCGTGGCCGAGGCCGTGCGGCGGGTGTGGATCGACGAGCGCCAGCGGAGCCTGCCGCGGCGCCCGTGGCGCAAGGTCCACCTCGACTTCCAGCTCGACGAGCTCTCGCAAGGTGTGGGGGCAGACTTCGACGCCGACGCGTTCGCCGCGACGCTGCTGGGCGCGAACGTCGACGCGATCGTCGTGTTCGCGAAGAACACCTGCGGCTGGTGCTTCTACCCCAGCGAGATCGGTCCCGTGCATCCCCACCTCGTGGAGCCCGACCTGCTCGGCAAGCAGGTCGCCGCCTGCCGCGCCGCCGGCATCAAGGTCCAGGCCTACTACTCCTACGCGTGGGACGAGCAGCTCGCCGAGCGCCATCCCGAGTGGCTCGTGTGGAAGCGCGACCGCACGACCTACCTTCCCGCGCTCGACGCGGAGCGCTTCTGGACGCCGCTGTGCATCTCGCACCCCGGCCTGCTCGAGCTGGCGCTCGCCCACACGAGCGAGGTGCTCGAGCGCTATCCGGTCGACGGCGTGTGGTACGACATGGTCTTCCCGGTCGGCGCCGAGTGCTACTGCCCGCGCTGCGTCTCGCAGCTGCGCGAGGCGGGGGAGGATCCGCTCGACCGCGAGGCGCAGCGCCGCCACAAGGACGAGCTGCACACGGAGCTGCTGCGCCGCATCGCCGAGCACGTGCGCGGCATCCGTCCCGAGTGCGAGGTCGAGCACAACGCGCAGGCCTGCCTGGGCCTCGCGGATCGCGTCGCGCTGCTCGACAACGTCGACATCGAGGCGCTGCCGACGGGCGGCTGGGGCTATGGCTACTTCCCGCTGCACGCGCGCTACGCACGCACGCACGGCCGCTCCGTCTACGGCATGAGCGGCAAGTTCGCGCGCTCGTGGGGCGACTACGGCGGCCTCAAGCACCCGACGCAGCTGCGCACCGAGCTGGCCGGGATCGTCGCGCAGGGGCTGCGCTGCGACATCGGCGACCAGCCGCTGCCGGGCTGCCGCCTCGACGCCGCGACCTACCACACGATCGGCGCGGCCTACGGCGAGATCGCGCGGCTGGAGCCGTGGCTCGAGGGCGCCGTGCCGGCGACCGAGGCGGCGATCCTCGTCGACGGCCCGCGGCTCGCGCGGCTCGCCTCGCTCGGCCCCGAGTACGACGAGCGGATCCCCTCCGTCCACGCCCCCGCCGTCGGCGGCCTGGCGACGCTGCTGAGCGAGTGCCAGGTGCAGTTCGACGTCGTCGACTCCGACGCCGAGCTGGAGCGCTATGCGCTGATCGCGCTGCCGGACTCGCTGGACGTCGGCGCGGAGCTGGCGCAGCGGCTCAACGCGCACCTCGCCGGCGGTGGCGCGCTGATCGGCTCGCACGCGGCGCTGCGCTCTCCTGACGGCGACGGTCTGTGGCCGGTGGCGTTCGACGGCGTGACGGTCGCCGCCTCGCCCTTCGTGCCGGCGTTCATGCGCCTGGAGGGCGAGCTGTTCGCGGACCTGCCGCAGTACGCCGACCACGAGTTCGCGCTGTACGGGTCGGCCGATCGCTGGGATGCCGGCGCGGCGCAGGGCGTCGAGCTGCTCGGCCGCCTCGGCGAGCCCGCCTTCCAGCGCTTCCAGGACGGCTGGCAGTCGGCGCCGCCCGCGGTCCAGACGCAGTACGCGAGCGCGCTGCTGGCCGACGGCGTCGCCGGCTTCAGCTTCGCGCTCGCGAGCGCCTACTTCGAGCACGGCTACTGGTTCTACCGCGAGCTGTTCGAGCGCACCCTGGCGCGCCTGCTGCCGCGCCCGCTCGTGCGCACCAGTGCGCCGGCGAGCGCCGAGGTCACGCTGACACAGCAGCGCGCCGAGGACGCGCACGGCGAGCGCTGGATCGTGCACGTCGTCAACTACTCGCCGCTGCGGCGCGCCCAGGGGCGGATGGAGTACCTGGAGGACCCGATCCCCCTCTGCGACGTCGAGATCACGCTCGATCGCGACGTTCCGATCGGGCGCGTCTACGAGGTGCGCAGCGGCAGCGAGCTGGCGTTCCAGGAGACCGAGGCCGGCTGGCGGACGACCGTTCCGCGCGTGCCGGTCGCAGCGACCGTCGTCTACGAAGCACGTGGGGCATGAATTCAACTCGTCGCACTGACGAACGGAGGAAGGTGCAGATGACTCTGCTCAGTTCAGGACGGCGGCTGCTCGTCGCCGGGGTGCTCGCACTCGCAGTGGGCCTCGCCGCCGGATGTGGCGGGAGCAGCTCGGACGGTTCGAGCACGACCGCGAAGTCGGTCGCCGCGAACGCGCCGGTGAAGGGCACGCTGACGTTCTGGTCGAGCCTCACCGCGACGAGCGAGAAGGCATGGTGGGAGAAGCTCATCAAGCGCTTCGAGCAGCAGCACCCCGGGGCGAAGGTCGAGTTCACGACGTACTCGACGGAGGAGTACTTCACGAAGCTGCTGGCGTCGTTCTCCTCGGGCGACCAGCCCGACGTGTTCGTCGCCGACGCGGGCGAGGAGCTGAACAAGTTCGTGCGCACCGGCAAGGTCGCGACGTTGAACAAGATCGCCGACCTCAGCCCGTTCAAGCCGGCGGCGGTCAAGCCGCTCACGGGCGCCAACGGGGACGTCCACGGGATCCCGCTCGCCTGGTACATCCTGCTGCTCTGGCAGAACAAGTCGCTGCTGGCCAAGCACGGCCTCGAGGCGCCGAAGACGTGGGACCAGTTGCTCTCGACGTGCGACAAGCTCAACGCTGACGGCATCGCCCCGATCGCGCTCGGCGACGGCGGCCAGGACCAGTGGACCGCGGCGCAGTGGCTCGGGACGCTGCTCTACCAGTACGGCGGCCCGACCGCCGCGATCGACGCGACGTACGGCACCGGCGGAGCGAGCTGGACCGACCGCGCGTTCGTGCAGGCGGCGACGCGGCTCAAGCAGCTGATCGACGCGAAGTGCTTCCCGAACGGCTTCAACGGCCTCAACTACTCGCAGATGTCGACGCTCTTCCTGCAGCAGAAGGCGGCGCTCGACTTCACCGGCGCCTGGCTCACCTCCGAGTACCAGAGCGGCGGCGCGAAGTTCGACATCGAGCCGCTCCCGCTGCCGGACGGTCCCGGGGCGGTCAACTCGACCGGCACGCTGCACGGCATCGTCGGCGGCGTCTTCGGCCTGGCGGCGACGACGAAGGGCGTCGACGGCAACCCCGCGCTCGTGAAGGCGTTCCTCGGCGCGGCCGCCGCGTCGGTCGACGACTTCGCCAACGCGAACGCGCGCCTGAGCGTCGCGGTCAAGCCCGATCCGCAGGGCGGCGCGCTGCAGGCGAAGCTCACGCAGATGCTCGCCAGCGTGGACGAGCTCGCGCCGATCACCGACGTGATGCTGCCGGCGGCGCTGCTGGCCGACTACTACCAGAACATCGGGGCGCTGACCGCGGGCGACCTCTCGCCGCAGGCGTTCGCCAAGGCGATGGCCGCGGCCACCGACAAGGAGCGCCCGAACCTGCCGAAGCTGGCCGGCTGAGCGATGACCCCCGGACCTGACGCAGTGAAGGAGAAGACGATGGGCTGCGACGTCGCGCCGATGGACCTGTGGTTCTACAGCTCGCTCGGAACGTACGACCTCGACGTGCGCTGCGAGATGCTGGCGGAGCTCGCGTACGACGGCATCTGCCCGACGCTCTGGTGCGACTCGGCGTGGGCGGACGTTCCCCGCCTGCGCGACGTGCGCCAGCGCTTCGGGCTCGACGTCCCGTCCGCCTTCGCCTACCTGGAGGGTCCGGGGGACGCCGCCGGCCTGGAGCGCGTCGCGGGGCTGCTGCGCGAGGGGGAGGGGCCGCGCCGGCTGGAGCTGGCGATCCTCTCCAGCGGGGCGGAGCTGCCCGTCTCCGACGCCCGCGGCGACGACGCGGTGCTGGGGATGCTGGAGCCGCTGCTGGCGCTCGCCGAGGAGCGCTCGATCCCGCTGTGCCTGTACCCGCACGCGCAGTGGTGGATGGAGCGCACCGAGGATGCCGTCCGGCTGTGCGAACGGCTGCAGCACCCGCTGCTGCGCCTGACGTTCTCGTCCTTCCACTGGTACGCGACCGACGGCCGCGACCTCGGCGCACGGCTCGCCCTCGCGCGCCCGTGGCTTGAGCTCGTGAACCTCTGCGGCTCGCGGCGCGTGGGCGCCGACCTGCCGACCTTCGAGCCGCTGTGGGAGGGCGAGCTGGACTCCTTCGCGGTGCTCGGCGAGCTGCGCCGCGTCGGCTACGAGGGATCGGTCGAGCTGCTCGGCTACGGGATCGGCGGCGACGTCTACGAGCGCCTGCAGCGCTCGCTCGCGACCGTCCGCGAGCTCGAGGCGCGCCTGGGCCGCCATCCCGGCTGGGCGCCGCCCGGACCCGAGGTCTTTCCCGATCTGCCAGCCGTCATCGAGCTGGACGCAACGAATCCCAGGAGTGCCCAATGACCCAGAGACCCGAGGACATCCGCACCTCCGCGGCTGAGCACCTGGCCCGCTATCTCGCCACCGACGGCGAGGACGGCTACTTGATCGACAAGTGGCCGACGCTGATCCTCACGACGATCGGGCGGCGCTCCGGCGAGCCGCGCAGCACGCCGCTGATCTTCGGGCAGGACGGCGACCGCTACGTGCTGGTCGGCTCCTTCGGCGGGCTGCCGAAGCACCCGACGTGGTACCTGAACCTGCAGGCGAACCCGGAGGTCCAGCTGCAGGTCAAGGCCGACCGCTTCGCCGCGCGCGCACGCACCGCCGAGGGCGAGGAGCGGGCGCGGCTGTGGGACATGATGGTCGAGCTGTTCCCCTCCTACGCCAACTACGCCGAGAAGGCGCCGCGCGAGATCCCGGTCGTCGTCTTCGAGCGCATCGCGTCATGAGGCGCTCCGCCGTCAAGGAGCCAGAGGCCGGCGGGCAGACCGCCACGTGGACCTCCGCCGAGCAGGAGCTGTACACCGCGCTCTATCGCGAGATGACGCGGATCCGTCGCTTCGAGGAGGCGATCCAGTCGCTCTTCCTGAAGGGCGAGGTGTACGGGACGACGCACCTCTACAGCGGCCAGGAGGCGGTCGCGGTCGGCGTCTCCAGCGTGCTGGAGCGCCAGGATCGCGTCGCGGGGACCTACCGCGGCCATGGCCACGCGCTCGCGCTCGGGATGGGGACCCAGGAGCTGCTCGACGAGATGCTCGGTCGCGCGACCGGCATCAACGGCGGTCGCGGCGGGTCGATGAACGTGACGTCGCTGCGGCATCGCTACATGGGCAGCTACGGGATCGTCGGCGGCTCGATCGCGGCGGCGACGGGTGCTGCACTCGCGCTGCGCCGGGAGGGCGGCGTCGCGGTCGCCTACTTCGGCGACGGCGCCACCAACCAGGCGTACTTCTTCGAGTGCCTGAACTTCGCGCACGTCTTCAAGCTGCCGGTGCTGTTCGTCTGCGAGAACAACCTCTACATGGAGTACACGCTGACCACGGCCGTCAGCGGCGGCGACATCCAGAGCCGCGCAGCGTCGCTGGGCGTGCGCGCGGAGGGCGTCGACGGGATGCGCGTGTGGGACGTGCGCGAGGCCGCGGCCCGCGCGGCCCAGCGCGCCCGCGCCGGCGAGGGTCCGACGCTGATCGAGGCCCACACCTACCGCTTCGTCGGCCACTCGCGCAGCGACCCGGCGCGCTACCGGCCAGACGGCGAGCTGGGCGCCTGGCGCGAGCGCGACCCGCTCGTGCTGTGCCGCGCGCGGCTGGAGGCCGACGGCGTCGACGGCGAGATGCTCGACGCGCTCGAGGCGGAGGTCGCCGACGAGCTGGCGGCCGCCGAGGTCGCCGGCCTCGCGGCGCCGTGGCCCGACACGGCCGGGCTGCCGGGCGAGTTCGCCGAGCAGACGAAGCCCGACCGGGCCGGCGCGCCATCCAGGCTCGCCGAGCAGCCGCAGCGCAACGAGGGAGGCGCACGATGAGCGTCATCGAGCTCCGCACCGCGATCCGCGACGCGCTCGACGAGGAACTGGCGCGCGACGAGCGCGTCGTCTTCTTCGGCGAGGACGTCGCGGTGGCCGGCGGGGTCTTCGCGGCCACGCCGGGCTTGCACGAGCGCCACGGCGACGCGCGCGTGTTCGACACGCCGATCTCGGAGCTGGCGATGGCCGGCGCCGCCTACGGCGCGGCCGTCTGCGGCATGCGGCCGGTGCTGGAGATCATGTTCGGCGACTTCCTGCCGCTGGCGATGGACAGCCTGCTCAACCAGGCCTCGAAGTTCCACTTCCTCGACGGCGAGCGCGGCTGTCCGCTCGTGATCCGCTGCGTCGTCGGCGCCGGCGGGCGCTTCGGCGCGATCCACTCGCAGATGCCGGTGGCGTGGTTCCACGGGATCACGGGCATCAAGCTGGTGGCTCCGTCGAATCCGGCCGATGCGAAGGGCCTGCTGCGGGCGGCGATCCAGGACGAGAACCCGGTGCTGTTCTTCGAGCACAAGCGGCTGTACTCGCTCAAGGGCGAGGTCGGCGACGAGCTCGTCCCGCTCGGCAAGGCCGCCGTCGTGCGCGAGGGCGCCGACGTGACGATCGTGAGCGCGATGAAGGGCGTGCACGACAGCCTTGCGGCCGCCGAGCTGCTCGCCGACCAGGGCGTCGAGGCCGAGGTGATCGACCTGTGCACGATCCGTCCGTTCGACGTCGAGACGGTGCTCGCGTCGGTGCGCAAGACGAGCCGGATCGTCGTCGTCGAGGAGGGGCCGCTGACCGGCGGCTGGGCCGGCGAGGTGCTCGCGCGCGTGACGGAGCACGCGCTCGGCGAGCTCGACGACGCCTGGCGGATCGCGACCGCAGACGGGCCGGTGCCCTACAGCCCGCCGCTCGAGGACGCCTTCCTGCCCGGTCCGCAGCGGATCGCGACCGAGATCCTGGAGCGCCGATGAGCGCGCGTCGCTTCGACGGGAAGGTCGCGCTCGTCACGGGCGCGACGAGCGGCGTGGGGCGCGCGATCGCCCTGGCGCTCGCCGCCGAGGGCGCGGCCGTCGGGCTCGTCGGTCGCGACCGCGACGCGCTCGCGGCGCTCGTCGAGGAGATCGACGGCGCTGGAGGGCGCTCGCTGGCCATCGCGGCGGACATGCGCCATGGCGCAGACGTGGCGCGCGCGGTCGCGGAGACGACGGGCGCCTTCGGCGGCCTCGACCTGCTCGCGCACGCGGCCGGCGTCCTGCGCCTCGGCGCCGCGCCGGACCTGCCCGAGGAGACGTGGGAGCTGCTCTTCGACACGAACGCCAAGAGCTGCTTCCTGCTCGCAAAGCATGCGGTGCCGGCGATGCGCGTCCGCGGCGGCGGGGCGATCGTCAACGTCGCCTCGGTCTCGGCCTACGCCGCCGATCCCGGCGCCGCCGCGTACGCGGCGTCGAAGGCGGCGGTCGTCGCGCTCACGCGGATCATGGCGCTCGACCACATCGACGAGGGCATCCGCATCAACTGCGTCGCCCCCGGCGGCGTGCGCACGCCGATGCTCGAGGCGGTCGCCGAGGAGTACTGCCCGGAGGATCCCGCGTCGCTGCTCGACGAGGCGGGGCGTCGCCATCCGCTCGGCCGGCTGGTCGAGCCGGCGGAGGTCGCCGACCTCGTGCTCTACCTGCTCAGCGACGCGGCGGCCGCGATCGTCGGCGTCGACTACGCGATCGACGGCGGCTGGCGCGGCCAGTTGCGCGCTGCGCCGGCGGAGTAGCTCAGCCCATCGCGAGCCCGCCGTCGACGTTCACGAGCGTGCCATGGACGAAGCCGGCGGACTCCGAGGCGAGCATCGCGACGACCGCCGCGACCTCCTCGGGGGTGCCGTTGCGCCGCAGCGGGGTGCTGCTCGCGAACGTGCGCTTGGCCTCGTCGCCCATCACCGCGGTCATCGGCGTGTCGATCACGCCGGGTGCGACGCAGTTGACGGTGATGCCGTCGGGGCCGGCGGCGTGAGCGAGCGAGCGTGTGAGGCCGAGGACCCCGGCTTTCGAGGCGACGTACGCCGGCCCGGCGAGCGTCCCGCCCGTGCGCGCGGCCATCGACGTGAACGTGACGACGCGGCCCCAGCCGCGCGGGCGCATCGCCGCGATCGCCGCCTGGGCGCAGAGGAAGGTCCCGCGCAGGTTCACGCCCAGCACCTGGTCCCACGTCTCCGCCGTGGTCTCGGCGAGGTCGCGCGTCTCGTAGATGCCGGCGCAGGTGACCAGCACGTCGAGGCGCTGAAAGCGCCCCAGCGCCGCGTCCACGATCGCCTGTGCGCCGGCGGCCGTCGCGACGTCGGCTTCCACTGCGATCCAGCCCTCTGGGAGGGTCGTCGGCGCGCGCAGGTCGGCGGCGACGATCTGGCATCCCTCGTCCGCGAGCGCTTGTGCGCAGGCAGCGCCGATGCCGCTCGCGGCGCCGGTGACGGCCGCGACCCGTCCGCTCAGTCCGAGATCCATCTCATCCTCCAGTCATCATGTCTTGATGGAAGCATCAGAATACGATAGCTTGGAATATCGAGAGAGCTGTCGGACGTGGCAGTGCTCGGTGACCTTTAGAGGAGGAGACGGTGCAAATGGAACGGTCCCGTATCGGATGGCGGCGAGCGCTCGTCGCTGCCCTGACGGCCTTGTCGATCGGCCTGCTCGCCGCCTGCGGCAGCGACAGCTCTTCAGGCGGCGCCAAGCCCACCGCGCAGAGCGCGAAGGGCGCGGTCAACGGCACGCTGAGCTTCTGGCTCGCGCCCACGCAGTCGAGCGTCGGCAAGTGGTGGAACACCTTCATCAAGGGCTTCGAAGCCAGGCACCCGGGCGCCAAGATCGACGTCACCCAGTACTCGACCGAGGAGTTCCCCTCCAAGACGCTTGCCGCGTTCGCCTCGGGCGACGAGCCGGACGTCTTCGAGACCGACACCGGCGAGTATCTCAACAAGTACATCCGCACCGGCAAGATCGCCCAGCTCAACAACCTTGCGAAGGTCGGCGACTACAACCCCGCAAGCCTTGGCCCCGTCACGCTCCCGGGCAACAAGCTCTACGCGATCCCGGACTACTGGTACGTGCTCTCGATGTGGGACAACCCGGCTCTCATGGCCAAGGCCGGCGTCGCCGAGCCGAAGAGCTGGAGCGATCTGCTCGCCTCCTGCCGGAAGCTCAGCGGACAGGGCGACGTGCCGATCGCCTTCGGCGACGGCGGGCAGGACCAGTGGACGGCCGGGCACTGGTTCAGCACGCTCCTCTACCAGTACGGCGGCCCGACGGCCGCGGTCGACGCGGCATACGGCACGGGCGGCGCCAGCTGGTCCGACCCGCCGTTCATCAAGGCGGCCACCGCGCTCAAGGCACTCGTCGACGCGAAGTGCTTCCCGAACGGCTTCACCGGCATCAACTACTCGCAGATGTCGTCGCTGTTCCTGCGCGGCAAGGCTCCGATGATCTACACCGGCGCCTGGTTCGGTGGGCAGATCGAGGCCGGCGCCAAGGGCCTGAAGCCCAACGTCTTCGCGCCAGCCGACGCTCCGGGCGCCGTGAACTCCACCCAGTCGCTCCACGGCATCGTCGGCGGCGTGTCCGCGATCGCCGCCTCGAGCAGGGCAGCGCAGCGCAATCCCGCGCTCGTCGCCGCCTTCCTGAACGACTTCGGCGCCGCGGCCGACCAGTACGCGAACCAGAACGCCCAGCTCAGCGTCGCGGCCACGCCGCATCCGCGCGGCGGGTCGGTGCAGGCGCAGCTGACGAGCCTGCTCACCGGAGTGAAGCACCTGGCGCCCGTGACCGACACGAACATCCCGGCCTCGCTGGTCAACGACTACTACCAGAACCTGCAGGCGCTCACGGCGGGCGCCCTGACGCCGCAGCAGTTCGGCCAGAAGATGGTCGAGGCGGTCGCGAAGGAGAAGCCGAACTTCCCGAAGCAGGGCACCAGCGGGGAGTAGCCGCCCGCTTCGGGCGTCGACGCCCAGCGGCTGAAAAGAGGAGGAGCGGACGGTGGCAGCGAGCACCGCCCGCTCCGCCTGCGATCGATCACAGAAGGAGACGTTCAGATGAGCACGATGGAGGAGATCGCGCGCGCCTACTGGAAGGCCGAGGAGTCGCGCGACCTGGATCGCATCGTCGCGTTCTTTTCCGCCGACGCCGAATGGAACGGTCCCGGCGTCAACCTGCGCGGTCGCGACGAGATCCGCAGCTTCTATGCGCAGAGCGCGGCGGCGTTTCCGCAGCTCGAGGTCGAGATCAGGCGCGTGATGGGTGGCGAGCAGGCGGCCGCGATCGAGTGGAGCGCCGTCTTCGGCGACCCCGCCGGCAACCGCCGCGGGCTCACGGGCGTGAACATGATGCGCACCGACGGCGAGCAGATCCTCTCGCTCACGACCTACCACGACCCCTCCACCCTGGTGGCTCCGGGCGTCGCCTCGATCCCGATCGCCCAGCGCTTCGCGCGGCGGCGCGTGCTCGTGACGGGCGCTGGCGGCGGAATCGGCGCTGCCACCGCGCGGCAATTCCTCAGCGAGGGCGCCTTCGTGACCGGCGTCGACATCGACGGCGACCTGCTCGCCGGCCAGGTCGCCGAGCTGGGCGAGCTCGCCGCGGGCTTCGCGCCGATCGTCGCCGACATCACCGACGCGGCGGCGCAGGCCGAGATGGTGGCCGCCGCGAGCGGCCCGGACGGCGCGCTCGACGTGCTCGTCAACAACGCCGCCGTCTTCCTGCTGGCCGGCCTCGACGCCACGGAGGAGCAGTGGCGCCGCACGCTCGACGTCAACCTGCTCGCCCCGGCGCAGCTCGTCGCGGCCGCCGCGGACGCGCTCGGCCGCTCGTCGCATGGGGCCGTCGTCAACATCGCGAGCATCTCCGGCCACGTCGCGCAGGCGAACCGCTGGACGTACAACGCCAGCAAGGGCGGCCTGCTCGAGCTGACCCGCTGCCAGGCGCTCGACCTCGCCCCGCGCGGCGTGCGCGTCAACAGCGTCAGCCCGGGCTTCATCTGGACCGACGTGCTGGACCGTGGCGCCGACCACGATCGTCCGCGCTGGGAGAAGGTATGGGGCGCGTTCTGCCTCCAGCACCGCTGCGCCGAGCCGTTCGAGGTCGCGGCGGCGGTCGCCTTCCTGGCCTCCGATGCGGCCTCGTTCGTCACCGGCACCGACCTGGCGGTCGACGGCGGCCTGCTGGCGACCAGCGCCGAGGGGACCGCGGCCTTCGAGTTCAGCTCGTGATGGCCGACGTGCTCCCGATCGTCGACACGCACCTGCACTTCCTCGACCTCGCGCGCTTCGCCTACCCGTGGACGGAGCACCCAGACTTCGCCTCCCTGCGCAGGGACTACCTGCCGCAGGACTGGCAGGCGGACGCCGGCGAGCGCGAGGTGCTCGCCGGCGTGCACGTCCAGGCGGAGGTCGATCACGCGATCGACCCGGCGCAGGAGACCGCATGGCTGGCCTCGCTGCCGGAGCCGGTGGCGCCGATGGTGCACGTCGCCTACGCCGACCTGCGCGCCGCCGACCTCGACGACGTGCTGGCGCGCCATCGCGCGCACCCGGCGGTGCGCGGCATCCGCCAGGAGGCGTGGTTCGACCCGCAGTCCACGCGGGCGGACATCCCGCGCGTCAACCTGCTCTCGGATCCCACCTGGCGCGCTGGGCTGGCTCGCCTTCCCGTGCACGGGCTCTCGTTCGACCTGCTCGTGTGGCCGCACCAGCTCGTGCACGCCGCGGAGATCTTCGCCGCCCTGCCGCAGTTGGCGGTCGTCGTCGAGCACACGGGGCTGCCGCCGCTCGGGGACGCCGCCGGGATGCAGCTGTGGCGCGACGGCCTCGCACGCTTCGCCGCCACGGTCCCACACGCGGTGCTGAAGATCTCGGCGATGGCCTTCATCGCCTCCGGTTGGACGACCGGGGTCGTCGGCCCGATCGTGCGCGAGGCGCTGGAGATCTTCGGGCCGCAGCGCTGCATGCTCGGGAGCAATTTCCCGGTCGATCGCGGCGCCGCGAGCTACGCCGAGATCTGGTCGGGCTACGAGCAGATCACGGCCGACCTGAGCGCCGCCGAGCGGACCGCGCTGTTCTCCGGGACCGCGCTGCGGACGTACCACATCGACCTCGCCAGCTGAACGCCGACGGTCACCACGGCCGCGCATGCGCCAACAGGCATGTGTCAGGTATTGACTAGTTCATCACAATAAGATAGGTTTGTGAATGAGATGAGTGAGGGTGTCACGGTGACGATGGAAACTGGGCCGAGCCTCTGGATCGACGAACGGCAGCGGCAGCTCCCGCCGCGCCCGTGGCGCAAGATCCACTACGACTTCCAGATCGACGCGCCCAGCAGCGACGTCGGAGCGGACTTCGACGCGGACGCGTTCGTCGCGACGCTCCGGCGGGCGCACGTCGACGGGATCGTCGTGTTCGCCAAGAACACGTACGGCTGGTGCTTCTACCCCAGCGCGCTCGGGCCGGTCCATCCGAGCCTCGCCGAGCCCGACCTGCTCGGCAAGCAGGTCGCCGCCTGTCGTGCCGCCGGCATCAAGGTCTACGCCTACTACGCCTACGCATGGGACGAGCTCGTCGCCGCTGCGCACCCCGAGTGGCTGGTCTGGAAGCGCGACCGCACGACCCACCTGCCGCCGCTCGGCGAGCAGCCGATGTGGTCGGCGCTGTGCATCGCGCACCCTGAGCTGCTCGAGCGCGCGATCGCCCACACCGACGAGGTGCTCGCCCACTGCGAGGTCGACGGCATGTGGTACGACATGGTCTACCCGATCGGCGGCGAGTGCTTCTGCTGGCGCTGCCTTCAGGAGCTGCGCGAGGCCGGGCTGGACCCGCTCGACCGCGCCGTCCAGCGTCGCCGCACCGGCGAGCTGCACGACGCGCTGCTGCGACGGCTGACCGACCACGTCCGCGCCGTGCGGCCCGACGCCCAGGTCGACTTCAACACGCAGGCGTGCATCGGGCTCGGCGAGCGGCTCGACGCGATCGACAACGTCGACATCGAGGCGCTCCCGACCGGCGGCTGGGGCTACGCCTACTTCCCCATCCACGCGCGCTACGCGCGCACGTTCGGAGTCTCCGTGTACGGCATGAGCGGCCGCTTCCACAAGGCGTGGGGCGACTACGGCGGGCTCAAGCACCCGACCCAGCTGCGCACCGAGCTGGCGGGCATCGTCGCGCTCGGCGTCCGCTGCGACATCGGCGACCAGGCGCTCCCCGGCGCGCAACCCGATCCCGCCACCTACGCGACGATCGGCGAGGCCTACGCCGAGATCGCGCAGCTCGAGCCCTGGCTCGAAGGCGCCGTGGCGGTGAGCGAGGCGGCGATCGTCGTCGACGGGCCGCCGCTCTCGCACCTCGCCGCGCTCGACCCGGACGACAGCGTCTTCCCGTCCACGCACGCGGCCGGGATCGGCGGCATGGCGAAGCTCCTGACCGAGCGCCACATCCAGTTCGACGTCGTCGAGACGAGCGCCGAGATCGAGCGCTACCGCCTGCTCGTGCTGCCGGACTCGCTGGCGGTCGACGACGCGCTCGCCGCGCGCCTGAACGCCCATCTCGCCGCCGGCGGCGCGGTGATCGCCGCCCACCGCGCGGTCCGCCTCGCGCCCGCCGAGGACGAGCTGTGGCCGCAGGCGCTGCGCGGCGCCCTGCGCGGACCCTCGCCCTTCCAGCCCGCCTTCACGCGCCTCGACGGCGAGCTGGCCGCCCAGCTGCCGCGCTACGCCGGCTACGAGTTCGCGCTCTACGGCGAGACGGATCGCTGGGAGCTCGCGGAGGGCGACGGCGTCGCGATCGACGGTCGCCTCAGCGAGGCCACCTACCAGCGCTGGCAGGAGGGCTGGCAGTCCGCTCCGCCCGCGATTCGCACCGACCACGCGACCGTCGTGCACGCCGGCCGGCTCGCCGCGTTCGCGTTCCCGCTCGGCGCGAGCTACTTCACGCACGGCTACTGGTTCTACCGCGAGCTGCTCGGCCGCATGCTCGACCGCGTGCTGCCCGAGCCGCTCGTGCGCACGAGCGCTCCGCAGAGCGCCGAGGTCACCGTGACCCATCAGGTCGCCGCCGCCGAGCATGGCGAGCGCTGGATCGCGCACGTCGTCAACTACTCGCCGATGCGCCGCAGCGAGGGCGGCATCGAGTACCTCGAGGATCCCATCCCACTGCACGACGTCGAGCTGGCGCTCGCGCTCGACGTCCCGATCGCGCGCGCCTACGACGCGCGCACCGGCGCCGAGCTCGCGCTCGAGCGCTCGGGCGAGCGCTGGGTCGCGACCGTCCCGGTCGTGCCCGTCGCAGCGACCGTCGTCTTCGAAGCGCAGCGATAGCGGCGCTTCGCACCCCAGGAGGAGGAGAGAGATGCATCGACGTACGGCACACTGGCGGCGGTGGTTCGCCACGGCAGCGTTGCTGGCCCTCACGGCTGCCGTGCTCGCCGCGTGCGGCGGCAGCGGCAGCACGTCGGGCGGCGCGGCGCCCTCGAAGACGAAGGCGAACGGCCCCGTCGCGGGGACGCTCAGCTTCTACAACTTCCTCCCGGACGGCTCCGAGGGCAAGTGGTGGGACGACTTCGTCGCGAGCTTCAAGAAGAAGTACCCGAACGTGAAGGTCGAGGTGACGAAGTTCTCGACCGAGGACTACTGGACCAAGACGCTCGCCGCGTTCTCCTCCGGCAGCGAGCCGGACATCTTCATCCCCAACGCGGGCGAGGATCTCAACAAGTACATCCGCGCCGGCAAGATCGCCGCGCTCGAGAATCTCGTCGACCTCAAGTACTACAACCCGGCGACGCTCGTGCCCTTCAAGGACAGCAAGGGGCACATCGACGGCATCCCGATCTACTCGTACATCATCCTCGGCTGGGACAACCAGAACCTGCTGAGCAAGTACCGCCTCGCCGTCCCGAAGACGTGGGACGAGCTGCTCGCGGCCTGCCACAAGCTCAGCGACGCGGGCGTCATCCCGATCGCGATGGGCAACGCCGGGCAGGATCAGTTCCCCACGGGCCAGCTCCAGGACCACCTGCTCTACCAGCTCGGCGGCCCGAAGCTGACGCTCAACGCCACGTACGGCACCAACGGCGCCAAGTGGACCGACCCGGTGTTCGTCAACGCCGCCAAGCAGATGCGCGCGCTGATCGACGCGAAGTGCTTCCCGCGGGGCTTCACGGGCCTCAACTACTCGCAGATGTCCAACCTGTTCGCCCAGGGCAAGGCCGCGATGGCCTTCACCGGGTCGTGGTTCGCCAACCAGGTCGGCAGCTCGGGCGCGAAGTTCAAGGCCGGCGTCTTCCCGTTCCCGGACGCTCCCGGCACGACCCACTCGACGGCGTCGCTCGACGGCATCCTCGGCGGGGTCAACGGGCTCGCGGCCTCCGCGAAGGCGGCGCAGCGCAACCCGGCGGCCGTCAAGGCGTTCCTCGACGCCTTCGGCGCCGCGGCCGACGAGTACGCGAACACGAACAGCCAGCTCAGCGCCGCGGCCCACCCCCACCCGACGGGCAGCGGGCTGCAGGCTGAGCTGTCGCAGGTGTTCCAGTCGGTGAAGGAGATCGCACCCGTCAGCGACACGATCCTGCCGCGGGCGATGGCGGGCAAGTACAACGGCGACGTCGTGGCGCTCACCGCCGGGGACATGACGCCGGAGTCGTGGGCGAAGGCGATGGCGGACGCTGCCGCGCAGGAGAAGCCGAACCTGCCCAACCTCGGCTAGCGGTGCGGTCGTGGCGAGCACCAGCAGCATGAATCGCGTGCTCGACACGCACGACGGCGCAAGGGCGCGGAGGCCGCTTCGGCGGCCCCGCGCCGCGACCGTCACGAAGATCGCGATGGTCGCCCCGGCGATGACGCTGTTCCTCGTCTTCTACGTGGCGTCGATCGTCGCCGGCATCGTCCTGAGCTTCTACCACTGGGACGGGCTCGACCCGATCCGCTTCGTCGGCTTCGAGAACTACCGGGTGCTGTTCTCCGATCCGGTGTTCGTGACGAACGTCAAGGTGACGCTGGTCGTCGTCGGGGCATGTCTGGTCTGCATCCTGCCGCTGGCGCTCCTGCTCGCGGTGTGCCTGTCCGGCCCGGGGCGGCTGCTGCCGCTGTTCCGCTGGATCGTGTTCGTCCCGGTCGTCCTGCCGCTCGCCGCGGTCGCGCTGCTGTGGGCGGAGATCTTCAACCCGGTGGGCGGCCTGGCGAACCAGCTCGTCGGCAAGCTCGGGATCTCGCCGGTCGCGTGGCTCGGCGACCAGCGCGTCACCGTCTGGGCGCTCGTGCTCGTCTCGATCTGGAGCATCCTCGGGCTGCACGTGGTGATCCAGCTCTCGGCGCTGTCGGCGATCCCGACCGAGCTCAAGGAGGCCGCGCGGCTGGAGACGCCGTCGGTCTGGCGCGTCTTCCGGCACGTCGTGCTGCCGCTGATGCGCGACAGCCTCACGGTCTCGGCCGCGCTCATCATCACCGGCACGTTCGTCGGCTTCACGAGCCTCGCGTTCGTGATGACGCGCGGCGGGCCGGTGCACTCCACCGAGGTGCTGGGGCTGCGCGCGTACCTCGAGGGCTTCGCCTCCCTCAACTTCGGCATGGCGAGCGCCATCACCGTCATCACGATGCTGCTCACGATCGTGCTGGTCGGCGTGACGCTCTTCATCGGATCGCGACGACGGATCGAGTACTAGATGACGACTGCTCAACGAGAGACCGCTGCGGCGTCCGCGACGGCGCCGATGTGGGACGAGCGCACGGAGGCGGCGAGCCACCGGCGGCGGCGGGCGATCAAGCTGCTGCGCGAGACCGCCCGCTACCTGATCCTCGCGATCGCGACGATCGCGGCGCTCTACCCGGTGCTGTGGATGCTCGCCGTGGCGATGAAGACACAGCCGGAATACGCGCAGGATCCGATGGGCCTGCCGAGCCACATCAACTTCGACAACTTCAGCGCCGTCCTCAGCAACCCCGACGTGCTGCAGTACTTCCGCAACAGCGTGATCGTCGTCGGCGCGGCCGTGCCGATCGTCACCTTCACCGCGGTGCTGGCCGGCTATGCGCTCGCGCGGCTGTGGGGGCGCGGCGGGATGGTGATCCTCTTCATCTTCCTCTTCAGCGAGCTGGTGCCGATCTCGATCGTCGCGATCCCGTTGCTGCTGACGATCAAGCAGCTTGGCATCAACAGCGGCATCCTGCGCCTGATCTGCGTGTACTCGGTGCTGATGATGGGCTTCGCGGTGCTGCTCTCGCGCGCGTTCTTCCGCTCGATCCCGGAGGAGCTGCGCGAGGCCGCGCGGCTGGACGGGTGCAGCGAGTTCGGCGTCTTCCGCCGCATCATGGTGCCGCTGGCGCGCTCGCCGATCACGCTGATCGCGGTCATCTCGTTCATCGTGCTGTGGAACGAGCTGTTCCTCGCGGTCGTGCTGCTCGACAGCGCTGCGGGGCGCACGCTGCCGCTCGGCCTGACGGAGTTCAAGGGCCGCTATGCGACCAACTGGCCGACGGTCTCCGCCGCGCTGCTGCTCAGCGCGCTGCCGACGCTGATCCTCTACGGCGCCTTCCAGGGGCGGATCGCGAACCAGTTCTCGCGCAGCACGACGCGGGAGTGAGCGCCATGGCAGCGGCAGCAGCGAAGCGGACGGACAGCAACGAGATTCTCGAGGAGATGGGCCATGGCCAGCATTCGATTTGACGGAGTGACGAAGCGCTTCAAGGACGGCACGGTCGCGGTCGACGACCTGCACCTCGACGTGCCCGACGGCGAGTTCATCATCCTCGTCGGGCCCTCGGGCTGTGGGAAGACGACGGCGCTGCGCATGGTCGCCGGGCTCGAGGACGTCTCGGAGGGGTCGATCGTCCTCGGCAATCGCGTCGTCAACGAGGTCGAGCCGGGACATCGCGACGTGGCGATGGTCTTCCAGAACTATGCGCTCTTCCCGCACATGACCGTGTACGACAACATGGCGTTCCCGCTGCGCATGCGCGGCGTCTCCAAGCCGGACGTCGCCAGCGGCGTCGGCGAGGCGGCGAAGCTGCTCGGGCTCGAGGAGCTGCTGCGGCGCCGGCCCAACCAGCTCTCCGGCGGCCAGCGCCAGCGCGTCGCGATGGGGCGGGCGATCGTGCGCCACCCGGCCGCGTTCCTGATGGACGAGCCGCTCTCCAACCTCGACGCGAAGCTGCGCACCGAGATGCGCGCCGAGCTTGCGCGGCTGCACCGGCGACTCGGCGTGACGACGCTCTACGTCACGCACGACCAGACCGAGGCGATGACGCTCGGCACGCGCGTCGCGGTGATGCGCGACGGCGTCATGCAGCAGGTCGGCACGCCGCAGGAGCTCTACCGGCACCCGCGCAACTCGTTCGTCGCACGCTTCATCGGCTCGCCGCCGATGAACCTGATGCGGGGCGAGCTGGTGGATGGCGCGCTGGAGATCGTGGGCGCGGCCGGCGCGGTGTCAGGCTGGCCGGCCGAGAACCGCAGCGTCCTCGTCGGCATCCGCCCGGAGGCCTGGCACGCGGGCGGCGACGGCGCCGGGGAGAGCGTCAGCCTGCCCGCCGTCGTCGAGGTCGTCGAGGAGCTGGGCGCCGAGACGATCGTGCACTTCCGCCACCAGGCGAGCGCCGTCGACGTCGCCGACGCCAACGTGGTCGACGCCGAGACCTTCGTCGCCCGCTTCGACGGCAACGCCACGGTCACGGTCGGCGAGCGGATGGAGCTGTCGGCGAGCGCGAGCGCGCTGCACGTCTTCGACGCGGAGACGGGCGAGGCGCTCGAGACCACGCCGGTGACGGCCTAGTTGTAGTTCCTGAGCACGTTGTTCATCCGGGCCTCCTTGGAGGCTGGTGGTTCTCGAGGCCGCCAGTCCCAAGGGAGGACACCGGATGAAGTTGCACGCTAACGCCGCGCTCAGTCTGA